>Ga0208324_1000304_pt1 | contig 24222 bp, 17 predicted proteins | sample Sb_taG_2_FD_187707 | JGI IMG/M metagenome (GOLD analysis project Ga0208324, IMG submission 187707) | Peat soil microbial communities from Weissenstadt, Germany - Sb_50d_5_LS metaG (SPAdes) (version 2) | ecosystem: Environmental > Terrestrial > Soil > Wetlands > Peat | place: Germany... | reverse complement strand
CCCGCGGGCGGCGCGGTGGCGGGGGCGGCCGGGTGGCGTCCGCGTCGGTGAAGGCCTGGATGCTGAGCTCGGGGTGCTCGAGCACGCGCACTCGCGGCAGCGCGCCGATCTGCGGCCCGTAGCGCCGCTGCCGGGACGGCAGCAGGACGGTCACCCGCTCCCCGTACCTGGTGCTCAGTTCCTCGGTAATGCGGTAGGCCAGGGGCCCGTCGCCGGAGACGATGAAGTGATCGCCGTGCTGGTACGCGCGCCGGGGAAGCGCAGGCATGGGGGGATCATAGCGATCAGGGTCCTCGGCCGCTCAGATGGTTAGCTAAGGAAATGAACGCGCAGCCCGGATTGTTGGCTTGCTTACGGGGTTGAATAGCGAGGTGGGGCGGTAGCACTGTCAAGGAGGACAGGGAGCACGGCGGGCACGCGAGCTCCGGGATACGGGTGGCTGCGGCGGCTGGCCGCTTACAGCTGGCGGCATCGCCGCAGTGTCGTCATCGCGCTAGCCGGCACGCTGCTGGCCACGGCGGCCACGGCCGCGATCCCGCTGTTCCAGCGGCAGATCATCGACGACGTCATCGTGACCCACCGCCAGTCGGTCTGGCCGCTGGCCGGCCTGCTGCTGGTCGCGGCCGCGGTGAACTTCGCCGGCATCTACCTGCGCCGGTACCACGGCGGCCGGCTGTCGCTGGACGTCCAGCACGACATGCGGACCGAGCTGTTCGGCTCGCTGTCCCGCCTGGACGGCGCGCGCCAGGACGAGATCCGCACCGGGCAGCTGGTGGGCCGGTCCATCTCCGACCTGAACATGGTGCAGGGCATCATGTCCATGGTGCCGGTCACGCTCGGGAACATCGTGCTGTTCGCCGTGTCCCTGGGCATCATGGTGGTCCTGTCTCCCGTGCTCACGATCGTGACCGTCGCGGTGGCGCCCGCGCTGTGGATGATCGCGCTGGCGTCCCGGCGCAAGCTGTTCCCCGCGAGCTGGGACGCGCAGCAGCAGTCCGGCGAGGTCGTCGGGCTGGTCGACGAGGCCATCGGCGGCGTGCGCGTGGTCAAGGGCTTCGGGCAGGAGGAGCAGGAGCAGGAGCAGATGGAGGCGGCGAGCGCGCACCTGTTCGCCTCCCGGCTGCGGATGATCCGGCTGACGGCCAGGTACAACCCGGCGCTGACCGCCATCCCGTCGCTGGGCCTGGTCGGCGTGCTCGCGCTGGGCGGCTGGCTGGCCATCCACGGCTCCATCAGCCTCGGCACGTTCCTGGCGTTCTCCGCCTACCTGGCCCTGATGACCGGCCCAGTGCGCATGCTCACCTACATGATCACGCTCGGGCAGGAGGCACGGGCCAGCGTCATACGGGTGTTCGACATCATCGATTCGCGGCCCGTCATCACTGACCGGCCGGACGCGGTCGACCTGCCGCCGGACGCGACCGGGCTCAGTTTCACCGACGTCCGGTTCGGGTACGTGCCGTCCGAACCGGTGCTGCGCGGCGTTTCGTTCCGGGTGGAGCCGGGCGAGACGGTGGCCGTGGTCGGCGCGTCCGGGTCGGGTAAGTCCACCCTGGCCCTGCTGCTGCCCCGCTTCTACGATCCGCAGGACGGCTCGGTCCGCATCGGCGGGTACGACGTCGCGGACGTGACGCGCGACTCGCTGCGCGCCGCGATCGGGCTGGTCATGGAGGAAAGCTTCCTGTTCTCCGACACGGTGCGGGCCAACATCGCCTACGGCCGGCCGGACGCTACCGACGAGGAGATCGTCGCCGCCGCCCAGGCGGCCCAGGCCCACGAGTTCATCGCCAGGCTGCCCCAGGGCTACGACAGCGTGGTCGGCGAGCAGGGCCTCACGCTGTCCGGTGGGCAGCGGCAGCGCGTGGCCCTGGCCCGGGCCCTGATCACCGATCCCCGGGTGCTGGTGCTCGACGACGCGACCTCGGCCATCGACCCGCGCCTGGAGGCGGAGATCCACACCGCGCTGCGCGAGGTGATGCGGGGCCGCACCACGCTGATCATCGCGCACCGCAGGTCGACGCTGAACCTGGCCGACCGGATCGTGGTCCTGGAGGGCGGCCGGGTCGCCGACAGCGGCACGCACCAGGAGCTGACCGAGCGCTGCCCGCTGTACCGGCAGCTCATCACCGGCGAAGACGCCGAGGACGGCGCGCTGCCGATCCGGCCGCGCCAGATGCGCACCGTCGAAGACCTGCTCGACGGGCAGTCTCCGGGCCGCGCCGGGGCCTCGATCGGGGCGGGCCGCGGGCACCTGACCGGGACGTTCGAGAGCCTGCCGCCGTCACCGGAGCTGCTGGCCCGGGTCGCCTCGCTGCCCCCGGCCCGGGACGTGCCGGACGTGGACATCGCCCAGGCGCGGGCCGCCGACCGGCACTTCACGCTGCGCAGGCTGCTCAAGCCGCTCGCCGCCGCGCTGGTCATCGGGCTGATCCTGGACGGCCTGGACGCGGTGGCCGGGCTGGCGCTCCCGGCGCTGGTCAGGAACGGAATCGACAACGGCGTGGAGACCAAGGTCTTCCACGCGATCGTGGTGGTCTCCCTGATCGGGCTGGCCATCGTGCTGGCCGACTGGGTGGTCAACATCGCCGAGACCATGGTGGTCGGGCGCAACGGCGAACGGCTGCTGTACGGCCTGCGGGTCAAGCTCTTCGCCCAGCTGCAGCGGCTTGGCCTGGACTTCTACGAACGCGAGCTGTCGGGCCGGATCATGACCAGGATGACGACGGACGTCGACGCGCTGTCCACGTTCCTGCAGACCGGCCTGGTCACCATGGTCAGCTCGGTGCTCACCTTCTTCGGCGTGCTGGCCGTGCTGCTCATCATCAACCTGCGGCTCGGCCTGGCCGTGCTGTGCGTCTTCCCGGTGCTGGTGGTGGCGACGCTGGTGTTCCGGGCGAAGTCGAGTAAGGCGTACGCCGACTCGCGGGAGAGGGTCGCCTCGGTCAACGCCGATTTCGCGGAGAACATGGCCGGGCTGCGGGTGACCCAGGCGTTCCGCCGGGAGGTCGCGAACCGGGACCGGTTCAGCGGGCTCAGCCGGGCGTTCTGGACCTCGCGGTTGCGGGCGCAGCGGAACATCGCGATCTACTTCCCGTTCGTACAGACCCTGTCCACCGTGGCGGGCGCGGTCGTGCTGGTCATCGCCACCGGTGAGATCAGCAACAAGACGCTCACCGCGGGCGCGCTGATCGCCTACCTGCTCTACATCGACATGGTCTTCTCCCCCGTCCAGCAGCTCTCCCAGGTCTTCGACGGCTACCAGCAGGCCATGGTGGGGCTCCGCCGGATCACCGACCTGCTCCGGCTCGGCACGTCCACGCCGCCTTCCCCCCATCCGGTCACGCCGGGCCGGCTGCGCGGGCGCATCGAGCTCCGCGACGTCGACTTCGGGTATTCGGGAAGCGGGGACAACGCGCTGAACGGGATCAGCCTGACCATCGAGCCCGGCGAGACCGTGGCCCTGGTCGGCCAGACCGGGGCGGGCAAGTCCACGCTGGTCAAGCTCATCGCGCGGTTCTACGACGTGACCAGCGGGACGGTCCTGATCGACGGGACCGACGTCCGGGACTACGATCTGGCGGGCTACCGCCACCAGCTGGGCGTGGTCCCGCAGGAGTCGTACCTGTTCGCGGGGACGGTCCGGGACTCGATCGCGTACGCCAGACCGGACGCCAGCGACGATGCGATCCTGGCCGCGGCGCACGCGACCGGCGCGCACGACATGATCGTGCGGCTGCCGGGCGGCTACGCGCATACGGTGTCCGAACGCGGCCGTAACCTGTCGGCCGGCCAGCGGCAGCTCATCGCGCTGGCCCGCGCGCAGCTGGCCGATCCGGCCATCTTGCTGCTCGACGAGGCGACCGCGGCTCTCGACCTGGCCGCCGAGGCGGCGGTCAATCACGCCATCAGCGAGCTGACCGCGGCGCGCACCACCCTGGTGGTCGCGCACCGGCTCACTACCGCGGCCCGCGCGGACCGGATCGTGGTCCTGGACCAGGGCCGGATCGTGGAGATCGGCAGCCACGACGACCTGCTGGCCGCGGACGGGACGTACGCCTCCCTGTGGGACGCCTTCACCGGCGAGTCTGAGCTCGTCGCCTGACCACTGACACCACGGCCCGTTCGGGATAATGCCCTATCTTCGGCGAGATAGCCCTGCCGGCGCAGGTACCCGAGCAGTTCATCGGCGGCCTGGCCCGGGGACAGCGGGCCGAGCACAGTGGGCGGGGTGCGCGGCGCGAGCGCTCCGGTCAGCTCCAGGATCCGGCGCAGCGCGGTGCCGGTCGGACCGGGAAGCTCGCGCGGCCGCGGCCGGTACGGGTGGGCGGCGAGGATCCCGATCAGCGGCGCCGCGGGCGCAGGCGTATCGGCCACCGTGATCGCGGCGTTGTGCCTGGACAGGGTGGCGGGCAGCCCGGCCCTGCGCAGGCGCACCCCGGCCGCCTCGATCGACACGACGGCGGGCGGGCGCACGATCAGCACCTCACGTCGGCCGCCGTCGAGGCGCCGGTGCACCCGCAGCGCACGCTCGTCCACCGGCTCCAGCCGCACGCATCCCAGGGCCTGCGCCGCCCCCAGCGACGCCGCCAGGAACGCCGGAAACGAGCCGGTGGCCCGGTCGGCCGCCAGGTCGCCGCACAACACCAGGTCCGGCACCCCGTAGTGGTAGCGGAGGGCGGCGGCGAGCGCGGCGGCCGATTCCCGCTCGCCGCCGACCAGGCCGGACGGGCGCGGGCGCGCCATCCACCTGGCCGGCTCCACGCGCAGCGCCTGCGCCGCGCCGACCGCCAGCGCGTCCCGCAGCATCTCATCGGCTCCGGCCGGGGCGACGGTGGCCGCGACCACCCGGGCATCCCACCGCTCCGCCAGGCGCAGCGCGTGCTCCAGGGCGGCAAGCTCCGACCCGCTCGGCCCGCGGTCGCGGAGGTTGCCCCGCACTGCCCCGGTGAGCGGGTCGACCTCGGTCTCGCGCCAGGACCAGCTGAGAGCCGCAACGATCACCGTCATGTTCTCTCATCCCCTCCGGAACACCACACCGTCGCCGCCTGCGGGGTACGTCCAGGTGATAGCGCCTTCGGCATTGCACACCTGATAGCAGGTCCCGCATTCGAAGCACTGTTCGTAGTTGAACAGGATGCCGCCGTCGGTGGTGGGTACGAACAGGCCTGCCGGGCAGGCGTGCACGCAGTCCTTGGTCGTGCAGGAGCGGCACACGTCCGAGTCGACGGTGATGTGCGCCCGTTCCCCGACGCGGAACTCCACCGTCGCCATCCGCTCATCGAAGGACACGTCGGCGTAACTCATCTGCTTGACTCCTAGCGGAAGGCCCGGAGCGCCTGCCAGCCATCCTTGGCCAGATGCCGCAGCCGGACGTCGTTGAGGCGGACCGCGCGGAAGAACTCCCTGGCCATGCCGAGCTTGGGATGCGGGTTGGTGACGGTGAACACCTGCTCGACGAAGTCGCAGGCCAGCCCGGGATAATCGCGCTGCATCCGGTCGGCGAGCACGATATCGGCGGCATTGCGTAGCCGCTTGTGGTCGGCGAGGACGAAGCACGACTCCAGCCGCCGCCGATAGCCGGCCAGCCCGTGCGCCGAAACATCGCCGACCGCGATCGCCTCGGCCGCGGTCCGGCCCGCCGCCAGCCCGGCGCCGATCGCGAAGTTGACGCCCTCCAGCCAGAGCCCGGCGGCCAGGCACATGGACGCGGCGTCCCCGGCCACCAGCATTCCGTTGGTAGCCAGCCGCGGCATGGCCCGGTATCCGCCCTCGGGGACCAGGTGCGCCGAGTACTCCTTCAGCTCCGCACCCCGCAGGTACGGTGCTATCGCCGGGTGCGCCTTGACGCCCGCGACGAGCTCTTCGGGCCGGATCTTGGCCTTGGCCAGCCCGGTGAGGCCGACCACGACGCCGACGCTGACCGTGTCGAGGTTGGTGTACAGGAAGCCGCCGCCCGGGATGCCGCTGGTGCAGCCGACCATCTCGATGTCCAGGCCCTGGTCGCCGATCAGGCCGAACCGCTCGTCGATCACCTCGCGCGGCAGCGCGAGGGTCTCCTTGACGCCCAGCGTGGTATGCGCGGGGCTGGTGCGGGGCAGCAGCCCCGCCTCCTTGGCCAGGAAGGAGTTCACGCCATCACAGGCGATCACGATCCGGGCGCGGATGTCGCCGTCGGGCCGGTCGGTGCGCACTCCGGCGATCCGCCCGGCCGCGTCCCGCAACAGGCCGGTGGCCACCGTGGAGGTGACCAGCCGCGCGCCCGCCGCGACCGCCTTGCCGGCCAGCCAGGTGTCGAAGTCGGCGCGGTAGGTGGTCATCCCGTTGTAGGGCGGGCCGTCCCAGGCGCTGGTCCGGTAGTCGACGGTCAGCGCCTGTGTCGGCGTCATCAGCATCGTGGAGCGCCGGGTTATCCACCGCTGCACCGGCACCTCGGTCCACCACTGCGGCACAACGTCGTCGAGGATCCGCCCATAGACCACGCCGCCGTAGACGTTCTTCGCGCCGGGGAAGGCCCCCCGCTCCACCATGACCACATCACGGCCCGCTTTGGCCAGTTCCAGCGCCGCAGCCGACCCGGCGGGCCCCGCCCCGACGACCACCGCGTCGACGGTGACCGGCTTATCCGGCATGGCTTGCTCCCTCACCGCGCTCTGCCTCACCGCGCTCGGCCGTCCCCTCGGGCCCGGCCACGCCCAGCCGCCTGGCCAGTTCCCTGAGCACCGCCGGGGCGTCGGCCACCATCCCGAGGTCGGACATGGCCGTCATCGGGCAGGACGGATCGGTATTCACGCTGACCACATGCTCCGGCGTGCCGAGGCCGCCGACGTGCTGCGCGGCGCCGGAGATGCCGAACGCGATGTACAGCTCCGGGTTGACGGACACGCCGGTGGTGCCGATCTGCCGGTCGTAGCTCATCCAGCCCGCGTCGGTCACCACCCGGGTGGCGCCCGCGCTCGCCCCGAGCGCGGCTCCGACGCCGGCCAGCAGCCGCATCACGGCCGCACCGTCCGCGCCTGACGGCACCAGGCCGGCGCCGCCGCCCACGATCCTCCGCGCCTCGGCCAGGTCCACCACCCCGGGCTCGGGCTGCAGCACCTCGACGCTCTCGGCGTCCCGGCTGGCCGCCGCGGCCACCGGCGAGAGCGCGCTCACCTGGGCCGGCTTCGATTCCTCGACCGTCCCGGGCACGCCGCGGCAGCCCGGCCGCAGCGTTACCACCACCGGCGTGTCCACCCCGACCCGCACGGACAGCCGATCGTCGAGCCTGGTCACCTCGACCTCGCCCGGTGTACACCGGACGGCGCCCGCCAGCAGCGGCCGACCGAGGATCACCGCCAGCCTCGGCGCGAGGTCACGGCCGTCCGGCGAGGCCGGAAGCAGGATCATGTCCACACCCGCCAGCGCTTGCGCCAGCGTGCCGGCCAGCGTGGCCGGGGCGACCGAGGGAACCTCGAGCAGCCACACCTGGCGGGCCAGGTCCAGCTCGTCGGCCGCCTTGCCAGCCCCCGATCCCGCGATCAGCACCGCGCCACCCGCCTCGGCGACCGTCTCATGTGCGCCTGCCGGCAACTGCCCGTCGCGGACCACCACGACGGCGACGACCTTGACGTCGGCTGGAATGGTCGTCATAGCGCCACCGCCGCCCGGTGTCCCTCGATCACGGCTGCGTGCGCGCGCCGCGGCGTCACGCAGTCGCCGATGCGATGCACCTCGAACGGCGCGCCCCGCAGCTCCTGCCACAGTTCGTCCTCGGGCGCCTGATGGACGGCGCACACCACCCAGTCGCAGTGCCGCTCCGCGGACATGCCGGTCGGATGATGCAGCAGCGAGAGCTTCACCCTGCCGGAGCGCCCGTCCTGCTCATCGTCTTCGGCCGCGCCCATCACCACCAGGTCGGTGGCCTGGCGGATCCCCTTGGCATGCGCTCGCATGTTGAAGCTCTCCATATCAAGGGTGATGCCGAGATCCTGGCCCACGACCATTCCGGCGGTGATGATCTCCACCTCGCAGCCACGGTCGGCCAGGAGTTCGGCGACGCTGGTGGCCTGATGGAAGCCCAGATCGTCGACCACGACCACCTGCCCGGCGGGCTCGGCGCGGCCCTCGAGCACGTCGCGGACATCCACGATCCGCGGCAGCCCGCCGGCCCAGTAGGGGGGCTGCGGTCGCGCTCCGGTCGCCAGCACCACGGCATCGGGTGACTCCCCGACCAGCCACCGCGCGGTGCCGGCCACGCCGGTCCTGATCTCTACCCCGTTGCGCTGGCACTCGGCCGCGAGGTTGCGCACCACGTCGAGGAACTCGGCGCGAGATGGCACGGACGCGGCCACGGCAACCTGCCCGCCGGTGCGCGGCTGCCGTTCGAGCAGCGTGACATGATGGCCGCGCTGGGCCGCCGTGGCGGCCGCCTGCAGGCCGGCCGGCCCGCCGCCGACCACGATCACCCGCCGGCCCCGGCGGGTCGGCGACGGGAGCGTTATGGCCTCCCGGCCGGTGCGAGGATTCTCGATGCAGCCCAGCCACCGGTTCAGGCCCATCCGGCCGACACATTCCTGGTTGCAGGACAGGCAGGTGCGGATCTCGGTGGCATGCCCCGACCGGGCCTTGGCCGCAAAGTCGGGATCGGCGATCTGGCCGCGCACGACGCCCACCAGGTCGCAGTGCCCGTCAGCCAGCGCACGCTCGGCCTGGACCGGGTCTTTGATCCGGCCCACCCCGATGACGGGCAGCCTGACGGCCTGGCGCAGCGCGTTGGCGATGAACAGGGCGTAGCCGGGCGGGATGGTCATCGACGCCTCGATCATGAACAGCGTCGCGGTGGCCACGCCGATCGAGGTGTTGATGTAGTCGACCTGGTCGGTCGCCTCCACCATCCTGGCCACCTCGACCGCCTCGGCGAGCGTGCTGCCACCCTCGATGAGCTCATCGCCGCAGATCCGTACGCCCAGCGCATGGTCGGGCCCGATCGCCTCGCGCACTGCGTCGATGATTTCCAGCAGGATGCGGGCCCGGGCCGGCAGCGAGCCGCCGTACGCATCGGTGCGCGTGTTCGTCGCGGGCGACAGGAACCCCCGCACGATGGAGGAGTGCGAGCATTGCAGCTCCACGCCGTCGAAGCCGCCCTCCATGCAGTGCCCGGCCACTGCGGCGTAGCTGGCCACGATCTCGGCGATCTCGTGCCGCTCCACGGCCTTGGGAACCTCGCGGAACATCGGGTCAGGCACCGGGCTGGGCGCCCACACCGGCAGCCGGGAGAACATCGACGAGGCCTGCCCGCCGTTGTGGTTGAGTTGCGCGAAGATCGGCACGTCGTAGTCGTGCGCCGCCGCGGTCATCTTCCGGTAGCCGGGGATGACCGTGCGGTGGAAACCATGGATCAGCTTCTCGTAGGGCCAGTCGGTGGGATGGGTCGAGTGCTCCTCGGTGATGATCAGGCCGACGCCACCCGCCGCGCGCGCCGCGTAGTAATCGGCGTGCTGCTGTGTCGGAAGGCCGTCCTCGGCGTAGTTGGTCAGGTGCGCGGCAAACACGATCCGGTTGCGGACCAGCACCGGGCCGATCCGCAGTGGCGAGAACAGGTACCGGTACCGGCTGGCCCCGCTCACCGACGGCCTCCGGTTACGGTCAGGGCAGGCAGCTCGGGAAGCTCGTCCGCCGCGGAGATCGACATCGCGGTCCGGCGCGCCTCGAGCACCGCTTCGAGCACCGTCCGCGGCGCCACGCAGTCACCGGCCCGCGGTGTGCCCGGCCGATGCAGGTACAGGGTCTCACCCGGCAGCCGGTGACCGCAGTGCACGACGAACCCGCAGTCCACCGTGCGCTGCTCGCCGGTCCACCGGTCCTCGAGCAGCACATGATCGCCGGCCGCCTCGCGCAGCAGGCTGCGCAGCTCGCGTTGCACGCCCGCCTGCTGCAGCCGCGAGTTGGCCTCGGCGAGGTCGCCGGTCAGGGCCAGCTGGGTGCCGGCGATCTGGTCCTGGGTGACGATTGACGTGGGCCGGCCGTGCGCGGCCAGCAGCTCGGCGACGCCGACCCCCACCGGGCCGCCGATCGGGTCGACCACGACGGCCCGGCCCTCCGGCAGCCGGTCAAGACCGCCGGAGCTCGCCAGCGCGATCAGGTCGGCGGCCTCCACCACATGGGCGCCCGGCGTGATGCGGTAATGACGCGGGCCGGGCACCGAACCGGTGGCCAGCAGCACGCGCATGCCCTGGGCCACGGCGTCGTCCAGCTCGGCCGGGCTGACCTCGTGCGCCAGCAGAACCGTCACGTCCAGCCGGGCCAGCTCGCGGCGCCACCAGTCCAGCGCAACGCCCAGCCGATGCCGGCCATGGACTGCGGCCGCCGTAACCAGCATGCCGCCCAGCGCCCGACCGCGCTCGGCCAGCCGTACCCGGTGTCCGCGCTCGGCCAGCACCCTGGCCGCCTCCATCCCGGCCGGACCGCCGCCAACGACCAGCACCGTGCTTGGCTGCTGGTCCTGGCCCAGCAGATCGCCGCATTCGAGCTCGTGACCGCTGGAGGGCTCGATCACACAGCTGATGACCGGGTTCCTGTTGTCGCGGACCATGCACGCCTGATTGCACAGCAGGCAGGGGCGGATCCGGTCCGGCTGGCCGGCCCGCAGCCGCGCCACCAGGTCAGGATCGGTGATCTGGGCCCTGGTCATCTCCACCAGGTCGGCAGCCCCGTCGGCCAGCGCCCGCTGGCCCTGAGCCGGGTCCACCATGCTGCCCTGCAGGACCACCGGGATAGCTCCACCCACCGCGGCCCGGATCTGGCGGCACAGCTCGATGCCGAATCCCGGCTCGATGTGCAGGTCGGGCCGGGTAGCCGGAACCGAATAAATTGACCCGCGCACCACTACGAGGTAGTCGACCGGCCCGGCCAGCCGTGCGGCCGACTCCGCGGCCAGCTCGGGGGTCACGCCTGCCCAGGGGGCGAGCTCGTCGCAGCACAGTCGCAGGCCGAGCACCTTGTCCCGGCCGAGCGCCGTGCGCACCGAGCGCAGCACGCGCTCGGTCAGGAGCAGTCTGTCTTCGCCGTAGCGGTCAGCGCGCTGGTTGGTCAGCCCGGAATGGAACTGGCGCAGCAGCGAGTGCTGGCCAACGTTGATCTCGACGCCATCCAGATCGGCCGCGGCGGCCAGAGCGGCCGCGGCGGCGAATCCGCCGACCACGGCGTCGATCTCGGCATCGGCCATCTCCATGGGCAGCTCGCGCGAGGTCGCGTCCGGTACCCGCGACGGCGCCCACAGCGCGGACTGCGAGAACGCCGATGAGCCCTGCATCCCGGCGTGGCCCAGGCCGGCCAGCACCAGGGCGCCGTGCGGGCGGCAGGCCGTGACGAGCTGCGCCCAGCCCGGCCCGCAGTCCGCGGCCAGCGGTGCCCGCTCGTACGGCCAGTCCGACGGGTGCACGCTCGCCGTCTCGGTCACGATGACGCCGCAGCCGCCGGCGGCCCGTCGCGCGTAGTAGGCGACGTGCCGGGCCGAGATCCCCCGGTCCCGGCTCAGGTTGGTCTCATGGGGCCCGAATATCACCCGGCAGGGCGCGCGCCGCGGCCCGAGATCGACGGGATCGGTCAGGCTCGTGCTCATGCCGTGCCGGCCAGCGGGCTCAAGTCGCACAGCTTGGCCGGGACGCGCACCGACGGCATGCCCAGCGGCACTTCCCGGCCGCGGTGGGAGTGGTCCGTCCCCGTCCGGGGCGGGTCGCCGCCGGCGGCGGACAGCGCGGCGGCGCCGTAGCCCTTGACACATTCGGGATCGGGCCCGTCAAGCGGCAGGCCGGTGAAGAACTTCGCGGCCATGCAGCCGCCCTGGCAGGTGCTGTAGGCAGAGCACGAGCGGCAGGCTCCGCCCGAAGTCTCGGTGCGCAGCTCGGCGAACAGCGGCGCCGAGCGCCATACCCGTGCGAACCCGCCCGCCGCGCGAACCGTGCCGGCCTTGAACGCATCGTGGATGGCGAACGGGCAGGCGTAGACGTCCCCGACCGGATCGATCAGGCACACCACCCGGCCGGCCCCGCATAGGTTCAGCCCGGGCAGCGGGCTGCCGCCCAGCGCGTTGAGGTGGAAGAACGAATCACCGGTCAGCACCCGGTCACCGTGGTCGCTCAGCCATGAGTAGATCTCGCGCTGCTGCTGGTCAGTGGGGTGCAGCTCGGGCCAGACGTCAGCACCCCGGCCCGAGGGGCGGAGCCGGGTGATCCGCAGCTGAGCGCCGAACCGGTCGGCTATGGCCGCGAAGTCGTCCAGCTGCGGCACGTTGTGCCGGGTCATCACCACGGAAATCTTGAAGCCGTTGAAGCCCGCCTCGGCCAGGTTCTCCATCGCGCGCAGCGCCATGGCGTAGGAGCCGTCACCGCGGACCGCATCATTGACCTCCCGGCTCGCACCGTCCAGCGAGACCTGCACATCCACGTAGTCGGTGGCGGCCAGCCGCCGCGCGCGCTCGGCGTCGAGCCGCAGCCCGTTGGTGGAGAACTTCACGCCGACACCGCTGGCCACCGCGTAGTCCAGCAGTTCCCAGAAGTCCGGCCGGACGGTCGGTTCGCCACCGCCGACGTTGACGTAGAACACCTGCATGGAGTGCAGCTCGTCGATGACCGACCGCATTTCCGCGGTGCTGAGTTCGCCAGGATCGCGCCGTCCCGAGGACGACAGGCAGTGCGTGCAGGACAGGTTGCAGGCGTACGTCCACTCCCAGGTCAGGCAGATCGGCGCGGCCAGGCCGCCCTTGAACTGCTCCGCCAGGGCGGGTACCCGGTCGGCTGGCGCGCTCACGCGACCTCGCTCCCGGCCGCCTGGAGAACGATCATGTCGGCTGCGGCCAGGCTGGCCAGCGCCCGGAGGTAGACATCGCGCCGGCCCTCGGGCACCGTGGCCAGGGCCTCCGATACGCACCGGTGGGAGCCGAGTCCGCGCACGAGCTCGACGAGCTCCGGCGCCTTCAGGAAGGAGAGCCGCCGGTTGCCGAAGTGATACGCGAGCGCCCCGAAGGGCTCGGGGCGAAGCGCTACCGCCGGGTTGAGCTCGTAGCCGCGGCCCGGCTCGAATGGTGCGGTCATCGGGGTGGCTCCGGCCTTAGTAGACGCCGCACATTCCATCGATCGAGACGTCCTCGACCAGCAGTTCCTCGGTGATCCCCTCGTCGCCGATCCCTGGGTCGCCGCCCATCCCCGGCTCCTGGCCGGCGCCGGTGGCGAGCGGCGGCGCGCACGCGGGCGGGGCGTCGGCTCGGGTGTCCTGCAGCATGAGAAGCCTCCTGGGTCGACCGCGGCGGGACCGGATGATGGTTCGCCCGCCCTCGCCTGATGATGGTGACGGTATGGGTTGGTGTGGGCAGTGTCACCATGCTTCCGGCCGTCATCACCCCGTCCGGATGGGCAGTTACCCGGGGTCCGCACACTCTCCGTTCGGGCAGGCGCGGTGCTGTACGTCGGGGCGCAAAGCGGTCGCGGTCGGGCGGAATCGGCGCGCACGGGTTCCGTAGCGGCGTGCTGCTGCTTAGCCTCACCGCAACGGTGCTCCCGCCGATAGCGTCCGGCTGGTGAAGCGGTCCTCGCCCACTGTGCGCGGGAGCACGCCATACGGAGAGGAGCCCGTACGCCATGCAGGTTGACGAACTGCTCAAGCCATTCCCGATCAAGGAGTTCCATCCATTCCCCAGGGCGCTGCTGGGCCCCGGCGCGCACGAGATGATCGGGCCGGAAGCCAAGAATCTGGGCTTCAGGAAGATCCTGGTGATGACCACCGGCCTGCGCGGCAGCGGCACGGTGCACAAGATCGTCGAATCGCTGAAGTACCACGGCCTGGACGTCGTGGTCTACGACAAGGTCGAGTCCAATCCCAAGGACTACAACGTGATGGACGCCGTGGCGATGTTCCAGGAGAACAAGTGCGACTCGTTCGTCTCGATCGGCGGCGGTTCCTCGCACGACGCCTGCAAGGGTGCCCGCATCTCGGTGGCGCACGACGGCCGCAGCGTCAACGAGTTCGAGGGCTTCAACAAGTCGGAGAACCCAAAGAACCCGCCGCACATCGCGGTATCCACCACGGCAGGCACCGGCTCGGAGACCTCGTGGGCCTACGTCATCACCGACACCACCACCGACCCCGACAATCCGCACAAGTACGTCGCGTTCGACGACGCCTGCGTGACCACGCTGGCTGTCGATGACCCGGTGCTGTACTACGACTGCCCGCTGGATTACACCGCGCAGTGCGGCTTCGACGTGCTCGCGCACGCCTCTGAGCCGTACGTATCCCGGCTGAACTTCCCGCCGTCACTGGGCAACGCGCTGTACGCCATTAAGCTGACCGCGGAGAATCTCCGGGCGGCGGTGTGGAACGGCCAGGACCTGCCCGGCCGCGAGGGCATGATGTACGCCCAGTACATCGCCGCGCAGGCGTTCAACTCCGGCGGCCTGGGCATCATCCACTCCATCTCGCACGCGGTCAGTGCCTTCTACGACACCCACCACGGGCTGAACAACGCGATCGCACTGCCGCGGGTATGGGCGTTCAACATGCCAGCGGCCTACCAGCGGTTCGCCGACATCGCCTATCAGATGGGCGTGGACACGCACGGCATGACGGCCGTGCAGGCCGCCCAGGCAGCACTGAACGCGTCCATCCGGCTGCTGCGGGACGTAGGCATCCCGGAGAAGTTCACCGACGTGACCCAGGACAGCTACTCCAAGAACCGCCTCGGCCAGGGGCCAACGAAGTTCTACGAGAATTCCCCGACGATCAGCGGTGACCGCCACGATGTCGACCGGATCACCAACCACGTGCTCGGCGACGCCTGCACGCCTGGCAACGCCAAGGAATGCACCTTCGAGACGGTCCGTCCGGTCGTCGACCACTGCCTGAACGGCGATCTAGACGACCTGCTCAGCTGACCCGCCAGCGGCGGGTTATCGCCTCGGCTCGGACGAACCGGAGGACACGTGCCCCAGTCGGTCGATGATCTCAGCCCCTTTCCGTCGATCGACGACGTCGTCAGCCGGTTCGCCGCGGCCGGGTATATCACCGACCGGCGGCTGGCCACCACGATCTACCTGGTATCGCGGCTGAACAAGCCGGTACTGGTGGAAGGCCCGGCCGGGGTCGGCAAGACCGAGCTGGCCAAGACGCTGGCCACGGTGACCGGCCGCCGGCTGCTCCGGCTGCAGTGTTACGAGGGGCAGGACGAGACCCGGGCCCTTTATGAATGGGACTACGGCAAGCAGTTGCTGTACACCCAGATGCTGCGCGAGAAGATCAACGACATCATCGCCGACGCCCCGGATATCCCCGCCGCGGTCGCGCGGATCGAGGGCCACGGCGGGGTGTTCTTCTCCGACCATTTCCTCGTCGCCCGCCCGCTGCTGGACGCGATCCGCGGCGAAAAGCCGGCCGTGCTGCTGATCGACGAGGTGGACCGGGCCGACGAGGCGCTGGAAGCGGTGTTCCTGGAATGCCTCGGCGAGTATCAGGTCTCCGTACCCGAGATCGGTACCTACACGGCGAAGACGCCGCCGTACGTGGTGCTCACCTCGAACAACACCAGGGACCTCTCGGCCGCGCTCAAGCGGCGCTGCCTGCACCTGTTCCTCGACTACCCGGACGCGGAACGCGAACTGGAGATCGTGCGCTCCAAGCAGACCGGGCTACCCGAGGCCGTGGCCCGGCAGCTGGTGGCGGTGGTGCGCGGACTGCGGGAGCTGCCGCTGCGCAAGAGCCCGAGCATCTCCGAGACCATCGACTGGGCCCGCACGCTGACCGTGCTCGGCGTCGACGAGCTCGACGCGGGCGTGCTGGCCGACACCGTCAACATCGTGCTGAAGTACGAGCGGGACATGCAGCGCGCCGTGGAAGTACTGCCGCGCCTGCTGGACCCGAACCGCGAGCTGCCCGGCGCGGGCCATTCCCATGGGCATGGCGAGGGGCACGGGCACGAGCATGGTCACGGCAGTGACCAGGGAGACGATCACGGGCACGCCGAGGACAACGGGCACGGCCCGGACGGCCGGGATATCCGGGTGGCCATGGACGAGCCAGGCCGACACGATGAGGGATATTACGGCGCTCCGGGGCCCGGTCCGACCCGCCGCACCGAGCCAGGCCAGGGTCAGGGCAGCCGGTCATTCGCGGCGCTCATCCGCCGACGGCCCGGCTGAGGGGAGCTGGGGGTGGAAGGCAGCCTGCACCGATTCGTGCGCCTGCTTAGGCTGTTCGGCGTGCGCGTGTCGGTCGCGGAGGCGGCCGATGCCATGCTGGCCGCCGCCCAGCCTGGCATGCTCGCTGACCGGCAGACGCTGCGCGCGGCGCTGCGCGTGACCCTGATCAAGGACCGGCGCGACGACGAGCTTTTCGATGAGCTGTTCGCCGTGTTCTTCTCGCTGCGCCCGGTCGCCGGCCCGGCCACCGGGCACGATCACAGCCATGCTCACGACGACCTGGCCGACACGGGCAAGCTGGAGTCGGTCACGGTTTCCGAAGAGCCGTCCGAGTTCCCGCAGCTGGGGCACAGCCACGGCAAGCCGGCGGACATAAGGGATTTCTTCCGCCAGGAGGACCTCGCCCAGCAGTACAACCTGCACCAGGAGGCGAACAGAATCGACCTGGCGTCGGTGACGGACGAGATCGTGCTGTCCAAGGAGGGCGCCGACACCGCGAGGGACGCGGGGGCGTCCGTGCAGCTGGAAACCGACCGGCTGCACAACCCCGGCCTGCCCGGTCAGCTCGCTCCGGCCACCGGGCACCGGCTCGACGTCGCACTGACGGTGGCGCAGCAGGAGGTGCTGCTCGGCTGGCTGGAGACAGCCGACGAGGACCTGGACGCGGACGCCCTGGCCAGGCTGCGACGGCAGCTGGCAGGCATCATCGCGGACCTGCCCGAGCTGCTGCGACGCTACCTGGAAAAGGCCGGCGGCGCGGTGGTGGAGGCCAGGGCCGCGAAAGGCGGCCGGACCGAGACGGTCGACGAGCAGGAGCGGGCCGAGCTGGAGGAGGCGCTGCGCCGGCTGGCCCACCAGCTCCGCGGCGCCCCGACCAGCAGGCAGCGCAACACGCCGCGCGGCCGCGTCAACCCCGGCCGGACCATGCGCAAGAACATGCGCTACGAGGGCATCCCGTTCCAGCCGGTCACGACCAGCCGCACCGCTGATAAGCCCCGGCTGCTGCTGCTGACCGATGTTTCCCTGTCGGTGCGGACGACCGCCCGGTTCACGTTGCACCTGGTCTACGGCATGCAGTCGCTGTTCAGACAGACCCGCTCGTTCGCTTTCGTCGACGCGCCCGTCGAGATCACCGAGCTGTTCGCCGAGCACCCGCTGGAACGGGCGCTCGGGCTGGTGTTCGATGGGCTGCCCGCCGGGGGGCTGCTTGACGTCGACGCCAGCTCCGACTACGGGGCAACCTTCACCCAGTTGCTGTCGGAGCACTCGGCAGCATTCAATCGCCGTACGACGCTGATCGTCCTCGGCGACGGGCGGGGCAACGGCCACGACGCCCGGCTGGACGCCTTCGGTGAAATCGCCCGGAGGGTACGCGAGACCATATGGCTGACCCCGGAATCCCGGTACTCCTGGGGGCTCGGGACGTGCGACCTGCCACGCTACGCGGAGTTCTGCGACCGAGTTCAGGTGGTCTCCGACCTGGCCGGGCTGCAGCGCGCGGCCCAGCAGATATCGGCGGAGGCGACCGGACGGTGAACGAGCCGAACCTGATCCCCCCGCTTCCGCAGACCATCGACCCGCTGGCGCCGGGCCAGCACGGCCGCTACGACGATTACCTCGTCAGCGTCCTGCGCACCGAGCCGCCGTGCGACCGCGCCGCGGACCTGTACCCTGTGGGTCCCGTGGTTCGCACCGACCACTTCTGCCTGACCGAGCGCGGCGGCCGGATCGAGGTGACCCACTGGCTGTATCCCGACCAGCTCGACAACGACCTGGCCGGGATGCTGGCCGAAGAGCTGTTCGCGCCGGGCTGGCTGTCCGGGGTGGAGACCTTCGAGCGGGTGTTCACCGGCGTCGTGCGGTCCTGCGTCGATGACCCGCTGCTGGCGTGGTGCACGTTCTACGGCAATACCCTGGCCCGGGTCCGCCAGTGCTGGCGGACGCCGGACGCGCCGGACGACCACGAGCACACGACGATCGGCGAGCTGGCCCCGGTGTACGCGCACGCACTGCAGCTCATCCCGGCCGGCCAGGTGCTCGACATCGGCTCGTGCTTCGGCTTCCTCCCGCTGCTGCTGGCCGAGCGGCCGGCGACCACGGTGACCGCCTCCGACCTGTCCGGCGGCGCCATGCGCCTGCTGACGGCCGTGGCCGCCGCGCGCGGGCTGCAAGTGAGCACCCTGGTGTGCGACGCCGCGCGGATCCCGGTGCCAGACGGCTGGGCCGAGACGGTCAGCGTCATCCACCTGCTGGAGCACGTGAGCCCCGATCATGGCCTCGCGGTGATCCGCGAGGCGCTGCGTGTCGCTCGCCACCTGGTCGTGGTCGCCGTGCCGTTCGAAGACGAACCCACGGCCAGCTACGGCCATGTCCGCGTCTATGACCTGCGCCAGCTCGGTGAGCTGGGCGAGCGCGCCGGCCATCGCTATTCGCTGCACGAGCATCACGGAGGCTGGCTGGTGCTCACCGCCGGCTTAGGCAGCGGCATGTCCGCTCAAGTAGACGTCAGGTCCACGCCGGTCTTGGTGGCGTTGTAGACCGCCTCGGCGCGACTGGTCGCGTCGAGCTTGCGCATGATATTGCGGATGTGAAATTTCACCGTGGTCTCCGACAGGTACAGGCGCGCGCTGATGCCCCGGTTACTCAGGCCGTGTGCGACCAGCCGCAGCACGCCCAGCTCGCGGTCGGTGAGCCCTGTTCGTGGCTGAGGGGCGTGGATCGACCGCATCATGGCGGCCGCCGCGCGGGAGTCGAACGCGCTCCCGTTCCTGGCGGCCAGGCGGATCGCGCGCACGAGTTCCACGGTGTCGACGTCCTTGACCACGTAGCCGCATGCCCCGCACTGAATCGCGCTCACCACCAGCACGTCGTCCGCGAAGGTGGAGAGCACGACGACCCGCAGCCCGGGATACCGCTTGATCAGCTCAGCGCATAGGCTCAGCCCGTCGTGGTCCGATGCGGGGGAAAGCTTCATGTCCAGCAGCACGATGGCCGGGCGAGTCCGCTCCACGACGACCAGTGCCTCTCCGGGCGAGCCACAGTCACCGAGCACCTGCAGGTCGCGCTCGCGCTCCAGCAGCGAGCGCAGGCCCTGCCGGACAATCGCGTGATCGTCAATGAGCACGATCGTGACTGGAGCCCCGGCGCCAGGCTGCGGCCCACCGGGCCGTATCCCAGGTGTCACCGCGGCCTCCCTTGGCCATGCTCCAAGCCGTCAACTTTACGGCCAACGTCATTACCTGACCACGGGCCTTGGCCACCTCCCGGCGGGCCTTAGGTCCCTATCGGGTCATTCCCGGAGGGGCGCCGGACGACCGCCGGCTGCCGGGCACCATAGACGCGGGCAGGGGCAGGGGAATGCCCAGCCGCACCAGCACGCCACCCGTCCGAGAGCGGCGGATGGAAAGCATTCCGCCCAGCTCATCCGCCATGTCCAGCATGTCCGCCAGTCCACGGTGCAGCCCGGACAGGTCCCCCCCGCTGGCCACGCGTAGCGCACGGCGCAACTGGGCCGGATCGCCGGTGCCGTTGTCGGACACACTGATGATCACCGCGTCGGGCAGGTAACGCAGCCGGATCAGGGCGCGGGTGGCCTTGCCGTGCGCCGCGGCGTTGAACAACGCCTCCCCGGTCCACCGCAGCATCGACCGCTCGCCTTCGGCAGGCAGCGGGACCGGGAGTCCTTCCAGCATTACCTTGACGGAGAGGCCCGCAGGCTGGTGCACCGTGGACAGGCGCCGCATCATCACCGGCAGCGGACCCGGTGCCTCATCCGCGATATGGTGCAGCGAGTAGATCGCGGCGCGCAGCTGCTCGGCCGCGTGCCGGGTGAGATCCTTGGCCGGCGACAGCCGCCCGGCAATCTGCCCGGCCCGCCCGCCCAGGCTTTCCAGCTCAGCCCGGCAGACCTCGATGGTCATGCCGATGGACAGCACGGACTGAGTCACGCTGTCGTGCAGCTCGCGCGCGATACGGTGCCGCTCGTCGTCCAGCGCCTGCCGCTGCATGGCCGCTACGAGCTGCCGCTGTGTCTCGGCCAGTTCGGCGCTGCGGGCGGCCAGGTCCCGGGCGTGCCTCGTCGTCGCGTCGTAGAGCTGGTCGCTGCGGCCCCGCAGCTGGGTCGTCGCGTGGAACAAAAATGAGTTGTGCAGCGCCACCGCGGCCTGATTGGCCAGCACTCTCAGGATGGCGCGATCGGTGGCCGCCACCTCCAGCCCGGCGCCCGGCCGCGCCGCGATCCCGCCGACCGGTTCGTCATCTAGGGTCATCGATACGCGTACCCAGCCCCGGCCGCTGTCCGGCGATTCGACCTCCCACGGGCGGCCGCGCAGCACGGCCAGGTGCTCTCGTACGTCGGCAGGCAGGCTGCGCTCGTCGTCGATCAGCTCGCCGCCAGCCATCGCCATGAACCTAGGACGCGCGGCAGGCAGTACCCCGTCGGCCACGGCGAACAGCAGCCAGTCGGCCTGCAGGTGCGCCGCCGCCGTGCGCACCACCCAATCGACCAGTGTGCGGGGACCGGCCGCGGTGCGTACCAGGGCCCGTGAGATGCCGTCCAGCGCCTGCACGGCCTGCTCGAGGCGCTCGGCGGAGCGGACATATTCGGGATAATACGAGTGCTTGCCGGAGCGCAAGCCGGTCAGGATCTCCAGATCGCCGTCCGGACGATCATCGCGTCCTGATTCGGTCACGGCGGCCGCGTCACAACGCCGCCCGGAACAACGCCTCGATGTCCCGCGCGTCCGCTGGCCGGGGATTGGTGGCCAGGCAGGCGTCCTTAAGCGTCAGCCTGGCCAGCTGGGGCACGAGGTCGTCGGTGACGCCGAGCTCGGCCAGTCCCTTGGGCATGCCCGCTTCATCGGCCAGCTTACGTACCGCCTCGGCGAGCAGCAGGGCCACCTCGGCGGCCGGCACGCCCTTGGTGCGGATGCCGCTGGCCTTGGCCAGCGGGACGAACCGCCCCGGCGAGACCTCGGCGTTGAACATGATGACGTGGGGCAGCAGAATGGCGTTCACCACGCCGTGCGGGGCATCCAGCTGACCGCCGACCTGGTGGCTCATCGCGTGCGTGGCGCCCAGGATGGCGTTGGTGAACGCCAGGCCGGCTTCCAGCGCCCCCTGCGCCATGGCCAGACGCGAGGCCGTCTCGCTCGGCCTGAGCTGGCTGCGCAGCAGGTGGCGGGTGATCAGCGCGACGGAATACAGCGCATGCCGGTCGGTGAGCGGGTTGTGCGCACGGGACACGAACGCCTCGATCCCGTGCGTCAGCGCATCCAGCCCGGTGGAGGCGCTGAGCCAGTCCGGCATGGTAGTGAGCAGGCGCGGGTCGATCACGGAGATCTCCGGCACCAGCGTCCGGCTGATGATGGTGATCTTGTTGCGGGCCGCCGTGTCGGTCACGATGGCGAACTGCGACACGTCCGCGCCCGTGCCCGAGGTGGACGGCACCATCACGGTGGGCGGGATCGGGCGCACGACCTTGTCCACACCCTCGTAGGCGAGGATCCGGCCGCCGTTGCCGGACAGGATCGCCACGCCCTTCGCCGCGTCTATGCACGAGCCGCCGCCCAGGCCGATGATCACATCGCTGCCGCTCTCGGCGTACCTGGAGAAGGCGGCTTCGATCTCGTGATCCTTGGGATTGGGAGTCACGTCATGCCACAGCACCGGGTACAGCTCGCTCTGCCGCAGGCAGGCCACGGCCTCATCCACCCAGCCCGCCTCGATCAGCCCAGGGTCGGTGACCAGGAACGGCCGGCGCGCGCCGAGCCGCGCCGCGCAGTGACCGAGTTCAGCCAGCGCACCAGGCCCGAAGACGATCTCCGGGGCATGAAATTTCGCGAGCGGGCCAGGAGGGTGGGCGCGAAGCTCCTCGCCTCGTCGCGGGCCGGCCAGCTGGGTGCTCTTCCCTCGGTTCCAGTCCGCACCGGGCCAGGCGCTCTCGACCATCGCGAGATTCTCCGGTGCAATTGGCATTAAAGCTCCCGTCACGCGGGCTATGACCTACATTACGCCGCTATCAAGAGCCTGTAACACGGACATTTCACAACCGGCCGCCGGGACGACCGGGTAGTCACGATGCCGTCCTCCTGGGCGCAGGGCCTGTCCGATCGGGCAGGTGCCGTGAAGCCTCACATGCTGGACCATGAGCACTAACAGATGCGCCCTGGCTGGCAGGCCGAGGCGCGGCAGGCTGGCCGCGACGGCGCGGCTGCCGGCGGCAGTGGGAGATGAGCATTCATGACAGTGACCTTGGAGCGGAGCGTCGAGGAGTTCATCGGCGCGCCACGTCAGCTATTCATCAACGGGCAGCGGGCCAATGCGGCGTCGGGGAAGACGTTCGCGACCCCTAACCCGGCCACGGGCGAGACCCTGGCTCAGGTGGCCGAAGGGGAAGCCGAGGACATCGACCGGGCCGTGAAGGCCGCGCGCCAGGCGTTCGAGACAGGCCCGTGGAGCACGATGACCGCGTCGGAGCGTGGCCGGCTCATCTGGCGGATCGGCGATCTCATCCTCGAGCACCTGGACGAGCTGGCCCAGCTCGAGTCGCTGGACAACGGGAAGCCCTTCGCCGTGGCGCGGGCAGCTGACGTGCCGCTGGCCGCCGACTTGTTCCACTACATGGCCGGCTGGGCGACCAAGCTCGAGGGCAACACGATCAGCATCTCGGTGCCGTACATGCCGGGCGCCAACTTCCACGCCTATACGCTGCGCGAGCCGGTCGGCGTGGTCGGGCAGATCATCCCATGGAACTTCCCGCTGCTGATGGCCGCGTGGAAGCTCGGCCCGGCGCTGGCCTGCGGGAACACCGTGGTGCTCAAGCCCGCCGAGCAGACCCCGCTGACCGCGCTGCGGCTGGCCGAGCTCATCGCGGAGGCCGGGCTCCCCGACGGAGTGGTGAACGTGGTTCCGGGCTTCGGCGAGACCGCAGGCGCCGCCCTGGCGGCGCACCACGACGTCGACAAGGTTGCGTTCACCGGCTCGACCGAAGTGGGCAAGCTGATCGCCAATGCGGCGACGGGGAACCTGAAGAAGGTGAGCCTGGAGCTCGGCGGCAAGAGCCCCAACGTCGTCTTCGATGATGCCGACCCGAGCGCGATCGCGGGCGCCGCGAACGCGATCTTCTTCAACCACGGCCAGTGCTGCGTCGCCGGATCGCGCCTGTACGTCCAGGAAGGCCGTTTCGACGAGGTGGTCGACGGCGTGGCGGAGATCGCCAAGTCCATCAAGCTGGGATCCGGACTGGAGCCAGACACGGAGATGGGCCCCCTGGTTTCGGACGAGCAGCTGCGCCGCGTGACCAGCTATGTCGACTCCGGCATAGCCGAAGGCGCCACGGCCCTGTCCGGCGGCGGCCGCCACGGCGATCGCGGCTACTTCGTCCAGCCCACCGTGCTCACCAATACGCACCCGGGGATGACGGTCGTGCGTGAGGAAATCTTCGGGCCGGTGGTAGTGGCAGCGCCTTTCAGCGACCTCGACGAGGTCGCCGCCGCGGCCAACGACACCCCGTACGGCCTCGGAGCAGGCATCTGGACCAAGGACATCTCCAAGGCGCACGCGCTGGCCAAGAAGATCAGGGCCGGCTCCGTCTGGATCAACTGCTACAACGTGTTCGACGCGGCGCTTCCGTTCGGCGGATACAAGCAGTCCGGCTGGGGACGTGAGATGGGCCACGAGGTCCTCGAGGCCTATACGGAGGTCAAGGCCGTCACCACCCTGCTGTAACACGGCGCAATTCGCGTGGGCGCGGGCCTGCGGTGGAGGGAACGAGAGGCGGGACAATGACAGGAGGCCAGAATCCTCCGGGTACGCAGGCCGAAACGTCCGAAGCTCAGATTGCGGTGCACTGGCGTGAGGAGGAGTACTACCCGCCGCCGGCCGGGTTTGTCGCGCAGGCCAACGCGAATGACCCGGCCATCCGGGAGCGGTTCACCGAGGACAAGTTCCCCGAGTGTTACCGGGAATACGCGGACCTGCTGTCCTGGGACCAGACGTGGCATACCACCCTGGACACGAGCACCGCGCCGTTCTACAAGTGGTTCGTCGGCGGCCG
>Ga0208324_1000302_pt1 | contig 24318 bp, 19 predicted proteins | sample Sb_taG_2_FD_187707 | JGI IMG/M metagenome (GOLD analysis project Ga0208324, IMG submission 187707) | Peat soil microbial communities from Weissenstadt, Germany - Sb_50d_5_LS metaG (SPAdes) (version 2) | ecosystem: Environmental > Terrestrial > Soil > Wetlands > Peat | place: Germany... | reverse complement strand
TGGCCGGGATGGATGGAGCCTGCTGTGTGACGCGCTTCCAATGGGTTCCGCGACGGGCCCGATCTGGCCCGCCGGGAGTCGGATCGCTGGATCAGGAGGGCAGGCATGGGCTGGTGGACTGCGAAGTGGTTGAGGAAAGTGACCATGCGGTCCAGAACTGCTCGGTGGCCAGGGCGTCGGCTTGGGCGCTGCCGCCAAGCCCTGCTACGCCGGTATTGGTGAAGACGGGGAAGTACGGGGGGAAGCCGAAGTAGTAGGCCCGCCGCTCGGGTCGGTGTCATCAGCCGCAAAGTAACTCACGGATAGATGATGATTCCTTAGAGTAGTTTTCCTTGTGGGCGTGCGCGGCGTTTCGCGCCGTTCGTTGTCGGGGGGCTTGCTCGAGGAAGGGCCGCTGGCATGCGCCGCGAGTGGGATGTGGAAGACCTAGTCGAGTGCAGAGCACTTAACAGACTTAGCAGGTGCGGTTACGCGGAGCCCTCCTGCGGCTCAGGGAGGATGAGGGGGCGGAGGGTGCTGGCAGCGATCTGAAGTCCCTGCTTGGTCTTATCGAGTGTTCCGCCCCATATCGGGTCTTCATGCTCGACGGCGACAGCTCCGCTGTATCCCGCGGCGTAGAGAGTGTCGATGATGCGGTTCCAGTCGAGCTGCCCGCGGCCGGGAACACGGTAGCGCCACCATCCGGTATCAATGGGCGAGCTACGTCCCGCGGTCTTGCCGAAGACCCCGTAACGGGTGCGGGCACGCGTGTCGATCTCGATGTCCTTGGCCTGCACGTGGGCGACCAGGCCGCGCTGCAGGGCATGCTCCAGGGCGTCGAGCGGGTCGATGCCGAGCCATGGCAGGTGGGATGGGTCGTAAGTGAGCTGGAAACCGAGACCGGACATCCAGTCCCATAGCTCGGGTGAGTAGGCGAGGTTGGCGGGGTACCCGTCGGGGTGCCATCCTTCCATCGGGCAGTTCTCGGCCAGCAGCGTGACGCCGCGTCCGGCGGCGTAGTTCACCAGCGGGGGGAGGTGGTGTTCTGCCAGCTTGAGGTTGTCGGCTACCGGCTGGGTGACATCCCGGCCGATGAAGGTCGTGACGTAGGGGACGCCCAGAGTTGCCGCGGCATCGATACAGGCCCGTAGGTGCCGGTGGATCCGGTCACGTTCTGTGTCGTCGCTATGCAGGTTGTTGTCGCAGTAGGTCACTGCGGAGATGGTGAGCCCATGCCGGTCAAGCAGGTCCGCGACGCGCTCAGCGTCGGCGGCGGAGAAGCTGGCCACGTCTATGTGAGCGGCGTGGTAGATATGCGTGCTGTCGGCAGGCCAGGCGGCCACCTCCAGTGCCTCATACCCGGTCCGGGAAGCCCATGCGGCCACCTCGTCGAGGGTGAGCCAGGGCAGGCAGGCGGTAAGAAGTCCGAGTTTCATCTGTTCTCCTGGGGAGCTAGCGAAGTGCGGTGAGCCACCAGTCAGTGTCATGTACGTAGGGGTGGCCGGGTGCGAGCATCCTGGCCTGCAGCCAGCGGACCCGCTTGAGCTCACGTAGCGCCTGCCGGCGCGTGCGGGCGCTATCGGGGCGCATGAGAGTACGGGCTACTGCGAGGTACTTGCGGGTCTCGAGCGTGTCGGGATGGCGGCGGCCCTGAACACGCCTTCGGTCTGCCAGGAGCGGCCGCAAGACCGCGAGAGCCTGCGCCCCGTCTGCGGCTTCCTGCACGAGCAACTTTCCCTTGGAATGCCGGGCATCGAGGGCATCGGCATGATCAGGACCCAGCTCAGCGCACCGGTCGGCGATGACGCGGTCGTAGCCTTCTGCCGATTCCCGTACTAGCCCTTGCTGTCCTACCGTCCAGGAGCGTTTGCACTGGACGTGCCTGAGCAGCGGGGTGAAGCCCGGTACATGGATCATCCGGGCTTCGAGGGCGCGGAATCCTGATTCGGCCTCGCGGGCCTGTCCTGTGCCGGCCAGCGCCCACAGCAGCAGCTGGCGGGTGCGGAACGTCTGAGGATCATCGGCACCGAACACCCCGATTTCGTCTTGGCTCACCTGGCGCAGCAACATCAGAGCTTGCTGGCAGTGCCCGAGCTGAAGCAGCGCATAGGCGCTCGCGCGGCGCACTGCCAAGGCGGCAGGATGGCTGCGGCCCAGCTCCTCAACGTGCGGGAAGGCAGCTTCGGCCAGATTCCGGGCCGTGTATTCGTCGCGGTTATCGATATACGCTTCGCATATCGACGCCGTGATAGCGAGAAGCTGTGCCGCGCAGTCCCGGCCGAATGTCCCGGCCGGGCACTGAAGCCGTTCCTGCAGGCGCGTGGACACTCGCCTGATCTGCCTGCGGCGGGCGGGAGACATCGTCCGCAGGTCAATGCCCCGCAGGGCATGGTTAAGAGCTTCCGCGCAGGCGCGGTGGAAATAATCCGGCATTGCCTCACCGCTGCGCGGAGCGTCCGCCCATCCAGCCGCCTGGCACATCCAGCTCAGCGCCGCCGCCACCGCAATGCCGAGGGAGTAGAAGAGGCTGAAGATCTGCAGCGAGTGGCTGTGCAGGTCATCGGCCCATTCCAGGTAGCGGATGTGGGCCCGGGAAGTCTGGCCATAGGAAATCCCGGCGGCGCAGCTGATGAGTTTTTGCGCCGCCCATCCGCAGAACCCGCAACATTCGGCGGCCAGCATCCCGAGAAGAACGCCGAGCAGTATCTCCTCAATCATCTCGCCCCACCTGTCAGTCGCCGACCCGCGAGCCGGGAATACCGAAGAAACGGGGACACGGGCCCGGGTTCCGGGCCATTCCTTGGTTCCAGCATCCTGCGGAGGGCTCCAGGCCGACGTTCGGCCAGCACCGCGCGGGCGGCAACTTCCCCGGCCGGGGTAAGGCGGTAGTAGCGGCGGGGCGGCTTACCGGGTTGATCGCCGGAGGCCTCCCAGCGCCCAGTGATCCAGCCTGCATCTTCCAGGCGGTCAAGCATCTTGTAAGTAGTGGCGCCCGACCGGCGGGTCCGCTTCTTAATCTCCCAGCCATAAGGTTCTCTGTTCTCGCCCATCGCGTTCAGGAGGATCTCCAGCACGTCCAGTAGCGCGCCGGTGATGCGGGCGGGACCATCCATGACCCTTATATTACCTAGGTTCTCTAAGGAGGGGAAGATGCCTGCCAGGCCCGGAATCTGGCTTCACCCCACGGCGCGCCATCAAACGAAACGCGCATCAGCCCAAACGGGGGCAAGCTGTCGGAGTTGAGCGGCTTGGCGGACACGATGACGGCCCTCGGCTGTCGTCCCGTAAATGGTCATTTCCGGGACCGCCGCCGCCGACAGCGTCCACCCAGGTCAGCCCGTCCCGGAAACTAGTCCCGGAACCGCGTGTCGCAACCCGGATACCGGGATGGTATCCGAGACGATGGCGCCATGACCGCCGCGCCTGCCTTTGATAACAGCGTCCGCATCGGCTACGCCCGGGTCTCCACCCGGGCGCAGGAACACCAGGCCCAGCTCGACGCGCTCGCCGCCGCGCACTGCCGGGAGATCATCACCGAGACCGCCAGCACCCGCGGGGACCGGCCCAGGCTGCGCCAGGCTCTGAGCCAGCTGCAGGCCGGCGACACGCTGGTGATCTACAAGCCGGACCGGGTCGCCCGGTCCATGAAGGAACTACTCGTGCTGCTGGAAGACCAGCTGCACGCCCGCGGGATCAACCTGCACATCCTGACCGGCATCTGCGCCGGGATCCACCGCCCGCACGGGGCGACCATCGCGGACAAGATGCTGTTCATGGTCGCCGCGATGGCCGCGGAGATGGAACGTGACCTGATCCGCGAGCGCACCCTGGACGGGCTGCGCGCTGCCGAGGCCCAGGGCCGGCGCGGCGGCCGCCCCGCCGTCGTCGATGACGACGTCCTGGCCGTCGCGCGGGCCCGGCAGTCCCGCGGTGAGTCGGTCACCGCCATCGCCCGCCACCTGAAGATCGGCCGGTCCACGCTATACCGGGCCCTGCAACCAGACGAGACGGATCTTGCCCTGGCCGCCGTGGAGCCGACCCGGTAAGGCTCGATCACATGCCGGGCGTACCTGACCAGACGGCGCTGGCTGCGCTCGGCGAGGATGGCCGCGCGGAAGCGCTTCGCCGCTGGGAGGTCCTGCGGGCACACCTCGAGGACGGCGTTCCGCTGGCCCGCGTGGCCGCACTGTCCGGCATCCCGCACCGGACGTTGCAGCGGTGGCTGGCCCGCTACCGGGTCGGCGGGCTGGCTGGCCTGGGCCGGGCCCCGCGCGCCGACCGGGGCCGGTCCCGCTTCCCCGAGCCGTTGCGGCTCCTGGTCGAGGGCCTGGCGCTGCGCACGCCGGCCCCGTCCGCCGCGCATGTGCACCGCCAGGTCACCGCGGTCGCGGAGCGGGAAGGATGGCCGGTCCCGTCCTACTCCTCGGTCTACGCGATCATCCGCGGCATCGGCCCGGCGATGGCCACCCTCGCGCACGAGGGCTCCAAGCGGTACAGGGAGGTGTTCGACCTGGTGCACCGCCGCGAGGCCGCCAAGCCGAATCAGATCTGGCAGGCCGACCACACCCTGCTGGACCTGTGGGTGCTCACCCCGTCGGGTAAGCCGGGCCGGCCGTGGCTGACCCTGATCGAGGACGATCATTCCCGGGCGGTCGCCGGGTACGCGGTCAACCTCGGCGCCCCGTCGGCGCTGACCACGGCGCTGGCGTTCCGCCAGGCGATCTGGCGCAAACCGTGGCCGGGCTGGCACGTGTGCGGCATCCCGGAGGCGTTCCACGTCGACCACGGCTCGGACTTCACCTCCGCGCACCTGGAGCAGGTGATGGCCGACCTGAAGATCCGGGCCTATTTCTCCCTGCCCGGGCAGCCCCGCGGGCGGGGCAAGGTGGAGCGGGCGTTTGGCACCATCAACCAGATGTGCCTGCCATCCCTGCCTGGATACGCGCCGCGCGGCACCGCGGACCGGGCCGGGCAGGCCCGGCTCACCCTGGCCGAGCTGGACGCGGCGATCGGGACCTTCATCCGGGAGGTCTACAACCTCACCCCGCACGGCGAGACCGGGATCGCGCCGCAGCAGCGCTGGGAGGCCGGCGCGTTCATCCCGCGGATGCCCGACTCCCTCGAACAGCTCGACCTGCTGCTGCTCACCGTGGCCAAGCCGCGCAAGATCCACCCGGACGGCATCCACTTCCAGGGGCTGCGCTACCTGGACCCGGTGCTGGCCGCCTACGTCGGCGACACCGTGATCATCCGCTACGACCCGCGGGACATGGCCGAGATCCGCGTCTTCACCGGTACCGGGTTCTTGTGCCGGGCCATCTGCCCCGAGCTCGCCGGGACGACCATCAGCCTGAAGGACATCACCGCGGCGCGCAACGCCCGCAGGCGCGGCCTGGCCCGCGGCCTGCGCGAGCGGGCCAGCGTCGTGGACCGGCTGCTGGCCGCCCACCAGGAACAGCACCCGCCGGGCCTGATGTCGGCGCCAGACGAAGACACGCCTTCTCCCACGGCCCCGCCGCTCAGGCTCTACCGGACGGAGTAGCCCCCGGCATGACCCCCGACACCGGACCAGAGACCGTCCAGGCACCCAGCACCCCGGCCGATCCGGCCAGGGCAAGCGCGGACGGCCGGCCGGCCAGCCCGGCGCCGTTCATGGTCACCAAGGAGCACCGCAGGTTCGCCGAGTTCGCCGACGCCGTCCGCCGCGACCGCTACATAGGCCTGTGCTACGGCGCGCCGGGCGTCGGCAAGACCCTGTCCGCCCGGCACTACGCGGCATGGGACACCGTCGAGCCCTACCTGCGAGCCTTCAGCCTCATGGAGTCCGTGCCCGCGCCCGGGCAGGCCCTCGCATCCCGGTCCATCGTCTACACCCCCACCGTCGCCAACACCCCGCGCACCGTGGACAAGGGGGTCGCCTTCTACCACACCCGGCTGAGCTGGGGCATCGGGCTGACCCTGTACCCCGGTGAGGACCTCGATGCCCGCGCCGGCTTCGGCGAGGCCAACGGGCCCTTCGCCGAACTGCTGATCGTCGACGAAGCCGACCGGCTCAAGACCCCCGCGCTCGAGCAACTCCGCGACCACCACGACCGGACAGGCATCGGGCTCATCCTGATCGGGATGCCCGGCATCGAAAAACGCCTCGCCCGCTACCCCCAGCTCTACAGCCGGGTCGGATTCGTCCACCACTACCGGCCGCTATCCGCCCAGGAACAAGCGTTCGTGCTGGCCAGGCACTGGCCCGAACTGGGCCTCGGCGACACATCCGACTTCACCACCAGCGAGGCAGTCGCCGCGATCACCCGCATCACCACCGGGAACTTCCGCCTGACCTGCCGCCTCGTCGCCCAGATCCAGCGCGTCCTAGACATCAACCACCTCTCGGTCGTCACCAAGGAAGTCGTCGAGGCAGCACGCGAATCGCTCGTCATCGGAGTCATCTGAGGGCTCAGCTGCCGCCGTCACAAGCCCAGATGTGACCCCCAGCGGTAGATGTCACCCGGGATATGCGGCGACCTGGGCATCTGTCGCGGTTTCCCAGCGGTAGGTGTCACCGATTCCCAGAGATAGGTGGCACCTGAGCGAGTTCCGAGCGTTGACACCGCCGGGGCTGCGGGCGATGACCAGGCCGTTCATGCCCTCAGCACATCGTCCTGGATCTTGGTGACAGATGGTTCTGGGAAGGCGACATTCATCGATGGGCGTCACACCAGATCGCGCATCAAGAGGCCCGGGCCAGATAGCGTCGAAGATTCTCCGCCACTTATCGCCGAAAGTCACAACGCTGTGACTTGGCGGGCGTAGTGCGGCGCCGCGGTGAACGGCGGTGTAGGGCTAATGGTCGTTTCCCCTACACAGGGACGACCGGGTGGCCCGACCAAGATCATCGCTAGCGCCAATGGCTGTACGGCCCTACCAGTACCAAAACCCTTGTACGTATGGGCAAAGCCCGTCAGCTATCATGCCGGCCGGGGTAGGTTCCACAGGCGCGCTGTCTTGTCGTTGCTGCCGGCCAGGGCCTGCATCCGGCCCTGCCCCTCATGCCCGGCCGCCTCCGCCAGCGCCCAGCAGATCGCCCGCGTCCCCGGCGACAGCGCCGCCACGTAGGCGAACGCGACCTCCGCGCTGCGGCGCTGCGCCAGCACCCGGCCCTGAACCGCCCTGACCTGCGCATCCACTTGGGCAGCGCACGCCGCCACGCCTCTATCCTGGCCGCTGCGGCCGTGTCGTATGTGTCTTGTTCCCCAAGCCAGGCAACGGAAGACCTTTGGCCCTGAACGTGGCGTTGAGGACGATGAATGATGTGATCTGGCGCCGAGGAGCGTCTAACGCCCCGAGCACGGGAGGATTCGTATGACCTCGTTGTCTGAAACTCCGGCTGCCCCGCTGCTGCTGAAGGCCCCGACCGGTATCCGGGGACTGGATGAGATCACCCGGGGTGGGCTGCCCCAGGGCAGATCCACGCTGGTGACGGGCGGCACCGGCACCGGTAAGACCCTGCTGGGCCTGCAGTTCCTGGTCGCGGGCGCCCGGGAGCACGGCGAGCCTGGTGTGCTGGTTACTTTCGAGGAGTCAGCCGAGAAGGTCACCGCCGACGTGGCCTCGCTGGGCTTTGACCTTGACGGGTTGCAGCGGGACGGGATGCTGATAATCATCGCCTTCCCGGTGGAGGCGGCTGAGATTGTCGAGACTGGCGAGTTCGACTTCGGGCCGCTGTCCCTGGTGCTGGACGACGCGATCAGGCGCATCGGGGCCAGGCGGGTCGTGCTCGACAGCATCGAGGTGCTGTTCGGGGCGTTCAAGGCACGGGCGATCGTCCGGGCTGAGCTGGGCAGGTTGTTCGGCTGGTTGCAGGGCCGGGAGGTCACTGCGGTTGTGACCGGCGAGCGTGCTGACGATGCGCTGACCCGGCATGGGATCGAGGAGTACGTGTCGGACTGCGTGATCGTTCTGGACCACCGCGTGCACGGGGGGGTCGCCACGCGGAGGCTGCAGGTGATCAAGTACCGCGGGTCGACGCATGAGACCAACGAGTACCCGTTCCTGATCTCGGTCCGTGGCTTCGAGGTACTGCCAGTGACGGCGGTCAGCCTCGACTACGGCGCTTCCAGCGAGCGACTGTCGACCGGCGTGCCCCGGCTGGACCACATGCTGTCCGGCGGCCCGTACCGGGGGTCCACCGTCCTGGTCAGCGGGGCGCCGGGTACCGGCAAGACCACGCTGGGGGCACACTTGATCGACGCAGCGTGCGCGCGGGGCGAGCGGGCCCTGCTGGTCCTGTTCGAGGAGTCGCCGGATGAGGTGATCCGCAACATGGGCTCGGTCGGCCTGGACCTGGGACGCTGGGTGGAGGCGGGTCTGCTGCGGATCTGGGCCGCCCGGCCATCGGCATTCGGGCTGGAGACGCACCTGACGATCCTGGCCGGGCTGATGGATGAGCAAAAGCCGGCCATCGCCGTTCTCGACGGGATCACCAGCCTGACTCACCAGCCCCCCCAGGCCGACGTGGTCTCGATGGTGGCCCGCCAGATTCACCTGCTGAAGAGCCGGGGGATCACCGCTATGGCGACCACGCTGGTCCAGGATGACGAGGCGAGCGGGGTGGGCATGTCCTCGCTGATCGATACCTGGCTGCTGCTGCGCAATGTCGAGTCCAACGGCGAGCGTAACCGGCTGCTGTTCGTGCTCAAGTCGCGAGGCACCGCCCATTCCAACCAGGTGCGGGAGTTCGTGCTTACCGACCATGGGGTGGAGCTTGCCGACGTCTACGTGGGCCCCGGCGGGGTGATGACTGGTTCCGCCCGCGTCATGCAGCAAGGCCGGGAGCGCAGCGAGCAGCTGGAGCGCGAGGAGCAGCTGATGCGCCGTAAGCGAGAGCTGAAAGCGCTCGCCGCGCAGGGGCAGGCTCAGCTCGCCGTACTGCAAGAGGAGCTCGCGGCGCAGCAGGCCGAGCTGGAGCAGATCGCGAGCCGCGAAGCACGCCTGGCGGCCGAGGCCAAGGCGACCCGGGCGGCACTGGCCGCTCAGCGCCGGGCAGATCCCGGCTAGCCGCGATGACAGAGCGCAGTGATGACCCCGCCGCGCGACGCCGGTGGCGACACCGATGACGCGGTTCAGCCAGCGGCATCTGCCGAGGAGACCTGGGAGTTGCGGCTGTACGTGACCGGCCGCACGCCCACGTGCGTCCGCGCGCTCGCCAACCTCCAGCGCGCCTGCGCGCATTGGCTGCCGGGCCAGTATCACATTGAGGTCATCGACCTGATGGAGAACCCGCGCCGGGCCGCCGAGGACCAGATCGTGGCCGTACCGACGCTGGTCAGGATGCACCCGCAGCCCACCCGCAAGATCGTCGGCGACCTCACCGACACCGAGCGCCTGCTCGTCGACATGCAGCTGCGGCCAGGACCAGCCAGGCTGACCGATGAGCGTGGCTGATCAGCGGGTTCCTGTGGGCGTGTGGCCCGGCGTGCGCCGGGCGGGCCTCCCAAGGCAGAGCCCGAGCGCTGACGCCATCGCGGTCACCGCGTCGGCTGCCGCCTGTGGGCTGTCGATGCCGAGGGCGACGCCGCCCTAAGCGCAGCGCCGCCTGGGTGTCTTCCGACAGTCCCGGCACCAGCAGCCCGGCCGCTTCGCGGGCCTCGGCGACCAGGATGCCCGGGCCGCCGCCGTTGGTCAGCACCGCGACCCGCCGTCCCCGCGGGCGCCGGCTGCGGCGACACCACCGCGACGATGTCGAACATCTCCTCCAGCGTGCCGGCGCGGATCACCACCGCCTGGTGGAACAGCGCCTCGACGGCCAACTCGCCGGCCTCCATCGTCGCGGTGTGCGAGGACGCCACCCGGCGCCCGGCGCCGGTACGGCCGGCCTTCAAGGCCACGATGGGCAGCAGCAGGGCGCCGATGCTGGCAGCGCGTCGGATACGTTCATCAGTCCGGTCGTCCCCGGTTGCCATGGAACTACGTGAACGCTGATGCGCAACGAGCCGCCAGGGGGCTCACCCTGCCAGTAAAGTCCAACGGCCCGCTGCCCGGCCCTGCGGACCCAGTCTCAGGGGCGGGCGGCCCTGGTTGTGGCCAAGAACCCGGGCCCGTGGGCATGACGGTGGGCGCTGAGGGCGTGGCATCCGGGCCCTGAGTCCGAGGATCTGCCCTATTTGCACGGGGTTAAGATCGGCCTTAGCCTGCCGGGAGGAGACCGTGTTGCCCCGGACCTTGGAGGCACGGCCGTTATGGCCGGATCGGACTGAGGTGCCTCAGCGATGTGCCAGCCAGCACGGGCGTTGCGCGGGAGCAACCTGATGTCTGACACTGCTTCTTATCCTCGTGGAGGCGCGGCCCGACCGGGGGCGGCTCTTGCCGAGATTCCGCTTGAGACCCTGCATTTCGAGGATCTCGGCCGCTACCTGCTGCTACCGATGATGCAGCGCGTGCGCGTGGCCCGGCAGCGCGCCGGTGAGCTGCTGGGCGGACGGACGGTGTGGATGGTGAACTCCACCGCTTTGGGTGGTGGAGTTGCGCAGCTGCTTCGTACGCTGCTGCCGTACTGGAAAGGTGCAGGGATCGACGTCCGGTGGATGGTGCTGCGCGGTTCTGCCGAGTTTTTCCGGGTGACCAAGCGCTTTCATAACCATCTGCAAGGCCAGCCAGGCGATGGCGGCGTGCTGGGGACCGAGGAGCTGACGACGCTGGACCGGGCCGCCCTCTGCCACGCCGAGGCGCTAGCGTCCCTGCTGTCCCCGGGAGACGTGGTGGTGCTGCACGACCCCCAGACCGCGGCCATGTCGGTGCCGCTCGAGCGGGCTGGCGCGACCGTGATCTGGAGATGCCACATTGGCACCGACCACCACAACGAGTACTCCCGGAACGCGTGGCGGTGCCTGCGGCCGCGCCTGGTCGGCGTGCGCCGCTTTGTCTTCAGCCGCCGAACCTCGCTGCCGGAGTGGCTGGGCGGGGCGGAGACGTCGATCTTGACGCCGGGCATCGACCCCGGGTCGACGAAGAACCTGCCGATGTCTTATGGCGCCGCCCGGGCGACTGTGCAGCACCTGGGCCTGGCCGCCGGGGTCCCGGCTGCCGCCCCGCGCTACGCCCGCACGGATGGGTCGGTGGCGACGCTCGCCGCTGGTCCCACGGTGGTGGACTCCGACGGCCCGCCGGACTGGGGCCGGGACCTGGTGGTGGTCTCGCTGGCCCGATGGGACCGCATCAAGGACCCGCTGGGGATCCTGGATGGCTTCGTAGAGCGGGTGGTACCGGCGACCGGCGCGCACCTGCTGCTCGCGGGCCCCGACGCGGGCCAGGTCGCCGATGACCCCGAAGCCGAAGCCGTGCTCGCCGGCGTCCGCGAACGCTGGCGGCGGCTGCCGCCCCGCGCGCGGGCCCGGGTTCATCTCGCCTGCCTCCCGCTCACCCCGCCCGAGGAGAACGCCGCGATGGTGAACGCGATCCAGCGCCTAGCCGCGGTGGTGGTCAAGAAAAGCCTGCAGGAGGGGTTCGGCCTGGGAGTGACCGAGGCGATGTGGAAGGCCCGTCCGGTCGTCGCCAGCGCGGTGGGGGGCCATCTGGATCAGGTCCAGCACCGGCACAGCGGGCTGCTGGTCGACGACCCTGCCGACGTGGCTGCGTTCGGCGACGCGATCGTCGAGCTGCTGCGTGACCCGCCGCTGGCCGCCCGGCTCGGCCAGGCCGGGCGCGAACGGGCTCGCGCGCTGTTCCTCAACGACCGGCACTTCGTGAGCTGGGTCGACGTCTTCGGCGCGGCGCTCGAGCCGCGGGCCGGTGCCAACAGATCGACAGGCCCCGGGGCGGGCGTGCCAGCGCCACTAGGGCCCGGTGCCGCAGCGCTCGACCCTGCCGACCACGACGCCCTGACCGGCCTGTGGAATCGCCGGCGCTTCGAGAACGAACTCGACCGCGCCCGGCAAAACACCGAGCGCCTCGCGCTCTTGTCCATGGACGTGGACCGATATAACGAAGTGATCCGGCGCCACGGTGCGGCCGCCGCGGAGGCACTGATCCAGAGCATCGCACACGTGCTGGCCCAGCGCCTTCGGCCCAATGACACGCTAGCCCGCATGGGAGGCGACGAGTTCGCCGCCGTATTCCCCTCCGCGACGCCCTCGCTGATCCAGAGCCTGGCCGACGGGCTCTGCACCGCCGTGCGCGAGCAGACACACACCACCGGCACCAACTCGATCCCCGCCACCATCAGCATCGGCGCCGCCTTCTTCGACGCGGGCACCCAGACCCACCACGAAGCGCTGCGCGCCGCCGACGCCGCCCTGCATGAGGCCAAGGTCGCAGGCGGCGACCGCGCCATCGTGCACCAGTCCTTACAAGGCGCCTAGCGCAGGGCGAGGATGCGGACGGCGTGGGGGTGGTCTTTGCCGCGGGCGATGGCGTCGTGGTAGAGCCGGGCGGCCCAGGGGCTGGCGTGGCGGGAGTTGTCGGCGAAGTTGCAGACGGCGTCGCGGAGCTGCTTGTCGGCGGCCCAGCGGAAGTCGACGAACGGGTCGTGCGGGGGTGATAAAGCGGGTAGGGGCTCTCCATTTAACCGGAGTAGCGCACGTCAGCGCCGTGCCAGGAGCAACCGAACGAGTGGGCACTTTTGCGCCGTGACCAGCACTAATGGCGGCTACCTGCCACGCGCAGATCCGCTTAGATGGAGAGCCCGAAAGCGGGTTATCACCCGGTTAACGGACCGCGCAATCGCGGCTCAACCGGCGGGCAATGATGCGCTGGCACGATCGGTCTCAGTCCCAGACCCAAGGGGCGGCCTGCCCGGCACCGGCCACTGGCCTGATATCCGGGCCGCCCCCAGCACAGACCAGGTGATTGAACATGACAACGAACCAGCAGCCAGGCCACCCGATTAGCCGGTGGGCGAAGACCGTGATCGGCACCTTCCGGAACCTCAACGACGAACTGCTCGGCGCCGGGGAAGCCATGGCCCGCTCCAACCGCTTCCCGCAGCCCGGCCCGCAGGCAGACCTGGCGCGGGCCAAGCAAGTTCACCCTGCTTCCAGCGGAAAGGTGCTGACCGGGGTCTGACCGCCAGCCGGACCGATCCGTCCACGACCACGACGCCCCGCCGGTTAACCGGCGGGGCGTCGTCATGTGCAAGGAGCGGGGGATGGCATGGCCCCTCAGCCCCAGTCCTCGGCGTTCGGGGTTATCAGAGGTTCGGGCTCTCCATCTAAGCGGATCTGCGCGTGGCAGGTAGCCGCCATTAGTGCTGGTCACGGCGCAAAAGTGCCCACTCGTTCGGTTGCTCCTGGCACGGCGCTGACGTGCGCTACTCCGGTTAAATGGAGAGCCCCTTCAGAGGTAATGCCACATTATTTCTGATAATGCGCATGCCATCCTGCGGGAACGGCGCCTGCGGCGGGACCTGACTCCCGCACATTATCTCCGATAGCGCACCTCGCGCCCGAATCGCAGCGGAGAATGCCGCCCTCTGCCGTCGCGAGCTCGGCCCATCGGGAACAACCGAACGCTCATTGGCGGGCAGCGGGCCCTCCGGGCGACCTGGGCGGCTGTCTCGGCGTCGGTATTGATCCGGGTCTGCCGCCCGGCCAGCACATCCTGGTTGACCGCGCACAGATGGGCCACTACATCGCGGACCAGCCAGGCCGGGCATGCCGGCACCCGGGTGGCCAGCGCCGCCTCATCCAGCTGCGACAGCAGCACGACCAGGCGCTCGCGAGTGTCGTGATACAGCCGGCCCAGATCCGGGTCCGCCGCACGCACTGCCACGGCCACACCCTACGTACGGCCAGGGCACGCGGCAAGACAGCCAGTTAAGGCCCCCAAGTTTCGTCACAGGCGCGCAGACACGGTTGATCCGTGCCCAGCCGTCCACCGGAAGCACGAATCGGCACGGCGCGCCGAGTCGGCGTTATGCGCCGAATGTCCGGTTGTCGCGCTCTTGGGACGTTCACTCTCCGTAATTGCGAAATCAGAAGGCGACACAGCCTGGGAGGAAGTAGGTAGCACGCCCTCACCACCGGAGCCCAGGCGTTACCGGTATCCGCGAAGATCAATCCTTGGCCGGTTTTACACGTATCTCGGTCGTTCCCGGGTTTGGGGCCGACGCCGCCCGGCGGGAAACGCAAACTCGCCCCGGCGCCTGCCAGGTGCCGGGGCGAGTCCGTGACTACGCCGACCTGATGCCGTCCGCCAATGGCTTCGGCGGCGGGGGCCGGAGCCCGTAGGCCCGACGGGACTTGCCAGCCACTTCATGCTGGCCGATTCGCACTGGCACATTCCACCCGCACTACAGGCCTGCAGTTCCTCGTGCACGCGGTGGATCAGGCACCACTGAAGGTCGGCATATCTTCCCGGCCGGATGCGGGCACGGGACAGCCTCGGCGACGGAGACGTGGCGATCGCGGGGCCGTGAGGTCCTAATTAACGATCAGGAACATGATGGTTACGTTGGTCGGCAACGCGTGGCTCGCGTCAATCGTGAAGCTCTCTGCGCTACGGGCGCCGATCCACAAGAGCTCCTGCGGGTTGTCGAGTGGCGTCAGCAGGATAAGGCTGTTTGGGGTCGCGGCAGGGTTGCTCACTGTCAGGGTCTTCGTGTGTGCTGCCATGGTGACCGAGCCCACCGAGTTTCCCTGAACTTCTACCTTCCCTATCACCTGCAGCGCTACGCCCGTAGAGCCGCCGTTCGCTGTTACGCCGACCCCACTGTCGGTGATACCAGAGATCCCCGTCGAGGTAAGGCTACTGCCCTGAACCCCGGGGCCGCTCTGGCTGCTGCCTTCGACGGCGATCCCGCTGATACTGATGGCGTTTACGCCGGGGCCGGTGGAACCGGTGGCGGTGACGCCGGTAGTTCCGTTCGCTTCGAGGGCGAGCCCTCTGGTACTTCTGGCGATGACTGCGGTCAGGTCGTCAGCGGTGGCAAAGACGCCGGTGCCAGGACCGCCCTCAGCAAAGATCGCAACTCGTGGGTCCAGCGATGTCGTGGCGCTGGCTCCTCCGCCAACCGCGTGCACGCCAATCCCGCTCTGGCTTTGGGCGAAGACACCAGCGCCGCTTTCGCTCACCACGCTGACGCCGGCGCCGGTGTCACTGCTGGCGTCGATCCCGTCTGCGCCGTTGGTGCCGGTGGCACTCACGGCAGGCGTCCCCCCGACATTACTGTTAAAAACGGCGTTGGTCATCTGTCTTTCTCCTCCCCCGATCCAGTGTCTTTCTCCCCCCGATCCGGGAAGCTCACTGGATGCGACCCTTTCTAAAGGACCAGAGACGGGTTGCCGGCTGGGTGATACATCTCAGATTCCCCGAACCGGCCGCTGACCGTGTTCGCCGTCGAGTACGTTCCCGTTCCTGGCTGGCCGCCTGCCAGCCACGCGACCCCGCGGGAGGCCCTGGCCGAGCCGGTGAGCCTGGCCGGCGAGCTGCGGGCCATGGGCCTGATGTAGGGCGCAGGGAAACACCCGCCCGGCCGTATCTGGCCAAGGGCGGGTGTCCTGCTTCCGCGTTACTTCTCACCAGCCTCGGGCGTCCCCGAAGGCATGTCCGTCCGGCATCCCGGTGCGACCATCACAGTTATCACGATCGGCCAGGCGGCTCCGGGCCGCCTTCCTGGATGGCCCGCACCGCGATGAACTTCCCGGGGCAGTCTTGGCACAGCATGAGGGGGGAGCTTGCCCGGCTCGCTGGGCTCATCCCCGGGCGGGTGCACGTCTGCGTCGGGCGCGCAAATGCAGATCTTGCCCGCCCGCTCCCTCAGCGGCCGCGGCCGAGGTACCCGGCGAGCACATATCCGGGCGGACAGCTTGGGCTGCTTGCCGCGCAGTTTGCCCTTGGCGCGGGCGACGGCCATGCCCTCGCGGGTACGCATCCGCAGCAGGTCGACCTCGAACTCGGCGAACGTGGCCAGGATGTTGAAGAACATCTTGCCCATCGGGTCGGCCGGGTCGTAGACCTGCCCGCCGAGCGACAGCTTGATGCCGCGGCCGGCCAGGTCGTCGCCGATGGCGCGGGCGTCGGGCACGGACCGGGCGAGCCGGTCGAGTTTGGGCACCACGAGGGTGTCACCTTCCCGGACGGCCGCGAGGGCCTGATCGAGGCCGGGGCGGTTGCGGGTGGTGCCGGTGAGCCCGTGGTCGAGGTAGATCCGGTCCTCGGCGACGCCGAGCTCGCGCAGCCGGTCACGCTGGGCGGTGAGGTCCTGGGCGTCGGTGGAGCAGCGCGCGTATCCGATCAACGTCTCGGTCATGACCGGGAGCGTACGGATAGCCCCCGACATTCGAGATTTTCACCGGACGGGTTATCTGCGACGCAGCAGGCCCAGGTCACAGCCGGCGGGGCGGGCGGGCGCTGGGCGTGCGTGGAGGGTTCCCCTTACGGACACATGACGAATCACCAGATGGGCAGCGGCTTCAGGGCGGTAAGCCGCGTGCTGAAATCCCTCCGGGCGCGCGCCTCAGCACTCATCACCGGCCGACCCCTTCTCCTCAGCGCGAAGGGCCCCTTTATGCGGCAGATATCTGGTCGGGCTGCTTACGTGAGACGGCCCGGCAGCATCGCTGCCTGGGCGCGTGGTTTGGCGGCGCTGCGCGGGCCGCCGGTGGCGGCGCGGGGAAGAGGCGGCGGGGCGGCTAGATATGAACCCGCGCACCGTGGTGCAGATTCAGCGTCTGGACGAGATCGCTATGCTGGTCTACCGCGGCCCGGGCCGCGAGGTGGACGCGGAGGACCGCGTATACGGCGAGACCGGCGGCAGCGACGCCACCGAGGCCCAGCGCCGCGCCGACAGCGAGAACTGGCGTATCGCCGAAGCCATGCGGCCCAAGATCAGGCGCTTCATCCTCATCGTCTAGGGCGAAGTCCGCCGGATCTGGCCGGTCATGCCCGTAGAGACCTGGGCGGAGGAAGACGGAAAGGTTGCGCTGTCCCCGGGCGAGCGCCCGCTGACCCCCGAGGAGGTCCGCACCCGCTACCCGGCGCTCGGCATGGCCGTCGGCGGCGAACGCCCAATGCGGCAGGGCCTGATGCGCGAGTACGTGCCGGTCGACGGCACCCCCAGGGCGAAGATCACCGATGACAGGTTTCCGTGGAAAATCGCAGAAAAAACTACGAATATCGCTGACCTGCGGGGATGCGGCCTGGACCGCTGGTTAGCTTCTTACGGACGGGTAAGGCAGGGAGGCCGGCGTGTAACGAGGCTGGCGCGGCCGGGACTACCGGGTCGGTCCGCGGATCACTGCGGGTCCTCCCCACGCAAGGAGAAGGACATGCGCAAGCGCGTTTGCCTGGCAGCGGGCGGCAGCCTGCTAGCGGCAACGATCAGCCTGTTCGGCGCGGCAGCCTCTGCCAGCGCCAGCACCACCTCACCGGTCGTCGGCTACACCTACCTTGACGACAACACCGCGACCGCTAATACCATCGCCGGGTTCGACCGGCACGCAGACGGCTCGCTGACCCCGATCCCCGGTTCACCGTTCGCCGCCGGCGGCGCGGGCCTCGGTTCTGGCCTGGCCTCTCAGGGCGCGATCCAGGTAACCAGCGACGGCAGGTACCTGCTGGCTGTCGACGCCGGCAGCAACCAGATCTCGGTGCTGCGCATCACCGCGGACGGCGTGCCGGTGCTTGTCGGCCCGCCGGTGTCATCTGGCGGCACCAAGCCGGTAAGCGTCGCGGTCTCCGGGACCGGCCTGGTCTACGTCGCGAACTCCGGCGCTGGCGGCAGCGGCTACTCCGGCTTCCGGCTGAATCCGGTCGGCAAGCTGATCCGGGTCCCGCACTCGGCGGTCACCGTCCCCGATGTCTCCGGCCTGGGCGACGTGTTCTTCAACGCCACCGGCGACCGCCTCATCGGCACCCGCACCGGCACCTCACAGATCGACAGCTTCGTGGTGCTGCCCAACGGCCGCCTGCTCGCTGCCCAGGGCTCTCCCTTCACCGGGCAGGGTCTCGGCCAGCTCGGCGCCGAGTTCTCGCCTGCCAGCCCCTCACAGCTGTTCGTCAGTAACGCGCACAACGGCGCCGGCCTGGGCACGGTGTCCGCGTACCGCGACAGCTTCTCCGGTCAGCTCACCTCGATCGGATCCTCGCCCTACGCCGACTTCCAGACCGCGCCGTGCTGGGTGGAGATCAGCCACGACGGCCGGTACCTGTTCACCGTCAACACCGGGTCGGGCAACATCTCCAGCTACTCCATCAAGCCGGACGGCTCACTCGCCCTGATCGGCAGCTTTGCCATCACCGGCGGCGGGGCTGACATCGACGCCCGGCTCTCCCCGGACGGCAAGTACCTGCTGGTCGACGGCGCTGGCCACAATTTCGTGTCGGTGTTCGCGGTCAGTGGCGGCACCCTCACCGAGCTGTCCAGCTCCCCCACCCCGCTGCCCGCCGGGGCCGCCTCATCCGGGATCGTCAACACCTAGGAACGACTAGCCGGCTTGCCGGCCAGCGGTCCCTGGCCCGCCCGCCCGGGCGGGCCAGGGACCGCCTGGTCGTGCCGCATCCCCGGCAGCAGCCGGCCTGCTGCCCTACGACACCGGGTATGCCGCCAGCGACGTCGCGGAGCGGCAGCCCGTGGTGTCCTGGCCCGGCACTGCAGGGGCGGCCGCGCGAACGCTGACCCAGCGGCCGGTCCCCCGGCAGAGGCAGCGACCGCGACGGCCTCAGCGGCCGGTGACATGGCTGACCGCCCGCGCAGGCGGTGACGCCCCGCGACATCGAGGGCCTCAGCAGCCAGGAGGTGTGCAGCATGCCGGAGATCACCCAGGCCAACCAGCCAGTGCAGCCGTACCCGGGCCCGGGCCGGCGCCGCCAGGTCATCAAGACCCGGTCCGGCAGGGCGTGATGATGTTCCCGGCGCTACGACTGCGCCGCGACATCGCGTGCCGGCAGGCGGTCGAGCTGGTGACCGGCTACCTGGAGGGCACGCTCGCGCGCGCCGGCCGCCGCCGCCGCTTCGAGGCGCACCTCGCCGGCTGCCCGCACTGCACCGAGTACCTCGCCCAGATGCGCAAGACGATCGAGCTGACCGGATCCCTCACCCCGATGACCTGACCCCGCCGATGCAGGACAAGTTCATCGCGATCTACCGGCAATGGCGCGCCGGCCAGGACGGCTAGCCAGCTGGCCCGCGGGCCTGGCGGCGGCGCCGGGCCCCAGGCAGGCAGAGCCGGGGTTCGAGACCATGGTCAGAACGGGGGGCCTGCGGAGGGCCAGCGATCACTCAAGATCATCCCGCCGGCCGAGGTCTCCTTGGCTAGCGTCCGTAAGGGGATCCCTTTCGTACAGCCGGTCAGCGGCGTCGGTCATGGCACTGGTGTCGCGACGGAAGGCTTGCGAAGGGCGCGGTGGCCGGTGGGGTCGAGTTGGGCGAGTTCGTGGTCGATGTCGACGGTGATGGTGCCGATCAGCCCGATGGTTCCGGACTGCGCCGGGGACAGGTGCGCCAGCAGGGTGTCGTCGACCAGCCGGCCTTGGGAGCGTAGCTGCTGCACAGCCAGACCGAGGTATTCGGTGGTCCAGGCGGTGATCGCGTTCGCAGCGAGGGTCAGGCACCAGGCCTGGTCGTTTTGGTGTTGCAGGTGACGGCGCCGGATGGCGCCCTCGTGGGCGTAGAACACATCCCGGCGCAGGGCGTGCATGCTCTCGCCCTTGTTGAGCTGGCGGCCGATCTTGCGACGGTAGTTCGGCCGGGCCAGGTACCGGGCGGCGTAGATGGTACGCCGGAGCGCCCCGTATTCCTTGAGCGCAGCTGCGAGGGTGTTCTGCCGGTCGGCGCGGGACAGCTTGGCCACGATCAGCGAGGCGGTGACGTGCCCGTACTTCAGGCTGGCCGCCAGCCGCAGCATCTCGTCCCAGTTCTCGGCGATCAGCTGGAAGTTGATGCGCCGGGTCAGCAGCGGACCTGCTACCGGGAACTGGGCGCACACCTCGGCGCGGCCCCGAGCGCGGTAGAGGGTGATCTTGCCCAGGTCGCGGATGCGGGGGGACAGCTGCAGCCCGCACAGGTCGAATAGGGCGAAGTTGAGCAGGCTGGCGCCGTGGGTGTCGGTGGCGTGCTCGGTGATCGGCAGATCTGTTTGGTTGCCGAGGATTTCGTCGAGCACGTAGGGAGCCTCGCGGTCGGTGGCCACGATCACCTTGGTGCCGTATACGGCGTGCTGGTCGGTGAGGTGGGTATAGGTCGACAGGCCCTCGTCGGCGAAATACCTGCTCAGCGCGCGGGCGGTGATCGACTTGCCCTTGGTGGGGAACCGCTGCCCGTCTGAGGAGGACAAGGTGCCACTGCCGAACAGGGCGGTCATCGGCAGCTGCCGGTGATAGCCGACCAGTGCCAGGTTCGCCGCCCGCAGGGTTTCCTCGCGCACATACCATTCCTGGGTCCAGGCCAGGGTGTCGTAGCCGATACCGCAGGCGTCGGCGGTCCGGGCCAGCCCCAGGTTGGTGGCCTGGGCGATCAGCACGGCGATCAGGTTGCGTTTGAGCTCCGGTGAGCGGGGTTTCGCCCCGCCGGCGTGGGTGAAGCAGTCCAGGAACCCGGTACGCCGGTCCAGCTCGATCAGCACCGACGCGATCGGCGCGAACGGCAGCAGCCCGGTGAGTTCATCCTTCAGTTCGGCGGCCTCGGCCGGTACGTCTTCGGCCGACAGCGGACCGATGACCAGGTCGCCGTTCTCATCGAGCCGGACCGGCCCTTCGCCGTGTGCCAGCATCCCGTCTAGCTCGGCCACCGCCGTGTCCAGTTCGGTCTCCACGCGCGTCAACGCCAAGGCCGCCTCAGCGGAGACGTCGGCCAGCCGGCAGAACTCATCTCGCTTCCGCGCCCAGGCATCGCGGCTGATGAGGTAGGCGACCGGGTCGGCGTAGCGGCGCGACCCGGGCACATACACATCGCCGGAACGCAGCGCATCGCGCAGGCACAACAGGACGCACAGTTCCCAGTAGCGCCGGTACGCGGTGGCATCGCCGGCGGCGAGAGCGTCGTCGAGATAGCCGCGCCAGCGGGCCGGCACGAACCCGTTCGGGGCCTCGGCGGGCACGCTGCGGGCGCCGGTGGCGTTGAGCGACCGCAACACGGCTACCGCCTCCAGCAGCTCCGCTGCCGCGGGCCCGCCGGCGAAGGTGATCGCCTCCAGTACCTGGCAGGTGAATTGCCGCAGGTAGCCATACGAGGAGGCCAGCTGCGCCAGGTGTCCGTGATCTCGCGGCAGGGGGGAGGTGGCCGGTTCCGCCAGCACCGCCCGCAGCCGGCCCATGCCGATCCGCTCCCGCAGCAGCCCACCGACCTGTTCATCGGCGACGGCCGGGTCGGCCAGCACCGGCAGCACCTGCTCGGCGATCGCCAGCTTGTCCTTGCTGCGTTTAGCCCGTTCCGCCAGCTGGCCGGCCAGCTTGTGTTTCGCCCGCGACTCCCGCGCCGAAACCGCCTGATCGAACAGCTGCACCACCTCATCGAGCACGTCGACCGCGGACTGCGCCAGCACGGTCAGCACGATCGGGTAGCGGCGGTGCGGTTCCCGGCGGGCCAGCTTCGCGGCCGGCGAGCGGCGGCCCACCGACGCCAGGAACCGGCGGCGCTCCGCCGGCAACACCGACAGGTCCAGGGTGTGGGCATCCAGGCCGCGCAGGAACAGCAGCTTGGCCACCTCAGTCTTCACCGCCGCCGCCGAGGCCTCGACCGGTCCGGTGTTCAGCCACCGCAACCGCGCCATCCCGATCTCCGCATCGGTGACCAGCAGCCCGTCCACCTCGCTACAGCGGGCATCGGTGAGCAGGTGCGCCAGGCGGTCGTAGGTCTCCCGCTCCGCTTTCGCCCGCGCCGCGGCAACCCGTTCGCTCAGCGTCACCACGCCCGGGCGAACCACCTGGGAGGCGCGCAGATGCTCACAAGCCAGCCGGAACAACAGCGACGGCGAGTCGTGCTCCATCGCCCGCGCCAGCAGGAACTCATCCAGCTCCTTGACCTCCAGCGACCGTGGCACCCGCCATCCCGCGTACTGCAGCACCAGCCGCAAGTGATCGGTGCGGGTCTGTTCACGCTCCCCGTAGCCGGCCAGCGCGCCCGCGTCGACACGCAGCTGCTCGGCCAGCCGTGTCACCACCGCCGACGGTGCGGCGGTGACGTCGTCGGGTACGAACCCCAGCCACGGCAGCGTGCACAGCTGCACGGCCAGCCCAAGGCGATCTCGCGCCGAACGCCCACGGCCAGGGTCCACGAAGGCTCGGTTCGCCGAGGTCAGCGTAAAGAACCGGATCAGCTCATCGCGGGTGATCTCCGGGAAACCGCGTAGCTGCGCCAGCTGCTCGCCGGAGAACACCCGAGTCGCCAACCAGCCACCTCAACACCGCTGATCCCATGCCGTCCGTTCCGGGCCACCCTAGACCCACCGTCACCGTCGGGACAGGTCATATCCGTTGGATTTTCGGCGTCTGGACCTGACACCCCGCCCTCCCGCGCATACAACCTAAGGCCATGTCGATGACGAGCATGACCACAGTCCAGGCCCGGTCCAGCCGCGGCCTGCCGAACTGGTGATCTCGCGTGCGATCGCTACGCCAACGCACGGTGCCTAGCGGTCAGGAACAGGCTGCCCGGCCACTAACAGTTACCAGGCACCGAACTCGATGGCACGCATTTGCCGAGGTCAGCACGTCAGGGTAGATGGTCAGGGCAGGATCGAACTGCCAGGCCCTCCGCTGAGCCGTGGCGGCAAAGTCGCTGGGCGAAGACCGGGATGTTAACCTGCGCCGATCAGCGTGCCGAGCAGCCTGGCGTAGCGCAGCAGGTGCACATCGCCGACGTACTGCTCGCGGACGTGGGCATGCGCGGCCTGCCCAATCCGCGCCGCCTGGGCTTGGTCGCTGAGCAGGAGGCGGGCCGCCGATCCGAACGCCGTCAGGTCGGCGGGATCGGGCAGCAGGATCCCGGTGCCCTCGGGGATCTGGTCGATGATCCCGCCGACCGCTGAGCCGATGACGGGCCGTCCCTTCCACATTCCCTCCGCGACGGTCAGCCCGAACCCTTCGGCCAGGCTCTTCTGGGTGATGACGGTGGCGTGCCGCTGCAACGCGTTGACCATGGCCGCGTTCTCATCGATGTCATCCAGCGGCAGGGTAATCAGCAGGACCCGCGTCCGGGCAGCGGGGCTCAGATCGTGCCACTGCAGCAGGCACTCCCCGTAGACCGCTGCGCCCTCCGGGTCGTCGCTCACATCCGTGACCGCCGGGCCGACCAGCATCAGGTACCCCTCACTGACGGGCGCGACGTGGTCCGCGAAGCCGCGCATGACCCCGGCCATGTCCTTGAGCCGGTCCCAGCGGGAGACCTGGACCAGCACCGGATCCCCGGGCCCGGGGCGGCCCTCGCCGATGACGACCGCGGGCCGGGTGACGACGCCCACATCGCCGTCGCGGCGCACGAAACTCGCGGGCACCGTCGGCGCCGCGCCGTCCAGCACCCCTAGCCGCACCAAGATGGCCCGCACGGTATCGGCGTTGAGCTGCTGGTTCTTCGGGGAGAACGGGTCGATCGACGGCGGGATGATCCACGCCTTGCCAGTGGGGATCCACGCCGGAACGTATTCCTGGCGCGAGAACACGTATGCCTCCGCTGCGGCCAGGTGCGGCCGCAGGAAGTCCCACCCTGCCCGGGTCGCCTCGTTCTCCCAGTCCACGCCGATGTGGCAGCGCCACACCACCCGGGCGCCCGCCTGCGCCAGCGGCGCGGCCAGGCCAGCGGTCTGCGGGTCGTGCAGCAGTACCACATCGCCGGGCCGGACCCGGGCCGCCAGCTCCACCGCGTTCGCGGCCAGCATCTGCGCGTAGTGACCGGCCTCCGCCGCGCCGAGCGGAGCTCCGGACAAGCTGCCGTGGATCTGGTTGTGCAGCCGCTTGGTGATGGCGAAGAACTCGGCGTCGCCGGTGATCACCAGCCAGCCGATCGGTATGTCCAGATCCTGCACGTACCCGACCAGCACCTGCAGCATCTCGGCGACCCCGCCGCCCGCCGCGGTCGAGTTGACGTTCCAGATGGCGCGCCCGGCCAGCACCGGCCGGACCTGGCCGGCGGCCCGGGCCAGCTCCGCGTACCGCGCGGCGCCGATGACCGGCTCCAGCCGGGACACAGGCAGCCGCGGCACCTCCACCGCATGCACCAGGCTCACGGGCAACCGCCTTCCGACTAACCCAATCTGGCGATCAGACGAATCCCTGCTCAACTGGCTCGCCTCGCTGTGATCATTATGTGGCCGGCGTAGTAATAGGACAACGCGCTAGAGGCCGTTGTTCAGCAGGGATGTGGTTGATACAGGAACGTCCTCCTGGTGCGGTAGTACGGGCTTGGTGTCCCAAACGCAG
>Ga0208324_1000301_pt1 | contig 24325 bp, 22 predicted proteins | sample Sb_taG_2_FD_187707 | JGI IMG/M metagenome (GOLD analysis project Ga0208324, IMG submission 187707) | Peat soil microbial communities from Weissenstadt, Germany - Sb_50d_5_LS metaG (SPAdes) (version 2) | ecosystem: Environmental > Terrestrial > Soil > Wetlands > Peat | place: Germany... | reverse complement strand
CCCGGTGGCTGGGCCGCCGGGGCGTGCCGGCATACGTCCTGCCCGCTGGCGCGCTGCCCAGGCCCGCCCGTTACGTCCCGCACATCTACACCGACCAGGAACTGGCGGCCTTGTTCGCCCAGACCGGCCGGTGCCGCTACTGCGCTGAGGTTCCGTTGCGGCACCTGATCATGCCGGTGCTGTTCCGCACGATCTACGCCTGCGGCCTGCGTGCCTCCGAAGCCCGGCTGCTGCGGGTCGGCGACGTCGACACGGGCGCCGGGGTTCTGCAGCTCCGCGACGCCAAGGGCGGCAAAGACCGGCAGGTGCCCGTCAGCGCACCGCTGCGCGAAAGGCTCGCTGACTACCACGCCCACGTCCTCGGGCGCCCGGGCGTGGACTGGTTCTTCCCCGGCACGTCCGGGCAGCCGCTGACGCTGGGGAACATCGACAAGAACTTCCGCCGGTTCCTGTGGCAGGCCCGCATTCCCCACGGTGGCCGGGGCCACGGCCCCCGCGTGCATGATCTCCGCCACGCCTTTGCGGTCAACAACCTGCGGTCGTGGTTCGCCCGCGGTGAGGACGCCGCCGCGCTGCTGCCGGTCTTGCAGGCCTACATGGGTCACTCGTCGATCGCCGGCACCGCTTACTACCTGAGGCTGACCGCCGAGTCCTACCCCCACATCAACGCCCAGATCCAGCACGCCATCGGCGACGTCGTCCCGCCGATCACGGCAGGGCCGAGCCGTGGCGACTGACTTCGCGGTATTCCTGCGCCGCTTCCTCACCGGGCACCTGGCCGGGCTGCGCGGCTGCTCACCCAACACGATCGCGTCCTACCGCGACACGTTCAAGCTCCTGATCTCCTGGTTCCGTGACGAAAGATCGATCCCGCCAGGCAAGCTCACCCTCGATTGCATCGACGCCGCGGCCATCACCGGGTTCCTGAACTGGCTGGAGGCCGAAAGGCACAACAGCATCTCGACCCGCAACCAGCGGCTGGCCGCGATCAGTTCGTTCTGCACCTGGATGCAGACCCAGGACCCGGCCCGGATGGCCTGCTGGCAAGACATCCTGGCCATACCCGCCAAGAAACAGGCCCGCCCGGCCGTCAGCCACCTGACCGTCGAGCAGGCCCGCCGGCTGCTCGCCCAGCCCGACCGGTCCACCCGCCAGGGCCGGCGCGACGCGACCCTGCTCGCGACGCTCTACGACACCGGGGCCAGGGTCCAGGAACTCGCCGACCTCACCGTCCGCGACATCCGCCTCCAGCGCCCGGCCATGGCCGCGCTGACCGGCAAGGGCCGCAAGACCCGCCACGTTCCCCTGGCCGGAAACACGATTGTGCTGCTAGCCGCTTACCTGGCCGAACACCGCCTCGACGAGTCCGGCCACGACGATCACCCGGTGTTCTACGGCCAGCACCGGGCCGGGCTCAGCCGCGGCGGCATCGCCTGGATCATCAGCAAATACCAGGCCCAGATACGCGACCCGCCGCTCGCCGGCATCAGCATCAGCCCGCACATCCTGCGCCACAGCAAAGCAATGCACCTATATGAGGCGGGCGTGCCGCTGCCTTACATCCGCGACATCCTCGGCCATGTGGACCTGTCCACCACCGAGATCTACGCGCGCGCCTCGACCGAAGCCAAACGCAAAGCCCTCGAAGCCGCCTACCCCGGCATCGTCACCGGCGACCTGCCCGAATGGAACCAGGACCCCGGCCTCCTCGACTGGCTCACCAGCCTCTGACCCGCCACCCGGAGTTATGCGCAGCGCTCACCCGCCGAACCGGCCACCACCAGGACCGGAATGCCAGCGCTGCGCATAACCCGGCACTGCGCATAGGGCGGTTTATGTTCAGCTGAACATAAACCGCCTTGTGGCGTGCCGGTGAGGGTGTCGCGGTGCTCGCCGAGCTCGGTGAGCACCCCGGCTTTGAGGAACGCCTTCACCAGCGCCAGCACGCGCTTGTCCTTGACCCTGGCCCGCACCCGGTCCATCACGGCCGAGTGCGAGCAGTTGTCGAAGGCCGCCTCGATGTCCGCGTCCAGCACCCACTCATATCCCCGGGTGCCGTAGAAGTGGATCTCGGCGATCGCGTCCTGGGCGCGCCGCATCGGCCGGAACCCGTACGAGCACGGCTCGAAGTCCGCCTCGAAGATCGGCTCCAGCACTAGCTTCAGCGCGGCCTGGACGACCCTGTCCGCGATGCGAGGTATGCCCAGCTTGCGGAGCTTCCCCGACCCGCCCGGCTTGGGAATCAGCCGTTCCCGCACCGGCAGCGGCCGGAACGAGCCGTCCTTCAGGACGGCCCGCAGGTCCTCCAGGAACCCGGGCACGCCCACCTCTTGCTCGACCCAGGCGGCAGTGATGCCGTCCACGCCGGGGGTGTTCGCGCCCTTGTTACCCGCGACCCGCTCGAACGCCATCAGCAGCGTCGCCGGGTCATGCACGAGGTTGTACAGGTCATCAAACCGGCGGCCCGGATCAGCCGCCGCCCAACGGTGAAGCTTGGCCTGCATCCCCGCTACCCGCGACCACGGCCCCTCCGGGACCGGATCTTGGGCGCTGCCATTCGGCGGCGCATCTTGCGGCATTGCAGCCTCCTTCCCTCCTCGAAACCGCTGCCGCCCTTCCCCATGTGCGCGGGCTTTCCCCGGCTCGGAGTACTACGGCGGCTCCGCCCCGCCCGGCCCGTTCAGCGGTCGGCGCGCCTATCCCGGCGCCGGGCCGGATGCCCGCCGCCGGGAGCCGCAGCCGGGCGGTTCCCGTGTTCACTGTCATTCGCTCGGCGGAGGAGGAGCCCGGCTGTATCCCGGCGGCCTCGCCACAGGTACGCCGCAGACTTTCCCTGTGGCCTCCCGGGCCTGCTCAAGTACCCTGCCCGGAAGTTCCCGCCGCAACGGTAAACGGCGGGACGCGCCGCGCCCGGCCCACATCCGCCAGGTTCGAGCCGGTGTCAAAGTCAAGGACGTAAAGCGCCGGTTCCTCGCGTACTCCTTTCCGCCACGCTCGCCGGACCCGCCCCATCTGGCAGTACTGGGACGTCCCGGCTTTGTCAGGGCTGCTCCCGCCCTCCCCGGCACCACCCGGCTCAGGCTGCCCTCAGCTACACCGCCCTGCTGCGACAGGACGGCGGCGAAGGTCTCTCACCTCCACTCGAATGACAGCGCCTCACGGCGCAGACCGTTAAGTTGACAGACCCGGGACGAGGCCGAGACCAGCGGATCCGAGCTGGACGGACGCTTCTGGGAACGGCGCGCCCTGCGCGCGCACATCATCAACACGGAGCCCGAGCTTCGCGGCCGCGCCCGCGCCAGCTACTACCCCTTCGAGCGCGTCCTCGCGGAGGCCATCGGCAAAGACCTCGGCCAGTCCGCAAACAGCCTGATCCCGCGTCTTGCGGCATTGTCGGCCGTCGCCGGCCTGCGCGAGCTCTACGAGAGCGACGACGCCCAGGCCCTGGCAGCTCCCCCCAACGCCGCCGAACTGCTCAAGCTCGTGGACACGGTGATTCGCTTCACCCAAGCTGGCACCGATGGAACCCAGTGACGGCCGGTGGTCGGCGCCAGAGGCCGCCTAGCCATGGCCCTCACCGGCCAAGAGATCGACATGTTAGCGCCGACACTGTCCTCAGTCAGGCCAGGACAACGGCCGTGCGCAGCTGTGAGGCGTGGTGGCAGCGCGCCGATGCCCAGCCAGGTCGAGCCGGCCGATCAATCTATGCGGCCTCACTGTCGGCGTTAGCAAGTGCCTGGCCGACCTTGCCATGCTGCTTGACCAGCCAGCCCCACCGCTCGTGCCGACCGAAATGGGCGGCGCGGCCGGACGAGGGCTGGTTCTGGCCGACGCCCGTCGGGCCGTGGCGCGCCCGGCGGCTTCGCTGAGCCCGCGTCCCGGGCCACCGGCGACCTGACATCTCGCCGCGATGACGATGCCGCTGCGGTGGCGCGGATCTGCCGCATCAGCAGCTCATTCTCTGCGGGTCAGACAGGGACAAATCGGGACGTCTTCACGGATCATCCTGGTAGAGCCATGATCAACTACTCGCCGCCGCCACGTGAGGTGTTGCACATGTGGCGGATCCGCGATGGCCGGGCTTCTGATCAGCGACGACAACGAGCACCACACCCACGGAGATGTGTTGCGAAAGCCCTCCGTTGGGGCGTCCGGCGCCACGTCATGCGACAGCGACACGGCGACGCTGATCCCATCCACGGACAGCGGCGTCAGCGCCGCGACCCAGCCTGGCTGCCCGTGCCGCTCCACCAGCAGGTGCATGTGCAGGTAGGAGACGGTGCCCGCGATCAGCGCCAGCAGCGCTATGCACCCGGTCGTGGTCCGGCGGATCCAGAGGTCCGCCCGCCCGGTCACGCCTCGCCGCCAACTGCGAACTCGGCGGACAGCTTGCCTGCGTAAGCAATTGGTTCAACTCGCTCTTCGGACACTTGATCCATTTCTCTGACCTGCGATTATTCGTCTCCAAGATCCGCTGGTGACGCAAATTCGCAGGTCATGGGCGCGCGGGTCCAAGTCCCTCTCGGACACGAACCCTTTGGGCATGATGCGATGCCGCCAGTCTTGCGGCTGACCGGGCCGAGGCGCGCCGATCGCCGACTCGGCGCGCTCGGTCGGCGTGTCAATCATTGTCATGAGCGGACGCATATTGTGCAGTTCTGTGTGCGCGGCACCTGAGCGATCCACCCTGGGCGGCCAGTGCAGGCGGGCCTGGGCGGCGGACCGGGGAGAGTGTGCGCTGCCGAGTCTGCCCGTATAGAACAGTAAGGCGGCCGCCCAGCGTGGCGGGAATGTGGATCTTCTCCGGGGTTTGTCGTTAGCGCCTGGCATCGCTTGCGACTCACCGGCCGTGGCGTGTTGCGCCCATCGGCTCGGCTGTCTTGTTCAGCTCGGCGAAGGGTCGCAGGGCGCTGCGCGGCCGGCCGGCGCGTTCGCCTGATGACCCTGCGTCCCGGCTGCCTCACCCGTCCAGGCTGCTGGCCCACAACACCACCGTAGGAGATGCCGGAATCCGAGGAGACCGCATCCGGCCCGGCCCCGGAAGACCGCGAGATTTACCATAACGTTGGACCCGACCGGCGCTTCCCGAACCAGGCCCACCTCGATGAGGAGGTACGCCATGACCGACCGCGCGCCGCTGCCCTATGACTTCATGCCGGCCGTGCCGTCGTTCAAACTGCGCAGCGATGACGTCGCCGACACCCAGATGATGTCGCAGAACCAGGTCTTCGACGGGTTCGGCATGACCGGCAGGAACATCTCCCCCTCGCTGTCATGGTCCGGCTTCCCGGCGCAGACCAAGAACTTCGCGGTGACCTTGTTCGACCCGGACGCGCCGACCGGTTCCGGTTGGTGGCACTGGGTCGTGCTCGGCATCCCCGCGTCGGTGACCAAACTCGAGGCGGGCGCGGCCGGCACCGGCGGTTCCGGCCTGCCCGAAGGGGCGTTCCACGTCCGCAATGACTACATGGTCAAGGATTTCGGCGGTGCCGCGCCGCCGGAAGGAGACCGGCCGCACCGTTACGTGTTCGCGGTACATACGCTCGACGTGGAGTCGCTGGGCGTCAGCGACGAGATCTCACCTGCCATGGCCGGCTTCAACCTGCGTTTCCACACCATCGCGCGTGCCCTGCTCATCCCCGTGCACGCCTACTGATCTTCAACAGCGCTCGCCGCAGCGGGCAGGATCGCAGCCGGGGAGGCTGGCCCGCTGGGCCAGCAGCCACGGCGACATGAGTGCCCGCTGGCGTCTGTCAGGCGAAGTCTGTGCCGGGTAGCTGCATGACACCCGCCCGTCCAGGAACGAAGAGGAGAACCCGCGATGCCTCCCAGTACTCCCACCGCAGTGACGGCCACCGGCCGTCCCGCCACCGACCCTGCCGGCCCGACCGGCCGGCTTGCCACCTGGGTCGCTAAGACAACGCTCGACGACGTTCCCGCCTCCGTCCGCGACCGGGCCAAGCACCTGGTCCTGGACGGCATCGGCTGTGCCCTCGTCGGTGCGCAGCTGCCCTGGTCCCGCATCGGCGTGCAGGGCGTAACAGCGCTCGATGACGCCGGTGATTCCGTACTGATCGGCTGGGACGGCCGGGCGACCAGCGCCACGTCGGCGGCCATGGTGAACTCCAGCTTCATCCAGGGCTTCGAGCTGGATGACTACCACCCGCTGGCCCCGCTGCACTCCAACTCGCTGGTCCTGCCGGCGATGCTCGCCGCCGCCCCGCACGTGGGCCGCGTCTCCGGCGAGCGGTTCCTGCTCGGCGCCATCTTGGGGTACGAGACCGGCCCGCGGGTCGGTCAGGCGCTCGGCGGCCTGGACATGCTGTCCCGGGGGTGGCATTCGGGCGTGGTCTTCGGCCCCCTCGCCGCGGCCGCGGCCGCGGGGTCGCTGTACGGGCTAGATGCCGCCGGGTTCGAGGATGCCTTCGGGATGGCGGCGACCCAGTCGTGCGGGCTGATGTCGGCGATGTACGAGTCGATGGTCAAGCGCATGCAGCACGGCTTCGCCTCGCGCAACGGCCTGACCGCCGCCGCGCTCGCGGCAGCGGGCTACGTCGGGATCAAGCGGGTGTTCGAGCGCCCGTACGGCGGCTGGCTGGCCGTCTTCGGTGAGTGTCACCGCACCTACCCCGAACAGATCTACGCGGGCCTGGGCAACCTGTGGGAGACCGAGCGGATCGCCGTCAAGGCGTACGCGTGCATGGGATTGCTGCACGCCGCGATCGACGCCGCGTTCGAGCTGCGGCCCAAAGTCAACGTCAGCCAGATCCAGCGGATCGACATCGACATGGGCGAAGCCGCCTACTCCCATGGCGGGTGGCAGGCCGAGCGCCCGCTGCAGGTGATCGGCGCTCAGATGAACGTCGCCTACGTCGTCGCGGTCGCCTTCCTCGATGGCGACGTGCTCATTGACCAGTTCCGACAGGACCGGATCAACCGCGATGACGTCTGGACGCTGATCGACCGGACCCTGACGCACCACGAACGGGCCTACGACAATCTCCCGGCCGACGAGCAGCTCACCACCCAGGTGCGCCTGACCCTCACCGACGGCAGCACCCGCACCGCCAAGGTCGTCCACCCGCGTGGTACCGGCGACCGGAACCTGACCAACGCCGATATCCGCGACAAGTACGCCAAGCTGACCCACCGCATCATCTCGGCCGACCGCCAGGCCGCCATCGAAAAAGCCGTCCTCGACATCGACACTCTCGGCGACATCGCGCAGCTGACCGCCCTGCTCACCCCCGCCGTGCACTCCCCGCTCGACTGAGATCCCCGGCCGGATGCGGTACCCGGGGCCGCCTAAGGTCTCATCCTGCACGCTCGTTCCTCACAAGGACGGCTCACACATGCCGGCAACTCTCGACCCAGCGACGGCCTGAGATAAGACGCATCCTCGATCTCGGCAACTGCGGGACTGCCCCGTGAGGCTGCTTCCGGGAAGGAGGATCCCCGGCTCGGATCCCCCGGGTCGCTGATTACCCTGGACCACAGACCATCACTGTGGAGGGCAAACCATGAACGATCCGTTCGCGCGCTTGCCGGTAGTGCCGAGCTTCACTGTGACCAGCACCGACGTCACCGATGGCCAGGCGCTGCCGCTGGCACAGATGTCCGCCATCTTCGAGGTCCCGGGCGGCAAGGACCTCTCGCCCCAGCTGTCGTGGTCCGGCGCTCCCGCCGAAACCAAGAGTTACACCGTGACCATGTACGACCCCGATGCGCCCAGCGGGTCAGGCTTCTGGCACTGGGCCGTCGCCGATATCCCCGCCTCGGTGACCGGACTCCCGACCGGAGCGGGGAACGGCACCGAACACCTGCCGGCCGGAGCGTTCCATCTCCCCAACGACGCGCGCCTGGCCCGCTTCATCGGCGGTGGACCGCCGCCCGGGGACGGGCGTCACCGCTACGTCATCGTGGTGCAGGCGATTGGCATCGAGAGGGTCGGACAGCTTCAGCTTCCGGTGCAGGCCGACTCGACTCCAGCCTTGATCGGCTTCAGCATCAACATCAGCGGCCATCTCCTAGGCCGTGCGGTTATGATCCCCTGGGCAGAGATCCCGGCCCCGTGACGCTTCCGGCAGTACGAAGCGGCGCTACGCAGTTGTCGATCCGACGGACTCCGATCGCCCGTCACGGCGCCCGCCACCTGCAAGCGGCCGATTGCCTGCGCGGGCGCATAACGGCAGTTCGGGGTCTCCATCTAAGCGGAGCTACGCGTGGGAGGTAGCCGACATTAGTGCTGGCCACGGCTCCAGAGTGCCGGCTCAGCCGGTTGCTCTCGGCGCAGCGCTGACCTGTGCTACTCCGGCTAAATGGAGAGCCCGAACGGCAGTTATCTGAAGTCGTCTGCGGATAATGCCTGGTAGGCGAGTGTTTCTGCGGCGTAGACATGTCGCCGCCGCAACGTCCCGCGCTAACCGCAGAGCTCGCGCACGGAGACGGGCTCCCTAGGCTGGCCGACCCTGTCCACGGACAGTTCGTTGCTCCTCGTAGCGGTTCCCACGTGCTGGAACGGCACGGCTGCCGCGCCGCTTCCGGTGCTCGGGCCGCAGGCGGCCCTGCGCGCCGGACGGCTTGCCATCGGTGACCTGGCGTCCTCTGATTGCAGGCAAAGGTACCTGGCGGAGATCGCCGGAGCCGACCGCCTTGCCGCCGATTCCCTCATCACTTTCCGTAGCCGAGCCCCTGGTTTGCCTGCCGACGAGGGAAGTCCCCGAAATCCGCCGCCACTGCGGCGTAGACAGACTTCAGATAACGTCCTATTACTACGTCCTATTACTACGTGTCACCGCCGCAGCGAAAACCCTTCGGCGGTTACGGCGTAGACACCCCAAAATGGGCTTGAGATAACCACGGCGGGAGTGTGCGCTTAGCCAGGATCCAGAGGCAATGACGCAGCGTGACCCACGGTCATGTTGCCGAGTTTCCGATTATTGGCTCGGTCCCAGTGGCTGGCGAGTACTGGTCGGACAGCACGTAACCGCAGGTTCTGCCGCTGCCTGGTCTCGGCTGCGGAGGTACGGTGGAATCGCGCCGCGGGCAGATCGATCGCAGGGCGCGCGACGGCTGGGCACCTGGCAGCTGTCATTTCAGGGGGCTATGCTTGTCGTGGCAGCTAACACACCTGCCTATCTCCGAGTTACCCTGGCCCGGCGCTGGCGGTAGCGGTTGAGGACAAGAGCGGCGCAGCCCTCGTGGGGGTTCTTTCCTTCCCATCGTGATCACTCTGCGGTGGCTGGACGCCGGGGCGAAGCCACCGGATCGAGGAAACGATGGCGCACGACAAGATCAAGGCGGCTGCCCGCAGGCGCAAGGCGAAGACCGGCGAGTCCTACGCCACCGCCCGGCGCGAGGTCATCAGGGAGTTCCGGGCAGCCACTAGCAGCGATCCGGCCGGGGAACCGGAATGGTTCGCGATCAGCTACAAGGACATGGGTCCGATCTCCACCTGGGCCGACACCCTGCTCGGCGGGGGTCCGGCCGGAGGGCGGATCGAGGTCGACGCCGGCGAGTTCAGGCTCCGGATGGCCGACTTCAAGGTCGACGTGCCGCGCGCCTCCGTCCGCCGGGCCGCCCGCTCCTCACATCAGACGAGGGGAACGATCGGCGTGCATGCCAAGGGCGGGAGCTGGCTGGCGAACGGCTCGGCTGACGGCCTCGTAGAGATCGGGATCAACCCGCCCTGCCACACCGAGCGCAGCCTCAGCACCTTGTTCCGCCGGATGAAGGTCACCGAACTGATCGTGAGCCTCGTCGATCCGGACGGCTTCATCGCCGCGGTCCAGCGTGATGGCGTTCATCCGCACACTGGCTCACGGAAGGAATGATCAGCCATGGAACGCAAGTCCAGCAGGGTCGTGGTGCTGGTCCTGACCGGGCACGCCCTCGCCGCGGCCTGGACATGGCGGGACATCCGGCAGCAGCCGGCACAGCAGGTCCGGGGGAGTAAAACCTTCTGGCGGATCTCCAGCGCGGTCAACACTTTCGGCTCGGTCGGCTACTGGCTGATCGGCCGCCGCTACCGGAGGTCTCAGCCGCGGTAGGCGGAGAGAGCAAGCGCAGTGGCGGTCATGTCGCCGATCTATTGTCACCGCGCCGAACATCCAGTTCGGCGCGGCAATCAACCATGGAATGAACACCACCGCAAGCAGGCATAACGGCGGTTCACGTTCGCGCCGAGGTGGCGGTGCGTCACCGCAGGATGGTAGTGATAGGCAGCTCCGCCTGGCGGCTACCACCGCCAGACGGAGCATCCCCCGACCGGTACGCATTTACCGGGCAGCGCCTGCGACGTAGGCGGCGACAATATAGGTGGCGTGCCGGTCCAGGCTGCCGCGGGCCCGGTCATACCGCATCGTCTTCTCGGGTCGGTGTGCGAGGCGGCCTCCTGCACGTCGCGCAGCGGCACCCCGGCATACAGCGCGGCGGTGATGAACGCGTGCCTGAGCGTGTGAGGCGTCACGGCCTTGGCGATCCCGGCACGGCGGGCGGTCTTGCGGACGATCCGCCCGGCACCGTGCCGGTCCAGCCGGCGGCCGTCTGCGGCGAGGAACACCGGCCCGCCGGTCCGCTCGCCGACGGCCAGGTCGATCGCCCGCGCCGTGCGCGGCGCCAGCGGGATGGTGACCACCTTGCCGCCCTAGCGGGTAATCGTCAGGGTCCGGTGCCCGCGCTCCAAGCCCAGCTGCTCGATGTCGGCGCCGGTGGCCTCCGAGACCCGCAGCCCGTTCAGCGCAAGCAGCGAGATCAGCGCGTGCTCGCACGGCGGACCAAGACCCGCGGCGACGAGCAAGGCGCCGAGCTCGTTGCGGTCCAGGGCAACGGCGTGCGACTCGTAGTCCACCCGCGGACGGCGGACATGGGCGGCGGGCGAGTGATCCAGGAGTTCTTCTTCGACCGCGTATTTATAGAACCCGGCGATGGTGCACAGCCGCCGGGTGATGGTAGCCCGGGCCCGGCCCCTGGCCTCCAGTTCCCGGGCGAAGCTTTCAATGTCGGCCCGGCGGACGGCGAACAAGGCCAGCGACCGGGCACGGCACCAGGTGGTGAACTGGCGCAGGTCAAGTGCATACGCCTCGCGTGTCAGGCCGCGGTAGCCGGCCAGGAATCCGGCGAGGGCGAGCCGTTCGGCGTCGGTGAAGACGGGCTGGATCGTGGCGAGCGCAGTAGTGGGGACGGTAGTAGTGGGGACGGTAGTAGTGGTCATCGGGCACCTCCCGGCCGGGCTGGAACCCGGAGGGGCTGGGCCAGTTACGGGTCCCAGCAATTGAGCGGAACCTCAACGTAAGCCGCGTTAGCCAGTCACAGCACGTCACGACCCGTTCGGAGAGCAGGCGATGACGACAGCCTGAGATACGTCTCCCTGCCGAATCAGCGTGGCTGAGGGCTGTGGTGACCACGCCAGTCACCGCGCGCACATCAGCCAGTTCGGGTACCAGCTTGACGTTGCGGCTGACGGCTTCTCCTGACCCGGTGAACGGTAGACGTTCGCCGGGGCTTCTCAAAGCGAAGAAAGCCATGGCTGGCCTGAGAATTCAGGCCAGCCAGGTTCGCGGCATTCGTCCACTTCGGCGGGCTGCCGGGCCCGTGGGCCGCGGTTCGGGCCGTCAGCGTGAACACGACACCGCCCTGGGGTCAACAGGTCCCGGCCCAAGCTCGGCTAGGGCGGTGACCACGAACGATCGCGTAGGCGGCGAGTCACAAGAACGTCATCGCACAAGAAACAGGCCCCGAGCTTCGCTCGCGGGCGGGTTCGCCAGCAGCCCGCGCGGCGCGCTGTTCCAGTTGGCGTTCAGCCTGTCGCGACGTGACGCTAGAGTGTCTTCACCCAGCGGCGCCAGTCATCTTGCCTCCGGTAACCGCTGGCGTGCCACAGACTCTGGCCCCGGTCGTTGTTTTCGAGCACCATCGCGTTAATGCGGGCCGCTCCAAGAGCCCTGAGCCTGGCCTCGGCGGCCAGCAGCAGCGCGGAACCGATGCCCCGGCGTCTCCAGCCGGGGCAGACCGCCAGCCGGTACAAGTGGTACCGCCAGCCATCCCAGCCCGCGATGATCGAGCCGATCAGCTCGCCATCATGCTCGGCAACTATCACCGCATCCGGGTCGCGGCCGAGCAGGGCCGCCACTGCCTTCTTGTTGTCGGTCGGCCGGCCCGCATTCTCGGCCGCCTCCTGCCACATCGCCAGGAGGCCGTCGATGTCGGCGACGGTGGCAGCACGGAACGTGAAACGCACGCGGCTATCCTGCCACCTGCACGCCGCCGGTGATCCGCGCCGTCGCCACCTGCCGCCCAGCAGCTGCCGAACGCACTTATGGCGTTATCGGTTGACGGGCTGGTGCACCGTCTCCGAACAGGGTCGCCTGTTTCTACTACCGCTCTCACAACGACAGGCACAGCCCAGGGCAATCTGGTCCAAGACGCTCACCGGCGCCCAAGCGACAGTAGCGGTATGCCGCTTCGTTTGCAGATCGTCGGGCCGGATGCGGCCCATGAGCGCCGCGAGTTTCCCCGCGGCCGATTTGACCTGTTCAAGGTCGCTGACCAGCTGCTCGGGCGCGCCGCGTACGAGCCAGGATGGCGCTGGTCGCAACACGTCGGCCCCGGGGCCGGCGCCTCATGGTGCGAGGTCGAGCACGTCGGGTTCGTGCTCGCCGGCCGCGCGGCGGTCAGGATGAGAGATGGTACCGAGGTTGAGATGGGCGCCGGTGATTGGTTCAGCGTCCCGGCCGGTCACGACAGCTGGGTGCTCGGGGACGAGGAGTACGTTTCGCTGCACGTCCTCGGCGCGCACAGCTATGCGGTGCCGAAGCCCGCCAGCACCGGCCACGAGCCCGTTCGCAAGAGATCACCCATCAGCGCCGCCACCGTCCCGCCCGGTGCCGATGATCGTGCCGATCGCCGCGCCGCTCAGGATCAGACGGCTGATTCTCATGCCCCTGCCTGCCCTCCCGGCCGGTTCCGATCGGCTGCGTCGCCGGCGGTGCGGCGGATGCGGGTGGCGGACCGGGCGGCCTGGCGGCGCGACAGCTCGCGGGGGAACAGCGGCAGCGCCCGCATGGCGATCCGGTAGGCCCGGCCGGGGAAGACCAGCGGCACGCCGCGGTCAAAGCCCGCCAGTGCCTCGCGCGCGCACTGCGCCGCGCTGATGCGCAGGAATTACGGCGGGCCGCCGGTCATCCCGCCCGCCGACCCGGCGATCTGATCGAACTCGCTGTCCACCGGGCCGGGGCAGACCTGGGTGACGACCACTCCGGTGCCACTCAGATCCGCGCGCAGTGCCTCGGCAAGCGCGCCAACCCCCAGCTCGAGACCCGGCACATCGTGCGCAAGCTCCGCCGCTGCCCCCGGCGCGCCGGGCAGCTCGTCAAAGCCATCCACGTCCTGCAAACCGCGAAATCGGAGGATGAAAAGGGGCTCAGTCATGGCCATATCTGCCGGGCGAGCGTGGCGACGAGGGCCAGTTTGGCCCGCTGCTGATCCTGGGTGATCTGGTTGCCGTCCACGTCGGTGGCGAAGCCGCATTGGGTTGACAACGCGAGCTGCTGTCGTGGGTGGTAGCGCGCGGCCTGTCCGATCCGGGCCGCGACCGAAGCAGGGCCTTCCAGGCGGCCGGTCTTGCTGGAGATCAGCCCCAGGACGATGATCTTGTCATCGGGGCAGCCCGCCAGCGGTGCGAAGCCACCTGAGCGGTCGTCGTCGTATTCGAGCAGGAAGACCTGGTAACTGGTGAGCCGGGTGAATACCTGCCGCGAGATCCGCTCATACCCGCCCGACGTGGCGTAGTGGCTTCGGATGTTGCCGCGGCACAGGTGCAGCGCAAAGGTGACGCCGGAGATCCCGTCCGGGATGGTGTTGATGAGCTCGAGGCCGTCGCTGAGCAGCCGGGCGACGGGGATACCGCTGGCCGGGTGGGTTTCACCGCGTCCTGGGTCGGCCAGGCCTGCGATGTCGGGAGCGTCTATCTGGATGTAGCGGCAGCCGAGGCGCGCCAGTTCACGTGCGTGTTCCCGTATCAGTGCCGTGGTGTCGGTGAGCAGCTCGAACGGGTCACCGTAGGCGCCGTGGAGCGCCTGGGCATCCCACGCCCAGTTCGCCAGCAGCGGGCTGGGCAGTGTCTGCTTGACGGGCTTGCGCGCGTGAGCTCGCGCGTAGGCGTATCCCTCAGCGACCGGTGAGCCCGTGCGGCGGATCTTGCCGGTTACCCGGAACGGGATCCGCCAGGTCATCTTCTCCCCGGTCGTTACGTGGGTCCAGGTAAGTGGCCGCCCGGCGGACGGCTCTGCCCCCTCGACGTGTTCGTACAGCGGGGCCATGAAGTCGTGGCGGCGCATCTCACCGTCTGTGACGACATCGAGACTTGCTTCCTGCTGAAGCGTGATCGCCTCATCGACGGCCCGGTCCTCGATCGCCGTGAAATCAGCGGCTGCCAGGTCACCGCCCGCCAGTCGCTCGCGCGCCTGCTTCAGGTACGCCGGACGCAACAGCGAACCGGCAACCTCGGCGCGAAACACGGCGCTCACAACCCCCACCCCATCACCGCCTGAGCCTTGGTTCCTGTGAGTTCGCGGTAACCGACTGGTGTTCAGACCGGATCCGCGGTGGCTGAGAATGCCATGGCGTTATATTTGCCGGCTAGCATGCGCGGCGTCTTGTACCAGATTGCGCCCCGAACCCGGCCGGTGCGCTGGACCTCGGTAACATCACCCCGGCCCGCTGCGGGATAAAGGCGCGGTGGGTGCGGTCAGCGCCCGCCGCGCAGGTACTGCCGGGGTGTCACGCCGGTAACGAGCTTGAAGTGCCTGGTGAGGTGGGGCTGATCGTAGAAGCCGCACTCGGCGGCTGCCTCGGCGGGCGCTGCGCCCGCCCTGAGCATGTCGCGTGCCACGCGGACCCGCAGCGCTCGCCGGTAGGCAGATGGGGGGACGCCGACGTGCCGGTGGAAGACCCGGACGAGATAGAACTGACTCAGCTGTGCGGCCGCCGCGAGGTCGCCGAGGGTGAAGTCCTCACGCCAGTGAGCGCGGATGTATTCGAGAGCGCGGCCTACCCCGGCGTGCCAAGGGCGGGGTTCCGTGCCCTGGCAGCCGCGAACGAGGTCCGCGAGTTCGCGGGTAACCGCGGCGACCGTCTCGCCCTGCTCGAGGGCCCGCCCGGGGAAAACGAGCAAGCCGTGCAGCCGGGCCAGATCAGCGGCCAGTTCCCCATGGCGGAGTACCACCGGCAGCCGGTGACGGGGCCGGCCTGTCAGGGGCTCGGGGAGGCCACCCAGGCTGGCAGCCGATTGGAGGTAGATGACGCGGTAACGGTAACCGGACGGTGCCGCGGGTTCGCCGGTGTGCATCGCGTGCGGCGGTATGAGGAAGAGGCTGCCCGCCGGGGCGTGGTGGCGGGTCCCCTCCAGTTCGAAGCTTGCCGCGCCGCGGTCCACGGCGGCGACTGTCCAGCCATCATGCAGGTGCGCTCCGTAGCGATGGCTGACAAAGGTCGCCTGCAGCGCCTCCACACCGGGCAGCGCCGCCGGGCGGATATACCGGACCGACTCCTTCGGCTCGCCGGCTCGCGAACGCCCCGCCCACGTCCGGCTCGAAGGCGCTGCCATACCCGCAAGTGTCCCACCGGTAACGAGCAGGCAGCGGCCCGGATGCCGCCGTGTAGCCCGCCGTAACCGGGTTCCGCAATCAGCACGGCATGGTGAGTAGGAAAAGCCCGGCAGCGCCATTCGGCCCGCTGAGGTGGGCACCGAGCGCCGGGGCAGCCGCTGGCCTGATCTGTGCATCAGCGCCGAGGGTGCCCAGCAGCCGCGCGAGGGATGCGGGATCAGGGTGCTCGAGGTGGACAAACTCGGGGATGAGCCCGCGTGGTGCGGATCCGGCGGGCTGGTCTGTGTCACCTCAGCTAATGAGGAACGGCACTAGGCCGCCGGGTCATCGCGTTGATAGTCGGCCGCCACCGCAGCACCGCCCCATTGGCCCGGTCCGCTTCGCCGGCCACGTGGCCCGGGTCGTAGCCGTGGCTGCGGGCCTCAGCTACCGCCGCGTCGATGTCGTCGCAAGCAAGCGCCCAGCCAGCCAGCGCGGCGCTGCGGGTCGATCACGGCGCCGAGGCCGTCGCGTTCTGCCAGGCCGCCTTCGGCGGCCATTAATGGGAACTGGGGTATTCACGTAACCGGAGCTGCGCAGGTCAGCGCCCTGCCGCGAGAGTTGGTGCGGCGGGGCCGAATCCCAGCCTGACCTGCGGGTTCTGTAGTGTCGGCCGCAGATCTACTCCGGTTAACTGAATATCCCAGAATGGGAAAATCGGGCGCCCCCGGCACCTGGCCGCCACCTCCGCCCTAACCACCACCGGCAAACCGGCGTACGCCAGCGCAGGCAGCCGTTCCCGGGGCCCGCAGAGCACCCGGTTCAGCGCCCCCCGGGGAGGGCGGCGTGAACGCCTTGATCGCCGAGCAGATCGGCGGCTCCGGGTCATCCCTGCCAACGCTCAGCGTTACGGACGCCAGTCCTGGGACGGGGATGGCCTCGGCTGCGGTGAACATCGATGCCGTCCACGGAGCTCAGGCGAGCGCCGCGTAGGCCGCGGCCTGGATGTCGCGGTGGACCTGCGGGGGGTCTGGGCTTTCGAACATGCGCTGGGTGACCACGATCACGGTCAGGTCCCGGGACGGGTCAACCAGCCAGGACGTGCCCAGTCCGCCGTCCCAGCCGAACGCGCCGCTGTCGTAGACCGCCTGGCAGAACCCCCACGACCGGCCGTCGAAGAACCCTGGCAAAAGGCCCCCGCGGGCCTTCTGCGCGGCCGTCAGCTGGTCGGTGGTCATGGCCCGCACTGCGTCGGGCGATAGGACCGGCGCCGCGCCGCGCAGCAGCATCCGGGCGAAGGCGAGCAGGTCATCGGCGGTGGACACCAGCCCGGCCGCCCCGTCACCAAACTCCGGCGGGCGGCTCCACTTACCGGCAGGTTCATCCAGCACTACCAGCCCGCCCGGGGTGGGCTGGTAGGCCGTCGCGAGACGCCGGATCTCCGCCGTCCAGAACCCGGTGTCGCGCATGCCCAGTGGCTGGAAGATCCGGGTTTTGAGCACCTCGCCGAACGGCTGCCCGGCCGCCCGCGCCGCCAGCACGCCCAGCACCTGGGCGCCGGTGTTGTACATCCACCGCTCGCCAGGCTGGGCGAGCAGCGGCAGGCTGCCGAGGGCCGCGATCCAGGTGTCCGGGTCCGGCGGCACAGGCGGATCGGGCGGGCCGATCGTCGCCAGCCGCAGCTCACCAGTGGCCGCCACGACCGGCCACGGCTGCGGCGAGGCGAACATCTCGCCCACCATGCCGAAACCGAACGTGAATGTCAGCAGGTCGCGGGTGGTGATCGCACGGGCCGCCGGCACGGTGTCCTCCAGCGGGCCATCCATCCGGCGCAGCACTCTGCGGTCGGCCAGCTCGGGCAGCAGCCGGTCCACCGGCTCGTCAAGCCCGATCAGCCCCTCGGCGGCCACGGCGAGCGTGGCCGCCGCGGTGATGGGCTTGGTCGTCGAGGCGATCCGGAAGATTGAGTCACGGGCCACCGGGGGCCCGCCCACCGCGAGCCTTCCCAGTGCCTCGACGTGCACCTGGCCGCCGCGGGCCACCAGCGCGACCAGGCCGGGGACCTTCTCATCACCCACGTGGCGCTCGGCCGCCGCGTGCAGCCCTTTCAGTCCTGCCGCCGTCAGCCCGGTCGCCGAACCCATCACCTACCCTCCTCGCCTGCACCAGCGCCGCCCGCACGCCGCCTCAAGCACTACGACATCACCGCAAGAGGAAAATCATCGCCTCGGCCTCCAGTGGCCCGTCCGGATTCCTCCGGGCAGGGCGAGGACGGCTGCGTCGGGTGCAGCCCCGCGCCAGCGCCGCGGCACCGGTGACCAGCTGCAGGCTACAGCCCCCGTGCCATACGCCCCCACGAGCGCGCCGGCGCAGACCAGCCCGTTCTGTGCCTTCGCCGCAGGCCCCCGACTGAGCGCAATCCGCGCGCCGAACGGCGGTTAACGCTCTGGTTGAGGCTGCGGTCCGTGACCGAATGCGGCGCGAGCTGCCGCCTGGCGGCCGCGGCCGTCAGGCGGTGGAGGAGCTCCAGCCCTCACGGTTACCTGGCGGCACCCGCGACGTAGGCGGCGACGATATAGGTCGCGTGCCGGTCCAGGCTGCCGCGGGCCCGGTCATACCGGATCGTGGTGCGCGGGTCCGCGTGCGACGCCGCCTCTTGCACATCCCGCAATGGCACTCCGGCATCCAGGGCGGCGGTGATGAAGGCGTGTCTCAGCGTGTGGGGCGTCACGGCCTTGCCGATCCGGGTGCGGCGGGCAGTCTTGCGGACGATCCGGCCCGCGCCGTGCCGGTCCAGCCGCCGCCAGTCCGCGGCCAGGAACACCGGCCCGCCGGCCCGTTCGCCGATGGCCACGTCGATCGCGCGGGCGATCCGCGGCGCCAGCGGAATGGTGACGAACTTGCCGCCCTTGCGGGTGATGGTCAGCGTCCGGTGCCCGCGCTCCAGGCCCAGGGTGCTCGATGTCGGCGCCGGTGGTTTCGGAGATCCGCAGCCCGTTCAGCGCGAGCAGCGAGATCAGCGCATGCTCGGCCGGCGGGCCGAGCCCCGTGGCAACCAGCAGGGCGCCGAGCTCGTTGCGGTCCAGCGCGACAGCGTGGGACTCGTAGTCCAGCCGCGGCCGCCGGACGTGCGCGGCTGGCGAGTGCTCGAGGAGTTCTTCCTCGACGGCGTAGCGGTAGAACCCGGCGATGGCGCACAGCCGGCGGGTGACCGTGGCGCGGGCCCGTCCCCTGGTCTCCAGGTCGCGGGCGAAGCTTTCGATGTCGGCGCGGCGGACGGCGAACAGGGCCAGGGCGCGGACCCGGCACCAGGTGGTGAACTGGCGCAGGTCCAGGGCGTAGGCGTCGCGGGTCAGGCCGCGGTACCCGGCTAGGTACCCGGCGAGGGCGAGCCGTTCGGGATCGGTGAAGGCGGGCTGGATCGTAGCGAGCGCGGTGGATGGGGCGGCAGTGGTCATCAGGCACCCCCCAGCCGGGCTGGAACCGGAAGACTGGGCCTGTTCCGGTCCCAGCAGTTAATTTAAGCGGAAACCCAACGTAAACCGCGTGGTCCGGTCACGCTATGCCACAAACGAGCGTGCAGCGGAGTCCGGTAGGACCGGTGAGAAATGCTCTGCCGATTCGGCGTGCGCTGGGCGTCACCTTCTCGCCGGGGGACAGCGATGCAGATCAGGTGATAGAGCGGCTTTACTCCAACGCCAGCCACGGTCGCATGTGCGCCGCAAAACGGCGCCGGCCGCCATTGCGAGGCTGCTGCTGGACATAATGGATGGATGACGCCGGTCAGCCCCTATGTGACGCGGCCGCTTAGTCCTGACACCTGGGACGACTTTGCCCGTCTGGTGGAGGCTAACAACGGGGTCTGGGGCGGCTGCTGGTGCATGGGTTTCCACCCGGAGGGCGTCGGCAAGGGCCATACCGTTTCTGGGAACCGTCTGGCAAAGCAAGCCCACGTTCGCAATGGAACGGTGCACCAGATTCTCGTTTACGACGGCGATGAATGCGTCGGCTGGTGCCAGTACGGGCCGCCGGTCGAGCTACCGAACATCAAGAACCCGAAAGCCTATGACAAGGGCCTGGGCGAGATGCCCGACTGGCGGATCGGTTGCATCTTCACTGGAAGCGGGCACCGGCGCAGTGGGGTTGCGCGGGCGGCTCTCGGCGCCGCGCTGGCCGCCATCCACGATGCTGGAGGTGGGCTCGTCGAGGCCTACCCCGAGCAGGTAGAGGGGCGCGCCCCGCAACGCGGCGCCTATTTCCATACCGGCCCGGCCGACCTGTTCGAGGAGTTCGGCTTCGAGCGGGACCGGAAGATAGCGAAGTGGCGGTGGGTGATGCGGCTGCGAATCCGGTCTTGACCGAGTCCTGCCGATCCGTTGCCGCAGTGGGTGACAGCCTCGAAAGGGCTCACAAGGCTGTGAACAGATCTTCTCATCTGCGATCGGTCGGAGCTCATACCGCCACTCCAGGACGCCGCTCGCAACGGCGGATCTCGCGCGATGGCTGTGGCCAGCGATCGCCACGCAGCGCGACTGGTGTTCACGATCGCGAGCGTCCTGATCGATGCCGACTCTGCACGCGTGAGACTTGGTCCGACTGGGCAGGCATCTATGCGCAGATCGACCATTACGGCGCGGCTCCCCTGCCCGTTGGCGCACGCCCAAGCGGGGTCGGAGATGTCAATGTCTGGAGGCAGCGCGCCTCGGCTGTGCGCAGCGACGGATTGAGGGGTGAGGGACTACTGACCGCGTGGCAAGACCCTTAGTACCGCAACGGCACTTGTGCTGGGAGGGGTTAAAAATGCACGTCAGGACCTTGCAGCATGCTACGGCTCTCCCGCGACGAGCCGTCTCCCCTCAGGTCGGGATCACCCGGACGGGATGAGCTATCGGCAGGCCAGCCCTCCTACGCTGCACTTGATGAGCCAATCAGGGCCGAGATCAACATCAGGCGCAGGAGGCGGCGGGTAATGAGCGCCGATGAGCTGGCGAGCTGGCGTGAGACAACCGCGAAGCAGGCGATCGTGGAGTTCGTCGCCGCCGTGACCGATCCCGATTCGCCGGACTTCGTCCCCGGGCGCGACCGTGTCGCCGTGTTCGATAATGACGGCACGCTATGGACCGAGCAGCCCGTATACGCCCAGCTGATCTTTGCGCTGGACCGGGCGGCCGAGCTGGGTCATCCCACCAGCCTCGAGGAGCTGCACGCGGGCGGGATGGCGGCCCTGATGCAGCTGGTGGCGCTCACCCATGCGGGCATCACCACCGAGGAATTCGACGCCGTGTGCCGGAGCTGGCTGGCCTCGGCCCGGCACCCGCGCTTCGGGCGGCCCTATCCGGCCACGGTGTATCAGCCGATGCTGGAGCTGCTCGGCCTGCTGGACCGCCGCGGCTTCTCCTGCTGGATCTTCTCCGGCGGCGGCACGGACTTCATGCGGACCTGGACGGCCGATGCCTACGGGCTGCCGCCGCACCGGGTGATCGGCAGCGTCGGGGAAACCGAGTTCCGCGTCGGCGACGGCGGCCCCGAACTCCTCAAAACCGCCAAAGTCGGGATCATCGACGACGGCCCGCAAAAGCCCAGCTCGATTCACCGGCACGTCGGGCAGCGCCCGATCCTGGCTGCCGGGAACACCGACGGCGACCTGGCCATGCTCCAGTGGACCGCAGCCAGCCCGCACCGGACCCTGGAGCTGGTCGTCCACCACACCGACGGCGACCGGGAGTACGCCTACGACCGCGACCCGATCCTGGGCAGCGGCACCGGCCAGATCCTCGCCGCCGCCGCCGAGCACAAGTGGACCGTCATCGACATGGCCGCCGACTGGGCCACCATCCACCCGGACATCTAGGTGCCGTTGCAGTATTAGGCCCTGCCAGGCGGCCGTCATCTCGGCGCACCCTGGTCAGCACGTATCCCTGGAGGCGATAACGATGCAGAGCAGGAGTCACCATCGCGCCGGGAAAGGCCCGCGGGCGCGGCTGGGACGGCATGGAGCGGTGGCCGGTCTTCCCGCCAGTGCGGCGCCCGCGCCCGGCTTCACCGCGGTCGACGCGTATATCCGCAGGCAGATGAAGGATGCTCGCATCCCGGGCCTGGCGCTCGGGATCGTCCGGGACGGCCACCTTGTGCACCTGCGGGGCTTCGGCCGGGCTGATGACTGCGGGCGGGCGTTCACGCCGCAGACACCTTTCTTCATCGGGTCGGCCTCCAAGTCCTTCACCGCCCTGGCGGTCATGCAGCTAGCCGAGGCCGGGAAGGTCGATCTGGATGCGCCGGTCCAGCGCTGCATACCGTGGTTCCGGGTGGCTGATCCCGAGGCGTCCGCGCAGATCACCGTCCGTCACCTGCTGAACCAGACCAGCGGCCTGACCGAGCGCGCTGGCCGCAGAGCCACGCTGGCGGCTGGGATGCACCCGCTGGAACCCGCTGTCCGGGCGCTTGCCACGACCGGGCTGGCCCGGTCCCCCGGCGCGGCGTTTGAGTACTCCAACCTCAACTACACCACGCTGGGGCTGGTCGTGGAGATGACGGCCGGAGAACCATTCGACGCCTACCTGAAGAGGCACATCTTCGAGCCGCTGAACATGCACCACACCTACACCGCCGCCGAGGACGCCCGGCGTGACGGGCTCGCGTCCGGCTACCGGTACTGGTTCGGGTTCCCGGTCGCCTTCGACACGCCCGGGCACGGCGGCACAGTCCCGGCCGGCGGCATCATCTCCACAGCCGAGGACATGAGCCGCTACCTGGCCGTGCTCTCTATGACCACTCGCTCCTGGGTGTAGATCGCGGCCGCTTCTGTTCGGGTGCGGACTTCGAGCTTGTCGTAGATGTGTTCAAGGTGCTTGCGGACGGTCCCGGGGCTGACGAAGAGCGCCTGCGCGATCACGGTGTTCGTCTCACCTGCCGCAGCCCTGGCGAGGACGACCCGTTCGCGTGGCGTGAGGCGCAGTAGCCTCATCCGGGCCGCCGCGGTGGAATCTGCAAGCGCCGGATAGGTCCTTCGCGCGAGTGCGTTGCGCCGCAGCGGCCCCAGGTGCGGGATAAGGCGCTCGAGGATGAGGCGGTCGGTCTCGCTGAACCTGCTCCTGGTGGTGTCGAACACAAACGACGCGCCGGCTGCCCTGCCGGTTGGCAGGAACACCTTCATCACGGCCCGCACCCCGAGCGGCTTGCAGACCTCGGCGTAAAGCCCCCGGCGGCGGAATTCGCGATCGCTGATGAAATCGGAGATCGCCAGAGCCCGCCCGAGCCATTCGCGGTGGGGCAGCGAGCTCCCATGAGGTGCCCCACCGGCGAGTGGATCATCCTGTCTGACCTGCGGATATGCGCGCCAGACCGGCAAGATCGACGCCGGGTCATCGGCGGCCAGCGAGGACTCCAGCAGCTGCTGCGGACTCCACTCCCGATAGCTGACCGCCTCGCACCGGACCACCCTGCGCATGCCCGCGAGGACGTTCGCGGGAAACGGCGTAGTGCCCTCGTCCGCGACCGCCTCCAGCAGGAAGTCCAACAGCGCCTCGTGGCGGTCAGCGCGCGCATCCTCACCACCCTCTTCCGGAAAATACGCCGATCGACCCATTACCGCCAGCCCAGAGGAGCGCTTCGATTTCCGCTAAGCACTAAAAGAGGGCATGAAGGGAGGCCGTTATGAACCCCATCCGCCGTTTCGCCGCCGTGCTGGCCGGCCTGGCCGCCGCCCTAATGGCCGTCGGCGCCCCACCCGCGTTCGGCGGCACCCACCCTGGCGCCCCGCCCGATGGCGGCCTGGCCGCCTGCGTGTACCCGCTGAGCACGCACGACGTCACCGACGCCGACTACCGGCAGATCCGCGCCGAGTTCGCCGGCTCGCGCTGGCCGGACCTGCGCACCGCCGGCACCGACTACATCGACCTGGCCGTGCAGCTGCTCACCGCGCGGGGGACCGACGGATACCAGACCGTCTGGTTCTACCAGCGGCTGTCCGCCGCCTGCGCCGAGCATGGACGGTGACCGCCAGCACCCGGGCCTGGCTGTCCTACCGCCGGATCGTGGATGTCCCGTTCCGGACCTGCGTGGCCGCCCTAGACAGCGGGCAGCTCACCGGACCGGACGGCGGGCCGGACCTCATGTGCGGGTCGACCGCACGAGCCGGACAGCGGGACCTGCAGGGTCCCGGGACGCCTGCCCCCGCGAGCCCCTGCGCCGCCTGCTGTGGATGCGGCCGCAGGCCGGCCACTGGTCCTCCGCGCCCCGCGGATCGCGCTGGAACTCATCCCCTGCGGGCCTGTCCGGCCCGGCGCGCCTACGTCCGGGCCGGCCACCAGCTGCTGGACTTGCTGGCTGGCCGGCCGGAGCACCCACCCACCACACGACAGGAGCACGACATGGCACTGTTCATGGACTTTCACGAGGACTTGAAGCTGCCCGCCGAGGCCCTCGCGCAGATCGCCGAGGACGCCCGCTACACCAGGGCCGACCGGTTCGGCGGCCGCCAGGTCGAGCTGTACCACAATCCCGACGGGACGGTGTACTGCCTGCTCGACGGGCCGGGCCAGGACGCCATCCGCCAGCACCACGCCGCGCTCGGCGTGCCCTGCGGGGACGTGCACCAAGTCAGCAGCCTGACCTGACCGCCGCCGTACGCCGGGGCCGACAGGTCAACACCAGGGACTTTAGGTGTCTGGGGCTTTCTGGTGTGTACCGCCTCTCGTGTTCTTTATCTGTTCTTGAGTCTGTTTTCGTGGCGGCGTTGCCGG
>Ga0208324_1000299_pt1 | contig 24441 bp, 26 predicted proteins | sample Sb_taG_2_FD_187707 | JGI IMG/M metagenome (GOLD analysis project Ga0208324, IMG submission 187707) | Peat soil microbial communities from Weissenstadt, Germany - Sb_50d_5_LS metaG (SPAdes) (version 2) | ecosystem: Environmental > Terrestrial > Soil > Wetlands > Peat | place: Germany... | reverse complement strand
CCATCACCGGCCCGCAGCAGCTCAACGAGCGCCGCGAGCGCAGCTACCCCCGTGTGGTCAAGCGTGCCCGCCACAACCACTACCCGGTCAAGAAACCCGGCCAGCACGGCACCCGCCACGATGCCCGCGCCACCATTAAACTCGCCAATCCCATCCTGACCAGCCCAAAGGTCAGAACCGCAGCATGATCAAAAATAAGCTAAGCGGCATTGTGCGAGGACGGGTGGGCGGCAGTGGTTCGCAGCGACGGGAATCCAGCCATGCGAAGTCGTCTATGAAGACCTGTCACGGGACAGGCTCGCAGTCGCGAACAAAGTCCTTGAGTTTCTCCGCCTTCCGCAACTCGATGCTGACGACCTTCCGCCCGTTCGCTACCGCAAGCAGGCCGACAGCCTGACCGAGCGCTACGTGGACCTCGTCCGCTCCGCAATGAGCTCTCCTGGCTGATAGGGCTGCGGCTGGTGGACAGGCATGCTGGAAGTGAGCCAGCCAAGGCGCTGCCGGGTCATCGATAGAGGTCATGACGACCCGCTGGTGCCCGCGTCCGGATCACGGGGAAGCTGCCCAGAGGGGCTGTCTTCTGCTGGCGAATGCGGAAGCAATTCGCGTGTCACAAATTCCTGGAAACCCTTATACCCGTCATATTCATGGGCTAGATCCTTCCAGGCTTCACGGAAACAAGGAAAGCGAGCGACATCTTGCATGCCATATTTCCAAATGTTCCATGTAGGATGATCGACGCGCCTACACTCGTGCAGCCACTCCTCTTCTGAGCAGAGATTCAGGTATTCACGAAATACTGCCAGGACGCGATAGCGTTCATCCTCGGGCTGAGAAGCTAGTCGGTAGTCGCTGCCTGGCTGGCGCGCCTGATATGGCATGTCTTGCATAATCTTAGAGTAACGCTCCGTGTACTCAAGAAATATCGTTATTCGGAGTTGGTCTCGAACGCTCCTCAGCCCGGTAAGTATCGCGATAGCCGACAGGAGAACTGTGGCGAGGCTGGCGATCGTGATCCACTCCGTCGCAGTCATTTCGCCTCTTTCATCTTCCTATGGTCGAGCAGACTGCCTCCAGCAGCCCGCGTTCAGCGGGACTCAAACAAACGCCATCACCCGAGGAGCAGGTACCGATGGACCTGCGGATCGGGCAAACCGGATGGCGGCAAGTCGCTCGGGGCCGGGGCTCGCTGCGCGGCTGTTCATAGCGATCCGTTTCTGGGAGCTTGATCAATGCCCTCGGCTTGCCAGTCGCCGAAGCTGAGACCCGAACCTTGGATCTTCCAGTCGTTGCGCCCGTTCGCGGTCCGTCCAACTACGACGGCGGCTGCGGCGCTCGGGCTGGCGAACACCTGGTCGCGGGCGAATCGCATCGTCCTGCCGTCTGGGCGCTGAACGATCACCCCTTCCCGGACCAGTTTCTCGCGCAGGACCTTGTATGCGTGCTCGACGCCGGTCCAGGCAATCCGGGCCCCGGAACCTTCCAGCACGGTGAACTCTCCGTCGATCTCTCTGGCGGTCGCGGAAATCCCGTCGTTCTTCAGGTGCAATTCGAAGACTGGTGAAGAGGAATTCACGGAAGCGGACGTCGTCTCAGTGGCGTGGCTGACGGCAGCTGCTGTCGAGCGCAGGATGTTCACGCCCAGGACGGGTAGGATGATCTTCGCTTGGGCGATGAAATACTCCATGTCGGAGACGTCAGCTTCCGGTAGCGGCAATGGTGGAGGAGCGGTGCCGTTGATCAGCCGTGACCGCCTGGCCTGCTGCGCAAGTGTGATGAAACAGCTCTCCAGGTAGCGGGCGTGTGCTTTGGTGAGGTTGGCGTCCTTACTGGTGAGCACGATGGCGCGATCCCAGAAGTCTTTGCCGCCTTGCTCCTCAGGTCGGGCGTGCTGCTTCAGGCGGGTTCGTACCTCGTCGCCCTCGCCGATGTAGGCCAGGGTTCCGCCGAAGCTTTCCGGATCATCACCGAGCAGGATATAGATTCCCGTCCTGGACGTCTCGGACCGCTGCAGCAACGCGGCCAGATCTGAGCGGGGCGCGGCCACTACATGTCCGGTCCAGTTCATGATCTCCGCGGTGAGCAGCCCGCCAGGAGTGCCGTCTGCCAGGAACAGCCGGATCGACCTACCAGCGCTCACGGGCAACTCCCACCTGTTCACCGTCCGGTACGCACAATCTGGTACCGTATCGCGCCTTCCAGAGTCGCCGCAAATTAGAGAAGGCAGGCGGCGGTCATTCAAGGAGGCTAAGGTCCTAAACACTAACGCAACCGAACCTTGTACCGTATACGAATGCCGAAATATGTCCAAGGCGAATCAGGGTAGCGACCCTGCACTACCTGCTGGTCTAGATTGCCCTGACATTTCCATTCGGAAACCCTGGCCATGCGGTGGAGCGAGATGGTTTAACCCAAATGGGGTGTCTGAACCGCGTGGTCCGCGGCCAGTAGGAACCGTCCGCCGGAGGTGTGCCGACCGGATCCGCCTGGAGTTGCTGACACTGCAATGATCTGGCTGCATGTACTGAGGTAATCTCAGCGATTTTCATTTGATGCAGCCGTATTCGAAATAGGTCAGGATGAGTGCGGCGCATTGACAGACCCCGCGGCGAGGCTGGCCGTACAGCCGCTTCCGAGCTGCTGAGCCGTTCACGCCCTGGCTTCAGGTTCGAGCCGTTCGGGTGCGGCTGGGGAGCCGGCCGTGTCGTTCAGCCACAGCGCCAGGTGTTCGGGGGCCAGCACCTGATGTACCACGCCGAGCAGGTCGGCGCCGAGCACGTCCAGGTCGACCTGTTCGCGGAGCTGGACGGAGAACTGCGCGACCACGCGTTCGGCGTCGTACCTGGCCCGGTCGAACCGCCGGTCGACCGCGGCCTGTACCCGGCGGCGCAGCGGGCTGAACAGCGCGGCCGCGGCCAGCACCGCGGCCGCCACCCCGACGCTGCCGCGGAACGGGGAGATCCTGGCGAGAAGGGCGACGGACCCCAGGTAGACCCCCGCCACCAGCCCGGTCACCAGGGCGTAGGAGACGGTCCGGGAGATGATCTTGTCGATCGCGTAGAGCCGGTACTTCAAGACAGCGATGCCGATGGCCAGCGGGAGGGCCACCCCGAAGCCGGGCACCAGCGCCATGTCGAACAGCAGCCGGCCGCTCTTGCTCATTTCGGACCCCGGCAGCAGCACGACCAGCAGGCCCAGGCTCACTACCGCGGCGTAGGCGAACCATTTGAGCTGCAGCCGCTCCTCCCCAGCTGACCGCCGGTACCTGGCGAACACGCTGGCCGCCGCCGCGGCCAGGCACACCCAGGACAGGACCCAGGCGGCGCCGCCCACCGGACTGTTCCGCGCCACGTGGATCCCGGCGCTGATGCCGGTCGGGTTGGGCACGCTGGGTAGCCCTCCCACCATGATGGCGCCTGGATCGAGCCAGTTGACCAGCAAGGAGAAGACTCCCAGCCCGGCGCCGAGCCAGGCGACCGCCCACCACCGCGTCGTGGGTGGCCGGCCGCTGGGAAACAGCAGCAGCAAGAACGTCAGCAGGCCGCCGGGGAACAGCAACGTCAGCGACCAGCTGACGAACCACGCCGCCCACACCGCCGCGGCGGGATGAGGCGGTCCTGCCAGCGCATACCGGGCGTACTCTCCGGCCAGCCCGCGGCACGCTGTCACCAGCCCGATGCCGAGCAACAACCAGCCGATGGGGTGCGATGGCCTGCGCGATGCCACTACCGCGCCGGCGACCGCGTAGGCGACCAGGAACCGGTCGGGGCCGAAATCGGCGGAGATATCAGCCAGGTCCCGGTTATGCGCGGCCAGGACCCACGCCGCGGCGAAACTGGCGAGGCTCACCACCGCCACCGCCCAGGCCACTGCGGCCAGCCGCGGCTGCACCCCGGCCCGGCGGCTGCCGGCGACCGCGGTCACCGCCTCCCCCTCGACCTGCTGGCGTCCATGCGCTCTCCCTTCCAAGGCCAGGCGAATCAACGCTTACCCCGATACCGTTCCGGGATGGTTACGAGAACCCGGCAGCGTCAAGCCGGGCGGCGCCGGGCAGCGGCAACGGGAATGTGACCACCAGTTCTTACCACAACGGGGGCCGGCCAGGACCGGCATCGGCAGACGCGCCGCAGGCCCGGCCGGAAGCCAGCCATGTCAGCCGCCGTTTCCCTGCACGAGGAAGCGGACTCGGCTGAGGCTGCCAAGTCCGGTGTTGCATTGAGTGATCTCAGCGGGATGGTCCGGACAGCCGGGCTTAGCAGTGCAAGCCAGACACCGCGCGGCAGACACGCAGACAAACCGGGCTGCCCGGACATGGGCGTGGAGCACCAGTAGAAGAGGTCTCACCACAAGATCAGCTTCCGCTGGAAGGCTCCACGTGATCGCTTATCGTGCCACCATTGACGTCCCGAGAGAACTGGTGCAGTTCACCGCGCGGCTGCTGGCGGCCGAGCGCGCGCGGCGCGGCACCCCGCGGGGCAGCCGGGCGCTGACGTGCTTCTGGCAGGCGGTGCTCGGGCTGCGGTGGTTCCGCGACCGGGTCAGCCTGGACGCGCTGGCCCGCGATCACGGGATCTCGCGGGCTACCGCTTACCGCTACCTGGACGAGGTGATCGCCGTGCTCGCCGACCAGGCCCCCGATCTGCACCAGGCCCTCGAGCGGGCCAGGCAGGAGGGCTTTTCTCATGTGATCCTGGACGGGACGGTCATCCCGGCGGACCGGTGCCGGGAGAAGACCCTCAGCGTCCGCGGCGAGGCCATCGACCTGTGGTATTCCGGCAAGGCCCACGTCCACGGCGGCAACATCCAGGCGGTCATCGCCCCGGACGGATTCCCGCTATGGGTCTCCGAGGTAGAACCCGGCTCCGTGCACGATATCTCTGCCGCCCGCATTCACGTCCTGCCCGCTTTGTACCGGGCCGCCGCGGCCGGGCTGCTCACCCTGGCCGACCCCGGAACGACGGCGCTGGCATCGGGATCCACGTCCCGGTCAAGCAGCCACCCGGCGGGCAGGAACTCGATATCAATACCCGCACCCGCAACGCCCTGCTCCGCTCCCTGCGCTGCCTGGGAGAACGCGGATTCGCGCTGGTCACCGGCCGCTGGCGCGCCCTTCAGCACATCACCGTCAGCCCCGGCAAGGTAAACATTCAGGCCCCTGGGCTTGGTGTTGCGGTGGGTGATCGTGGTTACGTTTTGGCAGCGGGCGCGGTATTACCGGGGTGGCTGAGCGTGGTTTCGGGGATGATTCCGGGCCGTGACCGATGTGCCGCCCGCAGATCCGCGTGATGCGCTGATCCGGGCGCAGGCGGAGCGGATCGCGGCGCTGGAGGCGGTGGTCGCTGACCTGCGGGAGCGACTGGAGGCGGCGGAGCGGTCGGGGTCGCGGAACAGCGGGAACTCCTCGATGCCGCCGAGCTCGGATGACCTGCCGGGGCGGAAGCCGCCCAGGAAGCAGCGGCGCGCCGCTGAGCGGGCGGAGAAGAAGCGGGGAAAACAGCCGGGCAGCCCGGGCGCGTCTATGATGTGGGAGGTCCCGGACCGGACCGAGGACCACTATCCCGAGGGCGTGTGCTCGTGCGGCGCGGACCTGGCGGATGCCGCTGACCTGGGGGTTGCCCGGTCGTTTCAGCAGGAGGAGATCCCGGCCGCGGCGGCGGAGCGGGTGCAGCACGACCTGCACAGCGCGAAATGCGCCTGCGGGAAGATGCACGTCGCGCCGCGCCCGGCGGGCGTGCCGGATTCCGCGCTGTCGATCGGCCCCAGGCTGCGGGCCCTGGCGGTGTACCTGGTGGTTTTCCAGCACGTTCCGGTGGAGCGGTGCCGGGAGCTGATCGCCGACGTGGCCGGCGCTGCCGTGTCAGAGGGGTTCATCCACTCGTGCCTGGCCAGGGCGGCATCGCTGGCCGGCGAGGTGGTGGCGCTGATCCGCGCCCTGATCACCGCGTCTGCCGTGGCCGGGTTCGACGAGACGACGCTGCGGTCCGGGCCGGCCGGGGAGAAGAAATACGTCCACGGCGCGTTCACCGAGCGGTACTCCGCCTTCTGGCTGGGTGCCCGGAGCCTGGACTCGATGGCCGACGCCGGGATCCTCCCCGGTTTCTCCGGGATCGTGGTCTCCGACCGGTACCAGAACTACTTCAATCCCCGGTGGGAGCACATCGCCGGGAACCAGGCATGCCTGTCTCACCTGCTGCGGGACTATGAGGACTGCGCCGAGAGCTACCCGGGCGCAATCTGGCCCGTGCAGGCGCAGCGGGCGCTGCGCGGCCTGATCCATGCCTGGCACGCCGCCCGCGAGCAGGGCCTGGACGCCATCCCCGCCGGCGTCCGGGAACCGCTGGAGCACGAGTTCCGGCACGCCGTCCTGGCCGGCCTGGCCAGCGTGCCCCGCGTCCCCGGACCGAAGAACAGCACGAAGCAGAAGCCCGGCCGCGAGCTGCTGGAATTCTGCCACGACCGCCGCAGCGACGTGCTGCTGTTCACGGAGGACACCAGCGTGTGGCCCACGAATAACATCAGCGAGCGCGGCGTCCGCCCGCTGAAAACCCAGCAGAAGATATCCGGCCGCCTGGCCAGCGACGGCGTCACCCAGGACCGCCTCGACATCCGCAGCTACATCGACACCGCCCGCAAGCACGGCCGCAACGCCATGGACGCCCTGCACGACCTCATGCTCGGCAAGCCCTGGCGCCCCCCGGCACAGGCGCTCTCCCCGTAACACACGCCGAAACCAGCGCTACCTATCACCGCACGTGAATGGGCTGAATGTTTACCCGGCAAGATCGGGAACATCGCCCGCGCCGCGCTCGTCCTGACCCATTTCGAATACGGCTACATCAAATGAAAATCGCTGAGATCACCTCACTGATCGGCGTTGCTATGCGAGTGGCGCAGAACTAGCCCATACACGTTCGAAGCTATCGAGGTAGAGGGCGACCATTTCTCGGCCGTCCGTGCTGTTGAGGCAGAACACAGGTGCCTGCGCGGCTGGGACGCCGTAGGTGTGGTGATTGACCAGGAGCCGGCCGTCGGCTCGGTAGACCGAGTTGTATAGCACGGTCCGGTGCAACCTGATCTCGATGTTCTCCACCGCGCAAAGCGGCTGATACAACATGAGCGCGTTGCGGATCTTGGCGGCCATGGCGTCGCCGATACCTTCTTCCTCGCCGCGTTCCGCGACGTGTAGCCCATCGGGATCTCCAAGCGCGATCCGCACGCTAACGCCAGCTCGTCCCTTATCAGCAAGAATCCGCAGGATTCCCGTGTCCTCGGCGAGGAACAACGCGCTGTAGGCCAGGATGTCGATCTCGCGCTCGGCCGATCCGAACAGCCGCACCCAAACCTCTCGCGGAACGGCCCATCGGTGCGGGTAGACCGTTCCCAGTTCCTCCGGTCGGGTCCGCGTCGCCAGCGGTCCGCCCGCCTCCGGCCACAGTTCACCCTCGTCCGCCCCGACGAGCTCCGCGATCGCGGCACGGCTGTGGGGGTACGGCACCCGCCCGTTCAGCCACCGCCGCACCGTCTTCGGGTCGACGCCCAGCCTGGCGGCGACGTCGTCTTCCCGTAGCCGCGCCCGCAGCAGCGCCTGGCGCAGTGGCTCGTTCACCGTTGGCGCCTCCCGGAACCCGAGGACAACCCGACCGTATCAGAAGACGTCCCTAGAAGTCCCTAAGGCGGTGTATAGAAGTTCCCCTCACCTGCGCCAGCCTGGCCAGCGGGCCGACATCCCCAGCCCGCATGTTCCCGCAGGCAGCGCAGGAGGAGCACAACAATGGCCAGGTCGATCCGGCTGTACACCCCGGCACAGTTCGAGGAGGTGAGAGCGCTCGTCGACTTGGTGGCCGAACGATCCGGCCTGCCGCCCGCCGAACGCGACCGGCTCACCGCGTTCCAGGCGGACCTGAAACAGACGGTGCGCGACGACCGCCGCCGCGCCGCCGGTACAGCCCGCCTTGCCGCGTCATCGAGCTGATCTGGCATGCAGGCCGAACCAGCCACGATCACCAGCTACGCAGGCACCTACCCGGGCCAGGCCGACCACGTGCGCGAGGTGCGCCGCGCGGTAGCCAGGCACCTGGCGGGCTGCCCGGCCGTGGATGACGCCACCTTGATCGCCAGCGAACTGGCTGCCAACGCCATCGTCCACTCAGCCAGCCGGGGCCAGTTCTTCACCGTCCGAGTCGAGCAATTTCCTGATCACGTCCGGGTCGAAACCGAAGACCTCGGCGGCCCCTGGCGCTGCCGCCAGCCCGACCACCGTCCCCATGGTTTGGACGTAGTCGAAGCTCTCACCGGCCCGGATGGCTGGGGCGTCGAGACCACCACCGACGGCGGCCGGATCGTCTGGGCCCGCCTCGACCTCTTGCCGGACGTGTGACGAGCGGGGCAGCAGGGACGTTTCAGACGTCTCCAGACGGCATGCCGCGTGGGTGAACGTCCCGGCCAAGATCACTAACCTGGCCCTTATGGAGACGAGTTCCACCTGGGCCGAACGCCTTGCCCGCACCCTGCTCGAACATGCCCTGCCCCGCCGCTGGGTCCACGTCCAGGGCGTCGCCGCCCGGGCCCGCAGCCTCGCCCCCACCCTCGGTGCGGACGCCGAACTGCTGGAGGCAGCCGCCTGGCTGCACGACATCGGCTACCTCCCCGAACTCGCCCGCACCGGCTTGCACAGCCTGGACGGTGCCCGCTACCTCCGCGACGTCCAGCACGCCGACCCCATGCTGTGCCGCCTGGTCGCGCACCACTCCTGCGCCGTCATCGAAGCCGAAGAACGCGGCCTGGCCAACCTTCTGCGCCGCGAGTTCGCCCCGGCGCCGCGGCCGCTGGCCGACGCGCTGACTTTCTGCGACATGACCACCAGCCCGGACGGCGAGCATGTGCACGTGACGAGCCGCCTGGCCGAGATCCACGACCGGTACGGCTCGGGTCACCTGGTCAGCCGGACGATCCGCCGCGCCACCCCGCTGATCCTCGAAGCTGTCGGCCGCGTCCATGCCAGCGGGTCCTGACCACGGCCAGCACCCATAGCCAGCCCGGAAGACCAGCTTATCCCAGATACGGAGAGCCGCTGCGGCCGGCCAGGTAATGGCCGATCCGCAGCCGCATCGACCGGTCCATCTGGTAGCCGGTGAGATCCTCGCGCGGGACCCACCGCACTTCGCTCGACTCGCTGCTCGGGGTCGGCTGCCCGCCGATCACGATCGCGGTGAGCAGGATGGAGAATTCCTGCCGGACCTCCCCGTTGCTGGTGTACAAGATCAGGTGCTTCGGGTCGGTGTAGATGCCGACCAGCCCGGTGATCTCACACTCGATCCCGGTCTCCTCCCGGGTCTCCCGGACCGCCGCCTGGACCATGGACTCGCCCAGGTCAATCGCGCCGCCGGGAACCGCCCAGTTGCCGTTGTCGGACCGGCGGATCATCAAGACGTCCCCGGCCTCGTTGACCACCACGACGTTGACCGACGGGACCATGCTGTTCGCCTTCGGCGCCGACGGGTCGTCGTGGTAGTCGATCCGGCGGCTCACCGCTGGGATCCCTCGTGGGGGGTGGCGCCGTCCCAGACCCGTTCGAAGCTCTCGATGTACGTGCTGGCCATCTCCCCGCCGGGGATCTTGCGCAGGTGGAAGACCGGTGCGTTGTTCGCCATGACCCCGTAGATGTGGGTGTTGACCAGCAGCTGGTCATCGGCGCGGAAAATCGAGTTGTACAGCACCGTGCCGTGCAGCCGCAGTTCCACGTTCGGCTCGGCCAGCAGCCGGCCGAACAGCACGATCGAACTGCGGACCTTGGCCGCTAGCGCCTCGTCGATGCCCTCGGCTTCGCCGCGCTCGGCCACGTTGCGGCTGTCCGGGTCACCCAGCAGCAGGCGAACCCGGACCCCGGCCCGGGCCCGTTCGGCGAACAGCCGGTGCACCCCGATGTCCTCGGCCATGAATATGCCCGCATACACCAGCGCGCCGATCTCCCGTTCCGCCTGGGAGAAGAAATGCCCCCAGGTTTCCCGGGGAACGGCCCACCGGTGCGGCCAGACCTGAACGACCTCGCTCTGGGAGACCGCGGTGACCTCATCCCGGTCCAGGGCGCCCGGCCAGATATAGGACTCATCCACACCGAAGAACGAGGCCACGGCGAACCGGTGATTGCGGTACGGGATCCGGCCCGTGGTGATCCACCGCTCGACGGTCTTGGCGTGCACCTGGATGGCATCAGCGAGCTTGTCGAGGGTCTCCCCCCGCTCGAGCAGAAGCGCTCGCAACCGTTCGTTCCGCATGTCACCGGACCCGCAGGACGTGAAAGGACGGCTTCACCCTAGCGGGGACGTCCCGGCACGTCCACCCGCAGTCCTGGCGCGTAGTAACCACGTCCTGACCCTCCGGCGCATCCTTCGAGGCACCAGCGATATCCGAACCTCCCGCGGACATCGCCCGCCCGGAAGGAATGCCCGTGCATCCCACCCTCACCCCGGCACCCGCCCCCGCAATCCTGCTCGCCGTGCCCGGCGCCGGATCCCAGGCCGCCCGCCTGACGACCGGTGCCATCAGCGCCCTGGCGCCCGCCGTTCCCCTGGCCCTGTCCGGTTCCGCCCGCAGCCCTTTCATCTACGCAAGCAGCCCGGACCCGATCATTCCCCGGTCCGCACGAACGCTGCCCGACGGTGACCGCTCGGACCTGTGGCTGCGCAACGCGGCCGCCGGGCTGCTCATCTTGGCCGCGGCCGCCGCCGCGGTCAGCTTCACCGCCCAGTACCGCATGGTCGACGCGACCCGCCACCTCCCAGCGGTGGCCGCCCTGGAAGCCGCGATCCCCGACGCCGCCGCCCTGGTCTTCGCCTGCCTCGGCATCGCCCTGGCCGTGCACGGCCGCCGTGCCCTCCGCGCCCGGGCCCTCAACCTCGCCTCGGTCGGCGCCAGCGTGTTCATGAACGCCATCGCCGCCGCTCCGGGCTGGCGAAACCTGGCCATCTGGGCCATGCCTCCCGTCGCCTACGCCCTGGCTAGCGACACCCTCATCGCCGTCGTCCGCGCCCGCCACCAGCACCTGAACGGCGCGCTCGCCGCCGAGACGGCCACCCCGCTGGCCATCCTCGGCGGCCTGATCCTGTGGCTGCTGCGCCTGACCCTCGCCCCGGCCTCCACCCTGGCCGGATTCCGCGCCTGGGTCCTGGCCGAATGCCCGGTCGCCCCCGCCCGTCGTACCCCCGTGGCCCCCTCACCGCACATGGCCAGGGTCCGAAGCGAGACCAAGACGTCCCGCTTCCTTTCTTTGGTCACCGAACGGCACGGCCCTCTCGCCTCCATCCCCCTGGATCGCGTCGCCGCCATCAGCGCCGCCCTAGCCCCAGTGGCCGATCTGAACACCGGCGCCGCCCGCACCGCCCTCCGCAAAGCCGTCCTCGCCGCCCGCAACGGAGACCCCCGATGATGCTCAAGTACGTCATCGCCCTGGCCATCCTCCTGATCCTGGCCCTGATGTTCACCTGGGCATTCCTGCCCGCCCGCTACCTGCCCGGCAACCGCGCCCGGCACCTGCGCATCCGTCTGCACCTGCGGCTGCACCCCGGCAAAGGCTTCGCCCACGTCTTCGGCCTGTGGCTGCGCTGGGGCCGCTTCGCGGCGCTGCGCCGTTCCGCCCGGATCCGCCCCGCGCTCCCGCTGTGGTACCGGATCGCCGAACCCCACCAGCACTCAGTCTTCCTCGGCCGCGCCCACTACCGGCACGCCCTGCGCGTCCCGCTCGAAGAGCACCTGCTGGTCATGTCCCCACCCAGGATGCTAAAAACCGCGTTCCTGGCCGACGTCATCCTGCGCTACCCCGGCCCGGTCATCGCCACCAGCACCAAGCCCGACATCTACGCCCTGACCGCTACGGTCCGCGCCGGCCTCGGCCCGGTGCACGTGTTCAACCCCCAGCACATCGGCGGCGTCGCATCCACCTTCCGGTGGTCCCCGGTCGAGGGATGTGAGGACCCGGCCACCGCCATCCGCCGCGCCGACGCGTTCGCGTTCTCCGTCTCCCAAAAGGGCGTCGAGGACGGCACCTTCTGGGCCGCCAAGGCCTCCGATTACTTGCGCGCCTACTTCCACGCCGCCGCCCTGGCCCGATATGACCTGCGCACCGTGGCCGAATGGGTCTCCGGCGCCAACCCGGACGTCCCTGAGCGGATCCTGCTCGCGTCCGGCGCCCGCCAGTGGGCCGTGAGCCTGGCCGAGCTCCGCTCCGAGGCCCACAAGACAACGGCCACCGTCCGAATGGTCATGTCAAGAGCCTTGTCCTTCATGGCAGACCCCGCCCTGGCCGGCTCGGTCCTGCCCGCCCCGGGCACCGGGTTCGACATCCCAGCCTTCCTCGAAGACCGGGGCACCGTGTACCTGATCGCCGAAACCCTCTCCGAGCAAGCCCCGGTCGCCCCGCTGTTCGCTGCCATGGCCTCGGAGATCCACTACATCGCCGCCCAGCTCGGCCAGGCCTCGGACTCTGGCCGTCTGGATCCACCACTTCTGATGGGCCTGGACGAGGTGACCCAAATTTGCCCGGTGCCCTTGCCGTCCTGGCTGGCCGACTCCGGCGGCAAAGGCATACAAGTCATCGCCGTTGCGCACGGCGAAGCCCAGCTCGCCGAACGCTGGGGTGACCATGGCCGGCAGATTGTCATGGACACCTGCTCGGTGAAGATGTTCCTGCCCGGTATCACCGCCACCGGCACCCTGGAGATGGCCAGCACCCTGTGCGGGCAGGCGCCCTGGCGGGTCCGCGGCCAGGACCACGCCACCCGCCACGACGTGGCCACCCCGGACATGATCCGCCAGCTGCCCGCCGCGTTCGCCCTGGTCATCCGCAGCAACTGCGCCCCGGTTATCGCGAGGCTGCCGCAGGCCTGGAAGAACCCCGCCTACCGCCGCGCCCGCCGCCTCGGCCACGCCCCAGTGGCCACCGAGGCCGCTGTGCATCCGGCCATCGAGCACCCGTACCCAGCCATCCCCGACCACGTGCCTGCGGAGTGGCTCCCCGACGACGGCACCTCCTACCCCTGGAGCTGACGATGACCAGCAACGACCCGATCACCGCGGCGCTGCAGCAACTCGCTGACCACCACGAGCAGATCACCCAGCTCGACGCCCGCGAGACCGATCATTTCACCACCCTCACCAGCCGGCTGTCCGAGCTCACCGACCTGATCACCGGCATCGGCCACAGCCTGGAAGACGACACCACCGTCCTGGCCCGGTTCGAGGCCCTGGACCAGCAGGTCACCGACCTAGCCGCCCAGCTCGCCCCCGACCTCGGCGGTTACCACCCCGACCCGGCCCCGCCGTGGTGGAAGCTCCCCGCCGCCGAACGCCAAGTGCCGATCGCCCGCCTGCACGCCTGGGTCGAGCAGATCTACCGCCCCGGCTACGGCCACCTGGCCGCCACCATCGGCCCCTGCTGGCCCTCCCACGACCTGTGCCTATACGGCCTGGACATCTTGTCCGGCCTGTGGTCGGTCCTGTACCTGCAGCCCAGCCGCACCGCCAAAGTCCTGTCGACCCAAGCCGAATACCAGGCCCGCATCCTGCCCGCCCTGGCCGCCCAGCTGATGACCGAGACCTCCAGCTGCGGCCACCCCCGCGGCCGCGTCCCGGCCCCAGGCCAGCCCTGGAGTACGTCATGACCGAGGCCACCCTGCGCCAGGCGCTGGCCTACGCCCGCCATGGCTGGCCGGTGTTCCCCTGCCTGCCCGGCCAGAAGATCCCTGCCACTCGCCACGGCTACCGCGACGCCACTACCGATGAGCAGCAGATCACAGACTGGTTTGGCCGGGGGTTCCGCTGGAACCTGGCCATCGCTACCGGCGCTCCCGGTCCCGACGTCCTGGACGTCGACCAGCACGGCCCTGCCGGAAACGGCTACACCGCGTTCGCCGAGCTCCGCCGCGTCGGCTTGGTCGACGGTGCCGCCGCCTACGTACGGACCCCAGCCGGCGGAATGCACGCCTACTTCACCGGCTCCCACCAGCACAACGGTCGCCTGCCCAGCCACCACCTGGACTTTCGCTCGCAAGGCGGGTACATCGTCGCCCCGCCCTCCCAGGTCGACAGCAAGCCCTACCACGTCATCGCCAAACCGGGCGGCCGAGGCGGCCTGGACTGGGATGCAGTCACCAGGCTGCTGGAACGCCAGCGGCAGCCGCACCCTCTGCAACTGCGCCCTGCTCAAAGCCTCGACCTGACCCACTTGGCCCGGTGGGTGGCCAGCCAGCCCGAAGGCAACCGCAACGCGGGCCTGTTCTGGGCCGCCAACCGCGCCCTCGAAGCAAACAGGGCCGCGGATCTCAGCCCCCTGGCCGTCGCCGCCCGACGAGCCGGGCTCGGCGACAAGGAGGTCGCTCGGACCTTGGACTCCGCCCGGAGAACTGGCGAGCACCGTGCCGATCGTCAGGCCGAGGCGGATGAGCTGACATGAGCACCGCCTCCAAGTTCGCCTCCACGAGGAGGCACGGCCGCCGCATCACGAGCAACACCGCCGTCGTCATCCCGATGGCGAGCGCCACAGGGCCGCGTGCCCCCGTCGGCGCGGGCGGAAGCCGGCTGCGGCTCCGCGCCCTGCACGTGATGGGCCACGGCTCTGCCCGCATCGCGCGTGCCATCGGTGTCCGCGAAGAAACCATCCAACGTCTCGTCCGCGGCGACACCGCCATCGTCAGCCCGAACCTGCGCGACACGATCACCGACCTGTACGACGCGTGGTGGGACAGGCGCGCCCCCGAACGCACCCGGGCCGAACGCGCCGCCGCCGCTCGCGCCCGCCGCCGCGCGGCCGCCGGGAACTGGTGCGCCGGAGCCGCCCTCGACGAGAACCAGATCGACACCCCCGGCTACCGGCCCCGCAGCCGCTGGCGTCCCGCCACCGGCACCGGGACCGCCCCCGACGTCTACCCGCGACACGCTCAGAGGAAGAGGGGCGCATGACTGACCAGCGAATGAACCCGGACCTGATCCACGACGTTCTGGACGTACTGGACCGGCACGGCTACGCCCGCGCCGACGACGAGCACACCGGCCGGGCCGTTCTGCTCATCAGCGACCTGGCCCACATCTACGAAGGCGCCCAGGACCACCCGTTCGGCCCGTACAACGAGGTCTCGCTGTCCCGGACCGAACCCGCGCCCGAACCGGCCGCGCAGGACGCCGTGACCGTCCCGGCAGGCGAGGTCAAGACCCTCCTGGCCGCGCTGGACATCGCCGCCGACTATAAACGCGACCGCGCCGCTGCCTGCGCCGACTGCACCAGCCAGTCCTGTCCCACGTGCCAGTCGCGCCTCCAGAACGCCCGGGCCTATGACCGCCTCGCCGCTCACCTGATCCAGTCCGCCGAGGCATCGGCGGCCGCTACCGCCAGCCAGCTCGAGCCGGCAGCAGATCGGGAGGCCGGCCAGTGACCAGGCACTGCAGCGCGCCGGCCCGCCAGGTGACGACATGAAGCAGCCCGAAGAGAGCGAACCCCGCCGCGCACCCGGCGGCAGCAGACCTCCCGAATACGTGGTCGTCGTCAGCGCCAGCGACTGGGTCAAGGAGCACTTCCCGGCCGCCGGCGCCAACCTCTGGGACGCCCTGCACACCGGCCACGACCGCCACCGCGACCCCGAACCCGACCTGGAAGCCGAACCATGACCCCCACCCGGAAGTGACCGCCATGACATTGAAAATCGACGACACCACCATGACCAGCGACCAGACCGCCCACACCGCCCGGCACGCACCCGATGGGAACGGCTGGAAAGTGTCCTGGCTCCCAGGCCAGACCCTGGACCGCAACACCGCCATCACCGCGATGGTCCTGGCCGACACCGCCGCCGAAAGCGACCTGGCCGAGGGGCACCGGCTCTGGCCCCACGTCCAAAGCTGGGCCGGAGAACTCGGCCTGACCGCCCCCGATGCGATCGCCCGGATCTCCCAGCCGCCCAACGACGTCAACCGTCAGCAAGAACAAGCCAGTCGGCAGCCCGACCGCGAGGCAGCCGATTGATCAGCAGGACGCAGCAGCATATCGGCGACGTGCCGAGTCCCGCCCCTGGAACACCGCCTGATCCATGTATGAGACCGATAACGGCGTAGGGCCCCCGGCCGGACCCGGCTACCAGCTGCCCCGGGACGGTCCGCTCCCCGACCTTCCCCTGTACGAGCGCCTCATTGACGACGGCATTGCCGAAGCCGACCGCCGCGGCACCATCGTCGACCACCTCACCGCCCGCCGCCTGGCCATCTGGCTGGCCGCCCGGCCCCAGGCCCGGGACTTCGCCCACGGCCTGGTCCGCTTCGTCGAAACCGGCGCCATCCACCCCTACCTCAGGACCGAGTTGCGCAAGCACGCCCGCTCCGGCACCTACTCCGATCAGCCGCAAGCCGCCAGACTCCTGAAATACTGCAATAACCGTGGTACCGACCTCGGCCCCATCGGCGAGAACTTCGCTGCCGCCTGCGACCAGATCGACCGCGCCGACGTAATGCTCGCCCAGTTCCACAATCAGGTCAGGCAGGGCCGCGTCCACCCCGAGCAGGCCTGGCCCGACAGAGACGGACCCCGATCCTCGCTCTTGCCCGCCGCGACCCCGAGACCCGGACGGTCAGCCTCGTCCTGGACGCCACCACCGCCAACATCGCCCTCTTCGCCATCGCCGCCCACGCCGATGAGCGCGAAGCTCACATCCGCGAAGTCGAACGCTCCGGCCGGAACCTGCCCGAAGGCTCCTACGGCCGCCGCAACCGCCAGGCCATCGCCGCCCGCGAGACCCGCGTCGCCTCCCGGCTACGAGCGGTCGAACAGGCCTACCGCACGGCCGTCGAGCGCGACACCGCGTTCACCCCGCCTGAGCCCACCAGAGCATGCCGCTCTCGTGAGCGCGCGGCCGACAGGGAGATTGAGCTGGAGTAAAACGCCATGTCGAGCTATACCCGACCATCGCGGAGGGTCCGCCAGCCGAGACCTGGAGCTAATAGTCACCTGGGAATGGGTCCTTTGGCCCTATCCGGCCTCTACGGACGAGGCTCGACTGGGCGTAAAATCGCCAATCCAGACCAGGATGTGGGGCTGATGGCGACAACCACCACGACGGCAAGACCGGGGTCTCCGGCCCGCATTAAGTAGGAAGTCCCGGTGGGCCCTCTCCGACAGGAGGTGCAACGATCGATGCGTGAAACCGTTGCGACGCCATCGAGACAAGTTGCGGGCGTTGAATGGGACCATTATTGTCCGAGCGACGGTATGCATGCCGTAGCTGTGTGGGAAACCTACTAGCGTTACCAGTGGGGGGATCGAGATGAGCTTTGCGGATTGGTTCCATCGGACCTGGCAGGTTGTAGAGCAGTCCCCTGCGTACGTGCGGGGCCATGTCGAAATCCCGCCCGACCGGGTTGACACTCCACTGGGCGACGGCACATCGTTCTCTCCCAATCGACACTATTTCGAAATTCGAGTGAACGAGATATTTCTCTCTTATGGACGGCAGTGGTTCGCGACATACGATCCAGCTGCACTCGTGGTTACTCAATTCTTGTACGGGAATGGGATGCAGACGCTCCCCTTCCTTGTAGGACCCTCGCTTATGCAGGACCACGGCGCCGACTTCGCGCACGGAATGCTGATGCGTAACACCCGGGTGGCCGGCCCACACCCCTACGTGGGCAGTGACATCGTCCTATCGGTGGTTCTCTGTCAAGCAGAACATGATAATGTCGCCCGGCAGATCCTCGATCTTCTCGACAAGGCCTCACAGACGTTCGATTTCGCCTCGGCGGTCGTGCCGTATCTCGCGATCGCGAAGATGGTGATCGATGGTTTTGATTCGCTTCTCGTAGGAGGTTCAGCCCCTCTTTTCGGGGTGCAGCAGACGCTGGCCGCTGCGGACCTCCATCCAGCCTACTTTGCTCTCGTGGACATCGATGAGGGCGAAGCGGCCTCGCGTAGGTTCGGCGTCAGGGGACGCCGCCTAGTGGAGGGCGCTGATCTTGCTACCGCTGCCCACGTGCGAGACGCGAGCTTCATCCTCTACAGCATCGACACGTCACCTGATCGCAGCGATCTTCCACGGCTTCCGTTCTTTCCCCTGAGTGAACGCGTGATAGAGGAAGCTAGCAAGCCAGGCGATGAGGCCCTTAAGAGCGCGCGCGCAAACCTGCTGTCGCTCTATCAGTCGCTCGTGCTGAGCCCGGACGTGACGCAAGCCGACGCCGAGCGCCTGATAGGCGTCTACGAGGCCGACATGCTGGCGAAACACGTTATTGCAGACAGGCTTTTCAAGCTCGCCGAGACGTCGGCAGGTGTGGCGACGGCTCTCGACAGCTACCGCAGCCGAGCACTCCGCCTCCTTGAGGGGGAACAGCATGCCTAGCGACATCAAATGCACGATCGAGATAGTCAACGAAGGTTTCGTGCTGTATTCTGATTCCGAAAGACGCTCGAGCAAGGGGTACCCAGTACTCGATGACCTAACACGGGACACCATCGAGCGAATCAAGTACTGGGTGCAGCATTATGAGGCTTCATGCAGGCGCGAAGACCTCCGTATACTCGGCTGGCATCTCTTCAATCTCCTCTTCACTGACACGAAGGTGAGGGGTTCGTCCAGCACGGTGCGCCACGAATTCACCCAAACGTTCTCGGTGTTCAAGGAACGCCGTGCGTATGAGAAGGACTTGCGGCTCCGTCTATTGCTGCTTTTCCGCCGTGAAGCGCACATACTATCCTCACTGCCGTGGGAGTACCTCTATATGCCGAGTGAAAGAGAGTTCCTCGCTCAGCATACGGAATTGCTCTTGTCGCGCGTGGCGCGCTCTGAACTCATTGCAGAGCTAGAGAGCGGGGAAGAGGCGCTCCGGATCCTCGTCGCCGTTTCCAGCCCGGCGCAGTTCGGACCGAAGATCGACGCCGAGGACGTCATCACCAAGATCAAGAGTCTCGATGACTCGGCTAAGAGTATCTGCGTCAAGGATCTCCGCGACCCAACCTACGAGCAACTTCGCTCCAAGGTCCGGGACTTCCGTCCACACATACTCCACTTCATAGGCCACGGCAAAGAGGGCGCAATCTACCTGCTTAGGCCGAGAGAAGAGGTGCAGTACGATATTCGCACGACTGAGCAATTGGACGCGCAGGAGGTGGACGTCGAGTCGATACGAGCATTGTGGACGGACGCCACGCCTCCACGTCTCGTTTTCCTGCATGCCTGCAAGGGCGCTGCCGCCGACTCGTACAGCGGATTCAACAGTACCGCGCGCGAACTCGTGGGAGGCGTTCCGGCTGTTGTCGCCATGCAGCACGAAATCGCGAACGCCGACGCTGCGTTGTTTGCCCAAACTTTCTATCAGCTGATCGGGCACGGGGCACCGCTCGACGAGGCGGTCACGAAAAGTCGCTATGCGCTAGGTCAGCAAGTGCCGTCATGGGCACATCCACGGTTCGGTACACCCGTCGTTTACGTGCAGAATGAGCATGAGGCCGAACGAATCATCATTAAAGATTGGGGAAGCAACAGGCAAGAAGCCACTCAGTTGGATTCCAAGCCCGAGACGCCCTTCCGATGTCCGTACGGCGAGGGTTGTCCCGGTTTGCTTTGGGCTACCGACAAGTGTTGTATGAAATGCTTCAAGCCGGTTGATCGCTGCCCTGAAGGGCATCCCATGCCGCCACGAGGGCCATGCCCCACGTGTAGGTACGGCCTTTCAACGCCCAAGGCGCCCCAGTCAACGCCCGAGGCGCCCCGGCCGCAATCGCATGAGACGAGCGGATTCGCATGAGCGTGACTGGAGTCCATCCGCGGTCTGTTCTCCAGGCCGACGATATCCGTGCCCTCTTCGCCAATGTTTATCTCCAGGCTGCGCAGGCGGCACTGCCTATGGTGCCTGCGACGCAAGCGCTCGAGTCGATCAGGAAAGCACTCGAGATCCGCGATTCGTATGCTGGTCTCGACGAGATAGATACGCAAATCGGCGAGGAAAGCGAGCCTCGCTTGCGGCAGATGCTAGTCGAATTGCGCGAACGCGTCGAGCGGGCGATCGCAGATAGCTTGCTCTCTCGAATCGATAACCTCGCGCAGGACAGCTCCGAACGGGCTCTCACACAGTGGATTACGAGCTACGTCACAGCACTGAATGAATGGCGCGCTCCCGTATGCGGAAAGCTGGTCGAGGATGACCTATCGTTTCTGCGTGATCGACAACCATCTCAAGATGAGCTTCGGGCGTGGACGCGGGCGATGTCACGAGAGAAGTGGACCGAGGCCTTGCCTCTGTATGAATGGGCGTCACAGCAGCCGACGGTTCCGATCGAGGAGCGGGCAAAGGCGATTGTCACCGTTGCCGAGATTCGCACCTACGGACTATCCCAGCAGGAGGACGGTTTGCGGCACCTGGAGGAGGCCCTCACCATGGCGCCTGGGCTTTTTCGTGCCGCCGTCGCGATGGCCAAATATTATTGGGTGAGTCGTGATGACCGTGACACCGCAAGTACGTGGCTTGTACGGGCCAACGAGATCGACGCGAATTCAGCGGCTCCGCTGATCATCCTTGGCGACATCGCACGACGTGAGGGTGACATCAATGCGGCCACTGCACACTATGAGGAGGCGATTTCGCGCGAACCAGGCAAATCCGACTGTTACAAAGGCCTTATAGGGGTCCTGGTAAGCGGAGCTAGTAGGGCGACCGACTCCCGTGTCCATGAACTGGTCGAGCGAATGATCTTGGTACACCCCGCTGGAGAACCCGCCCGCTACCTCGGATGTCTGTGGTACAGCTCGGTTCTCTCTGAGGCGGGCAGGCTCGATGAGGCGCTTGAGCAGGCCGAGCGGGCGCGAGTTCTCCAGCCGACATGGTCGGACGCCTATACCGCATCGGGATTCCTGCACTTCAAGGCCGGTCGGTTGGAGAAAGCCATAACGGCGTTCAAAAAGGCTGGCACGCTCGAGCCCGACTTCGACGCCGTACTGGGGCTAGCGCTAACATACGAGCAGCGCGGAGACTGGTCTAAAGCGCTCGAAGTGTACCAACATGGCATTGACATCCGACCTATCATGTCCGGCGTAATTATGGCGCGCGCGGGGCAGGCCCTAGTGCACCTTGACCGTTATGACGAGGCAGCCGAGATGCTGCTTGGCTCGCTGCGGACGGGAGCCGGCTCGGACAAGCAAACGGCGCTCGACGCCCTCGAGGATGTGGTAAATCATCGGTTCCTTGAGGAGGACCAGCCAGACGCTGCCGTCGCCCTGCTAGAAGAGATCAAATCGGTCGTGGGACCAACTTTCGACGCCGATTACCACAATCTGGTCGGCAACATCCGCTTCTACCTCCGCGACTACCCGAGGGCCGCAAGCGAGTACCGGGCAGCCGTTGACCTCCGGCCTACCGATCCCGTCCTGCAGTCGAACCTCGCGCAGGCGCTCGTAGGACAGAATGCAACACTCGCCTCAATCGAGCGAGCAATTGCCGCGCTGAAGACGGCGAGCCACCTCGATCCGGCGAATGACGGATACAAGGCACGGCTGACGGAGCAGCTTCGGCGCTTCACGGTGGCCAGCTCGCTGGGGGAGGACATCCTCGAGTATCAGCCGATCGCTACACCGATCGCCGTGTCAGTCAGCGAGGACCTGGTCCCGCTAGTCGCTCAACCCAATCGAAGGGACCTAAAGCCGGAGGTTTGGAGTCTCATCGAAGCAATGCGGACACGTGTTCGGTCGACGCTGGGTGTACGACTTCCTGGAATCCGCTTCCGTGCTGAGCCCGGCTCCGCACGATACGAGATCTTCCTCTCCGGACTGTCCGTGGGAGTTGGGGCGGTCTTTCCCGCACACGTCCTCGTGCCACATTCCTCGCTACCGATGATTGAAGGCGAGGCCGTAAGCGAAGTCGTATCCGATCCACGCACAGGCGTGCCCGCCACTTGGGTGCCCAAAGCCAAAGCCGCCGCTCCCGAGTCGGCGAGCGGCGGAATGCCCCTCGAAGTTCTCATGGGACACATCGAGCTGCTTCTATGTCGTCATCTCGCACGGTTCCTTACCGATGATGAGGTCTGGTTGCTCGTCGAGAGTGCCCATGTAAGTGGAGTCGATATTGAAAAGCCCGTAGTCATCCGTCGGCTGACGCTGGTCCTTCAGGAGTTGGCTGCGGAACGCGTGCCGATAACTGAGATTGACGCGATCATCCGGTGCGTCTGCCAACCGACAGCCAACCAAGGCGACCTACTACAGCTCGTGGATCAGATTCGTCTCCTCAAGGAGGTCCGGCCCAGGCTTCCGGGAAACGACGCCAGTTCTTTGCGCGTCCTAACCGCTGCCACCGAGTCTCTCATTCGCGAGCAACTCCAGCACCAACCTCTTCCCTCTGGGATCGGGCGAGGTGCCTTCGACGAGATCGTCAATACCATCGGACCGATCGAAGCAGGCGTGGCCATAGTCGTGGATGACACGGCAATTCGGGCGTTCACTCGACGAATTCTCGAGCGCGTCCAGCCAGACATCGCCGTCATTGCGCGGCGCGAGCTCTTGCCATCAGCCAGGGCACGCCGCGCACCGGACACAAATAGGGGATCGGAGCGGCGAACGGAGGAGTCATGAGCAAGCCCATTCGACAGCAGCGGCGATTCACCATCAAGGTCGATCCATCCCTTCCTGGCGACGAAGGCGCAGCACGGGATCAGCTACGGAGCGGCGCCCTGTCACTCGTTACTGACCTTGCGCTGCCAGTTGATATCGACATCCAGCTGACACGAGCTCCAACGTCGACGGTTGCCCGCTACACGGTCGTCCTTGACGACCAGCCTTGGCGGTCAGTCGGCGCCACGGTCGCCGCGTCGCTCGACGAGGTGGCACGCTCAGTGCTTGCAGACCTGTTTGAACGGCGCGCGGAGGTCACGACTTGGGACTTCGTTTCCGGGATGGACCAGCCGACGGCGTGGGCGGGCTGGAGCGAAGCTGAACGAGCCGAGCTTGTCCGGCGCGCGGTAACGCGTGGCCATCGCCTCACCCGCCTCCAACCGCAGCGGTCGCAAACCAACACGCTCGCCGAAGCCTTGCCACCTATCGACGCATTGACCGTTGCCGTCACTGTTCCAGCGAACACTCAAGGCACGGGGAGGGAGGACCACGCGACCCTGAGCCGATCGTGCGACAGGGCCCGCACGATAGTCCGCGCAGAACGGGGTGTGCTTGTGCCTCCCGTGCTGGTCAGCTATGACGATGGGCTTCCCGCTGCTACATTTCAGATACAGCTGAACGATCTTTGCTTGCCGGCCTGCAACAATGCCTCGCAGGATGACGTTCTGGTTACCATCGAGCCCGATCTCCTTGCTGAACATGGCGTGACCGGAGAGCCGTTCTTTGATGTGCTTACGCGTATGCACTGGGCGCGCATCAGCAAAGTGTTCGTGGCAAGCCAAAGTATGACTGTGCTCCGTTCGCTCAGCGAACAAGGCGCCACAGTAATGACTTCCGCTGATTACATCGAGTTCTCACTCCGGAGAGCGATCTTGCCCGCCGCCGCCGCCTTCCTCCCGATCGAGGCGGTCGAGCACCTGCTGATTCAGGTCGCAAGCGATTTTCCCCGCACGGTGGAGAGTATCCGCCGCTCGTTCGACATACCACATCTGACTGATGTGCTGCAGACGTGGGTCGAGGTCGGTGGCTCCGTGTCTGACCTGCTAAGTGTGTTGCTGTGCCTCCTGCGGACGACGGACGTGGGCGGCAGATTCGGGGACGAAGTCTCATTGCGGCCGTCCCCACCTCTCTACGGGAAGCCGCTGACAGGTTCAGAGGAGTCCGTCGCGTTCCTAAGGCGCTACCTGAGCACAGTGGCCGTGTAACCGCAGCCCGATGTCACCATCGGCACTGTGGTCGACCGACCTCGTCGGAGCTGCCCGCGCGGCTGCCGAGCATGCGGCTCCGAGACTCCGAGACTTGCGGGTTCACGCCAGAGCGGCAGGTATGCGGGTGCCGATTGACGGAGGGCGGTTCGTCGGTTGACGGAGAATGAGTTGTTCGGTAGGCGAGCAGGTCAGCCACGGGCGCCTTGCGCTAGCTGAGCAGGCCGGACCGGGCCGCCAGGATGTAGACGAACAGGGCCGGTGACCAGCCGCCGCGGCCGGGGCACATCGTGACGCGCCGACCGCTTACAATCGCCCGCATATCAGAGAGCAGGCCGCACAACTCGCCGGCCAGCGACTGCGACGACTCGGCCACCAGTATGAACACCGGGGCGTGGCGGCGGGGCTGATCCCGGCTACCAAGGGCTCTGGGCGGGCGTCGAGGTCCGACGATGGTGGCGCTGCGCCGGGAGCTCAGGGCTCCTGACATAGTCGACTGGTGACGGAGTGTCACGAGTCTGGTGACCTGGTTCTTTCTGGTGTTTCCCGACATATCTCTCCATGTCGTCACGCCCGGAGCAGTGAAAATAGATGCAAGGAAATTATGT
>Ga0208324_1000296_pt1 | contig 24499 bp, 26 predicted proteins | sample Sb_taG_2_FD_187707 | JGI IMG/M metagenome (GOLD analysis project Ga0208324, IMG submission 187707) | Peat soil microbial communities from Weissenstadt, Germany - Sb_50d_5_LS metaG (SPAdes) (version 2) | ecosystem: Environmental > Terrestrial > Soil > Wetlands > Peat | place: Germany... | reverse complement strand
GTGGTGGCGGGCCGGGCGCCGAGCGGCCAGGCCAGGCGGCACCTGACAGCGCGCTTGGATGAGGATCTGCTGGTGGCCGTCATCGACGAGGTCATCTACCGGCTGGACGCCGACGGCCAGATTCCCGCTTCGGTGGACGTGCGGCGCGCGCCGGACGGCGGCGTGATCGTCGTCTTCGCGCTGGTCCCGGTGGCCGAGGCGGAGATCACCGGCGCGGCGCCGAAGGCAGCGTCGCTGAAGGCAGCGTCGCTGAAGGCAGCGTCGCTGAACGACCTGCGATGCGCGCCGGATGCGGCGGGGCGCTGGTCGTGCGCGGTAACCGTCGACGTGTAGCCGCTATCCCTTCACGACACCGAGGGGCACCAGCCGGACGACCTTCCGGCACAGCCCCGCGCCCTCGGCTGCCTCGACGACCAGGGTGACGTCCTTATAGGCCCGCGGGGTCTCCTCGGCGAGCCCGCGTTCGGACGCACCGCGCACCGCGATGCCCCGGCCCTCGAGCTGCCGCCTCAGTTCTGCACCCGTAATGGAGCGGGCGGCCTGGTGTCTGCTGAGCACCCGCCCCGCGCCGTGGCAGGCCGAGGCGAACGCGCCGGCGCGGGAAGCTTTGACGGCGATCAGCGCGGCCGGAGACACGCGCTTGGCTGCCAGCGGCGATCATCCGCACCACCGCGGCGTGGCCGCAGTGGCCCCGGGTACGGCCCTTGGGCGGCCTAAATGGGTGCCTGGCCCGTCTTTGCCGCGAAGGTCCCGGCAATTCCGGACCGGAGCCTCTACCGGTTTTCTTCCCGCCGGTTTGAGTGTGGAAATGAGGTGATTTTCGACACACAACGGGAGATGGTCACGATGATGAGGCTTTTGGCCGCCGTCCCGGTGATCATAGCGGTCGGCGCGCTGGCGGTCGGCACCGCGCCGAGTGCCGATGCCGGGACCGCGTCAGCTGCGGCTACCCTGCACGGAACCTGGCAGAAACTGCCCGCAGCGCCAGCCAAGCAGGTGCAGGGCAGCATGACAAGCGTCTGGACCGGCCAGGAGATGATCATCCATAGCAATGCGACCACGTTCGCGTACCGCCCGGCGACTCGGACCTGGGTCCGGCTCGCGAACGGTCCGGGGCAGCCGAACTTGCAATCGACCGACGTCGCCGTCTGGACGGGATCGCGAATGCTGGTCATCGGCCTGACCAACGCCAGCTACAACCCGGTCACCAACACCTGGCGCGACATCGCGCGCCCCGGGATGTCCATGTCCGGCGCGGTCACCGGGTGGACAGGGCGCCAGTTCCTGTCCTGGGCCGGGGTGTGCTGCGAGGACTTCACCAACCGTGGGGTTGCGTACAATCCGGTCACCAACACCTGGCGCGACATCCTGCCCGCGCCGCTGCAGGCGCGCGCCGACGCGCAGGGTGCCTGGACCGGCAAGGAACTCGTCGTGGCCGGGGGGGCCACGTTGCTTCCCAAGCCCGAGACCTTCCGTGATGCGGCCGCGTACAACCCCGCCACCGGCAAGTGGCGCAAGCTGCCGAACATGCCCGCCGTCCTGGGCGAGCACGGACAGGCGCTCTGGGACGGCAAGGAGGTCCTGTTCCTGAGCAGCACTAGTGCCCGCGGGATGGCGTACAACCCGGCGACGAACCGCTGGCGCTATCTGCCAGCGATGCCGCTGCCGCGCCGGGCGTTCGCGGCGCTGTGGACCGGTCACTACGTGCTGGTCTGGGGCGGGCTCACCGGCAGTTACACTAAGCCGCTGATACCGGCGCATGGCGAGGCTTACAACCCGGTCACCAACCAGTTGACCGCGCTGCCCGGCGCACCAGTGCACGGCCGCGGATATCCCACAGCGGTGTGGACCGGTCACCAGATGATCGTCTGGGGCGGGTACACCACCACGAGCTACTTCGACGGTGCGGCGTTCACGCCACGGTAAGCGGCCAGCCGTGCTCCGTCACGGGACACGCAGGCGAGGCCGACACGGTGCTGGGCGGGTTCTACACGCCAGGTCGCCACCATCGCGCTCCAGGAACGAGCCATCATGGAACGCGGCATGCTGGCCGAGCAACTGCAGGCGGCGCTGCGCACCCGCGTGGTCATCGAGCAGGCCAAGGGAATGCTCGCCGGGTACTTGCCCACGACGGTAGACGAGGCGTTCGGGTTGCTGAGGAAGTACGCGTGATCACAATCACGGGCTGACCGACGTCGCCCGCGACGTCGGTCGGCGCAAGCTCCCGCACGATGCCATGGCCAGGCGGCCCCGGCGGTAAGTGACGCGGTCGTGTCATCGCGCAGGCGATGCGCAGCGTGCGGGGGCCGCGGCGCAGCCGGGCCGCTCAGAAGCTGACCCGCCGCCAGGTCAGGCCGCCGTCCTCGCTGAGCAGCAACTGGCCGACGAAGCCCCTGGCGGCGGGGCCGTGGATGACCACTCCGTCGCTGGCCGTGGTGAACCCGAGGTCGGCCCAGCCTTGCCCGCCGTCAAGCTCGGTGACTGCCGTCCGCCATTGTGCGGCACCGTTACCGGAGTAGTAGAGCCAGCTTGCGGCGCTGGCCGTGGCGATCACCAGCTGGCGGGGGTTAGCCGCCGCGATGGTGCCGCCGTCACCCGCGGTGCCGGGCACACCCGTCTTGACCCAGGTCCCGCCGAGGTCGCCGCTGGTGTAGACCGTCTTGACGGTGTGCCCCGTGAACCCCTGCCCGATGCACAGCAGCGCCAGCCCGTCCGGCGCGATCACCGCGACAGAGGATTCCGGCGTGCTGGCCGCCGTCGTGCACGGGCTGAGGTGGCGCGTGATGGTGAGGCCGCCGTCACTGGTGACCACGACATCGTGGCCGTCGAGCACCGCGGCCACGCCCGCCTGGGTGGCGATCAGGTCGGTGGGATCGGCGGCCCCGGACGCGGTCACCTGCGTGACCTGGCTCCACGCGCCTCCGGCCAGCGGCCGGCGCCACAACGTCCCGGGCTGGGCGCAGCCTGCCTGCACCGAGCAGGTGGCCGTCAGCGCCAGCACCTGCCCGTCAATGGCGGCCAGGGACAGGATCGAACCGCCAGGGTAGGCCGCGCTGGCCCAGTGTTGCCCGCCATCGTTGGTCTCCCATAGCCCGTCACCGAACACGAACCCGTGCTCCGGCGTGGCGAAGCGGGTGCCCCACACGCCGGTTCCGCCAGGTGGGGAAAGCGGGACTACCGGTGCCGGGAGCCCACGCCAGCTCGCGCCACGGTCAAGCGTGCGGACGATCGACGTGCACACCGCGTGCGGGCAAGGCGCCGTGCCGAGGACGAAGGCCTCCTGCGCCGAGACGAACGTTACCGACGTCGCGGTGAAGCTGCTTGGGACCGGCCCGCCCGCAGGCGCCGGGGTCATCGGCTGACCCGGCGTGACCGACGGTGCCGCTGTCGGTGTCGGTGTCGGTGTCGAGGGAGCCGCCGGCGGGTGAGACGACGCGCAGCCGGACAGCGCGAAGCCAGTCAGCAGCACGGCGGAAAGGATCGTGAAACCCGTCCTGGCCCGGGGCACGTGAAGCGCTCGCATCGAACCCAACCTTCTTCTGATACCCGAGGGCGCCATGTCGACCTGGAACGGCCCTGCGTCAGCAGCCCGGCCAGCAAGGGCTGCAGGCACAGTCTCAGCGTGCCGGGTGCACAAGCCGGCTGCTAGGGACCCAGGTCCCAACGGATAGCGTCATCCGGCCCGAACCGTGAGCCTGCGCCGGTCACTGTCACGTCGGCCCGTTCGGGGCCTCGGCAACTTGCACACCTGGACGGCCCGCGGCACTGCCCGCCGGGCAGGTCCCCACGGCCGGCGGCGTATGCTCCTGCGCTACTGTCGAGCAGCGGCGTAGTGGCCGTCGGCGCGATGATCGCGCGCTTACGATGTGGCCGACGGTCCTGGTGGCAGCGGTTCGGCTGATGCCGTCTCGGGGCCCTCGATGGCCGCCGGGGGAGCCGCCGCTGCCGGCAGCTGCGCTTTCATCCGGGCCAGCTCGTCGTCGACGTCGTGACCCGCGCTGAGGGCATCCAGCTGGGACTGGATCTCGTCGCGGCCGCCGGGCACGGTGGCGTCCTGCAGCGCGCCGGAGGCCAGCAGCTCATCCAGCGCGCCGGCCCGGGCCTGCAGCTGCTCGGTCTTGTCCTGCGCACGCTGGACGGCCAGGCCGACATCGCCCATCTCCTCGGAGATCCCGGTGACGGCCTCACGGACGCGGGTTTCGGCTTCGGCGGCGGTGTAGGCGGCCTTGATGGTCTCCTTGCGGGTCCGGAACGCCTCCACCTGCGCCTGCAGCCGCTTCGACGCGATGGTGAGCTTGTCCTGCTCGGCCTGCAGCGAGGCCTGCTGGCCCTGCAGGTCGCCCATCTGCGAGGTGACGGCCGCCCGGCGGGTCAGCGCCTCGCGGGCCAGATCCTCGCGCCCCGCGGCGAGCGCCTGCTGCGCCTGGCCCTGCAGCTTGGCTGCCGACTGCTGCAGCTGGGCGAGCTGAAGCTCCACGCGCCGGCGGCTGGTCGCCACGTCCGCCAGCCCGCGGCGCACCTGCTGCAGCAACTCCAGCTGCCGCTGGTAGGAGTAATCCAGCAGCTCCCGGGGATCCTCGGCGCGGTCCAGCGCCTTGTTCGCCTTGGCCCGGAACAGCATGGCGAGCCGGCGGCTGAGACTCATCCCGGTCCACGTCCCTTCCAGCGGCCACGGGCCGCGCCACGATCGTACGCCCAGGGCCAGCAGGCGAACATCTTGCACGACGGCATCGTGACCCTGTCGGGCCGGCCGGCCGGCCAGCAGCCCCCAGCGTAGGCGGCTGAGTGCCCCGGGTCGGCGGGTCGTCTTTCCCCGTGCAAGTCCATGCGCAGGCTGCAGGTGTCCCGACCGCATGACAGTTGCCGGTGATTACCGCTGCCCGGCCACCGGCAGCGCTGTTCCCCGGCGGCAGGTCTCGGGACCACCGGCCCTACCGCTGCGTTTCAGCTCCCGGTGCGGTAAGCCTTGAAACCAGCATGGGAGGTGGACCGGCATGGGACCGACATGTGTGGCTGAGGATCTGTCCCTCAGCTTCGCCCGCGATGACGACGAGCGGCGCCTGGAGTTCGGCCGCCAGCTCGCCGGCTATGTCCGCGGTCACCGCGAGCGGTGGGACATCACCGCTGTGCTGGAGCCGGTCCAGCTCCTCGGGTCCAAGACCGGTGAAGTTAACGTGCACCTGCACCGCAGCGCGCCGGGACAACTGGAAGTCACGATCCAGTTCCAGCTCGAGCCCTGCCCAGTCACAGACGGCAGCATGCGGGCCAGCGGGCAAGCGCCCGAAGTCCCTTCCGGGCATCCCGCACTGACGAGAGGCTAGCGCCAGATGGCATCGCCATCCCTTTCACCCGTTCCGTACCTCGCCGCAGCCCGGCTCCCCCCAGGCCAAGGTCCTGGCCGCCATGACCACGGGCCGCGCCTGCTTCAGACCACGGCGGACCCGACGCCGGGCAGCACGAGAAGCGGGCCGCCCGGACCAGTGGAGCCGCCACCGGTGCCACATCCGCAACCTCCGCCGCGACGGCGGCCGCCGCACCCGGCGCCGCCGCCATGGCCGCCGCCCAGACCACAACCAGAGCCGCCGGCACCACCGCCGGGACCCCGGCGGCGGCGACCGTTGCCCCCGCCGGAACCGGAGCCAGAGCCAGAGCCCATACCGCCGCCTGAGCCGCCCCCGGAGCCCCTGCCGAAGGGAGCGGCGAGGCCAGGCTCAATCCTGCCGATCAGGATGTCTGGACGATCGGCGCGCAGATCGCCGTTGCGCGCGCCTTGCCGGACCTGGCCGGCAAGCTGGCCCGGGCAGCAGCGCGGCGCCGCCCCACCGCCACCACTCAGCCGGTGGTCTCTTGGGCAGGACGATGTTCCACCACGGTGTCCGAGGAGGGCGTGAACACGCTGTCGTGACCGTTCGCCCACCGGACCAGGTATGGCGGCGCTCCGCCCGCCCCATGAACCTCGATGATCACGCCCTTACGGTCCTCATCGCCAACATGGCGGCCCCGGACCACGATCTCATCGCCCACTTCAGCGTGCATCCCGATCTCCTCCTCCTGAATGGCCGCTACGCGGCGTCCGGCCGGCGTGCCCGGCGGCGGCGCTCACGCGCCCGTTCCTCTCCGTTGAGGCCGCCCCAGATCCCGTACCTGATCGAGTTCCTCAGCGCGTAATCCAGGCACTGCACACGCACGGGGCACAGCTGGCAGACCGCCTTGGCCTTTGCCTCGCGGATCTCCCGCTCCGGCCGTGGCTCCCCGCCGGGACCGAAGAACAGCAGCACATCCAGACCCGTGCAGGCCGCCTTGTCTTGCCAGCTCATATCCGGCCCTCCCGGTGCTGCAAGCGGCCCGGTCCCATGGCCCTGACGTCCGGCGGCGCGAGCCCGGGCACGCCCTACTGCTTCGGCGCTTCCATAACCTGAGCATCAGGGCGGCGGTTTGCCTCCGGCCAGGGGCGAAAGTCCTGCCTGCATCGAGCACTGCGGCCGTGGTGGGCGGCTCCGCCTGAAACCTCGGCCCGCTGCTGGGACCTTTGCCCCTGGCCACGCGCCACGGAGAACTGTCCGGGCCGATCCAGCGCTGCGATTCCGCACCGGGGACCAGGTCCTGGTCGTGACCAGTCCCGACGGCGAGAAGCGCGGCCAGCCGGCATGGTCAGCGGACCACGGCTGACGCTGACCCCGAGGCCGGGTAGCTGATCATCGCAGCCTCCCCCGCAGGTACTCCGGAGTCCCGTCGCTGACTTCTCATCCTCACTGACCGGTTGCGGGCTGTGTGCGATGGCTGGACCGGGCGACCTTCTCGCTGGCCACCTCGATCTGGCTGAGCATCCCGATCACCAGGCCACCTGTCCAGCCCAGCAGGCTCGCGTACTCTACCCGCAGCTCGTCCGCCGTGGCCGCAGCGGCCTGGCCCTGGGGGATGAGGTGGCGCAGCTCGCCGGCTAGCGCGGGGGACACCGATCGCTCCAGCTCGCCGGTGAGGGCATCGAGCTGCCGCTGCAGCCGCGGGGCCGCCGCGGGCGGCAGGCTGACCTGATGCAGCTCATTGTCGGCGTCGTTGAGCAGGGCCCAGATCCGCAGTACGCGGTCTGGTTCATCCACTCGGCAGATGCGGTCGGCGTCGGTCTGCCGGCCCAGCACCACGGCCAGGCGTGGCGGCGTAACAGCCTGGCCGCCGGGCTGCTTGCCGGATCCGGCTTCGTCTGCGCCCATGCCTGTGCTCCTGTCGCGTGATCCGCGGGCCGCCTGCGCCTGGGGTCTACTTGCAGGCTCGCCGCCCGGGCCGTCGTCGGCCAGGGACCGAAGTCCCCTGGCAAGAGCAACAGGTCCGATCTCGCGGGCCGACGGACCTCGCATGTGAATCACGCACAGCGCCACCACCCGGGCCAGGATGTGCGACAGCGGCAGGAACAGCAGAACCGACGAGCCCGGGGTCAGCACACGCTCACCGATGCCAGTCCTGTCATTTCCGTGGCGTCATCCGGGCGGAGCAGCGAGCCTGACCCGGAAGCTGTCACCGCGATACGTTCGGGATAAAAAATAATGTCATCTCCGGCCCGCAGATTTCCTTAGTCAGGACCATAGTCCCTGGTACGTGGGTTGCCTGCCCGATGGGATGCGATCGAGGGCGTCGTGGAGGTCGCAGGGTAGGGTCCGCGGCGGTGAGCATGTCTGAGCCGGGCGCGGATCTCGATGGTTGGGTAGCGGGCGATCGTGTCGAGGTGCGTATATATGTCACAGCCTGTACCGGTCACACCAAGCTCTCCGGCGGCCCTTATCAACCGGGAACTGAGCTGGCTCAGCTTCGCCCGCCGGGTGCTGGCCTTGGCCGAGGACCCGGAGCAGCCCCTTCTGGAGCGGGTCAAGTTCGCCGGGATCATGGGCATGATCTACGACGAGTTCGCGATGAAACGGATCGGCGGCCTGTTCCGGCAGGTCCAAAGGGGTAAGGGCAGACGCGGACCTGATGGCATGACCCCGGCCGAGGTGCTCGAAGCCTGCCGCGCAGAGCTGCGGTCCCAGCAGGTCTTGGTGGCCAGGCTCGTCGAGGAGGAGTTGCGCCCTGCTCTGCGTGACCTGGGGGACCCGATCTTGTATGTCGGGGATCTCGACCCGTCACAGCGGGACTTCCTCGCCCGGTACTTCGCGGACTCCGTGGAACCGATCCTTACCCCGCTTGCCGCGGACGCCGCACATCCGTTCCCGTTCATCAGCAACCTGGGCCTCAGCCTGGCGGTACTGGTCACCGAACCGGGTCGCCGGAACCCCCGTTTCGTGCGGATCAAGGTGCCGGCCAACCGGCCGCGATGGGTACCGCTGCCGGACCATGCGGGTTGGGTGCCCCTTGAGCAGGTGATCGCCGACAACCTGAGCGCGCTCTTCCCACGGGCGGTGGAGTCGGCCTGCTCCTTCTTCCGGGTCACCAGGGGGGCGAAGGACGATCCGTGGACCGACCAGGCGGGAGACGAGGACCTGGACCTCTCGCCCGGTGCGATCATCGGGATGGTCACGGCTGAGCTGACCGCCCGGAAGTACGCGGGTGTGGTACGGCTGGAGGTCAGCGCCGACATGCCCGTGGACCTCCGGTGCTGGCTCGCGGCTCAGCTCGGCGCCGACCCTGCCGACGTCATCGCGACTCCCGGGCTGCTGAGCCTCGGGGACCTCATGGAGCTGCCTGTGGATGGTCATGCCGGGCAGCGTGACCCTCCGCACGAGCCGGTGACCCATCCGCGGCTGCGGAATCTGGACCGCACCGACCCGTCCGCAGTGTTCGGCGAGATCCGTCGCGGGGACATCCTGGTGCACCTGCCGTACCACAGCTTCGACACCTCAATCCTGCGGTTCTTGCAGAGCGCCGCCGCGGATCCCGCCGTTCTCGCGATCAAGCTCACGATCTACCGCACCGGCCGCCGCTCCCCGATCATCCAGGCCCTCAAAGAGGCGGCCCGCCGCGGCAAGCAGGTAGCGGTCCTGGTCGAGATCACCGCCCGCTTCGACGAGGTGCCCAACATCGGCTGGGGCAAGGAGCTCGAACAGGCGGGAGCTCACGTCGCCTACGGCGTGGAGCGGGTCAAGACGCACGTCAAGCTGGCGCTGGTGGTGCGCCAGGAGCCGGGCGGCATCCGCCGGTACGTCCACGTCGGCACGGGAAACTACCACGAGGGGACGGCCCGGCTGTACGAGGACCTCGGGCTGCTCAGCGCGGATCCCGAGCTGGCCGCTCACGCAGCAGCGGTCTTCAACGAGCTGACCGGCGGCATCCCGGCCCCGACCCCGGGCAAGCTCCTGGTGGCGCCGCACGACCTTCGCGAGCGGTTCACCGCACTGATCCGGCGCGAGGCCGGGCACGCCCGTGCAGGACGCCCCTGCGGCATCCGAGCCAAGATGAACCAGCTCCAGGACCCGCAGATGATCCGGGAGCTCTACCAGGCCAGCCTGGCCGACGTCCCCGTCGTCCTCAACATCCGCGGCTTGTGCTGCCTGCGGGCAGGGGTCCCGGGGCTGTCACCGACGATCCAGGTCTACAGCACTCTCGGCAGATTCCTCGAGCACAGCCGGATCTACCGCTTCGAGAACGGTGGCGCGCCCGAGTTCTTCATCGGCTCGGCCGACTTGATGACACGCAACCTCTCCCGGCGGATGGAGGCTGTCGCTCCCGTCTGCGATCCGGCCATGAAGGCCGAGCTGGAGAACATCCTGCGCACGTACGAGGAGGACAACTGCTCGGCGTGGGACATGCAGCCCGACGGCGAGTACGTCCGCCGACACCCGGCCGAGGGCGAGACCCGGCGAGGTGCCCAGCAGGTGTTCATCGCGCTCTCTGCGTCGTGCTGACCCTCGGGGGTCCGTTACGCGGGCAGGTCCGTTGCCTGGGCATCTTCCCCGCGGAGCTGCTCGTAGAGCCGGCGCTGCCGAGCAGCCCGAGGTGGTGTGCGGCGGCCGCGGCGCGCTCGTCCAGCGGCGGGTCGGCTCCCGGCCACACCCGGGCCATCGGGCTGTCGATGAGCACCGGCGACGGCGGGATCTGGCCGGCCTGGCGAAGTTCGCGGAGCGTGCGCAAGATGACTTCGGTCCGGTGCACGGCGAACGCGGGGATGATCACTGAGCCGCCCCGCGCGAGGGTGCGGGTGATGGCCTCGGCGAATGCCTGCCGGGCCTGGTCGTCGGCATGCTCGCGGTTCCCGTATGTCGATTCGACAAGCAGCACGTCGGCCCCGGTGAAGGGGTCCGGCGGGCGCAACAGCCGATGCGCGGGACGCCCGAGGTCCCCGCTGCAGGCCAGGGTGCAGGAGCGGTTACCCCCGGTGAGCTCCAGCCGAGCCAGGCAGAGCCGAGGATGTGCCCGGCGTGGTTCCGCCCGGGCCCGGAAGCTGGCCTGATCCGCGGACCGGCGCCCGGGCGCCGCGCAGCTAATCAAGGCCAGCGTCCTCCTCGCTGCCAGGGCCAGATTCGACGAAGCCGGGCGCCTCGTAGGCAGGATCGGGGTAGTGGTAGAAACCCTGACCGCTCTTGACGCCCAGGCGACCGCGGTCAAGGTAGGTCCGGATGAACTCGGCGTTGACCCGCAACTGCCGGTCACCCGTCTGCCGGGCCCAGTAGTCGGTGATGTGCCATACGGTGTCCAGGCCGACGCCATCGAGCATCCCGAACGGGCCGACGGGCATCTTCATGATCCCCATCCAGGCGCGGTCGACGTCCTCCACGGAGGCGATCCCGTTCGCGACGAGTGTGAGCGCCTCCCGGTTGATCGCGCTGTACAGCGCGTTGAAGACGTAGCCGATATTCTCCCTGCGCAGGCGGACCGGGATCTGCCCGATCCGCCGGGCGAAGCCCATCAGGCACTCCGTGGTCTCCGCTGACGTGCCAGGGTGCGGCATCACGTCCACCACGTTGGACAGCCACACCGGGGTGTGGAAGTGCAGCGCCGCGAACCGGTCGGGCCGCCCGGTAGCTTCAGCGAACATCGAGGGAAGCAGCGTCGAGGTGTTCGTGGTGAACACCGCCCGCTCCGGGCACAGCTCATTGATCTGCCCGAGAACACGCCCCTTGAGCACGGGATCCTCAGGCACCGACTCGCTGACGAGGTCCACCCCGGCCGCGGCCACCACCGGGTCGGCGACGCGCTCGATCCTCGCCAGCGCGCGCTCCAGCGCATCGGCGCTGATGCTTCCCGCCGCCACAGGCCCCGCGCCGTAGCCGCGAAGGCGCTGCTCCGCCCCGTCCAGGGCGGCCCGGTCGGCATCGTGCAGGACCACGTCGAAGCCGTGGATCGCAGCCTGCAGCCCGATCTGCAGGCCCATCGTGCCGCTGCCGATCACCAGTACCCGGCGGACCTCATCAGCGCGCATGCTGCCCCCAAACCGACGCTCGAGGAAACTACGGGACCGGGCCACAGTACCGCGGTACATGATGGTTCATGCATCCGCGGCATGGCGCATCCGCCTGGCTCACTGGCGCACGGCCAGGTACTGCGTGAGGTGATCGATCACCTCACGCGCGTCGTCCTCGATGCCGTAGATGAACGAGGACTTGCGCCGCCGCAGCACGGGCAGCCCCAGCGCGTACAGTCCCGGGCTGTCGACCACGCCGCCCTCGTGGTTCAGCCGGCCCTTCGCGTCGACCACGGGCACGTCGAGCCACCCGTAGTCAGGCCGGAAACCCGTCGCCCACACGATCGCGCGGATCTCGCCGCCGCCGAGGTCGAGCTGCAACCGCGCCGAGGAGGGCACGCGTGTCGGCTCGAAGCGCTCGGGCGGGCCGACCTCACCGTCACGCCCGTTCGCCCGGGCCCACTCGTCGAACGTGTCCAGCAGGCGCCGCATCTTGAGGTCCGCGAGCGAAAACATGTTGCGCAGGCCGCCGGAGAACAGCGCGCGGCCGTCACGCACCGCCCCCCAGCGGCCCACCAGCTCGACGCCCATCGAGGTGAGCGCGTTGAGATCGAGCGTCGTCCGCCCGGGTGTCCCGACGAGCTGTGGCGAGGGCAGCCGCCGGGCCCGGGTGAGGTCCTCGACCTCGTCGTACCGCTGGTCCCACACGCCCGACGCGTCCATCCACCACAGCACGTCGCGTCCGCGGTACATGCGCGGCAACCGCACGTGCTCGCCCACCGAGACGGTCACCGGCCGGCCCGACCGCTGCAGCTCGGCGGCCAGCTGCACGCCGGTCGCCGATGCTCCGACCACGAGCACGCCGCCGTCCGGGAGCTTGGCCGGGTCGCGGTAGTCGAACGTCGTCAGCTGCTCGACGGATTCCGGCACCGCCGCGGCGAACGCCGGCACCGCTGGCTGATTGCAGGCGCCGCTCGCGATGACCACGGCCCGGCAGCCGATCACGCCCTGGCTCGTGGTCACGTGATATCCGTCGTCGGCGCGTCGCACCGAAGTGACGTTCGTGCCGGTCCGGACGGGCGCGCGCGAGACCGTGGCGAAGCGCTCGATGAACTCGGTCACTTCCCCCATCGTCATGTAGCCGTCCGGATCCGGGCCTTCGTAGCGCTGGCCCGGCAGGCGGCTCTGCCAGTTGGGAGTGAGCAGCCGCAGAGAGTCCCACCGTTCGCGCCGCCAGGAATTCCCCACCTCGCCGCGCTCGAGCACGACGTGGTCGATCGACCGGTCACCGAGGAAGTAGCTCGCGGCCAGGCCCGCGTGCCCCGCGCCGATGACGCCCGTGGTGACGCGCTCGATGACGTGGACCCCCAAAACCCTCAGACGACTTCGACGGTGACGTTCGTCGGGTTCGTCAGCGCGTCGTACACGGCGGAGCGCTTCTGGGACTGGGCCACCAGCGCCTCGATGTCCTCCCGCGACGCGTCCGCGTCGATGGTGAAAGTCACCTTGATGTCGTTGTAGCCGTTGCGGACGTCGCTGTCGGCACCGAGGATCCCGCGGATGTCGTGGCCGCCCTCGACCACGGACTCGACCGAGCGCAGCTGGATGCCACGGTTCTCCGCGACGGACGCAATGCCCCCCGTCAGGCAGCTCGCCAGGCCGACGAGGAGGTATTCGATCGGCGTAATGCCGTTGTCCTCGGCCGCGAAGACCTCGGGGTGGTCGGCTTCGAACGACCACTCTTCCTTGTGGCTTTGCTCCTCCCCGAGGCCGAAGAAGCTCTGGACCTTGATCGTGCTGTGGACGCCGCTCTGCCACTTGGCGGACGCGCGCCAGGTGAATTGGGCGGCCTCCGGCGCGCCTTTCAGCGCTTCGCGCGCTTCCAGCAGTGCCTGCACGTTAACGCCGTTGGTGACCGTGGTCATGTCGCGTGATTCCCTTTCGCCTACTTCTCCAGCTTTCCGGTGGAGATGATTGACAATACACCGTCCGCAACCAGCTAAGATAGCCCGCATGACGGAGCCAGCCTCGACGCTCGCGGCTGGCCCAGCCGGCCCCGCCGGCACAGCTGGCAGTGTCGGCACGGTCGAGACACAGTACCTCGACCTGCCGGAGCCGGTGCGGCTCGACTGCGGGCGGGACCTCTACCCGATTCGCGTGGCGTACGAGACCTACGGGTCCCTCTCACCCCAGCGCGACAACGTCATCCTGGTGTGCCATGCGCTCAGCGGCGACGCCCATGCAGCGGGCTTCGCGAAGACTCCGCCCGCCGAGAGCACGCGCGACGGGTTCGCGGCCGAGGATCGCGACGGCACGGCCGGCAAGGGGCTCGGCTGGTGGGACGGGATGATCGGCCCCGGCAAGGCGTTCGACACCGACCGCTTCTTCGTCGTCTCGACGAACCTGCTCGGCGGCTGCCGCGGGACCACGGGTCCGTCGTCGGCCGACCCGGCGACCGGCCGGCCGTACGGGGCGGACTTCCCGGTGATCACGGTCGCGGACATGGTCCGGACCGAACGCGCGTTCCTGGACGTGCTCGGTATCGACCGGCTGGCGGCGGTAGCCGGAGGCTCGCTCGGCGGGATGCAGGCGTTCGAGTGGGCGATATTGTTTCCCGACCAGGTCGATGCCGTCGTGGCCATCGCCAGCACGCACGCCCTTCACCCACAGGGTGTGGCCTGGAACGCGATCGCGCGTGACGCGATCATGCGCGACCCGGCCTGGCAGGGCGGCCACTACTACGGCACGGGCCGCACGCCCGGCGCGGGCATGGGCGTGGCGCGGATGGTCGGGCACGTCACGTACCTGTCCGCAGCGGCGCTGAGCGACAAGTTCGGCCGGCAGCTCCAGTTCGCCGACGATATCCGCTACACGATCACCGCGCCGGAGTTCCAGGTCGAGAGCTACCTGCGGCACCAGGCCGACTCGTTCGTCAAGCGTTTCGACGCCAACACCTATCTCTACACCTCTCGCGCGCTGACGTATTTCGATCTCGCGCGGCAGTACGGCAGCGGGTCACTCGCGCAGGCGCTCGAGGGCGTTTCGGCGCGAACGCTGCTGATCGCGTTCAGTTCCGACTGGCTGTACCCGCCGTCCGGGTCGGGCGAGGTGGCCGACGCGCTCCGCGGTCTCGGCAAACCGGTCGAGCTCCATGTGATCGAGGCGCCGTACGGCCACGACTGTTTCCTGCTCGAGGAAGCACGGCAGACGCCCGTCATCCGCCGCTTCCTGGCCCAGCAGGTGACGTTGAAGAAGGGGCATTCGTGACCGACCAGCCCTCCCGTACCGAGACTGTGCCTGCCGAAGAGGGCCGGGCGTTCGGATTCGAGACACGGCAGCTGCACGCCGGGCAGCGGCCCGACCCGAACACGGGCGCACGCGCGGTGCCGATCTTCCAGACGACCAGCTACGTGTTCGAGGACCCGGAATCAGCGGCGGCGTACTTCAACCTGCAGGAGTACGGGAACACGTACTCGCGCATCATGAACCCGACCGTTGCGGTGTTCGAGGAGCGAGTGGCGAACCTCGAGGGCGGCGCTGGCGCGGTGGCGTTCGCCAGCGGTATCGCCGCACAGGCAGCAGCGCTGTTCACGCTGCTGCAGCCCGGCGACCACGTCGTCTCGTCCTCGGCGCTCTACGGCGGGACGGTGAACCAGTTCAAGCACCTGCTGCGCAAGATGAACGTCGAGCTGACGTGGGTCGATCCCGACGATCCTGCGGCCTGGGAGCAGGCGGTCCGCCCGGACACCAAGGCGTTCTTCGGCGAGACGATCGGCAACCCGGCCGGGAACGTGCTGGACATCGAGACCCTGGCGGCCATCGCGCACTCGCGCGAGCTGCCGCTGATCGTGGACAACACGTTCGCGACGCCTTACCTGTGCCGCCCGATCGAATGGGGCGCCGACATCGTGATCCACTCGGCGACCAAGTTCATCGGCGGCCACGGCACGAGCATCGGCGGCGTCGTGGTCGAGGCGGGCACGTTCAACTGGTCCAACGGGCGGTTTGGCGTGATCGCGGAGCCGTCACCGGCCTATCACGGCCTGCAGTTCCACGAGACGTTCGGGACGTACGGCTACCTGATGAAGCTCCGGGCCGAGACCCTGCGCGACCTCGGCGGGGCGCTCTCGCCGTTCAACGCCTTCCTGTTCCTGCAGGGGCTCGAGACGCTGTCGCTGCGGATGGAACGCCACGTGTCTAACGCGAAGACGGTGGCGGAATTCCTCCAGTCCCACGAACTGGCGTCGAATGTGACCTACCCTGGCCTGGCGTCGAGCAGGTACCGGCCGCTGGTGGAGAAGTACCTGCCGCGCGGGGCCGGCGCGGTGTTCTCGTTCGACTGCGCCGGCGGCCGGGACGGCGGGCAGGACCTCATCCGGGGCGTGACCCTCTGGTCTCATCTGGCGAACGTCGGCGACGCGAAGAGCCTGATCATCCACCCGGCCAGCACGACGCACCGCCAGCTGGGCCACGACGAGCTGCGGGCGGCCGGCGTCGGGCCGGGGACGGTGCGGCTGTCGGTCGGCACCGAGTCCGTCGAGGACCTGATCTGGGACCTGGAGCAGGGTTTCGCGCTCGTCGCGGCGGCAGCAGGACAGAAGGTGGCGACGGCATGACCGATCTCGCGCGGTACCAGGACCCCTTGACGATCCAGCGCGTGCTCCACACCGCAAAGACGATCGCGATCGTGGGCCTGTCGAGCAACGAGCTGCGGGCCAGCAACTTCGTCGGCTACTACCTCAGGCGGCACGGCTACCGTGTGATCCCGGTGAATCCCCGCGAGACGGAGATCCTCGGGCAGAAGTGCTACGCGAGCCTGCCGGATGTACCGGAGCCGGTGGACGTCGTGAACGTCTTCCGCGCGCCGGATGCCCTGCCGGGGATCGCGCGGGAGGCCGTGGCGATCCGCGCCGGCGCCCTCTGGTGCCAGTTCGGCGTCATCAACGCCGACGGCGCGCGGATCGCCGAGGACGGCGGCGTGACGGTAATCATGGACCGCTGTCTCAAGGTCGAGCACGCGCGCTACGTGGGCCGGATGCACTGGCTCGGCTTCAACACGCAGCGCATCACGTCAGTCCGCGCCGGGCTCCAGTAACCGTGGCGGCGCCATGGCCGAGGACGGGTGGGCTGCCATGGTGTCCGGGTAGATCAGCCCGGTGCCGGTGTTGAGCACGATCACCTGGTCGGTTTCGGACAGCCAGCTCGACGCACGCAGGTGCCGCACGGCAGCGAAGCACGCCGCGCCTTCGGGGCAGATGAGGCTGCCCTCGAGGCGGGCCACCGCCCGCTGCTCGGCGAGCAGTGCCTCGTCGGTTACGGCCACCGCGGTCCCGCCGGTGGCATACAGCGCGTCGAGGATGAGGAAGTCGCCTAGCGGCTTGGGGACCGTGAGGCCGAACGCCACCGTCTTGGGGTCCGGCCACGGCTCGCTTTCGGTGGCGCCGGCCTGGAAGGCCGTCACGATCGGCGCGCATCCCTCCGGCTGGACGGCGACCAGCCGCGGGAGGTCACCGGTCACCCAGCCGAGCTCGAGCAGTTCGCGCAGGGCCTTGTGGATGCCGATGATGCCCACGCCCCCGCCGGCCGGATACACGATCACGCCGGGCATCTGCCAGCCGAGCTGCTCGGTGATCTCCAGGCCCATTGTCTTCTTGCCCTCGATGCGGTAGGGCTCGTTGAGCGTGGCGGCGTTCTGGTAGCCGGGGCGCTGCCCGACGATCCCGGCGACTAGCCGGCCGGCGTCCCCGATCCCGCCGTCGACCAGATAGAGCTCGGCGCCGGCCGCGGCGCACTCGGCCCGGGTGACCGGCGGGGCCGCGGCGGGCATCACGATCAGGCTGCGCATCCCCGCCCTGGCCGCGTACACCGACCAGGCGGCCCCGGCGTTTCCGTTGGTCGGCATGGCGATCGCCGTCACGCCCAGCTCGGCGGCCCGGGAGACGCCGACCGCGGCGCCCCGCGCCTTGAACGTGCCGGTGGGCAGCAGACCCTCGTCCTTCATCAGCAGACCCGGCACCCCGAGCGCCCGGCCGATCCTGGGCATGGGCAGCAGCGGCGTCATCCCCTCGCCGAGGCTCACCACGTAGGCGGGCTGGCGGACCGGCAGCAGTTCGTGGTAACGCCACAGATCCGCCGGCCTGCCCGCGATGTCCCGCGGAGACGCCGCTCTGGCGACCTGCCGCAGGTCGTAACGGGCCAGCAGCGGGGACCCGCAGGAGCAAGTGCCCTGCACCTGGTCGGCGTCATACCAGGTCCCGCAGCGCGGGCAGTCAAGGTGAGACAGGGCAGAGTACGGAATCGGCACGGCCTGGCTCCTCGAGGGGTCTGCTCTGGCTCCGGCCTGGCCCGCCAGCACCGTGAGCCATTACGCCCGGATCCTCCCCCCTCCTGAGCTCCGGTACCCTCGGGGTCGTGGAACTCCACGTCGGATGCGCGATGTGGACGTACGCACCCTGGCAAGGCCGTTATCTGCCTCGCTCGCTGCCACCGCGCGACCGCCTCCGCGCGTACGCGACCTGGTGCAACGCCGTGGAGGGCAATACGACCTTCTATGCCACCCCCACCCTCGGCACGGTGAGGTCGTGGGCCGAGCAGACCACGCCTGACTTCCGGTTCGTTCTCAAGCTGCCAAAACTGATCACCCATGAGCGCCGCCTAGCCGACGTCGGCGACCCGCTCCGTGCCTTCCTGGCCGCGATCGAACCCCTCGGGCGGCGTGCTCACGCTCTCTGGATTCAGCTGCCACCGTCCTTCAGCCCCGCCGACCTCGGCGCTCTGGCCGGTTTCCTGCACCGTCTCCCGCACGAGTACCGGTGCTGCGTCGAGGTACGGCACCGCGCATTCTTCGAGGACCCGCGATCGGAACAACGGCTTGAGAGGGCTCTCGGTGACGCCGGCGCCGAATGGGTGACCTTCGACACCACCGTCCTGTTCGGGAGCCCTCCGGTGAGCGACGCCGAACGGGAGGCGTGGGCGAAGAAGCCACGCCTGCCCCGTCGGTCACGGGCCCTCACCTCCTATCCCGTCGTCCGTTACATCGGCCGGGACGACGCGGCACATACCGTCGCGGGATGGCAGCACTGGCTCGGCGTAGTGGCCGGCTGGCTGCGTGAGGGGCGTTCCCCGACCGTCTTCATCCATACGCCCGACAACCTCGGCGCGCTCGAGCTGGCCCGCCGATTTCATGACGATGTGCGAGCCCGCGTGCCCGAGGTCGAGCCACTTCCGGAGCCGGTTCTCTCCGGGCCGCCGACTCTCTTCTGAGCCTGGACCGCGCACGGGCACGGGCCAGGGCGAGCACGCACGTGCTCGCCCTGGCTGGTCGGAGGCGGTTGCCATCAGGCGGTTACCCGTACGGGCAGCGGCGCGCTGCTCGGCAGCCGGGCGGCGCGGGCGGCCACGCCCACCGTCCGGACCAGCACCATCGTGATGGCCATGAAGATCAGGCCGTCGGTGAGGGCCGCCAGGGTGACCTGGTGGGTCGCGCACCACTGGGTGAGCTGCGCCGGGAACCAGTGGACGCCGCCGAAGGAGAACGCTGCGCGGGCGGCCACGATGATCGTCCACGCGATCGCGTACGGCAGCCCGGCCGCGCTGACCGGCTGGCCGGTCTTCGGGCTGCGGTAGACCCGCATCAGCGTGGTGACCACCAGGCCGCACAGCAGGCCAGCCGCGATGCCGGCCAGTTCGACGAGCAGTCCGTTCCCGTGCGTGACCGGCCGGTCCAGGAACAGCGGGATGACCGCGGCGATCACCAGCGGCGTCCGCAGGATGCGGACCGGGCCGATCTTGCGGTGCGGGCCGAGGTCGCACTCCAGGGTGGCGAAGAGGACGGCGCCGTTGATGATCATTGCGTCGGTAAGGGGGGACATTTGGTGTGCTCCTGCTCTCGTCAGGTGGCTGTCGTTCGATATCACCCACCATCGCCGGGACACCCCCGCCGGGGCGTCGGAGCACGGGCTGGTCCCCGGTACCAGGTCAGGCCGCCCGGTGGTCAACCCGGAACTGGTACCGCGGGCCGACGCACTGGTACCGCCCTGGTCCGTAGCGTCGGGATCGGTTGTTCATCCGACGTTAAGGAGCGTGTACCGTGTCTGGGCTGGAAATCCTCGTGGTCATCGGGATCGTCGGCTTCGTCATCTACCAGCAGCTAGCCGGCCAGCCTCTACAGGGCAAGCGCCTGGTGGTGCTGCCCGCCGTCGTCACCGTCATCGGGTTCCTCGACCTGCGGGGCCACCATATGGGACCGGCCGACATCGCGTGGCTGACCGTCGGCGCCGCCGGGTCGCTGCTGATCGGGCTGGCCTTCGGCCTGATCACGCGGCTGGAGTCCCGCGGCGGCGTGCTGTGGGGGAAGATGCCGCTGCGCGGCCTGTGGCTGTGGGTCGCGCTGGTCGCCTGGCGTGTCCTGATCATGGTGCTCGCCGCCCGGACCGGGGCGCACGTCGCCGCGTCCACCACCCCGCTGCTGTTCACCCTCGGCCTGAACCGGCTCGGCCAGGCCGCCGTCATCGCGTTCCGGGCCATGCGGGCTGGTATCCCGTTCGCTCCGGAAAAGGACGGCAGGACGTTCCTGGCCGACGCGTTCCGCGGGCATGACCGTGACACATCAGGGCGATACTGATCCCATGATGGTCAGGGTCTACTGGCTGATCCGGATCGCCGGGTTCGCGCTGATCGGCATCCTGGCCCTGATCAGCCCGGCACACTCCACCGCGCAGCAGGCGGTACAGATCGCCTGCTTCGCGGTGGTCGGCCTGGCCCTGCTGGCGTGGATCGCCGCCGACGCCTGGCCCCGGTACCGGGTCCGGGGCCTGCCCGTGGCCTTCGGCGTGATGGCCATCGCGGGCGGTTTGGCCGCGGTGACCAGCGGCGGCGGCCAGAGCCTGGTCGCCTTCGCCTGCGTCGCGGCGGTCTGGGCGGGCAGCGAAACCGACCTGCCGACCGCCAGCGCGGTCGCGGCGGCCGGCATTGTCTCGATCTGGATCGCCGGCGGGATCGCCGGCAGCAGTATCGGCACGATGATCGGGGATCCGCTGCTGATCGCGGTGTGCGCGATGATCGGCCTCCAACGGCGTTCCTACCGGGTCCAGGCCGAGCAGTCCGCGGCCCTGCTGGCTCAGCACGAGCGGTTGCGGGCCGAGCAGCGCCGCGCCGACGTGCTGGATGAGCGGACCCGCATCGCGCGCGAGATCCACGATGTGCTGGCGCACTCCCTCGGCGCGCTGGGCATCCAGATCCAGGCGGCCAAGGCGATGCTGACCGACCACGGGGACGCCGACCGGGCGGTCGAGGCGCTGACCACCGCCCAGCGGATGGCCGCGGACGGCCTGACCGAGACCCGCCGGGCGGTGCACGCGCTGCGGGTGGACACGCTGCCACTCGGCCAGGAACTGGCCGCGGTGGCGGACACCCACCGGCAGCGCTATCACGTCCCGGTCACCCTCGAGACTTCCGGCGTGGCCAGGGCGCTGCCGCCAGACGCCACGCTCGCCCTGCTGCGCACCGCGCAGGAGGCGATGGTCAACGCCGCCAAACACGCGCCGGGCCTGCCGGTCGCGATCCGCCTCGACTACGGCGAAAACGACGTGCGGCTCAGCGTCGTCAACGGCCTTGACGGAGCCGGCGCCCCGGTCCGGAATGGAGCCGGCGCGCCGGTCCAGCGTCCGGGCAGCACCGGCGGCTACGGGCTGACCGGCATGCGGGAACGGCTGCGGTTGCTGAACGGCACGCTGCTGGCCGGCCCGAGGGAGAATGAATGGGCCGTGACCGCCGAACTTCCGCTAGCTGCCGCCGAGGACGCGATCGCCCCATGACTGCCGACCAGCCGTTGCGCGTCGTCATCGCCGACGACCAGGCCAGCGTCCGCGAGGGCTTGGTCCTGCTGCTCGGCGGCCTGCCCGGCATCGACGTGGTCGGCGCCGCCGCGGACGGCGAACAGGCGCTGGGTCTGGTGGCCGAGTACCAGCCCGACGCGATCCTGCTCGATCTGCACATGCCCGTGCTGGACGGCATCGGCGCTACCCGCCGGCTCGTCGCCGAGCATCCTGGCGTGGCGATCGTCGTACTCACCACGTATGTGGACGATACGTCCGTCCTTGAGGCGCTCCGCGCCGGCGCCCGCAGCTATCTCACCAAGGACGCCGACCGCACCGACATCGCGCAGGCGCTGCGAGCCGCGGTCGGCGGGCTGACCGTGTTCGACCCGCGCGTGCACGCCACGCTGCTCGCCGCCGCGTCCCCGGGCGCTGCTTCGCCCGGCGGCACGCCAGGCCCTCCCGGGTCGGCACCGGCCGGGCGGCCGCCCGGCCCGCCGGACGGCCTGACCCAGCGCGAGGTCGAGATCCTCGGTCTGATCGCCCAGGGTCTGACCAACGGCGAGATCGCCGACCGCTTGTTCCTCAGCAACCATACGATCAAGACCCACATCAACCGCATCTTCGCCAAGACTGGCTCACGTGATCGGGTAGCCGCGATCGCCTACGCCCAGCGCCACGACATCGGCTAGCCCCCCGCCGGCAGGGCCGGCTTCCGCCCGTCCGGGTGCCCCCTGTGGCGTGGCACTGGGCCACCCTCAGGCCCGGGCGAGACCGAGCTGGGCGGCGGTGTGGCGGGTGATCGCGCCCGCGTCGTCGGCGGTCGTGATGAGGGTGCAGCCGGCCTCGCGGTACTGGCGGGCGACGGCACCACCGGTGGCGTGCACCCCGACGGGCTTGCCCGCGGCGGCGCTGGCCGCCCAGACGCGCCGCAGAGCCCGGTTCAGCACCGGGTCATCCGGATCGGGCTCACAGCCCAGGGACAGCGACAGGTCCCAGGGGCCGACGTAGAGGCCGTCGACACCGTCGACGGCCAGGATGGCATCGAGCTCGGCGACGGCCCCGGCCGACTCGGCCATGACCAGGCAGAACGGCTCCCCCGCGGCCAGCACGCCGCCCGCGGACCGGTACCCGGCGGGCGGGTAGCGGACCGCGCCGGCCACCCGGCGAGCCTGGGCGGCCGAGTCGACGTTCGGAACGATGACGCCTTCGCAGCCCAGGTCGAGAGCCCGCCCGATATCGGCGGTGTGCGCATGCCGGACCCGGGCGATGGGCGTCGCCCCCGCCAGCCGGATCGCGGTGGTCATCGCGGGCAGGTCAGCCTCGGCAGCCCCGCCGTGCTGCAGGTCGATCACCACGTAGTCCAGGCCCGCGGCGCCCAGCAACCGCACGCTCAGCGGTGACGGGATCACCGACCAGGCGCCGTACAGCGCCTCACGGGCGACGAGCCGGGAACGGAAGGCCGCGGCAGAAAGTCAAGCATCGGCTCGGTGCTGATGGCAGCGGCTGAGGCAGCCCGTTCGGGCCCGGTCCTGGGCCGGGGAACCACCGGCCATGGCCGGTGATGGTTATTGTTCGAGCTATGACCCGGATTCCGTATGTGCGGCGGGAAGAGCTGGGGCCTGAGGGTCAGCAGCTGTGGGACAGCATGGTTCGCCGGCTGGGCGAGCAGATCGTGACCGCCGAGGGCGGCCTGGCCGGGCCGTTCAATGCGTTCGTCACTGCGCCTGACACCGGGCGGCGGCTGTCCGCGCTCGGCGCGACGGTGCGGTTCGGCACGTCGATCGAGCGGCGGCTGTCGGAGATCGCCATCATCACCGTCGGCGCGCGGTGGCAGGCGGAGTTCGAGTGGTGGGCGCACGCGGCGATGGCGCGCGAGCATGGCGTGGCCGACGCGGTGGTGGAGGCGATCGGGCGTGGCGAGGATCCGCCGCTCGAAGCGGACGACGAACGGGCCGTCTACGCGGTGGCGCGGCAGATTGCTCAGTCCGGCCGCCTGGACCAGGAGATCTACGACGCCGCGCACCGCCTTCTGGGCGACGCCGGGATGGTGGAACTGGTGTCATTGTGCGGGTACTACACGCTGATCTCGTTCCTGCTGAACGCATTCGCCGTGCCGCTGCCGCCGGATGCCTCTCCGATGTGGGCCGGATCGTGACGCTGCCGGCGGAGGCTGCCGGCGCTGCCCCCGGGCGCGGCCGACTGGCTGGGCGGCGGGTGCTGGTGGTCGGCGCGGGGACGCGGTCGTCGCCGGAACCGGATCCGCCGATCGGCAACGGCCGCGCCATATCGGTGCTGGCCGCCCGGGAAGGCGCGGCGGTGGCCTGCGCGGACCGCGACGCGGAAGCTGCAGACGCAACCGCGGCCCTGGTCCGTAACGAAGGACAGCAAGCCGCGATAGTGCTGGCCGACGTGGCCTCACCGGATGCGTGCGCGGCGGTGGTCGCGAAGTCGGCGGCGGCGCTGGGCGGCCTCGATGGCCTGGTGCTGAACGTCGGCATCGGGCTCGGGCGCGGGATGGCAGGGACGACCGCCGCCCAGTGGGACGAGGTGTTCGCAGTTAATACCCGGGCGCACTTCCTGGTGGCCACGGCCGCGTTGTCGGTCCTGGAGCCCGGTTCGGCGATGGTGTTCATCAGTTCGGCGGCGAGCCTGCGGGCGGCGACCGGGATACCGGCGTATGACGCGTCGAAGGCGGCTTTGCTGGGCATCTGCCGGCAGGCCGCGCGGGAGGGAATGGCCCGCGGTATCCGGGCCAACCTGGTAGTGCCCAGTCTGGTGGACACGCCGCTCGGGCGGGAAGCGTCGCGGCTCAACCCCGGGCGCACCGCGCGGAGCTTGCCGTTCGGCCGACAGGCCACGGCCTGGGAGGTGGCCTACGCCACGGTGTGGCTGCTGTCCGGGGAGGCCAGTTACGTCAACGCGCATCCGCTGGTGCTCGATGGCGGCGCAACCAGCTTCGGATTATCGCGGTGGATTTGGCTTTCATGGAGCTTTGGGGCACTTGGGCTCAACGGGTCGTTGCCCGGATCCACCGCGGAAGCCGGATCCTCCACGCAAACGGGGCGCCTGTGCCCAGCGGGAAAGGGGTGGCGAGGTGCCGGGCGTAGGCTTGCGGCACGGTCGGGGAGGTCCGTGTGGCGCGTCGGGTTTCCGCGGCGCTCGCGGCGGCTGACGTGCTGCTGGCGGCGACCGGGCATGATCGCCTGCGGTGGCTGACCAAGCCGTTGCTTTACTATAGGGCATCCTTATAACTTGAATAATCCAACATTGCGGCAAACGCGCGTTGCCGCACTTTATGACTTATTAATTCGCATTAACGGCAATTCCCCTGTAACTGGATAGATTCGGCAGC
>Ga0208324_1000295_pt1 | contig 24516 bp, 23 predicted proteins | sample Sb_taG_2_FD_187707 | JGI IMG/M metagenome (GOLD analysis project Ga0208324, IMG submission 187707) | Peat soil microbial communities from Weissenstadt, Germany - Sb_50d_5_LS metaG (SPAdes) (version 2) | ecosystem: Environmental > Terrestrial > Soil > Wetlands > Peat | place: Germany... | reverse complement strand
GGTCCTGGCCGACCTAAGGTGAAGGGACGAACCTGTATCGGATAAGGAGGCCGCCGTGGACAGCGCTGAGCTGCGGGCCATGCAGCAACCGCTCAAGGACGCCTACCGGGAGCACCCGGAGCAGGCAGTCGTCACCTTGCGAGCCCACGGCCAGCTCGAGGACCAGGCCATCTCCTGCTCGGTGGAGACTGGCCAGGCGCTGGCCGTGGCGGGCCTGCACCCGGCCACCGGCGGGGACGGCTCGCTGGTCTGCTCCGGGGACATGCTGCTGCAGGCGCTGGTGGCGTGCGCGGGCGTCACCCTGAGGGCGGTGGCCACCTCGCTCGGGATGGAGGTGGCCGGGGGAACCGTCACCGCCGAGGGTGACCTGGACTTCCGCGGCACACTGGCGGTCAGCAAGAACGCGCCGGTCGGGTTCAGGTCCATCCGCCTGACCTTCGACCTGGACACCGAGGCCAGCCCCGAGCAGGTCCAGACGCTGATCCGCCTGACCGAACGGTACTGCGTCGTGTACCAGACGCTGGCCCACCCGGCCCAGCTGTCCGTATCAGCCGCATCCCTCACTCGGTAGATGAGCCCGGGTTGTTACCCGCGGTCTCGCAGGATCACGGCATTACGGTGTGCCGGGCCGGATGGCTGTGCTGAACCCGATATCCAGCGGCAGGCTTGGCCCGGCCAGCCGCGCGCCGAGCCGCGCTCCGGCACTTGCCCCGGCTCGGCGTCGTTCACGTCTTTCCCTGGTCTTGCCTCTGGCGGTCTTACCGGCGCGCGGCGGCGATGATGGCATCCGCGCTCCTGGCGATGTCTTCGCCGGAGGTGGCCCAGCCCGAAACGCTGATCCGCATGGCCGGACGATGCTCCCAGATGGTCGGTCCGCACCAGCATGTTCCGTCCTGCTGGACGGACTCCACCAGGGCCAGCGTCCGGTCGTCGGTGGCCGCTCGCACCAGCACCTGGTTGAGCACGACGTCGTTCAGCACCTCCAGGCCCGCTTGCCGCAGGCGGGAGGCCATCGCCTGAGCATGGTCGCAGGTCCGCACGATGAGATCCGTCACCCCCTGCCTGCCCAGCGTGCGCAGGACCGCCCAGACCTCGACCTGCCGGGCGCGCTGCGAAGCCTGCGGCGCGTGATGCATGGCCTCGAAGCCGGTATCCGGAGGAAGGTAGCCAGCCACCGAGGCGAAGCTCCGGCGGAGGTCCTCCGGCCGCCGGACCAGGGCGATGCCGCAGTCATACGGGACATTCAGCCATTTGTGCGCGTCGGTGGCCCAGGAGTCGGCGTGGGGCAGGCCGTCGGTCAGGTGGGAACGGGCGGGATCCGCCAGCGCCCATAGCCCGAACGCACCATCGACATGCACCCAGGCCTGGCGGTGCCGGGCCCACTCGACGACGGCAGGGAAGGGATCGAACGCGCCGGTATTCACCTCGCCCGCCTGCACGCAGACCACGGCCGGGCCGGTCAGATCCTCGGGGAGGCAGTCGGCCCGCATCCGGCCCTGATCATCAGCTGGCACCCGGCGGACCCGTTCCCGGCCGAGCCCGATCAGCCCGAGGGCCTTGATCACAGTGGAATGGGCCTTCTCCCCGACCAGGACGGTCAGCTCGGGCGCCCCGAACAGCCCATCGGCCTGCCCGTCCCAGCCAGCCCGGGACAGCTGGTGATCACGGGCAGCGGTGAGCGCGGCGGCATTGGCCATGGCCGCCCCCGTCACGAATACCGCAGCGGTGCCCGCCGGCAAGCCGAGCAGCTCACCCAGCCACCCGGTCACCACATCGTGCAGCCGCGCCGCGGTCGGCGACATGACCGGCAGGGCCGCGTTCTGATCCCACGCTGTCGCCAGCCAGCCTGCGGCCAGCGCGACCGGGTGGGAGCCGCCGGTGACGAACCCGAAGTACCGGCCACCGGCGCTCGCCATGGTCGCCGGGGATCCCGCCTCATCGAGCAGCGCCAGCGTTGCGACCGGGTCCCCCGGCAGCTCCGGCAAGGGCTCATCAAAACGCGCGAGCCCGGCCACCGCGGCAGCATCCGGGGCCACCGGGCGCTCATCCAGGCTGGCGAGATAGCGCCCGGCGCGCCCGGCTACCTCAGCCAGCAGCGCCCGGACGTCGGCGGCGGGAAGTGACGACATGAGGGACAGTCTGCCTCAGGGCCCGGTCAGATGATGCCGGGGCCGGTATGTGGCGGGATCATCGACTTCAGCAGGTCCAGCACGCCCGGGTTCGCGACACCCTGCCAGTCTGGGGCCAGCAGGCCCCACGGTTCGGGATCCCCCCAGTCGGACCGGTGCCGGTTGGCCACCGGGATGGTGCCCTTGGGCTGCGTCGGGTTGAGCGCCCACCAGCACCAGTCGACGTCGTTGCCGGTGAGCCAGGCCTCGAAGTTGTTCCACCATACGGCGGGGCCTGGGGCGAAGTTGGCCAGCGACCGGGCGTCGTTGCCGAACTCACCGATCCACAGCGGAGCGATCTGCTCGGTGAGGATGTACCCGCCGTTCCGGCGCATCTGGTCGAGGTAGGCCTGCCGGGGCTGGCCCGCCGGGTGGAACCACGAGTAGTCGTGCATGCTGTAGACGACCCGGCCCGGACGCTCGAGCCGCACCGGGTACCTGGCTACGCCGGTCAGGTCAGCCGCGTAGCTCAGGCCCTCGCAGATGATCAGGACGTCCGGGCTGATCTCGTGGATGAGGTTCCCGGCCGTGGTGCACATGGCCGCGATATCGGTCTTGGGCCTGGTCCCCCAGGTCGGTGTGAGAACGCGCCAGCCCACCGTGGTCCGCCGCGGCTCGTTCATGATGTCCATGGCGGCGACGAGCGGGTTCGCCCGGTACCGCGCCGCCATGTCCTGCCAGGCCGCGAAGAACTTCCTGGCCGGCCAGCGGCTGTTGTACCACAGGCCGTTGCCGTCGTCGTCCGAGCAGCACCAGCCGGGGTCAAGGATGTGGCAGTTCGGTATGACGATGAGGCCCTCGCCGGTGAGCGCCTGCACGCAGGCGTCGTAGACCTGCATCGGCGTCGCTCCGGCCAGGTCGGGGTTGGCGGTGAGGTACCTATCGGGGACCGGAGCGGTCTGCTCGGTCATCCACAGGCTGAACGGAAGCCGCACGCTGTTGAATCCGTGCCCGGCGATCCGCCGGGCCAGCGCGCGGCGGTCCGTGCGGTCCAGCCCCGGCGCGACGCCGAGGTCCTCGTGGGCGCCGTACCAGTTCACGCCGGCCAGGCGGACACGCCTTCCGCGCGCGTCGACGATGAAACGGCCGCTGGTCGACAGCGGCATGGCAGGATCAGGCATCAGAAGCAGACAGTACCCGGGGCGGCGCTGCCGTGAGCAGATCTGCCTACAGCAGCGGGCGGGGGTTCCCGGGGCGGTCGTGCCGCAGGCTGGAGGCATGGCTGATGACGAGAAGAACCCTCTGTTCAGCGAGCGGGTACGGGAGCAGTTGCTGCTGCGGCGGATCCTGGTGCTGGACGGGGTACTCGACGACGACAACGGAACGCTGCTCGCGACGCAGCTGCTGACCCTCGCGGTGGAAGACCCGGCCGCCGACATCGCGTTGTGGATCCACTCCCCCGGCGGATCGGTCCCGTCCATGCTGGCCATCCGGGACGTCATGCGCCTCGTGCCGTGCGACGTCTCGACCCTGGCCCTCGGGCTGGCCTGCAGCGCTGGGCAGTTCCTGCTCTCGGCCGGGGCCAAGGGCAAGCGGTTCGCGCTCCCGCACGCCCGCATCCTCATGCACCGCGGCTCGGCGGGCATCGGCGGCAGCGCCGTCGACATCGAGGTCCAGGCCGACGACCTGCGGCATACGGTCGACACCGTGCTCGGCCTGATCGCCGAGGACACCGGCCAGCCGGTGGAGCGCATCTTCGATGACTCGCTGCACGACCACTGGTACACGGCCGCCGAGGCTCGCGAGTACGGGTTCATCGACGAGATCGTCGGATCGTTCGGCCAGATCATGCCAGCCAGGCGACACCGGATCGGATTGAAGGCGGGCTCATGAGCACCTACACCATTCCCAACGTGATCGCGCAGCACCCGCGGGGTGAGCGGATCATGGACGTGTACTCGCATCTGCTCACCGAGCGGATCGTCTACCTCGGCACCGCCATCGACCCCGGGGTGGCCAACACGCTCATCGCCCAGATGCTCCACCTGGAGGCGGAAAACCAGGAGCTGGAGATCAACCTGTACGTCAACTGCGAGGGCGGCGACCTGCCGTCCATGCTCGCGGTGTACGACACGATGCAGTACATCCAGGCGCCGGTGGCCACGACCTGCGTCGGCCAGGCCATCGGCGTCGGTGCCGTGCTGCTCGCGGCCGGGACCGCGGGCCGCAGGTCCCTGCTGCCTCATGCGCGGGTGGTGCTGCACCAGCCGGCCGCGCGCGGTCAGGGGCCGATCCCGGACCTGATCCTGCAGGCGGACGAGGTGGTGCGGATGCGCGCCGACATCGAGGCGATCCTGTCCGCGCACACCGGCCAGTCCGCGGCGACCCTGCGCACCGACACCGACCGGGACCGGGTGCTGACCGCACAGGCGGCGCTGGCGTACGGAATCGTCGATCAGGTGCTGGGGCAGCGGTTGGCGGACGCCGACGCGGTACCTAATCCCGGGCGGATTATGCCGCGAGCGACAGCATGACCGGGCCGGACGCGCGCGGCACCCGGGCCGCCTGCTGGCGGCGCAGGTCACTGGACACCTGTCCGGTCAGCACGGTGAGCGTGGTCCCCAGCGCGCCGGCCAGGGCCGCGATCATCTCGCTCGACGGCTCCTTGCGGCCGCGCTCGATCTCGGACAGGTACTGGGGCGAGATCCCGGCCCGGCCGGCCGTCTCGGCCAGCGTTTCCTGCTGATCCAGGCGCAGCGTCCGCAGACGCTGACCGAGCACCTCCCGCCACAGGGGCTCGGGAGGGCCGGACGATGGCTGCTCGGCTGGCGGTTCCCGGCGCAGCGGAACGAGGGTCGCGTGCTCGGCCATGACTCAGCGTACGGGCGGACAGCCGCCCGTACGCTGAGGTTTCGCCGCCAGTGGACTCCTTTTCGGTTACTCCGCGGCGATGGCGGCCAGCACGTCCAGCTTGGCCGCCCGGCGGGCCGGCCAGCTGGCCGCGATCAGGCCGAGCACCGCGGCGAGGACCAGGAAGATCACCAGTCTGGAGAACGGCACCACGGTGTCGGTGATGCCCTGGTTCTTCAGCGAGGCGACCAGCGCGATGCCCATGCCGGTGCCGATGATGATCCCGATGATGGCGCCGAAGATGGCCAGGATCACCGCCTCGGACCGGATCATGGTCCGGACCTGGCGCCGCCGCATCCCGACCGCGCGGAGCAGGCCGATCTCGCGGGTGCGCTCGAATACCGAGAGCATGAGCGTGTTCACGATCCCGATCGCCGCGATGATCACGGCCAGCGCGAGCAGCGCGTAGACCAGGCCGAGCACCTGGTTGATGGCCGACACCTGGGCCTGGTCGTACTGGGCCCTGGTCTGGACCTGGACGTTCGGGAATGGGGCCAGCGCGCTGGTGACGGCGGTGTCCACTGCGGTGCTGCTGGTACGCAGCAGCAGCGCGCCCGGAGGCTGGACCGGGTAGTGGGACAGGAAGAACGCGGAGCTGACCACGTAGCTGCCGATCAGGGCGTTGGCCTGGTAGATCCCGCCGATGCGCAGGGTGGTCGGCCCGGTCAGGGCGAACCTGGCCGGGACGGTGTCGCCGACGGCCAGGTGCTTGTTCTGCGCGGTGGTCGAGTCGATGAGCAGCTCACCGGAGTCCAGGGCGGCTGGGGTGCCCGACGTCATGCGCAGCATCACGGTGCTGGCCAGGTTATTCGTGGATACCGCGGCGAGCTTGGACAGCGTGTCCTGGAACTCGAACTGCCCGCCGTAGACCGTGGTGGTCGCGGTGACACCCGGGACAGCCGAGGCGATCGAGGTCGCCGAGTTGCTGAGCTCTCCCGCGCCGGTGGGTGTCACGATCAGGTCGGCGCTGACCGCCTGGTCCACGCTGCTGGTAGCCGACCGGGAGACCGAGGCGCCGAACACCGATATCGCGGCCACCAGGGCCAGGCCGACCATGAGCGCAGCGGCGGTCTGCGCGGTGCGCCGGGGACTGCGCATGGAGTTCTCCCGCCCGAGCTTGCCCGGTTCCCCGAACAGCCGGGCCAGCGGGCGGCCGATCACACTGGACAGCGGGCGGGCGATGGCCGGGGCCAAGGTGGCGGCGCCGAGGAAGATGGCCACGGCGCCGACGCCGACGAGCGCGATGGCGGGCTTGGCCAGCCCGATGGCCAGCATGATCACCCCGACCAGGGCCAGCGCCGTGCCGGCGATGAACCGGCGCCGGAGCGAGGCGGTGGGGCCGGACCGGCGGTCATCCAGCGCGGCCACCGGCGGGATGCGCACGGCGCCGCGGGCCGGGCCGAGCGCGGCCACGACCGTCACGCCGACGCCGACCAGCAGTCCGACCACCGCGGTGCGCGGCTCGAACACCAGTGATCCGGGCGGCAGGCTGATCCCGAACCCGCGCAGCAGCGCCTGCAGGCCGAGCGCGGCCAGCACGCCGAGGCCCAGGCCGATGACCGAGGAGACGAGACCGGTGATGGCCGCCTCGCCCAGCACGGACCGGAAGACCTGGCGGCGGTTCGCCCCGACGATCCGCAGCAGGGCCAGCTCCCGGGTCCGCTGCCCGACGATGATCGAGAACGTGTTGAAGATGGTGAACGCGCCGACGAATAGCGAGATGAACGCGAAGACCAGCAGGGCCGTGTTGAAGAAGCCCAGCGCCTGGTCGACCGAGTTCGTGTTCTCGTTCACCACCGTCTGCCCGGTGACCACCTCCACGCCCGGGGGCAGGACCTTGTCGATGGCCTGCTGGACCGCGGACTTGTCCGCGCCGGGCTCGGTCACCACGTTGATGTCGTCGAGCTGGCCGGTCTCCTGGGCGATGGCCTGCGCGGTGGGGAGCGTGAACGCGGCTAGGGTCGCCCCGGCCAGGTTGTTCGCCGTCCCGAACTCGGCGATGCCGCTGATGGTGAACGTCTGGGTCGGCCCGGCGGTCAGGACTCGGACCTGCTGACCCACGCTGAAGTCGTACTTCTGCGCGGTCCCGGCGTCCATCACCACGTCGTGGGAGGTGGTCGGCGGGCCGCCGGCGATCAGGTGGAGGCTGGAAAACTGCGGATCGGGGTTGAAGCTCACGGCCAGCGTGGGCGCGCCACCGGTCTGGATGGCCTTGCCGTCGTGGCTGATGAACTGGGCGTAGCCCGTGACCTGGCCGTCGGCGGCCGCGACGCCGGGCACGCCGCGGACCGTGGCCAGCAGGGACTCGGGCAATTCGTTGCGGACCGCGTTGCCGCCGGTGCCGAGCTGGGCGACCCCGCGGACCTGGAAGTCGATCTTGGAGTAGATGTTGGCGAACAGCTCGGTGAACGTGTTGTGCAGGGTGTCGGTCAGGATGAACGTGCCGGAGATGAACGTGACGCCGAGCACGATGGCCAGCGCGGTCAGCCCGAGCCGGAGCTTATGGGCCAGCAGGCCCTTGATCGTGACGTTCCACATGTCAGGCCCCCAGGGTCCGGATCCGCTCCAGGACGGAGTCGGCGGTCGGCTGCTGGAGTTCGCCCACCACTTCCCCATCGGCCAGGAACACGACCCGGTCCGCGTACGCGGCCCCGCGCGGGTCGTGCGTCACCATGACGATCGACTGGCCGAGCTCGGTTACCGACCGCCGCAGGAACGCGAGCAGCTCCGCGGAGGCGTTCGAGTCAAGGTTGCCGGTGGGCTCGTCAGCGAAGACGAGGTCCGGCTTGTTGATCAGCGCCCGGGCACACGCCACGCGCTGCTGCTGGCCGCCGGACAGCTCATTGGGACGGTGGCTCAGCCGGTCGGCGACGCCGAGCTCCTTGACCAGGTAACCGAACCACTCCTGGTTGACCTTCCGGCCCGCCAGGGCGGCGGGCAGGGTGATGTTCTCGGCGGCGGTCAGCGTCGGGACCAGGTTGAAGGACTGGAACACGAAGCCGATCCGGTCCCGGCGCAGCTGGGTCAGCCCGTTGTCGTCCAGGGCCCCGATGTCCAGCCCGGCCACGAACGTCTGCCCAGACGTCGGCCGGTCCAGGCCCGCCATGCAGTGCATGAGTGTCGACTTGCCGGACCCCGACGGCCCCATGACGGCCGTGAACCGGCCGCGGTCGAAACTCACCGTGATATCGGCCAGTGCGTGCACCGCCGCCTGGCCGACCCCGTACGTCTTGGACAAGGCGACCGAGTGCGCCGCCGGGGCGGCCTGCGTCTCCTCGGTCAACGCCGCAGATGTGGCTTCCATGTTTTCCCTCGTCTTTCCCCTGTTAGTACCGACAGCGTCGCAACAGAACACCCGGATGCGCATCGACCGGCCAGCCAGCTCGCGGGATGAACCGCACGGTGGACCGGACGGCTGAAGTCCATCCACCGATCGACTGACCGCATGCTGAATAGGCCCGGCTCGGCCCCTGCCGTCGCACACGGCCCCCTTCTGCGCGTGCTTACCCCCGGTGACGACGATAGCCTCACGGGGGCCCGCAAACCATGCCTGGAACGGACGATTGGTGCGGACCGGCCGGTGACCCGGCGGGGTGTGCGGCGGCTCACATTTCGGCAGGCGCCGGGACGGACATAATAAGGGGGTGACAGGCCAGGGCACCGCGGACCGGATCCGCGGGCGGATCGGCGCGGCGATCTTCGAGCGGGTCGCCGGGTCGCAGGGCCCGTCACGTGCGCGGCTGATTCATCAGGCCCCGGGCGAACGCTGGTTCGCCGAGGACCGGCCGATCCGCCGGGTGCACGGGGATTCGGCCATGTTCGTGGGCGGGATCAGGGCCCTGCTGCTGCAGTCGCTGCACCCGCTGGCCATGGCGGCCGTGGCGGAGCACTCCGACTACCGCGGCGACCCGTGGGGGCGCCTGCAGCGGACCAGCTATTTCCTGGCGGTCACCACGTTCGGCCGGACCGGGGACGCGCAGCAGGCGATCGCGCGGATCCGGGCGATACACCAGCGGGTCACCGGCACCGCTCCCGACGGGCGGCCGTACACGGCCTCGGATCCGTACCTGCTGACCTGGGTGCACATCGCCGAGACGGACAGCTTCCTGCGGGCCCACTCAAGCTTCGGCAGCAGGCCCCTGGACCAGGCCGGGCGCGACGGGTACGTCGCCGACATGGCCAGGATCGGCGCCGAACTCGGGGTCCCCAACCCGCCGCGGACCGAAGCCGAGCTCGCCGGCCTGATCGGGGCCTACCGGCCCGGGCTGGCCGCCACCGCCGAGGCCCGTGAGGCGGCCCGGTTCCTGCTGCTGCGCCCCCCGCTCCCGGTGATCGCCAGGGCTCCGTATGGGGTGCTGGCCGCGGCCGCGGTCTCGCTGCTGCCCGGATGGGCCCGCCGACCGCTCTACCTGCCGAGACTGCCGGTGGCCGAGACTATGCTGGTCCGCCCGGCCGGGCAGGCCATGGTGCACGCGATCCGCTGGGCCATCACGGCGCCTCGCCCGGCGCCAGCGGCCTAGCCTCCACAAGCCAATTAAGGTGACGCAGATAACCCAGATGCCGGGTCCCACCAGGAGAGACAACCATGTTCAGCGCAGACTTCCCCGATAACGAGGAGAAAACGAGCCTTCCGGAGCTGGCCGCGTGGGTAGGCGAGATCGCGGAGCTGACCAAGCCCGACGCCGTGGTGTGGTGTGACGGGTCGCAGGAGGAGTGGGACCGGCTCACCACCCTGCTGGTCGACGGCGGGACCTTCACCCGGCTGAACCCGAAGCTGCGGCCGAACAGCTTCTACTGCGCGTCGGACCCCGGCGACGTGGCCCGCGTGGAGGACCGCACGTTCATCTGCTCGGAGAAGGAGGATGACGCGGGGCCGACGAATAACTGGATCCCGCCGGAGGAGATGCGGGCGACGTTCGCGGAGATCTTCGAGGGGTGCATGCGGGGCCGGACGATGTACGTGGTGCCGTTCTGCATGGGCCCGCTGGGCGGGGCCATCTCCCAGCTCGGCGTGGAGATCACCGACTCGGCGTATGTGGTGGTGTCGATGCGGATCATGACCCGGATGGGCACCCCGGCGCTGCGGCTGATCCAGGAGCGCGGGTCGTTCGTCAAGGCCGTTCACTCGGTGGGGGCGCCGCTGGCGCCCGGGCAGGCCGATGTGCCGTGGCCGTGCAACCCGGTCAAGTACATCTCGCATTTCCCCGAGACCCGGGAGATCTGGTCCTACGGGTCGGGGTACGGCGGGAACGCGCTGCTGGGCAAGAAGTGCTACGCGCTGCGGATCGCCTCGGTGATGGCCCGCGATGAGGGGTGGCTGGCCGAGCACATGCTGATCCTCAAGCTCACCCCGCCGGGCGGGCAGGCGAAGTACATCACCGCGGCGTTCCCGTCGGCGTGCGGCAAGACGAACCTGGCCATGCTGGAGCCGGCGATCCCGGGGTGGACGGTGGAGGCCATCGGCGATGACATCGCCTGGATGCGGTTCGGGGAGGACGGGCGGCTGTACGCGATCAACCCCGAGGCGGGGTTCTTCGGGGTGGCGCCGGGCACCGGGATGAAGACCAACGCCAACGCGGTCAAGACCATGTGGGGCAATTCCATCTTCACCAACGTGGCGCTGACCGACGACGGCGACGTGTGGTGGGAGGGCCTGACCGACGAGCCGCCGGCGCACCTGACCGACTGGAAGGGCCGGGACTGGACGCCCAGTTCGCCCGAGCCGGCCGCGCACCCCAACTCCCGGTTCACCACCCCGGCGGATCAGTGCCCGATCATCGCGCCGGAGTGGGACGACCCGGCCGGGGTGCCGATCTCGGCGATCTTGTTCGGCGGGCGGCGGGCCTCCACCGTGCCGCTGGTGATCGAGTCCTTCGACTGGGACCACGGGGTGTTCCTCGGGGTGAACATCGCCTCGGAGAAGACCGCCGCGGCCGAGGGCAAGGTCGGGGAACTGCGCCACGACCCGTTCGCGATGCTGCCGTTCTGCGGGTACAACATGGGCGACTACTTCGGCTACTGGCTGTCGATCGGGCAGAAGGCCGACCCGGGCAAGCTGCCGAAGCTGTTCTACGTGAACTGGTTCCGCAAGGACGCCGAGGGCCGGTTCGTGTGGCCCGGGTTCGGCGAGAACAGCCGGGTGCTGAAGTGGATCATCCAGCGGCTGGACGGCGAGGCCAAGGCGACCCGCACGCCGGTCGGCTACCTGCCCGCCCCCGGCTCTCTCGACCTCGAGGGCCTGGACATCAGCTGGGCCGACCTGGCCCTGCTGCTCACGGTGGACACCGAGGCCTGGAAGCTCGAGGCCGAGCACATCCCCGAGCACTTCCAGACCTTCCACCGGCACCTGCCCGACCGGCTCTGGGAACTCCACGAGGAACTGATGGACCGGCTCGGCTCGAGCTGACGTCAGGGTGATACGCACGTCCGGGGCGCTCCTGGGGGGCGCCCCGGACCCATGTCTGGCCACGGCGGGGATACAGGCCGTGAGGCTCAGGGGATGCGGTATTCCTCGAGGAGACGGCGGCCGATGATCATCTTCTGGATCTCGGCGGTGCCCTCGCCGATGAGGAGCATCGGCACCTCCCGGTAGAGGCGCTCGATCTCGTATTCCTTGGAGAAGCCGTAGCCGCCATGGATGCGGAAGGAGTCCTCCACGACCTCCTTGGCGTACTCGGACGCGAGGTACTTGGCCATGCCGGCCTCCAGGTCGTTACGCCGGCCGGAGTCCTTCAGGCGGGCCGCCATCGTCATCATCTGGTGCGCGGCCTCGACCTTGATGCCCATCTCGGCCAGCTTGAACTGGATGGCCTGGTGCTGGACGATCGGCTTGCCGAAGGAGTGCCGGATCTGCGCGTAGGCGATGCCGAGCTCGAAGGCGCGCAGCGCGACCCCGCAGCCGCGGGCGGCGACGTTGACCCGGCCGACCTCCACGCCGTCCATCATCTGGTAGAAGCCCCGGCCGGGGGCGCAGCCGAGGACCCGGGTAGCCGGGATGCGGACGTCGTGCAGGATCAGTTCGGTGGTGTCGACGCCCTTGTAGCCCATCTTCTCGATCTTCCCCGGCACGGTCAGGCCCGGCACCGTGGGGTTGGGGCCGAAGCCCGGTTCCTTCTCGATCAGGAACGTGGTCATGTTCTTGTGCGGCGCGTCCTGCCCCTCGTCGGTCTTGCACAGCACCGCGACCAGGTTGGAGGTTCCGCCGTTGGTCAGCCACATCTTCTGGCCGTTGATGACGTAATCCGCCCCGTCGGGCACGGCCTTGGTGGCGATGGCCGAGACGTCGGAGCCCAGGCCGGGCTCGGACATGGAGAAGGCGCCGCGCACGTCGCCCGCGGCCATCTTGGGCAGGAAGTATTCCTTCTGCTCGGCCGTGCCGTGCTGGCTGATCATGTAGGCCACGATGAAGTGGGTGTTGACGATGCCCGATACCGACATCCAGCCGCGGGCGATCTGCTCCACGACCAGCGCATAGGTGAGCAGCGACTCGCCCAGGCCGCCGTACTCCTCCGGGATCGTCAGCCCGAACAGGCCCAGGTCCTTCATGCCCTCGACGATCTGCGCCGGGTACTCGTCCTTGTGCTCCAGCTCCATGGCGACCGGGATGATCTCCTTGTCCACGAACTCCCGCACCGTGGCCAGGATGTCGCGCTGGATGTCGGTCAGGCCTTCGGTCTGCGCGAGGCGTTCCATTTCTCGTTCCTTAGCTGGCGGGCTCGGGGCTATACGGGTCGGAGCGGCTCGGGGCGGCCGGGCTGCTCCCCGCCGCGCTCCTTGACGTAGGTTTCCGTGGGCACCATCACCTTGCGGCGGAACACGCACACCAGCGTGCCGTCCTGCTTGTAGCCGCGGGTCTCGACCTCGACGATGCCCCGGTCGCCCTTGGAGGTGAGCCGCTTGGCCAGCACGGTGGTCTCGCCGTAGATGGTGTCGCCGTGGAAGGTCGGCGCCACGTGCTTCAGCGAGGAGACCTCCAGGTTGGCGATGGCCTTCCCCGACACGTCCGGCACCGACAGGCCCAGCAGCAGCGAGTAGATGTAGTTGCCCACCACCACGTTCCGGCCGAACTCGGTCGTCTCCTCCGCGTAGTGCGCGTCCAGGTGCAGCGGGTGGTGGTTCATCGTGAGCAGGCAGAACAGGTGGTCGTCGTATTCGGTCACGGTCTTGCCCGGCCAGTGCCGGTAGATGGCGCCGACCTCGAACTCCTCATACGTCCGTCCGAACTGCATCTCGCTCACTCCTGGGGTGGCTCGAACTTGGAGGTGCGGGTCATGCCCGCGGCCCGGCCCTTGCCGGCCATGACCAGGGCCATCTTCCGGGAAGCCTCGTCGATCATCTCGTCGCCCAGCATGGCCGAGCCCTTCGCCCCGCCGGCGTGCGAGGTACACCAGTCGTACGCGTCCAGGATCAGCTCGGCGTGGTCGTAGTCCTCCTGCGACGGGGAGAAGACCTCGTTGGCCACGGTGATCTGGTCTGGGTGCAGCACCCACTTGCCGTCGTAACCGAGCGCCGCGGCCCGGCGGGCCACCTCACGGAAGCCATCGGTGTTGCGGACCTGCAGGTAGGGGCCGTCGATGGCCTGCAGGTCGTGGGCCCGGGCGGCCATCAGGATGCGCATCAGGATGTAGTGGTAGGCGTCCGCCGGGTACCCCGGGGGCTGCTCCCCGACCACCAGCGACTTCATGTTGATCGAGGCCATGAAGTCGGCGGGCCCGAACACGATCGTCTCCAGCCGCGGCGAGGCGGCCGCGATCTCGTCCACGTTCACCAGGCCGAGGGCGTTCTCGATCTGGGCCTCGATGCCGATCCGGCCCACCTCGAAGCCCATCGTCTTCTCGATCTGGGTCAGCAGCAGGTCCAGCGCCACCACCTGCCCGGCGTCCTGCACCTTGGGCAGCATGAGGCAGTCCAGGTTCTGCCCCGCGCCCTCGGTCACGGTGACGACGTCCCGGTAGGTCCAGTGAGTGGTCCAGTCGTTGACCCGGACCACCCGGGTCTTGCCGCTCCAGTCACCGGTGTTGAGCGCGTCGACGATCAGGTGCCGGGCGCTCTCCTTGACCAGCGGCGCGCAGGCGTCCTCCAGGTCCAGGAACACCTGGTCGGCGGGCAGGCCCTGGGCCTTCTCCAGGAAACGCGGGTTGCTGCCCGGCACGGCCAGGCAGGACCGGCGCGGACGCAGCCGGGTCGGTGCGGTCGGTGCGGTCGGTGCGGTGGTCATCTCGGCTCTCGTCACCCTTCCATTGTCGATGCCGACTCCATTGTCGATGCCGGCTCGAGGCCGTGGGCGCGGCGGATCTCGTCGACGATGCGGCCGACGATGACGGTGATGTCGAAGTCGGCGGGCGTGAAGACCTCGGCCACCCCCTGGGCCCGCAGGTCCTGCGCGTCGGCCGGCGGGATGATCCCGCCCACTACCACCGGGATGTCGCCCGCGCCGGACTCGCGGAGCCGCCGCAGCACGTCGGGCACCAGCTCGGTGTGCCCCCCGGACAGGATCGACAGCCCCACGCAGTGCACGTCCTCGGCCACCGCCGAGGCCGCGATCTGCGCCGGGGTGAGCCGGATGCCGGCGTAGATCACCTCGAAGCCGGCGTCGCGGGCCCGGACGGCGATCTGCTCGATGCCGTTGGAATGCCCGTCGAGTCCGGGCTTGCCCAGGAGCAGGCGCAGCCGGCCCGCCCCGATCCGGGCCGCGGTGGCGTCCGCCGCCCGGCGGACCGCGGCCAGCGGGGCGCTGCCCCGGAGGGCGGCAGCGGAAAACGCGCCGACGCCGGTGGGCGCGCGGTACTCGCCGAACACCTCCCGCAGCGCCGAGGACCACTCGCCGGTGGTGACGCCGGCCCGCGCGCAGGCCAGCGTGGCCTCCATCAGGTTGACGCCCGGGTCCAGCGCCTCGGCCTTGAGCCGGGCCAGCGCGGCGCGCACCTCCGCCCGGTCGCGGCGCTCGCGCCACTGGGCCAGTTCGGTCAGCACCGCCTGCTCGTAGGACGGGTCCACGTTGTGGACGGCGGTTTCGAGGTCCGCGGTGAGCGGGCTGGGCTCGGTGGCCTGGAAGCAGTTGACGCCCACCACTTTGTCCTGACCGGACTCGATGCGCGCCCGCCGGGCCGCGTGCGAGGCCACCAGCCGGGCCTTGAGGCACCCCGACTCCACCGCCGGGATCATCCCGCCCAGCTCCGCGATCTCGGCCAGCTCCGCCTCGGCGCCGGCCACCAACTCGGCCGTCTTGGCCTCCACCACGGGTGAGCCGTCGAACAGGTCGCCGTACTCCAGCAAGTCCGACTCGTACGCCAGCACCTGCTGGATGCGCAGGCTCCACTGCTGGTCCACCGGCCGCGGCAGGCCCAGCGCCTCGTTCCAGGCCGGCAGCTGGATGGCCCGGGCCCTCGCGTCACGGGAGAGCGTGACGGCCAGCATCTCCAGCACGATCCGCTGGATGTTGTTCTCGGGCTGCGCCTCGGTCAGGCCGAGCGAGTTGACCTGCACGCCGTAGCGGAAGCGCCGCTGGGCCGGGTCGCCGATGCCGTACCGGTCCCGGGTGATGGCGTCCCAGAGCCGGGTGAAGGCCCGCACCTTGCACATCTCCTCGACGAAGCGGACGCCCGCGTTGACGAAGAAGGAGATCCGCCCGACGACCTCGCCCATCCCCCCCGGCGGGACTCCCCGGTCACGGACGGCGTCCAGGATGGCGATCGCGGTACCCAGCGCATACGCGATCTCCTGAACCGGGGTGGCCCCGGCCTCCTGGAGGTGGTAGCTGCACACGTTGACCGGGTTCCACTTGGGCATCCGGGTCACCGTGTAGGCGATCAGGTCGGTGGTCAGGCGGATCGAGGGACCCGGGGGAAACACGTAGGTACCGCGGGACAGGTACTCCTTGATGATGTCGTTCTGCGTGGTCCCGGTCAGCGCGGCCAGGTCGGCGCCCTGCTCCTCGGCGACGACCTGGTACAGCGCGAGCAGCCACATGGCGGTGGCGTTGATCGTCATCGAGGTGTTGGTCCGCTCCAGCGGGATGCCGTCGAACAGCGCCCGCATGTCCCCCAGGTGGCCGACCGGGACGCCGACCCGGCCGACCTCGCCGCGGGCCAGCACGTGGTCGGCGTCGTACCCGGTCTGGGTCGGCAGGTCGAACGCCACCGACAGGCCGGTCTGGCCCTTGGCCAGGTTCCGGCGGAACAGCGCGTTGGATTCCTTCGCGGTCGAGTGGCCGGCGTAGGTCCGCATCAGCCACGGGCGGTCACGGTTGGCCGCTCCCGGCCCTGGCGCGGCACCCGGCGCCTGCCTGGGCGGCACGAGGCCTGGGGCCGGGATGTCGAGCGATGGTCCGTTCGGACTATTCATTCCGGAACCGGTTGATCTCGGTCAGATGCTTCTCCCGGAGCAGATGGTCACGGACGCCGAGGCCCTCGTGCGGGGCCAGGCACAGCACCGCAACCTTGCCGTGGTGCAGGTTCCGGTGGACGTCCAGGGCAGCCTGGCCGGTCTTGTCCATCGGGTACACCGCCGATATCGTCGGGTGGATCATACCCTTGGCGATCAGCCGGTTGGCCTGCCACGCCTCGCGGTAGTTGGCGAAGTGCGAGCCGATGATCCGCTTCAGGCTCATCCACAGGTAGCGGTTGTCGTACTCGTGCATGAACCCTGAGGTCGAGGCGCAGGTCACGATCGTGCCGCCCTTACGGGCCACGTACACCGAGGCGCCGAACGTCTCCCGGCCCGGGTGCTCGAACACGATGTCGGGGTCCTCGCCGCCGGTGAGCTCGCGGATCCGGGCGCCGAACCGCTTCCACTCCTTGGGGTCCTGGGTGTTCTCGTCCTTCCAGAACTGGTAGCCCTCGGCGGCCCGGTTGATGATCAGCTCGGCCCCCATCGCCCGGCACAGCTCGGCCTTGTGATCGCTGGAGACGACGCAGATCGGGATGGCCCCGCCCGCCAGCGCGTACTGGGTGGCGTAGGCGCCCAGGCCGCCGCTGGCCCCCCAGATCAGGATGTTGTTGCCCTGCGTCATCGAGGCGCCGTTGCCCGAGACCAGCTGGCGGAAGGCGGTCGAGTTCACCAGGCCGGGCGTTGCGGCTTCCTCCCAGGTCAGGTGCTTCGGCTTGGGCATGAGCTGGTTGGTCTTGACGATGGCCAGCTCGGCCAGGCCGCCGAAGTTGGTCTCGTAGCCCCAGATGCGCTGCTCGGGGTCGAGCATGGTGTCGTTGTGGCCGTCGGAGCTCTCCAGTTCCACGGACAGGCAGTGGGCGACGACCTCCTCGCCCGGCTTCCACACGGTCACCCCGGGGCCGGTGCGCAGCACCACGCCGGACATGTCCGACCCGACCACGTGATAGGGCAGGTCGTGCCGCGCGGTGAGCTGCGACAGCTTCCCGTAGCGGCGCAGGAACGCGAAGGTGGACACGGGCGCGAAGATCGAGCTCCACACCGTGTTGTAGTTGACCGAGCTGGCCATGACCGCGACCAGCGCCTCGCCGAGGCCGAGTTCGGGGACCGGCACCTCCTCGATGTGCAGCGACTGGCGGGGATCCCGGTCGCGGTCGGGTACGCCGTCGAACATGTGTTCCTCATCGCGGTGCAGCGTGACAGCCCGGTAGGCTTCCGGCAGCGGTATCACGGCGAAGTCAGCGGGCTGGCTGGCGGGATCGAGGATTGCTTCGAGTATTTCTTGCATGGCCGCCTCCTGGCTCTGGGCCGCGCTTCCAGCGTCGGCATGCCGCCCCGGGAGCGGCTAGCGCCGAAGGGCATCTCCGGGCGGGACCAAGGGCCTTTCGCCCCGCTTTCGTCGGCCTGTCGCCGCGGGCGGCGACAGCAAGCGTGCATCGAGACCCGAAACACGCACCACAGCCGTTAACGGTAAAGAACGTTCTATTTTGCCCAAACGGCCGGTAATCTCATTATTTTCCGGCCTGGATCGCGTCCCGGCCGGGACCTTCGTCCCGGCTCACCCCGGATCGGTGCTATGACACGGGTAGCGACCGACAACGGGGCGAGTTCGAGACGGCTGGGGTGCCTGAGGCAGCTGAGCCGAGCCGGTTTGGCCTACGGCGAACGTTGCAGGCGCGGCGCGGCGTACTCCTGCCGGTACCGGGTCTCGGCCTGTACGCGGTCGGACGGGCGATTTGGGTGTTTGCCTGGCGGCACGTCGGCGTCATCGGGACGGTCGATTCCCACTGGACCTCAAGATCGCGCATTGAGACCGAACCATCACGATAGGTAGCGTACCGGATGGACGTCACCGGGCGACGCGGGTCAGGACAGGTCGTTGGGCGGCCGGCCGGGGTCACAGGTCCAGGCTGGTTCCGGGTTCTAGCCGCGCGACGGGTACGCCGCTCGGGGCGGCGGCCACGGACATCATCCGGGTGAACAGGCCCAGGCCGTTGTCGTTCAGGACCGCGTCGTGGATCGCGTAGCCGCGGGCGGGTGCTACGGCGCGGAAGTAGTCGATCATCTCCCCCGCCTTGAGCCACGGAGCGCTGATCGGCACCAGCAGGGTGTTGACGGGCTCTTCGGGGACGGTGTACGAGTCGCCGGGGTGGAACACCTCGCCATCGACCAGGAACCCCGTGTTCACGACCAGCGGGATGTCCCGGTGGATGAGCGCGTGATCCACGCCGTAAACGTGCACGGAGAAACCGGCGACCTCCAGCGCGTCTCCGTGCCGCACCTCGTGCACCTGGTCGCCGAAGTCGGTGAACTGAGCGCAGATCGACTGGTTGGCCCACAAGGTCACGCCGGGGTCGCTGGACAGCGTGGCTCGTATCGCGTCGGCGTCTAGGTGGTCCGGGTGCTCATGGGTGACCAGGACCGCGGCGGCTCCGGCCAGGGCCACGGGCGCGTCGCTCCACCCGCCCGGGTCGATGACCAGCACCGCGCCGTCCTTCTCTAGCCTGACGCACGAGTGCCCGAGCTTGGTGAATCGCATGGCGAGCCTCCAGCGAGATGGGAATTGGGAGTGATGGGCGAGATAGGGCTTGGGGGTACCGGGACCGGGACGGCCCTACGATACATGCGGCGCCCGCAGGGTCTTCCAGGCTGGCGCGTTACTTCGCGCCGGGAAACTTCTAGGCTTGAACCTGCCAGCCGAAAGGCACAGCTCTCTATGCGGAGAGGAGACCCGGCTATGCAGGCGACTATTGGCGACCACATCTGCATTCACGGCAACGTTGTCGGGCACCCGGACAAGAACGGCGAGATCGTCGAGGTGCACGGCAGCCAGGGCGAGCCGCCCTACCTGGTGAAGTTCGACGACGGCCATACGCGGCTCATCTTCCCCGGACCCGACGCGGTGATCGAGCACCCGGAGGCCAGCTAGGGAGGCTTACCAGCCCAGTTCGCGGAGCCGGTCGTCGTCGATGCCGAAGTGGTGGGCGACCTCGTGGATGACAGTCCGGCGGACCTGCTCGGCGACCTGCGGCTCGGTGCGGCAGATGGCGCAGATCGCCCGGCGGTAGATGGTGATGCGGTCGGGCAGCACGCCCGCGTACTGCGACGTGCGGCTGGTGAGCGGGATGCCCTCGTAGAGCCCGAGCAGGCCGGGCGGCCCGGAGCCGTGCTCGACCGTCACCGCGACGTTGCGCATCAGGCGGCCGAGTTCCTCGGGGAGCCCGTCCAGCGCCTCGACGACCATTTCCTCGAAACGGTCAGGCTCGACCTCGACCACGAGCCCATTGTCCACCGAGGCGCCCGGCCAGCGCGTCCTGCAGCCGGTCCAGGGTGCGGTCGCGGTCGGTGTCCGAGGCTCGCAGCTCGGGAGGACTGGCGTCACCGCCGGCCGGCGCTATCTCTCCGGGCACGAAGACATTCCCGGATCAGGCCAGGGTGGCCGGCTGCTCGGCGTGGCTGGCGGCCACTTCGATGGTGGCGCGGACGAAGCCGGCGACGGCGCGGGAGCGGCTCGTGCCAGGCCACGAGGCGCACCTCCGGCACCTGGGATCCTGGGCGCAGCGCTGCATGATCTTCTGAGGCAGGCCGGTGCCTGTGCCCGGCTTGACGGCGACGGTCAGGCGGCGGGGCTGCAGGCCGGCCCGGCGAGTGCGCTCGGCCGCGGCGCCGGCGGCCTCGACCGCGATCCGGCCCTGCTCGAGCAGCACGGCGCCGGCCGGGGTCAGGGCGACCCGGCGGCTGGTGCGCTCGAGCAGCCGCACGCCCAGCTTGCGCTCGAGCTTGCCGATGGCCGCCGACAGGGGCGGCTGGGCCAGGCCGAGGCGCGCCGCGGCCCGGGGTGAAGCTCAGTTCCTCAGGGACAACCAGGAATCTTCTAATCAACTCCAGATCTATCGGTTCAGACTGCGGATATGTCTGATAGCTTCGCGTCGCCCATCGTCGGATCTCCTTAATGTGGCAGCGTGTACCCACAGCCAGCCGGTCGCCACCATCGGCCTGGCCCGGAAGGGCTGACGCGATTTCCGCCGCGGGCTCGCTCCCGATCAGTGCGGGACCCCGCCGAACCCGATCTCGTTTCCGTCGGGGTCCACGTAGGTGGTCTTGCGCACGCCGTTCGGGTACGTCTCCTGCTTCGCCGGCTCCAGTCCCCGCTGGGCTACCTCGGCCGTCAGGGTGTCGAGGTCATCGACGATGACGGTGTGCATGGCGTGGCCGGCATGATCAGGCCGCTGGACGATGTATACCGACCGGTGTTCGGCGAGTTCCCACACGGCCTCGGTGTCGTGGGGGAAGAACGAGGGCGGGGAACCGAGCAACCTCTCGTACCAGGCCAGCGCAACGGTGTAGTCGCTGACCGGTATCCCGGCGAACAGGTAGACGGCCATGCCGCCATGCTAGCGAGACCGCGGCTGGCTAGCGTGTCCCGCCATGTGGCCGCCCGTTACCGCCGGCTGAGGGTGACGTGGGTGACCCCGCTGGGGCTATCCACGGCCTCGATCTGGAAGCGGTCTTCGAGCGCCTCCAGCCCATCCCAGAGCCGCTCCCCGCGGCCCAGCACGATGGGCACCACGACGATGTGCGCGTAGTCGATCAGGCCGGCGGCCAGGAACTCGCGGATGGTGGACGGGCCGCCGCCGATGCGGATATCCGTGCCAGCAGCGGCCTGGCGAACCTGCGAAAGCGCCTCGGCGGGGCTGGCGTCGAGGAAGTGAAACGTGGTGCCGCCGTTCATCTGGACTGGGGGCCGGGGCTGGTGGGTCAGAACAAAGACCGGAGTGTGGAAGGGCGGGTTGTCTCCCCACCATCCGTTCCACTCCTGGTCCGGCCAGGGGCCGCGGTGGGGGCCGAACTTGCCCCGGCCCATGATCTCGACGCCGACGCCCGGTCCCCAGGCGCTGGCAAAGGCGTCGTCGATGCCGGTGCTGCCGCCGGGCTGGCCTTGCATGGCGCGGAACGTGCGGGTCGCGAAAAACCACTCGTGCAGCCGGGTTCCCGCGTGCCCGAACGGGGCGTCCAGGCTTTGCCCCTCGCCGGTGCCGAACCCATCCAGCGACACCGAGAAGTTGTGCACCCGGACTCGCGACACGGTGACCTCCTGACACGTTGCTTCACGGCGAGCGGGACCGGTACCGCGTGGCCCCCTAGTCATGACGACCCGCCGGGCCCGAAGTCATCGCCAGTACCGGGCCGCTGAGCGTCATGTGCCGCGGGCCATCGGCGGCCTGGCCGATCCCTCCGGACGATCAGCCAGGCTCGCGCGGCTCAGCCTCATCCATACGCGCAGTGTATGGAACGACAGCCAACGCGTCCTTCTGCCCAGGCCAGCGGGCGGCTGTACTGGGGATCTGAGAAGAAGGGAGTCGCGATGGGTCATACGAACCGGCTGGCCGGGAAGGTGGCGCTGGTGACCGGCGGCAGCCGCGGAATCGGGGCGGAGATCGTGCGCCGGCTGGCGGCGGAGGGAGCCGACGTCGGCTTCACGTACCGCACCGGCCAGGACGAGGCCGAGCAGGTGGCCGGGCAGGTGCGCGGGCTCGGCCGCCGGGTGCTCATGCTGCGGGCGGACCTGGCTGATCCGGCCGCGCCCGCGGCGGTCGCCGAAGCAGCGATGGGCGAGTTCGGGAGGCTGGACATCCTGGTCAACAACGCCGGGATCGCCCACTGGGGACCCGGTGGCGCAGACCTCGGTGGAGGATTTCGACCGGCTGGTGGCCGTCGACGCCCGCGCCCCGTTCCTCATGATGCAGGCGGTGGCGGGCACGCTGGCTGACGGCGGGCGGGTGGTGAACATCTCCTCCGGCGTGACGAGCACGGCGCTGGCGGGCATCGCGCTGTACTCGGGGGCGAAGGCCTTCCTGGACCAGGCCACCAGGGTCGCAGCGGCCGAGTTCGCGGCCCGCCGGATCACGGTCAACGCGGTGGGGCCGGGCAGCACGATGTCCGGCCCGTTCGGGCAGATGACAGCTGAACAGAAAACGGAGGCGAGCTCGGCGTTCGCCCTCGGCCGGATCGGCGAGCCGGCCGACACGGCCGCCCTGGTCGCGTTCCTCGCCTCCGAGGACGCCGGGTTCGTCACCGGCCAGGTCATCTACGCCGCCGGCGGCCAGCGCGGCCCGATCAGGCTCGGCCGCTAGGGAGCTCCGGAGCCCGGGAAAGGCGGGACGGCGGGACGGCGGGACGGCTGGGTACGGCGGGATGGCGGGGCCGGTCCGGGACCTTCGGCCCTGCCGCGCTGCGTGATCGAAAGGCAACCTTGGTCAAGGTGGGCGCGACGATGCGGCGTGGAGTGGCGAGATGGGTAGGCATAGGGTCCTGGGCCTGGTCCTGGCGGGCGGAGCGGGCACCCGCCTGTGGCCGCTGACGGCGGGCCGGGCCACATCCGCGGTCCCGTTCGGCGGGGTGTACCGGGTGATCGACTTCGCGCTGTCCAACCTGGTCAACGGCGGGCTGCAGCATATCTACGTGCTGACCCAGTACAAGAGCCACAGCCTCAACAAGCACGTCACCACCACCTGGCGGCTGAGTACCCTGCTGGACAACTACGTCACGCCGGTCCCGGCCCAGCAGCGGCTCGGACCGCGATGGCAGGCCGGCTCGGCGGACGCGATCTACCAGTCGCTGAACCTGATCCATTCCGACCGGCCCGACCTCATCGTGGTGGTGGGGGCCGATCACGTGTACCGGATGGACCCACGTCAGATGATCGAGGCGCACCTGGGCTGGGGCGCGGGGGCCACGGTCGCGGTGCTTCCCATCCCGAGGAGCGAGGCGGCGCACTTCGGCGTCGCGCGGACCGCTCCGGACGGCCACCTCATCGAGATGTTCATGGAAAAGCCGTCTCATCCGCCGGACGGCCCGGGGCAGCCGGACGAGGTCCTGGTCTCCATGGGCAACTACGTGTTCGACACCGATGTGCTGGTGGAGGCGCTGCACAAGGACGCCGAGGACGGGGACAGCCGGCACAGCGTCGGCGGCGACATCATCCCGAGGCTGGTCCGGGAGCGCACCGCGCACGCCTATGACTTCCGGCGGAACGCGGTGCCCGGCGCCGAGGCGCGCGACGCGGGTTACTGGCGGGAAGTGGGGACGCTCGACTCCTACTTCGATGCGCACATGGACCTGTGCGCGGTCGACCCGGCGTTCAACCTCTACAACCGCCAGTGGCCGATCCTGACCTACGTACCGCCGGACCCGCCGGCCAAGTTCGTGCACGACGAGGCGGGCCGGGTGGGACGGGCGGTCGACAGCGTGGTCAGCAACGGGGTCATCGTCTCCGGCGGGCAGGTATGCAACTCGGTGCTGTCGCCCGGGGTCCGGGTGGACAGCGCGGCCCGGGTGAACCGGGCCGTGCTCATGCACAATTCCCGCGTCAGCCGGTGCGCCGTGGTCGAGGACGCCATCCTGGACAAGAACGTCGTCCTCGAGGAGGGGGCCACGGTCGGGGTGGACAAGGACCATGACCGGGCCCGCGGTCTGGTGGTGTCCAGAGGCGGCATCACCGTGGTCGGCAAGGGACAGGTCGTGCCCCGGTAACTCTTCCGTTAGGCCGTCACCCGCGCATAACGCACTAGCCCCCTCAGTGGTGGCTGCCTGCTCGCGGGCGGCCGCGGCCTGCTCGCGGACGTCGCGGAGCGCGGCGGCGGCCTGGGCGGCGGCGGTCTCGGCGGCCTGCTGGGCGGCGCGGGCGGCCTGCAGCGCCTCGAGCGCGTCTGCCTCGGCGGTGGCCTGGGCGGCCTGGGCATCGTGCGGTGGCGCGGCCAGGAAGCTGGTGATCAGGGGCGTGAGCAGGCTCGGGCGGGTCACCAGCTCGACGTGGCCGCCGTGGTAGACGTGCAGCGTCGCGTGCGGGATGCCCGCGGCCAGGATGCGGCCATTGGCCACCGGGATGATCGGGTCCTGGTCGCCGGTGAGTACCAGGGTGCGCTGGCGGATGAGCGGCAGCAGCGGCAGCGTGGTGAACCCCAGCGCGGCGGTGTGCTGGTACAGGAAACCGATGCTGAGCGGGCTGATCCGCGCCTTGTGCAGCGCCCTGGCCAGCGCGTCCGGGTCGGTTTTCGCGCTTCCTCCCCACAGGTCGCCCCAGCGGCGCAGGATGAGGTTCTTCACCGGCGGC
>Ga0208324_1000290_pt1 | contig 25121 bp, 23 predicted proteins | sample Sb_taG_2_FD_187707 | JGI IMG/M metagenome (GOLD analysis project Ga0208324, IMG submission 187707) | Peat soil microbial communities from Weissenstadt, Germany - Sb_50d_5_LS metaG (SPAdes) (version 2) | ecosystem: Environmental > Terrestrial > Soil > Wetlands > Peat | place: Germany... | reverse complement strand
AGGCTTCGGCCAGCTCCAGCAGGCTGGCGTAACCCGCCCCCCAGCGGACGGTCAGGCCGCTGCGCGCGAACGCGATCTCCGGGCCGTCACCTGCCTGCCCCGCCGGCTGGTGCGGCGGCCGGGCGGCGGTCGCCGCGATACCGGGCGTCTGCGCCGGGGCGGCGCCGAAGATCTCGGTCCGCACCCTCTCGACACCCAGATCCGCCAGGGCCGCCGATACCTCGGCCATGAACGCCGCCGGCCCGCAGACGTAGGCGTCGGCGTCCCGCGGAAGGCCCAGGGCGGCCAGCATGGAGGCCGACAGCCGACCCGGCGCCTGATAATCGCGCCCGAGGACGTCGGCGGGCCCCGGCCGGCTGTAGCAGATGTACCGGTGCCCGCGGGCCAGGCCGGCCAGCAGGGATCTCGACTCCGCGGCGAACGGTTCCTCGGCCCGGCTGCGGGCCCCGTGCAGCCACCAGACGTCGCGACCTGATCCGCTGGCGGCCAGGGCGTGCAGCATGGCCAGGACCGGAGTCGCCCCGACACCCGCGCTGATCAGCAGGACCGGCCCCTCCCCCGGCTGGAGCACGAAGGTACCGCGCGGGGCGGCCGCGTCCAGCACGTCGCCGGCCCGGACCCGGGAGTGCACGTACTGGCTGCCCGCGCCGTGCGGCTCGCGCTTGACGCTGATCCGGTAGGAAGCCGCCCCGGGCGGGCCGGACAGCGAGTAACTGCGCAGCAACCGCTTGGCGCCATCGCCGACGTCCAGCCGCAGGGTGAGGAACTGCCCGGGCAGGGCGGCCGGCAGGGCGGCACCGTGGGGATCGGCCAGGTGCAGCGAGATCACCGACGAGCTTTCCCGGTCCACCGCGGCCACCACCAGCGGCCCGAACCCGGGCCAGGCCGGCGGCGGGCTCACCGCGGTCAGCCCGGCGTTGCCCGCGGCCCCGCCGGAACCCTCGGGGCCGCCAGAGGACGGTGCCTCGTCGATGGCCCGGAAGGAGGCCTGCCAGCCCGGCGACAGCGCCGGTATGCGCAGCGCGCGCTCGACCTGCTCCCGGGGATGGCCCGGCAGGTAGAGCAGGGCGTCGATCTCGGCCACCGTCATGGCCTGTTCCCCGGCGGCCACCTTGACGACCTCGTCCCCGGCCTGGACCGCGCCCTCGCGCAGCACCCGGAAGTAGAAGCCCGGCCGGTGATGGGACACCAGCAGGGCCGGCATGCGCGCGTCGTTCATCCGGATGCCGACCCGGTAGCACGTCACCCGGGGCTGGGTGACTTCGAACAGCGCCTCGCCGATCTGGTAGCGGTCACCCACGCACACCTGATCGTCGGCCAGGCCCTCGACGGTGAAGTTCTCCCCGAACTGCCCGAACTCAAAGTCATCCCGGCCCAGCTCGCGCCGCCAGTGGTCGTAGGAGCCGAGCTGGTACACGAACACGGCGCGGTATACCCCGCCGTGCCCGGCCAGGTCACCCTGGCCGTCGCCGTCGAGGTTCAGCCGCCGGGCCAGGCAGGGGCCGCCGACCGGCCGTTTCCACACCGCGGTACGCACCGTGCGGCCGTGCCAGCTCACATCCTGGGGCAGCCCGACGTTGACCGACACCAGACGGCCGGAGGCGCCCGCGACCATCACTCCACGTTAACGGGAGGACGGCGGGGCGCCCGCGGCCGGGTGCGGTGCGCTACGGCAGCGACCACTTCTGGTTGGCGCTGCCCTGGCACCTGTACACGATCAGCTGGGTGCCGTTCGTGGTCGAGGAGCGCGGGTCATCCAGGCAGAGCGCGCCGCCGTGGGCCTGCAGCTTGAGCTCGCCGTTGGACAGCTGGCTCCACTTCTCGTTCGACCCGCCGTTGCAGGAGTACAAGATGACCTTGCTGCCGCTGCCGCCGTTCCCCTTGTCGTTCAGGCACTTGCCGTTGTGCTTGAACTCGCTGTTGCTGTAACTCCACGACTCTGCCTGGTCGGAGCCGCTGCAGCCCCAGATCACGACCTCGGCCCGGTTGGCCGAGCTGTTGCCCTTGTCATCCACGCACTTGCCGCCGGAGCCCTTGACCGGATGCACCGGCGAGGCGCCGCCAGAGGTCGAAGAACCGGCGGCCGTGTAACTCAGCGTCCCGGTGTAGTCGATCTTCGGGGTGATGTCGGCTTTCGGCACGCTTATGCCCACGTTCACGGTGCAACTGCCGTCAGCGGCGGTGGGGGGCAGCGGCGTCAGCGGCACGGTAAGGGGTGTCGCGGCGTTATCGGTGGCGCCCAGCTGGTTCTGGGAGCCGCTGCTGTCGGCGCAGCTCACCGTCCAGCTCACATCGATGTTCTCGCTGGCGCTGCCGGAGTCCACGGCCACCGATATCGAGCCCGGCGAGGGAATCGTCGTGTCCAGATTGCAGATATAGCCGTTATCCCCGTTCCCGCCGCAGGCAGCGGCCAGGGTGTCGGCGTGGGCCACTTGCAGGCTCGCGCTGACCGCCCCGGCCGCGAGCAGGCCGGTCGCTGCCGTATAGACGACAAGGCGACGTATTCCCTGCATCATCAACTGCCTCTCTAGGTGACTTATGACCCATGCTCCCCAAGGCATGGACGCGGAAGAATAGGCACCGGTTTACACCCGCTGTACCGGCGCCGCGCCGATAACGGAGATTTATGCCCCGGTGACCAACTCTGCGTAGAGAGCGGCGGTCTGGGCGGCGATGGCGGCCCAGCCGAACTCGGCGACCGCGCGCTTGCGGCCCGCCTCGCCCATCGCCGCGGCCCGGGCGGGATCACTGACCAGGGCGTTCAGCGCCACGGTCAGCGGTCCGGGTTCGCCCGGCGGCACCAGCAGGCCGGTCTCGCCGTCGGCCACCACCTCCGGGATCCCGCCGGTGCGGGACCCCACCACGGCGGTCCCGCACGCCATCGCCTCCAGGTTCACGATGCCGAGCGGCTCGTAGATCGACGGGCAGGCGAAGACCGTGGCGTGCGTGAGCAGCTGGATCACTTGACGCTTGGGCAGCATCTCCGGGATCCACACCACGCCGGACCGGGAAGCGCGCAGGCCGTCCACCAGCCCGGTCACCTCAGCCTCGAGCTCCAGTGTGTCGGCCTGCCCCGCGCACAGCACCAGCTGGGCCTGCGGAACCAGGCCGGACGCCGCGCGGAGCAGTACTGGCACGCCCTTCTGCCGGGTGATCCGGCCGACGAAGATCACGTAGGGGCGGCTCAGATCGATGCCGTGCCGCTCGAGCACGTCGGTGTTCGGATCCGGGTGGTATTCGGCGGTGTCGATCCCGTTGCGTATCACCCGGATTCGTTCGGCCGAAATCTCGGGGTAAACGGTCATGATGTCGGAGCGCATGCCGTCCGATACGGCCACCACCGCGGCGGCTGAGGCTGCCGATACGCGCTCGCACCAGGTGGACAGCCGGTAACCCCCGCCGAGCTGCTCGGCCTTCCACGGGCGCAGCGCCTCGAGCGAGTGCATGGTCATGACGTGCGGGATGCCGTACAGCATGGCCGCGAGGTGACCGGCCAGGTTGGCGTACCAGGTATGCGAGTGGACGAGCTGAGCCGTGCCGACCCCGGCGGTCATGGACAGATCGGTGGACATCACCTGGAGCGCCTGGTTGGCGTCGTCCAGCAGGTCCCAGGGCCGGTGGGCGACGGCGCCGGGGCGGTCCGCGCCCTGGCAGTGCACGGTCAGGTCCACCAGCGGGGCCAGCTCGCGGGCCAGGTAGGTGACGTGCACGCCCGCGCCGCCGTACACCTCGGGCGGATACTCGCGGGTCAGCAGGGCGACGCGCAGGCGACCCGGCGCGGGCTGCACAGTCACGGGACGACCTCCTGGCCCTTGCCCACCACGGTGATCCCGTCGCCCGAGACCACAAAGCCACGCTGCCTGTCACGGTCCTTGTCCACGCCCACCTGCGCCCCTTCCGGCACCGTGACGTTCTTGTCGATGATCGCGTCCCTGACCACGGCGTGGCGGCCGATCTGGGTGTTGTGCAGCAGAACCGACCGGTCCACGGTGGCCCAGCTGTTCACCCGCACCCCGGGCGAGAGCACTGACTGGCGCACCAGGCCGCCGGAGATCACCACCCCCGGGCTGACCAGGCTGTCGAGCGCGCGTCCGACCCGGTCCCCCGCTTCGTGTACGAACTTGGCCGGCGGCAGCGACGGCACGGACGTCAGGATCGGCCACCTGTCGTTGTACAGGTTGAAGATCGGCTCGACCGCGCACAGGTCCATGTGGGCCTCGAAGTAGGAGTCGAGCGTGCCGACGTCGCGCCAGTAGCCCGCGTCCCGCGGGCCCGCGCCCGGGACCTCGTTGAGCATGAAGTCGTACGCCTGAGCGCTGCCGTTCTGCACCAGGTTCGGGATGATGTTGCCGCCGATGTCGTGCCGGCTCGAATCGTCCTCGGCGTCCTTGCGCAGCGCGTCGACCAGCACGTCGGTGTCGAACACGTAATTGCCCATGGACGAGTAGCTCATCTCGGGGTTGCCCGGCATGGGCGGCGGGTCGGCGGGTTTCTCCAGGAACGCCTCGATGGTCCGGCCGTCCGCCCCGACCCTGACGATGCCGAACGCCGAGGCCTCGTCCCGGGGCACCGGGATGGCGGCCACGGTCACCCCGGCCCCGCCTTCCACGTGGTGACCGATCATCTGCGTCGGGTCCATCCGGTACACGTGGTCCGCGCCGAAGACGATCACGATGTCCGGCTGCTCGTCGTTGATCAGGTTCATCGACTGGAAGATGGCGTCCGCGGAGCCGGTGTACCAGTGCGGGCCCAGCCGCTGCTGCGCCGGGACCGGCGTCACGTAGTTGCCGAGCAGGGCACTCATCCGCCACGTGGTGGAGATGTGGCGGTCCAGGCTGTGGCTCTTGTACTGGGTCAGCACGCAGATCTTGCGGATGCCGCCGTTGGCCAGGTTGGACAACGCGAAGTCGATCAGCCGGTACACCCCGCCGAACGGCACCGCCGGCTTGGCCCGGTCCGCGGTCAGCGGACTCAGGCGCGTGCCCGCGCCGCCAGCGAGCACGATTCCCAGTACGGACCGCTCCGGCATGGGCCCTCCTGACGTGGTTTCGGGTTAACTGCCATGCTCCCTCGCCTCCGGCGCAACGGGGAAGAGCCCGGCTGCTGAACCCGGGGTGTCTTCCGGCGTCTCAGGACCCTTGGGGCCCCTCGGGTCCGTCGCCCGCCACACCTCGCGGACCAGCACCTGCAGGGCGCCGGCCGCGGGGATGGCCAGCAGGGCGGCGACGAAACCGCCGAACACCCCGCCGACCAGGCTGCCGAGCGAGGCGCCGACCAGCACCGCTATCAACACCAGCAGCGGGCTGATCTTCACCGTCCTGCTCATGATCACCGGGTTCAGGATGTGGTTCTCGACCTGGGTGTAGACCAGGAACACCACCAGGGTGACGATGCCGGCGGTGACGCCCTGGGTGAAGGCAAACAGCACGGTGGGGATGCCTGCCAGGGCGCCGCCGATCATGGGCAGGAAGTCCACCAGGGCGACCCACAGCCCCCACAACTGGGGGAACGGCACGCCGACGATCATCAGCGTCACGAACACCACCACCCCCGCGATGATCGAGGTCAGCAGGTTCCCCAGCATGTACCCGATGACGGACCGGTTCACCTCGCCGGCCACCCGCGTGACCGCCTTCGCGCGCTGCGGCGGCATCTGGCTCAGCGTCCAGCGCCGCATCTTCGGGCCCTCGAGCAGCAGCAGGAGGACCAGGATGAAGATCGTGAACAGCTCGATGACCAGCGAGACGGCGCCCTTGCCGATGGTCAGGGCCGGCTTGCTGAGCGACTGCGCGTAGCCCACCAGCTTGGGCGTGTTCCTCTGTACCCACGTCAGGATGTGGTACTTGCGTGCGATGTGGCCGATCCAGCCCTGGCCCGACTCGGCGCTGGCGACGTAGCCGGGCAGCCGGTTGGCCAGGTGGGTGATCCCGTTCACCAGCGGATACCCAAAGACCAGGGCCAGGGCGAGGAAGGCCAGCGCGGCCAGCAGGCTGACGATCGTCACCGCCAGGCCCCGGCGGAGAGCCAGCTTCTTCTCCAGGAAGACCACCATCGGGTTGAGCAGCAGCGCCAGGAACCCGGCCACCGCCATGAGCAGGACGATGTCCCGCAGCCGGTAGATCAGCTTGCCCGCCAGGTACGTGGCCGCCACCACCGCCACCGTGACCACGATGGTCCGCAGCGGGACGTGCCGCGCGTCGGCGTAGGCCCACAGCCGGGCCAGGCGACCCTGCGGCGGAGGCTGGTCGGTCACCTGACCAGCATGACAGGTCGCGGTGGCACCGGTTTCACCTGCCGTCGCCCGGGATCGTGACGGGGAGAGTACGCGGCCCGCGCACCTGCCCGGCGGACCAGGTGACGGCGGCGGGGTCGGACAGCTCGAAATCCGGGTAGCGGGCCAGCCATTCCTCCAGGGCGACCCGGAGCTCCATCCGGGCCAGGTTGGATCCGAGACAGCGATGACGGCCCAGCCCGAAGGCCGCGTGGCGGTTCTGGGCCCGGTCGAGCCGCACCAGGCCGGGGTCCTCGAAGATGGCCGGGTCCCGGTTGGCCGCGGGGAACGGGAGCAGCAGCCAGTCGCCCTCCCTGAACGGGTGGCCGTGGAAATCGAAGTCCGCCGCGACCAGGCGCGCCATCGTGACCGGCGCGTAGGCCCGGAGCAGTTCCTCCAGGGCGGTGCCCATCAGCTGCGGTTCGGCCGCCAGCCGGCGGCGGTCCGCCGGGTGCTGGGCCAGGTGCCAGAGGGAGGCGCCGATAGCCGACCAGGTGGTGTCGATCCCCGCGACCATCAGCAGGATCATGGTGCCGCGGAGCGGGAGGTGAAGTGCTCGTGGTCATAGGCCACCTCCGACACCAGGTCGTGGGTGACGGGCAGCCACGCCCCGCCGTACCGGTCGCTGTGCGCCACCGGGCACCGCTGCCGCAGGTCGTCCCAGATCGGGTACGGGTCGGCGACCCACGCCGGGTCGGTGTGATCGAAGTCGGTGGCAAAGTCCCGCACCGGGGGGTGGCCGCTGGTCATGGCTCGGGAGAAACGCTGTAACAGCGGTTAGGTCCCTGGCACTGGTCCGGATCGACGCGGACGCGGAAGGTGACGTGGGTCACGATGCCCCCTGGATCAGCGGCTGGCTTTTCCTCAGGCTAACTCCCGCCACCAGCCAAGCGTAGGTTGCTGGAGTGAACGTGAACCAGACGGCCGGAGGTCTGTGGTTCCGGTTCCTGTCCGGGCCGGACATCGACTCGCTCGGCCTCACCAACGCCGAGATCGTCGCCGCGGTCACCGACGCCGCGCGTGCGCACGGTGACGGGCGCGTAGTGGTCGAGCCGCGGGTGCACCTCGTCCCCGACAACGACGGCGCCGGCCATTTCAACGTGCTCCGCGGTCACCGACGCCGCGCGTACGCACGGTGACGGGCGCGTAGTGGTCGAGCCGCGGGTGCACCTCGTCCCCGACAACGACGGCGCCGGCCATTTCAACGTGCTCCGCGGCCACCTGTCGGTGCCCGGGGTGAGCGGGGTCAAGGTGGTCGGCGACTTCGTGTCGAACTACGCCGCCGGGCTGCCCAGCGAGCTCGGGCTGCTCACGCTGTATGACCCGCAGACTGGCGTCCCCCTGGCGATCATGGACGCCACCATGATCACCGCCTGCCGGACCGGCGCGATGACCGCGGTAGGAGCCCGCTACCTGGCCCGGCGGGACGCCCGGGTGCTCGGCCACGTCGGCGCCCGCGGGACCGCGTTCTGGAACGTCGTGCTGCTCGACGAGCTGTTCGACCTCGACGAGATCCGGATCACCAGCCGGCGGCCCGAGTCCCGGGAGGCCTTCGCGCGGCAGCTGGCCACGGTTACCGGCACGCACATCCGGGTGGCCGCCTCGGCCGAGGAGGTCTTCGACGGCGCCGACATCCTGGTCGAGGCGTCGCGGCTGAGTGCGCCCGAGCCGCTGCTGCGCACCTCCTGGGTCAGGCCCGGCGCCTTCGTCGTCCCCTACGGCACGGTCAGCGCGGTGGAACTCGACCTGCTCGACGTGATGGACAAGGTGGTGGTGGACGACTGGCGGGAAGCACAGTCGGGGCGCTTCGGCGCGCTGCGCCGTCACGTCGACACCGGCCGGCTCTCGGCCGCGTCACTGCACGCCGAGCTGGGCCAGATCGTCACCGGTGCGCGGCCCGGCCGGGAACGTGACGACGAGCGGATCCTGTTCTGGCACCGCGGGCTGGCCATCCTCGACATCGCCGTCGGCCTGGCCATCCTGCGCCGGGCCGAGCAGCAGGGCGCCGGGACGATGCTCCGTTACCGCTCGTGACGCCCGCCCTGGAGGTCACCGGAGCGGATCTTGGCCAGATCCGGGCCGTGGCCGCGGGCCAGGCCGTCCGCATCGGGCCCGGGCTGCTGGCCGCGGTGCGGCGGCAGCGCGCCGAGGCCACGCGGGCGCTGGCCGACGGGCGGCTGGTGTACGGCGTGAACACGGGCTTGGGCGCGCTGTCCTCGGTCCGCCTGACCGAGCAGCAGCAGCGTTCGCACCAGCGCAACCTGCTGCTGGCGCGGGCGACGGGCGGTCCGCCGTGGCTGGAGGTGCCCGAGGCGCGGGCGGTCGTCATGGTCAGGCTGCTGACGTTCCTGTCCGGCGACGCCGCCGTGTCCGCCGAGCTCTGCCAGCGGCTCGCCGAGTTCCTCAACCGCGGCGTCGTGCCCGCCGTGCCCCGCACCGGCGCCGGTGCGGCAGGCGAGATCATGCAGCTGGCCCATACGTTCGGGCCCGTGGCGGGCATCGGCCGGGCCCTCGGGCCGGGCGGAACCGTCGTCCCGGCGAGCCAGGCGCTGCGCGAGGCCGGGCTCGGTGAGTTCACGCTCGGCCCTAAGGAGGGCATTGCCCTGATCCAGGGCGTGCCCGGGACGACCGGCCTGTGCGCGCTGCGCCTCGGCGAGGCCACCGCGCTCACCTCGCTGATGGAAGGATCGGCGGCGCTGGCCATCGTCGCCGCCCGGGCGTCACGGGATCCCTACCGTGCCGCCTGCGCCCGCGGTGACGACGTGCTCGCCGCGGTCCTCGGCCGGCTCCGCGCGGCAATCGGCGACGACCCGGCGCCGCGGTCGCTGCAGGCGCCGGTTTCGTTCCGGGTGGCCGGCCCGGTCCTCACCCAGGTCGTGCGGTCGGCCGGCCTGCTCGAGGCGGCGGTGCTCCGTGCCCTGACCGGGGTCACCGACTCCCCCGCCTACCTCGAGGGACAGTTCACCGGCACCGCCGGGTTCCACGGCATCGACCTGTCCGCGCACTGCGACCAGCTCATCGCGGCGTTGTGCCACGCAGCCGAGGTGGCGGCGGCTCGCGTCCACCGGCTGCTGGATCCCTCGGTCACCGGGCTGCCCGCGCAGCTCGCCCGCGAGCCGGGCCCGCAGGCCGGGCTGACGCCGGTGCACAAACGGGCCGCCGGCGAGGTCCACGCCATGCGGCGGCTGGCCACCGCGACCCCGGTCGGCCTGATCGAGACCTCCGGCGGCCAGGAGGACGTGCAGTCGTTCGCCTGGGAAGCCGCCGAGAAGCTCGCCGCCGCGCTGCGCCACGCCCGCGCGGTCGCGGCGTGCGAGTTGCTGGCCGGCTACCAGGCCGCGGCGCTGTCCGGTCGTCCGCCGCCGGTGGGCTCCCGGGCGCTGCTGGACCGGCTGGCGGGCATTATCGGCCCGATCGAAGGCGACCGGCCGTTCGGCGAGGACCTCGAGCGCCTCATCGAGGCGGAGACCGACGGCACGTGGCGCACTCCCGATGCGAGTGCTAGCGGGCGGAACGAGTGACGACCCGCACGGTCGGCATCGCCGAAGCCAGGCGGAGGATGTCATCTGGATCGGCGGTCACGACCACCGCGCGGCCGTGCATGGACGCCACAGCGACTGAATGCGCGTCGACGACGTCCTTCGTGTCCGCGCCCGCGCCATGAAGGACGGCCCCAACGCGGCGAGCAAGGTCGAAGTCTGTCGGAACGACGCGGACCGCGGGCCGCGCGGCGCGGGTATCACGATGCCGCGCCAGCGACGCCTCGACCGCACGAGTACGCCCTGCGCCTCGGCAGCACTCGGCACATACCAGCGCCGGGAGCAGCACGTCACTCTTGCGCTCCCAGGCCTCGGCCAGTAGCGCCCGCAGCCGGTCGGGCGGAGGCTGCTCGGTCAGAGCGTCCAAGCCGTCAGCATCCAGGATGAGCGGTGCGCCAGTCATCCCGCGGCCATGCCCGGGCTATCCTCGGCTTCGTCGAACGCGGCCGCCGCATCGGCTCGGGCCTCGGCTGATACCGGACCCGCCTGGGCTTCCCACCGATCAAGAAGCTGCCGCAGCGTCGCTAGCCGACCCAGACGCTCCACGTGCTCGGCCAGCGCAGTGTTAACCACCGCGGACAGCTTCTCCTCGCCGAACGCGTGGGCCAGGTCGACGAGTTCCTCGTCCACCGTAACAGTTATCTTACGCTTCGCCATATAACGATACTACTCTACCTAACGTCCAGGCCGGTGATGGCGCGGCCGATGATGAGGCGCTGGATCTCCGAGGTGCCCTCGAAGATGGTGAAGATCTTCGCGTCCCGGTGCCAGCGCTCCACCGGGAACTCCCGGATGTACCCGTTCCCGCCGAGGATCTGGATGGCCTGCTCGGTGACCCGGACCGCGGTCTCCCCCGCGACCAGCTTGGACATCGACCCCTCGGCCCGGCGGAACGGCCGGCCATGCCGCGCCATCCAGGCCGCGCGCCAGGCCAGCAGGCGGGCCGCGTCGACCGCGGCCTGCATGTCCGCGAGCATGAACGCCACGGCCTGGTTCTGCCCGATCGGGCGGCCGAACTGGACCCGCCGCGTCGAGTACTCGGCGGCGTACTCCGCCGCGGCCCGCGCGATCCCCACCGCCATCGCCGCCACGCCGGGCCGGGAGGCCTCGAACGTCCGCATCGCGGCCTGCTCACCCGCGCGGCCGCCCTCCCGGACCCGGGCCAGCCGCTCCTCGAGCCGGTCCCGGCCGCCGAGCAGGCACCGCCCTGGCACCCGGACGTCGGACAGCACGACCTCGGCGGTGTGCGAGGCCCGGATGCCGTGCTTGCGGAACTTCTGCCCCATGGACAGCCCCGGCGTGCCCGGCGGCACGACGAAGCTGGCCTGCCCGCGCGAGCCGAGCGACGGGTCCACCGACGCCACGACCACGTGCACGTCGGCGATGCCGCCGTTGGTGACCCAGGTCTTCACCCCGTTCAGCACCCACTCGCCGGCCGCGGCGTCGTAGGTCGCCCGCGTCCTGATCGCGGACACGTCGCTGCCCGCATCGGGTTCCGAGGAGCAGAACGCCCCCAGCTTCACGTCCCCCGGCCCGCCGAACATCTGCGGGCACCACTCCCCGACCTGCTCCGGCGTCCCGTTGGCCACCACCGAGAGTGTCGCCAGCGTGCTGCCCGCCAGCGACATCCCGATGCCCGCGTCGCCCCAGAACAGTTCCTCGAACACGACGGGGATGCCGAGCCCGGACGGTTCCAGGTACTGCGTGGTGTAGAAGTCCAGCGAGTACAGCCCGATCTTGGCCGCCTCCTCGAGCACGGGCCACGGGGTCTCCTCGCGCTCGTCCCACTCGGCGGCGGCAGGCCGGATCACCGAAGCGGCGAACTCGTGCAGCCAGTCCCTCGTCTGTACCAGGTCCTCCCCGAGTTCCAGCGAGAACTCCCGGCTCCCGGGGCCTGCCTCCGGCGCGTTGCTCATGCCGCCCTCCAGCGCACTATGTTACTCGAAGGTAACATCATGGCTCCGGCCGCGGGAAGGCGGCCGCCCGTAATCCCGGAGAATTCATGCCGAACGGGTCGTGGTGCTCGCGCCCGGGCACGCGGGAGGGCCTAATCCGGCGGTCCCAGTTCAGGGGTGCTGGCGGCCCGGCCCGTTCCTTCGATACCGCCCACATCGCTCTGACGTGGGCCATTCGTGATTGTCCGTTAATAGTCGACTACTTTCGATACTCATCGTGTACCATCCGGGACATGACGGCAGCCCCCCAGCCAGATCCGCGAGCCTATATGCAGCTTGCCGCGTTTATCCGGGACCAGATCGCCAGCGGGACGCTCGCTCCGGGCGGCCGGCTCCCGTCGATCGCGGCCCTGCGCCGCCAGCATGGGCACTCCCGCCAGACGGTCGGCAAGGCCATGCGCATCCTCGAGGGCGAGGGCCTGATCTACCGGGTGCCTGGTCTCGGCTACTACATCAGCCACAGCGCGGTCGCTACGCCGCACGACTGAGACACGCTGACCCGGACGGTCCTAAGTCCTGGGCGTGCTGGTCGAGGAACTCGTAGATGTCGGCGTCGTCGACGCCGGGAAAGCTTCCGGCCGGCAGCGCGGACAAAATGTGCGAGTGCGCGCGGGCCGACGGCCACGCGTTGCCTTCCCAGCGTTCGGCCAGCGTGGCGGGCGGCCGGCTGCAGCACTCACCGTCCGGGCAGGCCGAGCGTTTCCTGGCCGTCGCCTCCCGGCCGCGGAACCAGCGGGAATGCTCGAATGGGACACCGAAGGTGATGGCGAATCCCCGATCGGCCCGCGGGTCGACCTGAGCGATGCAGAAGTAGCTGCCGGACGGGGTGTCCGAGTACTGGTAGTACGGGGAAAAGCGGTCGGCGGCGCCGAACACCTGGCGCCCCGACCACTGGCGGCACAGCCGCTGTCCCTCGATCGCGCCCGACAGGTCCGCGGGAAATACCACCCCGTCGTTCTCGTAGGCCTTGTAGATGATGCCGCTCGCGTCGTTCTTCACGAAGTGGCAGGGCAGGTTCAGGTGATGGGTGGCGAGGTTGGTGAACCGGTGCGCGGCCATCTCGTACGACACCGAGAACAGGTCCACCAGGTCCTCGACCGCGAGATCGCGTTCCTGTTTCGCATGCTGGAGCACCGGCACGGTCGCGGTCTCCGGCATCAGCACCGCCGCGGCGAAGTAGTTCGCCTCGACCCGCTGCCGCAGGAAGTCGGCGAAATCCCGTGGCACCTGATGGCCGAGCAGGAAGTGGCCGAGCGCTTGCAGCACCACGGCCCGCGGTGAGTGTGCGCCGACCGACTCCTGTTTGACGTAGATCCGGCGGTTCCGCAGGTCGGTCAGCGACCGTACCGACCGGGGCAGGTCCTGGATATAGCGCACGGCGAAGCCATGGCGGCTCACCACCGAGACCAGGATGCCCTGGGTCAGCGCGCCGCCCGAATAGCCCCCGGCGCTCAGCGCCGCGGCCGCCTCGCGCTCGACGGTCTCGAAGTAGTTGTCCCGTTCGCGCATCGCGCCGCGCAGCGCCGCGTTGCCGGCCCTGGCTTCCTCCGGGGTGGCGGTCGGCTTGGACCGCTGCGCCCGCAGTTCCGCCGCGACCGCGACCAGGTGCTCGAGCACGTCAGTGGGCACGCGCACCCCGATCTTGAGCTGCGGCAGGCCGAGACGCCGGTAGGACGGGTCCTGCTGCGCGTCGGCCAGCGCGATCTCCAGCTGCGCCCGGCGGCTGGGCGGCTGCCTGCTGAGCAGGTCGGACACCGGTACCGACAGCGCCGTGGCCAGTTGCTCGATCAGTGAGAGCTTCGGCTCCCGGCGCCCGTTCTCGAGCAGGGACAGGGCCGAGGGAGCGCGGCCTATGCGCTCTCCAAGCTCGGTGAGCGTCAGACCCCGGGTGCGGCGCAGATGACGCAGTCGCTGGCCGAAGGTTATAAGGTCTATACCATCGGTCTGGACCAAAATTTGCCGATCTTTCATCGTGAAGCTCAGTCTATATTGCCTGTCTGGCAAATTTCTAGGTTTTTTAGGACCATTGACCCTACCGAGCCGTCACCCGCTTGGCCACCCTGAGGTAAAGGTCCCGCCCGGAACCGGGATCCCGGCGTTGCGAGGAAGGCACCACAGTGGACAGCATCAGCCAGCAGGCGGCCAGGCTAAGCGCGGAGTGGGCCACCGACCTCCGGTGGAACAACACCTCCCGGACGTACTCGGCCGAGGACGTCATCCGGCTGCGCGGCACGGTGCGGGAGGAGTACACGCTGGCCAGACTGGGCGCTGAGCGCCTCCGCAGGCTGCTGGACGCCGAGGACGCCGTCACGGCGCTCGGCGCGGTCACGGGCATGCAGGCGGTGCAGCAGGTCAGGGCGGGGCTCAAGGCGATCTACCTGTCGGGCTGGCAGGTGGCGGCGGACGCGAACCTGGCCGGGCAGACCTACCCGGACCAGAGCCTGTACCCGGTCAACTCGGTGCCTGCCGTGGTGCGCAGGATCAACAACGCGCTGCTGCGCGCCGACCAGATCACCTGGTCGGAGTCCCCGGACGGCGATGTGAGCGGCGCCCCTTACTGGCTAGCGCCCATCGTGGCCGACGCCGAAGCCGGATTCGGCGGCGCGCTGAACGCGTATGAGCTGATGAAGTCCATGATCGCGGCGGGTGCGGCCGGGGTGCACTGGGAGGACCAGCTCGCGTCCGAGAAGAAGTGCGGTCACCTGGGCGGCAAGGTCCTCATTCCGACGAGCCAGCATGTCAAGACGCTCAACGCCGCCCGGCTGGCCGCCGACGTGTGCGGCGTGCCCGCGCTGGTGATCGCGCGCACCGACGCCCACGCGGCCACGCTGCTGACCACGGACGTGGACGAGCGGGACCGGCCGTTCCTGACCGGGACGCGCACCCCGGAGGGGTTCTACCGGGTGCGGAACGGGATCGAGCCGTGCATCGCCCGGGGGCTGGCCTATGCCCCATACTCGGACCTGATCTGGATGGAGACCTCCACCCCCGACCTCGACGTGGCCCGCGAGTTCGCCGAGGCGATCAAGAGCGAGTACCCGGACCAGCTGCTCGCTTACAACTGCTCGCCGTCGTTCAACTGGCGCGCGCACCTGGACGAGTCGACGATCGCGAAGTTCGGCAAGGAACTCGCGGCCATGGGCTACCGGTTCCAGTTCATCACGCTGGCCGGCTTCCACGCCCTCAACTACTCCATGTTCGAGCTGGCTCGCGGCTTCGCCGACGAGGGCATGCCCGCCTACGTGAGGCTGCAGGAGGCGGAGTTCGCGGCCGAGAAGCACGGCTACACCGCCACCCGGCACCAGCGTGAGGCGGGGACCGGTTACTTCGACCTGGTGACCTCGGCGATCTCGCCGAACGCCGAGACCGTGGCCCTGGCCGGCTCGACCGAATCCGAGCAGTTCCACGCCGCCTGACCCTCTCTTTTGCTCTGCTGTGGACGATGAACCCCGGGTTTCACCCGGGGTTCATCGCGTTGGGCAGACCTCGAAGCGGGCGGGCCAGGGGGCGCGGTCAGCTGTAGTCGGGGGTGCTGGCCGGGCCGGCCGGAGCCCCGGGATCCGCCGGGCCCCAGGGCGCCTGCGAACGGCCGGGCTCCATCTGGGGCTGCGGCCTGGTGTCGGCCCAGTCGGCCAGGAGCCCGTCGCCGCCCGCCATGGTCTGGGTCGCCGCTAGATCGGGATAGGGGGCCGGGGTGGCCTCGTAGGGCGCGGGCGCGGCGGCGACCGCCCTGCGTCGCCATCTGGACGGCACGAACAACGGGATGATCATGGCCAGGCCCGCCGCGGCCAGCACGCCGTCAAAGAGCATGGCCTCGAAACCAGTGCCGTAGCTCTGCGACTTCAGCGGGATGTAATGGACCGCGCGCCGCACGCTGTACAGGTACAGCCCGGTCCAGGCGAGCAGGGCGAGGCCGGGCAGGCCGGACGCGAGCGGGGAGATCACCGGCACGGCCATCAGGATCCCGGCGAGCAGGCCGACGGCGAGCAGCACGCCGAACCCCTCGAGGACGGCGTGGTCGTGGATGAGGGAACCGCCGCCAGCAGGCAGCCCGCCGCCCTTGGCCGGCCCGATGAGCAGCTTCAGGTAACCCCACGAGCCTGCGAAGAACACCGCGGCGGCCATGACAATGGCCAGGCCTATACCGGTCACATGGCGCATATCTCTCAACCCCTTTAGTGGTTCACAGACGGACAGCTTACGGCTGGTCGCCCCGCACGTCATGGGGCTCCGCGGTGTGTCGCGACGCACTGATCAGCCACGTTCCCGGGTGGCCTCCTCACCAGATCACGGGTGCCACCCAATATGCTGGCCGGGTGCGCATTCACGCCATCTTCGGGGGAATCGGCGCGTTCGCCGTCAAGTTTCGCTGGGTGGTCATCGCGGCCTGGCTGATCGCGGCCATCGCCGTGCCGAAGTTCCTGCCCTCACTGAACAGTGTCACTCAGGGCAACAACAGTGCCTTCCTGCCCGCCAGCGCGCCCAGCGAGCAGGCGGCGCAGCTCGCGGCGCCGTTCGGGACCACCAACCTGGTCCCGGTGCAGGTGGTCGCGGCGGTAGACCAGGGCACCCTGAGCACGGCGGACACGACCTGGCTGGGCACGCTGCAGCATGACCTGGCGACCGTTCCGACCGTGGTTTCCGTGCGCGACCTGGGCCGGTCAGCCGACCAGCAGGCCGAGCAACTGCAGGTGCTGTCCGACGTCAACCAGGCCAGCCAGCCGGACCAGACCACCCTGGTGAAGAACATCCGCGCGCAGATCGTGAAGGCAGCGCCCCCGGCCGGGCTGGCGGTGCACCTGGCCGGCCAGATCGCGATCAACGTCGACCAGCAGACCAAGTCGGGCAACACGGGGAATCAGGTCGAGTTGGTGTCTGTGGTCTTCATCCTGATCCTGCTGCTGCTGATCTTCCGATCGCTGCTGGCGCCGCTGATCACGCTGATACCCGCGTTCTTTGCCGTGGCCATCTCCGGGCCGCTGGTGGGCGAGGCGGCGCACGCCGGCCTGAAGGTCTCGGTCATCGCCCAGCTGCTGCTGATCGTGCTGGTCCTCGGCGCGGGCACGGACTACGGCCTGTTCCTGGTGTTCCGCGTGCGCGAGAACCTGCGCGGGGGGGCGGAGCCCAAGGACGCGGTGCGCGCGGCGGTCATGCGGGTCGGCGAGACGATCACGTTCTCCGCCCTGACGGTCATCGCGGCGCTGCTCTCACTGCTCGTCGCCACCTTCCAGATCTACTCCGAGCTCGGCATCCCGCTGGCCATCGGGATCGGCACCATGCTGCTGGCCGGGCTCACCTTGCTGCCCGCGCTGCTCGCCGTGTTCGGCCGGGCCGCGTTCTGGCCGAGCAAGACCCAGGCAGGTACCGGCAAGGCGGGCCTGTGGGGGCGGGTCGCGGCGCAGGTCGTGCGCAGGCCGGCGATACCGCTGGCCGTCGGCGTCGTGGTCTTCGGCCTGCTCGCGATCGGGGTGGGGAGCTACCAGCCCGGCGGGTTCGGCGGCTCGATCAGCGCGCCGGCCGGTTCTGACTCCGCGGCGGGCACCGCGCTGCTGGCCAAGCACTTCCCGTCCAGCTCGGCCAACCCGACGAACCTGATCTACAAGCTGCCCCAGCCCGTCTGGGAGGACCCCGCGCCGGTAGCCGCGGCCACCAGCCAGCTCGCCGCGAGCGGCCTGTTCACCGGCGTTACGGGACCGCTGAACCCGGCGGGTGTCACGCTGACCCAAGCTCAGTACCAGGCGCTGCACGCCGCGCTGGGCAACCCCGCGGCCCTGCCCTCCGTGCCCCCGGCGAACAGCAAGATCCCGACCAGCGCTTACGAGGTCTACCGGGCCACCGCGCAGTACGTCGGCCCGGACGGCAAGACGATCCAGTTCGAGACCGGCCTGAAGGCGGGCGACCCGTCGACCAGCGCCGCGATGAACGCCGTGCCCTCGATCCGGGCCGAGGCCGCTTCGGTGGCCAAGACCCTCGGCGCCGTCGATTACGGGGTCGGCGGTGAAGCGCCTGCCTTCTACGACATCAGCCATATCTCTGACAGCGACCTGGCTCACGTCGTCCCGGTCGCGATCATCGTGATCGGCCTGCTGCTCTGCCTGGTCATACGATCGGTGATCGCGCCGCTGTACCTGATCGCGTCGGTGGCGCTGTCGTTCTTCGCGGCCCTGGGGCTGTCCGTCATCATCTTCATGAAGATCGGCGGGGAGAGCGGCCTCACCTTCATCCTGCCGTTCCTGATGTTCATCTTCCTGCTCGCGCTGGGCGAGGACTACAACATCCTGGTGATGAGCCGGATCCGGGAGGAGGCTTACCATCTCCCGCTACGCGAGGCGGTCAGCCGGGCAGTGGGCGCTACCGGCACCACGGTGACCTCGGCCGGCCTGGTACTGGCCGGGACGTTCTCGGTGTTCGCGGTGGTCGGCGGGCGCCAGTCCGGCGGCAGCCAGATCGTCGACGTCGGCATCGGGCTGGCCCTGGGCGTGCTGATGGACACGTTCATCGTCCGCACCATCCTGGTGCCGTGCACGGTCGTGCTGCTGGGCCGGTGGAACTGGTGGCCGTCCGCGCTCAGCCGGCCCGGCCGGAAGCCGGACGGGAAAACCGAGGCGGACACCGAGCCGGCCGCCCCGCGCAGCCGCTGACCCCGCGGCTGAGCGGGATCAGTCCGCCTGCGCGTCGATCGAGGAGCTCAGGTCGCGCAGGGCGGGGGCGGCATCGCGCAGCGCGGCCCGGTCGCGCGGCGAGAGAGCGGCCAGCGCGGCCTGGATGATCTCCTCGTTCACCCGGTGCCAGCGGCTCACCGCCGCCGCGCCCTGGTCCGACAGATCCAGGCTGACGGTGCGGCGGTCGCCGGTGCCGTCGGCGCCGGGACCCCCGGGACCCCCGGGACCCCCGGGACCCCCAGGACCCCCAGGACCCCCGGGACGCCGAAGACCGCCGGGCGTCCGCCTCACGTAGCCGCCCGACTGGAGGCCGCCGAGCAGAGTCGCCACCGAGCTGGGCGCGAGCCGCAGCATCCGGGCCAGCTGGCTCGGCCGGACACCGGGATGCTCGGCCATGCACGACAGCAGCTCCAGCTGGGCCACGGAAAGCCCGAGGGCGGGGTCGGCCGCCCGGGCGGCGCGCCGCATGGCCCGGCGAAGGCGGGACACGATGTCGGCCAGCTCGGGCCCGATCTGCTCGTGCCCCAGCAGGCCTGCCGCTGCGTTGCCCTCAGCTGAAGCCACCTGACGGGTCCGCCTCCCTGGGACGTCCGGCCTGTCCTCGCGCCTGCGCGCGGCCGGCCAGAGCGATCGCGGCCGCCGCGGCGGAGACGACGGCGAGCACGATGAACGCGGGCCGCGCCTGCGTCGACTCAGCGTACCCGCGGATCTGGGGCTCGGCGCCACCCAGGTGCAGCGCCAGCGCCATGAGGGAGATGCCGAGGGTCGTGCCGATCCCCCGGGCCATGCTGACCAGGCCCCCGAGCAGGGAGGCGGACGAGTCGGCGGCACTGCGCATGATGACCGTGTTGTTGGCGGGAACAAAGATGCCAAGGCCCAGGCCAGCCAGGGCCAGCAACGGGACCACGGTCCGCACTGTCAGCGGCACGAAGGCCGATGTGCACATGACCGCGCAGGTCGCGGCGGCGCCCGCGAAGCCGCGCCGGCTGTCGGCCCAGGTTCTGGGCAGCACCGCGTCGCCGAACAGCGCGCCCAGGCCGAATCCGAGCGGCAGCGCGGAGAGCACCAGGCCGGTCCGGGCCTCGCCGCCCAGGCCATGGCCGAGCAGTTGAGGAATCAGCACCAGCGGCCCGAACAACGTGAAGTACCCGCACGCCGCGCCGGCCAGCGCGCGCGCCAGCGGTGCGGAACGGATCAGCCAGACCGGTATCAGCGGGTGCCCGGTGCTAACCTCGCGCCGGATGAATACGGCCAGACCCGTCAGGGCGAGCGCCGCGAGCAGCATGACCACCCAGGCCGGCAGGTTCAGGCCTGATGCCGCGGACAGGGCCAGCAGCAGCGCGCTCGTCCACGCCACCAGCAGCAGACTGCCCGGCCAGTCGAACTTCTCCGGCCTGCTGAACTGCCGGGTCCGCGGCAGCAGGTAGCGGCCCGCGACGATCGCCACCAGGCCGACGGGGATGTTCACCCAGTACACGGCGCGCCAGCCGACGGTGGCGGTGAGCAGGCCGCCCAGGGTGGGGCCCAGCGCCAGCCCGATGGACTGCGCGCCCGCCTGGATGCCCAGGGCAAAGCGCATCCGGTCCTTGGGCGCGCTGGTCGTCACCAGGGCCACGCTGTTCGACTGGAGCATCGCCGCGCCGACTGCCTGGACCAGGCGGAGCAGAATCAGGGCGCCGAGCGAGGGCGCCAGGCCGCAGGCCGCGGAGGCGGCGGTGAATACGGCGAAGCCGTAGATGTACACCAGCTTGCGGCCCGCCGCGTCGCCGAGCCGTCCGGCCGGGGCGAGCAGGGCGACCAAGCCGAGCAGGTAGACCAGGGACACCCACTGAACGCCGGCGACCGGGACGCCGAAGTCGTGCTCCATCGCGGGGAACGTGATCGTGACGATGCTCGCGTCGAGCTGGCCCATGAACGCGCCGAAGCAGACAACGCCGACCGCCAGCCACGGCGCGCTCGGGCTCTCCCGCACGAAGGCAGGCCGCGGCGCCTCCCGCAAGATATTTCTGTAAGCGAACATCTTGCGTCAAGGGTACCTTGAATACTTCTGTAAGCGAATATCCTGGGCATGCGAGTCGGCCACCGTACCATCCGGCTGAGATCGCCCCAGCTGAGATCGCCCCAGCTGAGATCGCCCCAGCGCGGATCGCTCCCAGCGCGGATCGCTCCCAGCGCGGATCGCCCCCAGCCGGCAGCGCACCCAGCCGGCAGCGCACCCAGCCAGCAGCGCACCCAGCCAGCAGCGCACCCAGCCGGCAGCGCACCCGCCGCGCTAAACCGGCCAATCTTCCGGCCAGCCCGTCCACCACCAACCACAACCCCCAAACCAGCCGCACTTTTAGCACACGTGTACCAGCACCGTGCAATTAACGCGGAAGATATGGCTTATGCGGAGCATTTGGGCAACCCGGGCTGCCCGGATCCTCCGCGAACGCCGGATCCTCCGCGCTAATGGGAGACTGGCGCACTACTGGGGACAGCGGGACGACGGCGCCCGCGGTCGGCCCGCTGGTACTCCCCTCACCGGCCCGCAAGCCCACCGTGGCCATCGCTGAGCAAATACGGGCCAGCCTCCCGGGATTAACTCCGGACATGCCGGGCGCGGTGCTGGCCTTGGGCGATCAGACCAGACAGACTCATGGAGGTGGAGCAGTCTGCCGTCTCCGCGCTGGCCGCTGGGCTAGAGTACGCCGGGAAAGGGCCAGCAACGGACGGCGGCGGGACCGACTCGCAAGCCGCGGAGGGGCTTTCACGGGTCGGAACGGAAGGGACGACGATGCAGGAACTGCGCTTCGTCGCGGTGAGCGAGGATGGCCGTTACGCGGTTCTCGCCGTCCCGGGACGGAGCGCACGTTTCACGCTGCCGATAGACGAGCGGCTTAGGGCGGTGGCCCTGGGCCAGTCCTCCCGGCTCGCGCAGTACGAGATCGAAGTGGAGAGCCCGTTGCGACCCAAGGAGATCCAGGCACGAATCCGGGCCGGGGAAACGGTGGAAGAAATCGCGGACGCGGCCGGCATCGCGGTCGAGCGCGTGCGCTGGTTCGAGGGACCGGTCCTGGCCGAACGCGCCTACATGGCGGACCAGGCTCAAAGAGCGTCGGTCCGCCGCCACGGAGATTCGACCCCAGGCCCGCGACTGGGCGAGATCGTGGCCGAACGGATGAACGTGATCGGCGCCGACGCGGACGAGGCGCTGTGGGACGCGAAGAAACGCGGCGACGGAAGCTGGCAGGTCCAGCTCACGTTCACCTCCGGCGGCCACCTGCACGCGGCCGAGTGGGTCTTCGATCCGCGCCGCAGGCACGTGCTGCCTGCCGACGACAACGCCGCGCGCATGTCGCTGCCGGGCGCCGAGCCGCCTCAGCCCACGTCACCGCCGCCGGGCGAAGCGACCGTCACCCGGTTGGCCCCGCGGCTCGGCAGCACCCGGCACGAACGGCCGGCGCCCGGGCGTCCAGCGATGGCCGACCCCGCACCGCCCGCGGCCGCGTCCGTGCCCGCGCCGCCCGTGCCCGTGCCCGCGCCGCCCGTGCCCGTGCCGTCCGTGCCCGCGCCGCCCGCCCCGCCTGTGCCCTCGGTGCCGGTGACGGCCGAGCCCAGAACAGACCTGTCCCGTGTGCCCGCCGCGGAGCGGAACTCCTGGCCCCGGCCCCCGTCCAGGGAGCCCGCGTCGGCGCCCCTGGTCGCCGCGGACAGCGCGCGCGAGAACCATCGGGCCGCTCCCCGGCCGGCCGAGGCCGCAGCCGAGTCGTCGGCGCCGGTCGCGCCGGGTGAGGCGGCCGCGCAGGCCGAGGCGGTCGCACCGGGCGAGCCGGCCGCCGAGCAGAACGAACGTCAGGGCCGCAAGGCGGCACGCGGCCGGCGATCCTCGGTCCCGTCCTGGGACGAGATCATGTTCGGCAGCTCGCGCCAGCGGGACTGAGTCCGGGGTCGGATGCTGTCAGGCCGGGCGACGGGCTGACAGCAAGGTGTGCGCGGCCAGCCGGTCCAGCGGGCCGATGCCGGGATCGCCCGCCCTGGGCGCGATGACACGCTCGCGAACGCCGAGCGTGTCGAGGACCGTATACGCCACGTCCGCGGGACCGGTCACCGGCGCGAGCTCCACGAACCAGGCACCTCCGGCGAGCCGGCCGGACACCTCCGCGGCCAGCCGCGTCTCCCCCGGGCCGGTAAGCGTGACCAGGCGGGCCGAACCGAGGTTCTTCAGTATCTGGGACACCTCGGTGTCACGGCCGACGAAGCCGGTCAGCGCGCTCGTCGCCATGGGATGCGCGGAGGTGACGTGAGCGGGAACCACGGCTCGTTCGGTATCAAAAGAATTATCGGACGAACGGATCATGCGTTTTGCTACGGTGTCCGCCCCCTCCTCACCGTGCAGGATGCGCAGGACGCGCAGCTGGCGCCCGCCGAGGTGGACGGCGTGCCCTGCTCCGTTGCGCACCTGGATCGGGCCAAAGGAGCCCGATACGCAGCGTGTCCGGCATCCCGCCCTCTCCGGTCAGCCATGTCCGTGCCGGGAATGAACCCATTTTCCCCGGCTGTTCAACGCGTCGTGTCGCCCTACGCTTCCTAGCAGGTTCTAATATCAACCGTCGGCAGGAAAGAGGCGAGGGTGACTTCGGGCCAGGGCGGGATCCACCGGGCCCGCGGCGGCAACCGCACAGGCCAGCCCCGCGGCGGCAGCCGCACAGGCCAGCAGGACGGCAGCCCGCGGCGGCAGCCATCCCGGTGCTGGGCGGTCGCCCTGGCGCTGGCGGCGGCCCTGGGCCTGGCCGGCTGCGGGCAGGCCGGCCAGGGCGCGCCGGTCGCGCCGCGGACGATGTCGGTCAGCAGCGAGGCATTTAGCCAGAACATCCTCCCGCAGCGTTATACCTGCCACGGCGCCAGGATCAATCCGCCCCTCGACTGGTCCGGTGCGCCGGCCGACACCAAGAGCCTCGCGCTCGTCGTCGATGATTCTTCGGCACCGATCACGCCCTTCATTTACTGGCTCGTGTTCGACATCCAGCCCGGGACGACCGATATCCAGGAAGATGCACTGCCGATCGGAGCGCGGCAGGCGCTGAACAGCGCGGACACCGCGGCCTATGACCCGCCGTGTCCGGGCGGGCATTCTCACTGGTACCGTTTCACGGTTTATGCGCTGAACCGCACGCTGAACCTGCCAAATGGCGCTCCCCTGCTGGAGGTATGGACGGCGATCGCGGACGCCACAATCGGGCGCGGGCGAATAGTGGTGATCGGGTACCCGTGAGCGTGCTGGTGCATGTCGTAATCGGCTCATGCGGAAGTTTTGAAATCGTCTGACACGGTCCCGGTCGGTAAGCCAGAATCGTGATAATCAAGCGGGTTCCAGGGCGCTCGCGACAACGAGGGAAGGCTCGCGTCATCGGCCGCGTGTGCTTGGCTAGCGTCCCTAATACCCCCCACCAGGCCCGGCATTCTGGATGGAGACCATGATCCTGGTCGCGGGACTCGCCATAGCGGGACTGGCCGGCATAGCGGCAGCCTTCTACTTCAGCATGCGCCCGGAAGGTTCCCGGGCTCGGACCGCCCCCGGGTCCAGGGTCCGAGGCCCGGTCCAGACCGGTGAAAGCCGGCGGCCGGCCAGCGGGAGCAGGACGTCGCGGACGTCCACGGGCGGATCGGAACGGTCCGCTAGCCCGGCGCGATCCGCCAGATCCGGAGGCGCAAGTTCATCCGGGAGCGGACGCGCTCTTGATCGCACCGGGTCCTCTGGATCCAGTACCGTGATCGACTTCACCGGCCCGCAGCGGGTGCTTGAGGATACGGAACCTACCGTCACGGGCCGCCGGGCCCGGCGCGAGCCCGACGACCCGGCCGCGACATCCAGGTCACGCCGGCGAGTGGGCTGGCGCAAAGGTTCCGACGTCGACGAGGAACTGTGGCCGGTCGAGGCGTTCGGCGGCGTTTCCGACGAGCAGTTCTGGGACGATCTGGCGACCGACAAGCCCCTGGCGACGACCGCGCGTACCGCCCAGCCGGCCACCACGCGTACCGCCACAGCGCGTACCGCCACAGCGCGTACCGCCCAGCCGGACACGACGGCCAAACGGCGCCCACCGACCACCGGACCGGGCACGCAGCCGCAACCCCGGCTCGGCCCGGACGACCGGACCGCGATCCAGCCGGTTCAGCCCGCCCCTCAGCCTTCGGCGACCTCGCCGGTCGCGACGCAGCCCTACCTGGCGGCTACGCAGCCGCCGCCGATCGCTACCCAGCCGATCCGTGCCGCCCATCAGCCAGCGGAGTCGCGCGGCCGGTCGCGTACCAGCGCGGACGAGGATCCGCTGACCAGCCCGGCGTACTCGCTGAGGCCCAGGGGAAGCGTCGACGGCCGCGCCTACCCGTCGTCGTCACTCCGCTCCGCGGACCTCACCCCCGGGCCATACGAAGCCGCTGCCGGACAGGAGACTCAGGCCTTCAGCCTCGCCGACACCCAGGCCGCCGGGAGCGGCTACCCCGGCGGCGTGCCACCGTTCCGGCAGTTCGACCGGCCCTCGCACGGCGGGAGCGGGGGGCGCGGCCGGTCCGACGCGGGACGGCCTGACCCGCTCCGCTCGGAGGGCTACCGATCCGATCCGCCGCGATCTGATCCGCTTCGGCCCGATTCGCTCCGGCCGGGCGACGGCTACGGCGGCACCGCCCCCAATAGCCCGTATACCCCCAATAG
>Ga0208324_1000288_pt1 | contig 25188 bp, 21 predicted proteins | sample Sb_taG_2_FD_187707 | JGI IMG/M metagenome (GOLD analysis project Ga0208324, IMG submission 187707) | Peat soil microbial communities from Weissenstadt, Germany - Sb_50d_5_LS metaG (SPAdes) (version 2) | ecosystem: Environmental > Terrestrial > Soil > Wetlands > Peat | place: Germany... | reverse complement strand
CCGTCCTTCCACTCCCCGGTCGCGTTGTCCCGGAACCGCGGCGTCGAGGCCACCCGGAACCGCGCCACCGGCTGCCCGGCCGGGGTGAACCGCAACTCCGGGTCATCCACGAGATTCCCCGCGATCGTGATCTGCGTGTCGCCTGCTGCCATGGGGGTACTCCGGATCGCTAACGAATTCTGCTGGCTGATGGGAAAGGGTGGTGGGACCGAGCGGCGGGAATCGCGGTCAGTGGTGATGCTCGGGCCGCGTGACCTTGGTCCGCAGGATGGCCTCGTTCAGGTTGAGCTGACGGTCGAGTTCCTGCACGACGGCGGGCTCGGCGGTCAGGTCCACGACGGCGTAGATGCCCTCTGACTTCTTCTCGATCTGGTAGGCGAGCCGGCGCTTGCCCCAGATGTCAACCTTCTCGACCTTGCCGCCACCGCCGGTCACGACCTTGAGGAACTGGTCGAGCGACGGCTGCACCGTGCGTTCCTCGAGGTTGGGATCGAGGATGATCATGATCTCGTAGTGGCGCATGAGCGTCGAAGCCTCCTCTGGACTGATGCGGCCACGGTCCTTCCGTGGCAGGAGGTGTCGCGGGTACACGCCGGCGCTGGGGCCGGCCGGTTCGTCCGCAGCGCGGATAGTCTACCCGGCCGCCAGACCCGGCGCGAACAGTCCGCGAACCTGTGGATTCCGGGGTCGCGCGCCAGGGAAGACTCCGCCGTGGAAACATGTGTTCATGGTGTGACAGCCAGGAGGTGGTCAGCATGGCAGGGGACGTCCGGACCGGCCCGCGTCCGCACATCCTGAACACGGACGGGCGGCCGCACCCGCTCGAGAACGCTATGACCATTTTCGTGCTGCTCGCCGGACTGGTCTCGTTCGTCTTCGGCCTAGTCATACGTAACGTGCACACCGGCCCGGCGGGGCACATCATCGCGACCAGCACCGGCCTGGCCGCCCTGCTGGTGGGCCTGTACGCGCAGATGGTCTCGAATACCCGCAACCAGCGCGTGCTGATCGTGGCCGGCATCATCGCCGGCTTCGTCGGGCTGGCCCTCGGCCTGTCCCAGGGCGGCTTCAAGCCGTAGGGCTGTGCTGGCCACGGGAGGGCAAGCCCGTAAGGGCCCCCCGATAGGCTCGGTACATGCTGCGCATCGGAGCCCACATCCACGTCGATGACCCGCTCGCCGAGGCGACCCGCATCGGGGCGGACGCGGTCCAGTTCTTCCTCGGCGACCCGCAGGGCTGGAAAGGGCCCGTGATACCGGGCGGCGACGCCGACGCCATCAAGGCCGCCTACGCCGCCGCCGACATGGACATCTACATCCACGCGCCGTACGTCATCAACGTGGCGACGAGCAACAACCGGATCCGTATCCCGAGCCGGAAACTGCTCGGTCAGCAGCTCGAGGCGGCCGCGTCGATCGGCGCCAAGGGGCTGATCGTGCACGGCGGCCATGTCACGGCGGGCGCGGACTTCGACGAGGGGCTGGAGAACTGGCGTAAGGCGGTGGAGCGCATCGAGCGGCCGCTGCCGATGCTGATCGAGAACACCGCGGGCGGCGACGGTGCGATGGCCCGGTCCCTGGACGCGATCGGCCGGCTCTGGGACGCGGTGACCGACGCCGCCGGGGACGCCGGCGGTAACGTCGGGTTCTGCCTGGACACCTGCCACGCCAACTCGGCCGGGATCGACCTGGCCGAGGCGGTGGACCGGATCAAGGCGATCACCGGCCGGATCGACCTGGTGCACTGCAACAACTCACGTGACGAGTTCGGCTCGGGCCGGGACCGGCACGCCAACATCGCCTCGGGGACGATCGACCCCGCGCTGCTGCTCGGCGTGGTCCGGGCGGCCGGCGCGACCGCCATCTGCGAGACACCCGAAGAGCATGGCGGTCTGGCCGCCGACGTCAGCTGGCTGAAGCAGCACCTGCGCGGCTGACCGGCCGGGCCAGCCGGATCCGGAACCGGTCCGGGGCCTGGTCCAGCACGCCGCCGGCCGGGTCGTCGTGGCCGCGCGCACGCACCACGTCCCGTTCCGGATAAAGAATGTCCCGCACCACGTAGGCGGCGAGCAGGGCGACGGTGAGGAATCTGGCCACCAGCAGGGTGAAGTACCAGCCGGTGCTGATGCCCTGATAGCCGGCGACCGGGTGTGTCACGGTGGCGAAGATCAGGTAGCCCCAGATGCCGAAGAAGTAGCCGACCTCGGCGAGCTGCCACAGGGCGTACGGCCACAGCCGGGGCCGGGCGAGCACGGCCAGCGGCACCAGCCAGATGACGTACTGCGGGGACCAGACCTTGTTCGTCATCAGGAACGTGGCCAGCAGCAGAAAGCACACCTGCGGCAGCCGGGGCCGGCGGGGGGCGGCCAGCGCGAGCAGCGCGATCGCGGCGAAGGCGACGATCAGGGCCGCCGCGGACATCTCGTTGAGCACGCTGAGCTGGGAATCCCCCAGTTTGGGCAGGTTGAAGTACTCGAACATGTACCAGACCGAGCCCCAGTCGGCGCCCCGGTGCTTGCTGAACACGTAGAACGTGGCCCAGCCGGACGGCGCGGCGATCATGACCGGCAGGTTGACCGCCAGCCAGGCCACCACGGCGGCGGCGAGGGTCTTCACGAAGTCCCTCAGCCGGCCGGCCCGCAGGCACAGCAACAGCAGCGCCCCGAGGACCACCAGCGGATAGAACTTGGTCGCGACGCCGAGCCCGAGCATGACACCGGCCCAGACGCCGCGCCGCGCCGCCCAGGCCGCCAGGCCCAGCGCGGTCAGCGCCATGGCGATCAGGTCCCAGTTGACGAACGCGTTCAGGATCAGGGCCGGGGACAGCGCCACCATCAGCCCCTGCCAGCGGGCGTCGGGGCCAGCGGCCCGCGCGGTGGCGAGCACCGCGGCTACCGCGCACACCGCGAGCAGGATCACGGTGAAGTCGAAGAACTCCCGGCCCCTGATCGCCGCGTCGATGTTGCTGACCAGCCAGGCCGCGGCCTGCATCGCGCCGCCGATCAGGACCGGGTACTCCACCGGGTGCCCGGTGTAGGGGACCTTCCCGGCCGACAGGCCCTCGGTGTAGTACAGCGGGTAGATGTCAGTGTAGCAGGCGTCCTGAAACTGCTTGGCGTCGTAGTTCCAGGCGCCCGAGCGGCACGGCACCTTCTCCGCGAACGCGAGCAGCATGGCGAGCACGGATGCGGCGAGGAGCACGCCGGTGCTGCCCAGGGCGACCGCGAGTGCGGGGCGCTCCCGCCACGTCCAGTTCACCTCGTGGTGATCATCGGGCGGGAGAGCGCCATGCCGGGCGTCTTCCACCCCCCTATCTAACCGCGCTTTGCGATGCGGTTGCGCGCGCGGCGCCGCACCCACAGGCAGGTCGCGGGCAGGCCGGCGAAGACGCCGACCGCGGCACCCGCCTTGGTGGCGCTCACCGACTGGGTGTTGCCGCCGCCGCCACCCGGGGCGTTGGGGTTGCAGGTCACCACCGTCGGGTCGCAGCTGTAGGTGGGATAGGGGTTGGGGTTCCCGTTGCCCGGCGGCGGGGTCGGGAAGCCGTTGCCCGGGTTCGGGTTCTTCTTCTTCTTGTGCGGCTTGGCCAGGTTCCGCAGGCCCGGCGGCGCCAGGTTCCACTTTGTCCCGGTGAAGACCGGCTGCTCGAACTGCTCGGCGCCCAGCGGGGCGAACATATTCTCCGCATAGGTGTGCCAGATCAGGGCCGGCCAGGTACCACCAAAGCCCTGGGAGATGCCGCCCAGGCCGTTCAGAGTCTGCGGGTCGTTGGGCAGGCCGCTCTGGTGGTTAGTGAAGATGCCGACCGCCAGCGACTCCTGCGGGATCGCGCCGATGAAGAACGCCGACTGAGCCGTGTTCGTGGTCCCGGTCTTGGCGATGATCGGGCGGCCGTCGCTCATCCCGGCAGCGGCGCCGGTGCCGTCGTACGCGACCTTTGACATCGCGTACTGCACCTGCGACGCCATGCCCGAGTTCTGGATCGGGGCCTGGCTGAACACCGGGTAGCTGCGGACAGTCAACGGGTAGTGCGCGCCGCCCTGGGAGATGGATCCGATCACGTGCGCGGCGTGATACGTGCCGCCGTTGTCGATCGCCGACAGCATCGTGGCCTGCTCCAGCACGCTGAGCGAGGCCTGGCCGAGGGCGACGCCCGCCTGGTGCACCATCCCGGTGAGCCCGGATATGCCGGTCCGCACGCCGAACATCGCCGCCATGTGCACGACGGCCTGGCCGCCCACGTAGTGCCACAGGTCGGCGTAGGCGGTGTTGACAGAGTTGGTCATCGCGTCCTGAGGACTGAACGCGCCGTTCTCGCTGGTGCTGTCGTTACTCATCCCGTAGCCGCTGCCCGTGCAGCCGCCGTTAGGCGCGTTCGGAGCGGGCTCCGGCGTCGGGAAGGTTTTCGGTTCCGAGTCCGGCGGGATGCACACGAAGTCCTGGCCGTCCAGCGAGGATCCCTGCACGTTCATGCCGGCGGCGACGGCGGCCGACAGCACGTACGGCTTGAACGAGGAGCCGACCTGCTCGCGGGCATAGATGGCCATATTCTCTTGGCAGTAAATGATCTTGCATTCCTTGGTGGTGATACGGCGACCGTAGCCGTCGTACTTCGCGCCGGGATAGCCGGGCCCGCCGTAGAACGCCTCGACCGCGCCGGTCTGCGGGTTCTCCAGCACCGCGCCGATGTGCATATAGGACTGCAGCGGCTCGCCGCCGGCCGCCATCTGCTGCTTCTCGGCGATGACCGCCTGGTAGAGGGCGCGCATCTTGGCCGGGTCGATGGTGGTGACAATCTTGTAGCCGCCATTGAGGATCTGCGACTCGGTGTAGCCGTAGACGCCCGTCAGCTCGTTCTTGACCACCTCCATCACGTAGGGGTCCCACACGTCGTTGCCGTAGCTGCCCGGCGTGTGGTCGCCGAACGCGGGGAATTTCATCTGGTCATATTCGCTGGGCGTGATCCAGCCCATCGTGCGCAGGCCGTCCCGGACGTACTGCCAGCGAGCCTCGAGATCGTTCCGGTACTGGGGCAGCGGATAGGTGCTCGGCTGCTGGATGATCGCGGCCAGCAGCGCCGCATCGCTCCAGCTGATGGTGGAAAGCCTGGACACGGGGATGTTGAAGTACGTCTGCGCCGCCGCGCCGATGCCGTAGGCACCTTGGCCGAGGTAGATCGTGTTGAGATAGTTCTCCAGGATCCACTTCTTGGACTTCTGCCTGGCGATCTTCATCGCGACGAAGATCTCTTTTATCTTCCGGCTCACGGTCTGCGAGTTGCCGATGCCCTGGTAGTAGTTGCGCACGAACTGCTGGGTGATGGTGGAGCCGCCCTGGAAGTTGCCGCCGCCCAAGGTGTCCTCCCACGCGGCGCGCAGGATGCTTGGCGGCGAGACACCGCCCTCGTTGAAGAAGTTGCGGTCCTCGGCGGACAGCACCGAGTCGATGATCTGGGCCGGGATCTGCTGGTAGCTGAGGACCTGCCGGTCCGTGGTGCCGAACCGGCCGATGACGGTGTGTCCGTCACTGGCATATACCACTGACTGGGACGACATGCTCAGGGCCATCTGCTCGGCAGGCACCGGGGTCTTGTTGTAGACATAGGCCACCGCCAGGGCGAGCAGCACAATGAACCCGCCGATGATGCTCAGCAGCACGCCCAGGGCCTTGCGCCAGGTCCAGTGCCGCCACCAGCTTCCCTTGACCTTGACCTGCTGACCCCGTGGACCACGTGGACCACGTGGCCCGCCGGGACTCCCGGGGCGGGCCCGGCGGCCGCGGCCAGGTGGCGCTGGCGGACCGGGAGGGACCGGAAGCCAGGGGCCGGTGCTCCCCGGCGCGTCCGGTGTCCAGTCCGGCGGGTCGGCCTGCTGCGTGCCGGCCGTCCGCGCGTGGCTGCCGCCGTGACCGTTTCCCTGCGCGGCGCCGTCGCCGACGTAGGCGGTCTCGTGATTGTCGAGGTAGCCGGCCGCCGGGCTGCGGAAGCCCTGTGTGTCCCAGCCGTTGGCGTCGTAACCCAGGTCGTAGTCGACCGTCCCGCCGAAGGCCCCGTGATCGTCGCCGACGTGGCTCCCGTCCGCCGCGTGGCCGTCCTCGGGCCCGTTAACCCCTTTGCCCCAGGCACGGCCGTCCCGCCCGTCGCGATACCGAACGTCAAAGTCATCAGCTTTGCTGCTCACGCGTCCTCGCTGGTGGCTCGGAGGCCGCGGTTTGCGGGAAAGCGACCTCTACCTGACGGCGGTTCCGGCCATCCGGGAACCCGCCGAACTCACACGTTACCCCCTGCCTCGGGAGTTCACTGGCTAGTCCGCGCACGCCGCCTCCGGCGTACGGCAGGCTCACCAGTGCCGAGAACGTAAGAGGAAGCGAGGTGGTTCCACCCGCAACTCTGACAGACCTCGACGACGTACACCCGGAATTCACCGTATTCGGCGGCCATCTCGGCCAGTTCGCGGGTCTTCTTCACGCGTCCCTCGTACTGGCCGAGCTCGTCGCCGTACACGTAGGTGACGTGGGTCAGCTTGGCCTTCCGGCAGATCGGGCAGCGGTCCTCGGTCGGCTCCCCGTGGAACTTGGCCGCCCGCAGCAGGTACGGATGAGCGTCGCAGACGTCGGTGACGGTCGTATGCCCGGAGTACACGGACGCGAGGGTGGCCCGGCGGGCCAGCCCGTAGTCCACGACGGAACGCCTTGACGTCATGTTCGCCAGAGTACGTCGGAACCGGGGTCTGAGCCGAGTCCGGTGCTCCGGCTTGCCAGGATCCGGGGCGCCGCATATGATCCACATGTATCGGTTCGATACATCGAGACGATCTAGCGAGCCGAAGTATCGGCCCGACGCATCGACCCGACGCATCGAGCAGATATACCAGGATTGCGACGGAGCGGACGTCAGGGGGCAGCGTGGGGCGCAACCGGACCGCAGTGCTCGAGCTCGCCGTGCTCGGGCTGCTGCGCAGGACGCCGATGCACGGCTACGAGCTGCGCAAGCAGCTCACCAGCGTACTCGGGTTGTTCCGCGCGCTCTCCTACGGGTCGCTGTACCCGTGCCTGCACGAACTGCTGGCCGCCGGGCTGATCGCCGAGGAACACGACGAGGCCGAGCCGGACAGTCCGCCCCGGCCGCGGGCCGGCCGACGGTCACTGAAGGTTTACGGGCTGACGGCCGACGGCAAGGAACGGCTGCAGGAGCTCCTCGGCGAGGGGGGGCCCGCGGCCTGGGAGGACGACGGTTTCGGGGTTCACTTCGCATTTTTCGGGCAGACGAGGGCCGACGTGAGGCTCCGGATCCTCGAGGGCCGGCGCAGCCGGCTCGAGGAGCGCATGGAGTCCATCCGCGCCGCCCTCACGCGAACCAGGGAGCGCGTGGATAGCTACACCCTGGAACTGCACCGGCATGGCCTGGAGTCAGTGGAACGGGAAGTCCGGTGGCTGAACGAGCTGATCGCTTCGGAGCGGCAGGCCGGCGAACAGGCAAACATTTCCGAGAAGGAGTCATCCTGATGGGCAAGGTGCGCGTCGCCATCGTGGGAGTGGGCAACTGCGCCAGCTCCCTGGTGCAGGGGCTGGAGTACTACAAGGACGCCGACGACGGCGCCAGGGTTCCCGGCCTGATGCACGTCCGGTTCGGCCCCTACCACATCAGTGACGTGCAGGTCGTCGCCGCGTTCGACGTGGACGCCAAGAAGGTCGGCGTCGACCTGGCCGAGGCCATCGTCGCGAGCGAGAACAACACGATCAAGATCGCGGAGGTGCCGCCGACCGGGGTGACGGTCCAGCGCGGCCCCACCCTGGACGGCCTGGGCGAGTACTACCGGGAGATCATCACCGAGTCGGACGAGCCACCCGCGGACGTGGTGCGGGTGCTGCGCGAGACCGGGGCCGACGTGCTCGTGTCCTACCTGCCAGTCGGATCCGAGCAGGCCGACTGGTACTACGCCCAGTGCGCGATCGACGCGCACGTGGCGTTCGTGAACGCGCTGCCGGTGTTCATCGCGTCCGACCCGGAATGGGCGGCCAAGTTCACCGAGGCGGGCGTGCCGGTCATCGGTGACGACATCAAGTCGCAGGTCGGCGCCACCATCACCCACCGCGTCCTGGCCAAGCTGTTCGAGGACCGCGGGGTCGAGCTGCTGCGCACCTACCAGCTCAACTTCGGCGGGAACATGGACTTCATGAACATGCTGGAGCGCAGCCGGCTGCAGTCGAAGAAGATCTCCAAGACCCGCGCGGTCACCTCGCAGATCCCGCATGAGATGGAGCGAGCGGCCGTGCACATCGGCCCGTCCGACCACGTGCCCTGGCTCGATGACCGCAAGATGGCCTACGTGCGGCTGGAGGGACGGGCGTTCGGCGACGTGCCGCTCAACCTGGAGTACAAGCTCGAGGTGTGGGACTCGCCCAACTCGGCCGGCGTGATCATCGACGCGGTCCGCGCGGCCAAGATCGCGCTGGACCGCGGCATCGCCGGGCCGGTGATCTCGCCGAGCTCGTACTTCATGAAGTCGCCGCCGGAGCAGTACGGCGACGACGTGTGCCACGACCTGGTGGAGAAGTTCATCCGCGGCGAGGTCGCCCGCTGAGGAGGGCGGCTTTAAGCTGAATTGCGTGGACCGGCGCAGATCAACGTTCATCGGTGACCTGCGCACGATCCTGGCCGGGCGGGACTTCCGGCGGCTGTTCGCCGTCCGGCTCGTCTCCCAGACTGGCGACGGCATCATCACCGCCGGGGTCGGCACCTACGTGTTCTTCAACGCGCAGTCGTTCCCGGACCCGGCGGCCGGCGCGGCGGCATTCGCGGCGCTCTATGTGCCGTACTCGCTGATCGGGCCGTTCGCCGGCGTGTTCATCGACCGCTGGTCGAGGCGCCAGATCCTGGTCTGGTCCGCCCTGCTCCGGACCACCTTCGTGGTGCTGACGGCAGCGCTGATGGCGGCGGGCAGCCACGGGCCGCCGCTCTACATCGCCGTCCTGCTCGTGCTCGGCGTGAACCGGTTCTTCCTGTCCTCGCTGTCGGCCGCGCTGCCGCACGTGGTGGCCGAGGACGAGCTGGTGATGGCGAACTCGGTGTCGCCGACCGCTGGCGGCATCATGGCCATCATCGGCGGCCTGGTCGCCCTCGGGCTGAACGTGGGCACCGGCAACACCGAGCGCGGCGCCGCGATCACCCTGCTGGCCGGGGGCGCCTGCTACCTGGCGGCCAGCCTGGTCGCGGCCACCATGCGCCGCGACCTGCTCGGGCCGGTGCGTGAGCCCGGGCAGCCGCCGACGGGGCGGCTGCTCGGCGAGCTGGCCTCCGTCGCGGCCGGCCTGGCGGCGGGCGCGCGGTACGTCATCAGGCGGCGCGGCCCGGCGGGCGCGCTCGGCGTGACCGGCGGCTACAGCTTCCTGTTCGGTCCGCTGTTCCTGATGGTGATCCTGCTGTACCGGGACTATTTCTACCGGTCGAGCGTGGGCGCGGCCGAGGGGCACCTGGGCAGCATGGTGGTCGCGTCCGGGGTCGGCTACTTCTGCGCCGCGCTGGTGACCCCGCTGGCGACCAGGCGGCTGTCCAAGCCGGCCTGGATCACGCTGCTGGTGGCCGCGAGCGCGGTGGTGACCGTCGCGCTGGGCGAGACCTTTATCGAGATCGCCTACCTCGCGCTCGGGTTCTGCCTGTACCTGGCCCGGCAGGGCGTGGCGATCTGCGCGACCACGATCCTGCAGGAGGAGGTGGACGACGCGTACCGCGGCCGGATGTTCGCCTTCTACGACATGATGTTCAACGTCACCTACGCCGCCGGGGCCGGCCTGAGCGCCGCCTTCATGCCGGACGACGGCCACTCCCCGGCCATCGTCGCCGTGGTGGCCGCCGGGTACGCGGTCCTCGCCGCGGCGTACTGGCTGTCCCAGCGGCTGGGTCAGTCCTCACCCGGCTCCGGCTCAGGACCGGGCTCCGGCTCCGGCGGCGAGATGCCCTCGCCCGCGGCCCAGCGCAGCAGCTCCTGAGTGGCCCGCTCCCTACCGATCTGGCCCTCGGCGATGCGCAGCTCGAGCAGGAAGTTATAGGCCCGCCCGACCAGCGGGCCGGGCGGGATGCCGAGGATGCGCATGATCTCGTTGCCGTCCAGCTCCGGCCGGAGCTTCGCCAGCTCCTCCTGCTCGCCGAGCTGGGCGATGCGCAGCTCGAGGGCGTCGTACGCGCGGGCCAGCCGCTGGGCCTTGGCCTGGTTGCGCGTGGTGCAGTCGGCCCTGGTCAGCACGTGCAGCCGGGTCAGCAGCGGCCCGGCGTCCCGGACGTACCGCCGCACCGCCGAGTCGGTCCACTCACCCTCACCGTAACCGTGGAACCGCAGGTGCAGTTTCACCAGCTCGGACACGTCGCGGATGACGTCGTTCGGGAAGCGCAGCGCGGTCAGCCTGCGGCGGGCCATCTTGGCCCCGACCACCTCGTGGTGGTGGAAGGCGACCCGCCCATCCGGCAGCAGTTCCCGTGTTCTCGGCTTGCCGATGTCGTGCAGCAGCGCGGCCAGCCGCACGGTCAGGTCGGCCTCCAGCCCGTATTGCGGCTCCAGCTCAATGGCCTGCCTCAGGACGGTGAGGCTGTGCTGATAGACGTCCTTGTGCCGGTGATGCTCGTCCGCCTCCATCCGCAGCTGGGACACCTCGGGCAGCACCTGGTCGGCGACGTCCGTCTGGACCAGTATGTCGATGCCCAGCGCCGGATCGGGGGCGAGCATGAGCTTGGTCAGCTCGCCGGTGATGCGTTCGGCGGAGACGATTTTCAGCCTGGGGGCCTGTTCGGTCATCGCCGCGCGCACGTCCTCGGCGACGGTGAAGCCCAGCTTGGCCGCGAAGCGGGCCGCGCGCAGGATCCGCAGCGGGTCGTCGCTGAAGGAATCCTCGGGCCGTCCGGGGGTCCGCAGCGCCCTCTCCTTCAGCGCGTCCAGGCCCCCGAACGGATCGACGAGCTCGTAGCCGGGCAGCCGCGCCGCCATCGCGTTGATGGTGAAGTCCCGCCGGCTCAGGTCTTCCTGAAGGGATCGGCCGTACCGGATGTCGGGCTTGCGGGATTCGGTCCGGTACTGCTCGCTGCGGTAGGTGGTGACCTCGAAGACCGAGCTGCCCTTGCGCAGGCCCACGGTGCCGAAGGCGATCCCGACCGTCCAGGTGGCGTCGGCCCAGCCGTCGACGAGCGCCAGGACCTGCTCCGGTGTGGCGTCGGTCGTCAGGTCGAGGTCGCTGGGCCGCTCGCCGCGGAATACGTCCCGGACCGGGCCGCCGACCAGGGCCAGCTCGTGGCCGTGCTTCGCGAACAGGCGGCCGATGCCGGTCACCTCGGGGACGCGTTCGCGCAGCAGCGCGGCGGCCGCGTTCCGCTGTTCGTCGTTCATGGGCACGGCCATTGAGGGTAACGCACGGTTTCGGTTTCGATCGGCAATAACATTCCAAGTGTGCGAGTGTACGGCTTGCTACCGGCGGGCATCCCGCGGCGGATCCTGTCCCTGGCCGCTGCCGTCGCCGCGCCAGCGGCGCTGACCGCCGCATTGGCCCTGGCCACCCCGGCGCAGGCCAGTACGGCGCACCCGGACCAGGCGTCCCGGTCGGGCCAGGTGGTTCAGGCGGGCCGGGTGTCGGTCGTCATCGATTCGATGAGCCCGCAGACGGCTGGACCCGGCGCCACCGTCACCGTCACCGGAACGGTCAGCAATGGGACCAGCCGGACCAGGACCGGGCTGGACGTCCAGCTGTGGAGCTCGCCGGCGCGTTTCCAGACGCGGGACGCGATGGACGGGTACGTGAGCCGGGGCACCGGCGCGAGCCTCGAGCAGGTCGGCAGCCCCTTCTACCTGCAGGCCAGCCTGACGCCCGGCGCCACCGCCCACTGGCACGCTTCATTCCAGGTCAACGCGGTGGGCATGACCCAGTTCGGCGTCTATCCGGTCACTGCCCAGCTCAGCGACAGCCAAAACGACGTGCTGGACCTGGACCAGACGCTGCTTCCGTTCTGGCCGGGGCCGCAGGCGGCGGGCCTGGCCCGTCCGCTGGACATCGCGTGGGTCTGGCCGCTCATCGGCCAGCCGCACCACCAGGTCTGCTCCGCGCTGAGCAGCAACGACCTGGCCGCCAGCCTGGGGCCGGGCGGCCGGCTGTCGGGCCTGCTCGCGGCCGGGCGGGCGTATCCCGGCGCCGACCTGACCTGGTTCATCGACCCGGCGCTGGTCAGCGACGTCGCGACGATGACCAGGACCTACCAGGTGGCGTCCGGGCCCGGCTGCAGCCCCGCGTCCTACGAGCCGGCCAGCAAGGCGGCCAGGACGTGGCTGTCCACGCTGCGGACGATCACCTCCAGCCAGCCGACGGTGATCACGCCCTACGCCAACGTCGATGTCTCCGCGCTCGTACACAACGGGCTGACCGCGGATGTCGCCAGCGCCTACGCCGTGGGCAGAACGGTGGCGGATAGCGTGCTGAGGGGATCGTTCGGGTCATCGATCGCGCTGCCCGCGGGCGGGACGGCCGACCTCAGCGTGCTCACCAACCTGGCCACCGCCCAGCACATCGGCACCGTGGTGCTGGACAGCAACGAGATGCCGCCCACCAACCCCAACGCCTTCGAGGACGACGCGGTCACGTCGGTCCGTACCGCAGACGGCCTGACCATGACCGCGCTGCTCGCCGACCATGTCCTGACCGGGGTGCTGGCGGCGGGCGACGCCAGCACGGGCACGCTGCCGCCGGGCACGCAGTTCGCGGTCAGCCAGCGGTTCCTGGCCGAGACCGCGATGATCGCCGCCGAGGCGCCGGATTCGGACCGTTCCATCGTGGTGGCACCACCGCAGGACTGGAGCCCGCCGACCGCGCTGGCCAGCCAACTGCTCAACGAGACCACCAGTACGCCGTGGCTGGCGCCCACCGCGCTGGGCAGCCTGGCCCGGGCGGTGGACAGCGAGCGTGGCCTCAGCCGCCGGCCCCCGCCGGACAGCGAGGACAGCCCGGGCGAGCTCAGCGGCAGTTACCTGAGCGCGGTGGGCGCAGTCAGTACCGAGCTCGGCGCCTACACCGACCTGCTCTACCAGCCCTCCAGCTCCTACGTGGACGGACTGGAGCAGGCCCTGACCGCCACCGAGTCCTCCGCCTGGCGTGGCCCCGGGGCGGCCCAGGGCCTGGCCCTGGCCGGCAAGCTGTCCAATTTCATGAGCGGCGAGGAGGGCCGGATCACGATCATCGCCGCGCAGCAGGTGCCGATGGGCGGCTCGTCCGGGCTGGTCCCGGTGTCGATCGAGAACGGATCGCGGCACGCCGTCCAGGTCCGGCTGAAAGCCACCGTGGTCGACGTGCCGGACGGGACCTCCCAGCTCACCATCGGGAACTTCCAGCACCTGGTCAAGGTCCAGCCCCAGCAGGTGGCGCTCGTCAAGCTGCCGGTGAGCTCGGCACCGATTGGGCCGACCGCCATCCGGCTGAGCCTGTCCACCCCGCACGGGAAGCCGCTGTCGCTCCGGCCGGCCTCACTCACGGTCCAGTCGACCAGGTACGGCCGCGCGATCTTGTTCCTCATCGGCGCCGCGATCGGCGTCCTCGTGCTCACCTCTGTGTTCCGCGGCGTCCGGCGGTGGCTGCGTGCCGACAGCCAGGTTCTTCCCGAAGATGCGGATCTACCGGGTAGCGTCGTGACAGGCACGAGCGGCGCGCGACACCCGACGGAGGCACCGGATGACCTGGCCGATGCACGGCGCCGGGCCGACGACGCCTGAGCCGGGCCCGCCTGGGCCGGGCCCGGACGAGCCGGGGCCGTCTGACCCGGCGCCTGGCCACGGCCGGTACGCCGCCGCCGATCCGCTGCCGCCGCTGGACGGCCCGATGCCGGGCGGTGGCCCCAGCCCGGCCGAGACGACGCTGCCGCTGGCGCTCGAGTGGCCGGCCCCGGCCGCCCGGCCGCTGCGGACCCCGCGGTTTACCCCGTCGGCTCCGCCCGGCTCGGTGGACGCCCCGCCTGGCTGGCGCCGCGTGCCCCGGCCGGACGGTTACCGGCCGCCCGCTGACCTCAGGCCGCGGTATCCGCAACCGGGATACCGCCCGCCGCCAGGAGAGCCCGGCCCGCCCGGTGGCCCGCCGGGAGGCCCGCCCGCAGGCTCGCGGCCGCTCAGGACGTCCGGGCAGCGCGCGGGCCCGCGGTCCAGCCTGATCCGGTCCAGCGCCGGCATGGCGGCCGGCACCCTGGTCTCCCGGGGCACCGGGTTCCTGCGTACCCTGGTCCTGGTCGCCGCGGTCGGCGTCGCCGCGCTCGGCAACTCATACAACAACGCGAACACGCTGCCGAACACCATCTACTACCTGATGCTCGGCGGCATCTTTACCAGTGTGGTGGTGCCGCTGCTGGTCCGGGCGGCCAAGCGCGACCCGGACCGCGGCGAGGCGTACGCGCAGCGCATGTTCACCCTGGGCGCGGTGGCCCTGCTGGTGGTCACCGTGGTGGCGACGCTGCTGGCGGGGCCGCTGGTCGACCTGTACGCGCCCACCATCCACGGCCCGGCCGGCAGTCACCTGGCCGCCGAGCACGACCTGATGGTGGTGTGGGCCTACTACTTCATCCCGCAGATCTTCTTCTACGGCATGAGCTCGCTGATCGGCGCGATCCTGAATACCCGCGGCCGGTTCGCGGCGCCGATGTGGACGCCGGTCATCAACAACCTGATCGTGATCGTGGTCGGCGGGCTCTACGTGGTGATGCACCTGGGCAAGGAGCCGTGGAACATCTCGGCCGGCGGGGTGCGGCTGCTCGGGATCGGCACCACGCTCGGGGTGGTGGCGCAGACCGTCGCGCTGGTCCCGTCGCTGCGCGGGGCCGGGTTCCGGTGGCGTCCCACGCTCGGGTTCCGGCCCGGCGAGGTAACCGAGATGGGCCGGATGGCCGGCTGGATGTCGGTCTACGTGGTCTCCCAGTGGGCCGGCTACCTCGTCGTCCAGAGGGTGGCGAATGCGGCCTCGGCCGGGCTGAACGGCTATTCCGCGTACTCCATCGCGTGGCAGCTGTTCCAGCTGCCGTACGCGATCATCGGCATCTCGGTGATCACGGCGCTGCTGCCCCGGATGAGCGAGCACGCCAATGCACGCCGGTATTCGCTGGTCAGGGACGACTTCTCGATCGGCGTCCGGCTGGCCTCGGTGCTCGTGGTGCCGGCCGCAATCTACCTCGGCGTGCTCGGCGGGCCGCTCGCGGAGTTCCTGATCGGCTGGTTCCACAGCACGGGCCCCTACCACGCCAGGTACATCGGCGAGGTCTTCGGCCTGTTCTCTCTCGGCCTGGTGCCGTACATGCTGACCCAGCTGCAGCTGCGGGTCTTCTACTCGTTCCAGGACAGCCGGACCGCCGCCCTCGTCGGGGTGCTCACCATGGGCATCAGCATCACCGCCGCCTACATCGCGCTGGCCATGCTTCCCCGCCTGGACGTGGTGGCCGGGCTGGCCGTCGCGTACGGGATCGCCAACCTGGTCGGGGCGATCACCGGGTGGGCCCTGCTGCTGCGGCGGGTCGGCAGCCTGGACGGCTGGGCCATCGCCCGCAGCCTGACCCGGATGCACCTCGCCACCGTGCCCGGCCTGGTCTTCGCGGTGGCCGTCATGATCGGCACCGGGCATGTCCTGCATAACCCCAGCGCAGCCTACGGCTTCGTGGTCACGGTCGTCGGCGGCGGCGGCGCGGTCCTGCTCTACGCGCTGTGCGCCCGGGCGTTCCGGGTGGCCGAGTTCGGGTTCCTCGTCCGAGCGGCCACGGCTAGGTTCGGCGGCCAGGGCAGGCGGCATTAGCATGGGTGACGACCTATGAGCACATACACGTCGGAACCAGGAACCCGGCTGGCGGGGCGGTATCGCCTCGTGGACCAGACGAGCGCTGGCACCGGCTGGACGTTCTGGAAAGCGATCGATGAGCCCCTCGCTCGCTCCGTCACCGTGCTCACGTTCGCCTCGGGCTTCCCGCGGATCGCCGAGGCGATCACGGCCGCCCGGGCCGCGAGCCGGCTCGGCGACCCGCGCTTCTCCCAGGTATTCGACGTGGAAGACGCCGACGAGCAGGCCTACGTGGTGCTGGAGTGGGTGGTCGGCGAGTCACTGCTGGACATGCTGGCCGACGGCCCTCTCGATTCCCCGCGCGCCGTGGCGCTGCTGTCCGAAGCCGCCCAGGCCATGGCGGCGGCGCATGCCGTCGGGCTGGCCCACCTGCAGCTGACTCCGGCGTGCCTGCACTGGATGCGCGGCAGCGGCGTGAAGATCACCGGGCTGGGCATCGACGCCGTGCTGACCGGGACGGCCCCAGCCGCCGGGGACGGCGCCGAAGATGGGCCGGGCTCTGAGCTCACCGATACCCGCGACCTGGGCCGGCTCCTGTATGCCGCGCTGACCGGCTACTGGCCCGGCCCCCAGGAGCCGGCCGAGCCCCAAAACCCCCAAAGGCCGGCACCGGACGGCCTGGCGCCGGAGGGCTTGGCGCCGGACGGTCCGCGGGAGCCCGGTTCGCCGCAGGCCGCGGAGCCCGACGGCGCCCGGGGCGCCGCTGGGCCGACCGGGCTCCCCCCGGCACCGGAGGCCGACGGGGCGCCGTGCACCCCGCGCCAGGTGTCCGCGGCCGTCCCGGCCAACATCGACGCGCTGACCTGCCAGGCGCTGTTCCAGCGGCCCAGCCGTCACGGCCCGGCGCTCAGCACCCCGGCGATGCTGGCCGAGGCGCTGGCCGGCGTCGCGTCGCCCGACCCGCTGCCGGCTCCGGCCGGGCCCACGACGTCGTTCTGGGCCCCCGCCGACGTCGGCTACCGGCCGAGCGATCCCGCCCGCCCGTACCCGGCGGGTGATCCGGTGGCGCGGCCCCGGGGAGGAGCTCCCTACCGCCCCCCGTCCGCCGGCCGGTCCTCGCCGCGGACGGCGATCCTCAGCACCGTGATCGTCCTGGTCCTGGCGGCCGCCGGCTTGGTCGGCTGGGTGCTCAACCACCGGGACACCCCCGGGACGGCCGTGCCGCCGACGCATAGCCCCTCGTCTTCATCCGCTCCGTCCGCGGCGGCGTCGATCGTGCTCACGCCGGTCAGCGCGAACAGCTTCGACGCCCTCGGCAACGACGGCGGGAACGAGGATGGCGCCGGGGCGAAATACGCGATCGACAGCAACCCGAGCACGTTCTGGCACACGGACTACTACCTCACCTATCCGGCCCTGGGCAACCTGAAGAAGGGCACCGGACTCATATTGGATATGGGCAAACAAGTCCGGCTGAGCCAGGTGGTGGTCCAGTTCGGCGCCAGCTGCTGCACTGACGTCGAGATCGAGATCGGGAACAACAACACGCCCGTCTCGTCCACGCTGGGCACCTTCACCGAGGTCGCGAGCTCCACGACCGCGCACGGCAGCACCACCTTCAACGTGAGCAGCAATACCACCGGCCGTTACGTCCTGCTCTGGATTACCCGGCTCCCGCCGCTGACCGGATCGGCCGGCGAGTACGAGGCGCAGATCTATAACGTGGTGGTTCATGGTCCCGCCGCGAGCCAATCGGGCTGATGCCCCGTGCCCAGCACCGACGGCGAGTGGCCCTCGGACACTGAACTCCTCCGCCGGCACGTGGCGGGGGACAGCGACGCGTTCGGCGAGCTGTTCCGCAGGCACCGTGACCGGCTCTGGGCGGTCGCGCTGCGCACCGTCTGCGACCCCGAAGAGGCGGCCGACGCGCTCCAGGACGCGATGATCTCCGCGTTCCGCCGGGCGGCCGACTTCCGCGGTGATTCGGCCGTCACCACCTGGCTGCACCGCATCGTGGTCAACGCGTCCCTCGACCGGCTCCGCCGCCGGGCCGTCCGTCCCGTGGCCTCGGCCGGTGACGAGGAGGCGCTCGAGGCCCTGCTGGCCCACGACCAGGATCCCGCGCGGGCCGCCGACACCAGGCTGGACATCGACGCCGCGCTGCGCATCCTGCCGCCGCCGCAGCGGGCGGCCCTCGTGGTCGTGGACATGCTGGGCTACTCCGTCGACGATGCCGCCGCCATCCTGGACACCTCGCCGGGCACGGTCAAGAGCCGCTGCGCCCGGGCCCGCGCCCGGCTTCTGCCCTACGTGGCGCACCTGCGGGGGAACCGATCCGCGACCGAGCGCGTCTCACCTGCGCAGGGAGGCGACGCTTGAACGAGCTGAAAGGGAATATGACTCACCCGGACTCCGAGGTCCTGGCCGAGTTCCGTGCGGGGCTTATCGCCGGGCGCCACGGCGCCCGGATATCGGCGCACCTGGCCGCCTGCGAGCGCTGTGCCGGCCTGTGCGACCAGCTGACCGAGATCTCCGCCCTGCTCGCCGCCGTCCCGGCCACCGCCATGCCCGAGGCCGTGGCCCATCGGCTCGACGGCGTACTAGCCGCCGAGGCGGCTCACAGAGATGACGCCGAACGGGCCGTTGGTGACAGCTCCCGCGACCGCGCGCCGAGCCCGCGGCCGCGCAGGCGCTGGGATTTCCGCCTGGTCGCCCTGCGCGTGCTCGCCCCGGCCGCCGCCGTCGCCGTGCTCGCCGCGGGCGGGTACGGCCTGAGCCGCATCGGAGGAAGCTCTACCGCCTCGGAAGCCTCCGGAACCGCGGCGTCATCCCCGGCGACGGCGCCCCTGCCGCAGGCCAGGGCCGCCGTACCCTCCAGCGCGGCGACCAGCCGGCCCGTCGCGATCCCGGCTCATTACAGCCTCCAGATCGTAACCAGCCAGACCAATTACCTGCGCGCCACGCTTCGCCAGCAGCTGGCCCGCGAGATGAAACGGTACGCCGAGGGTGTCGCGGGCCCGCCGAGGCCCGCGTCCGCGCAGGTCAAGGGGTGCGTGCTCCGGGTAATCAAAGACACGCGCCCGGTGATCGTGGAGCTGGTCGAGACGGCCCGCTTCCAGGGTCAGCCCGCCATCGTGATCGTCGCCGCGAGCGGCCGCCACGATGTGGCCTGGGTCACCACGTCCACCTGCTCGGACAGCAGCGATCACGTCCTCGCCATGACGACACTCCCGGGAACATACGCGCCCTAGGATCGGTTCTCACCAGAGCCAGTCAGATAGGGGTGGATAGGGGTTGGCAGAAGTGCCCGAAGTCCGGAATGTCATCGTCATCGGTTCCGGCCCGGCCGGTTATACAGCGGCACTGTACGCGGCTCGCGCGGAGCTGAAGCCCTTGGTCTTCGAGGGATCGGTCACCGCTGGCGGCGCGCTCATGCAGACCACCGACGTGGAGAACTTCCCGGGGTTCGCCGACGCCATCATGGGCCCGGAGCTGATGGATTCCATGCGCAAGCAGGCGGAGCGGTTCGGGGCCGAGCTGCTGTCCGACGACGTGATCGAGGTGGACCTGTCCGCGACCCCCAAGGTGATCAGGACCGACAGCGAGACCTACCTGGCCAAGGCGGTCATCATCGCCACCGGCTCCCGGTACAAGGAACTCGGCGTGCCCGGCGAGAAGGATCTCGGCGGCCACGGCGTGTCCTGGTGCGCCACCTGTGACGGGTTCTTCTTCCGCGGTCACGACATCGCGGTCGTCGGCGGGGGCGACTCGGCCATGGAAGAGGCCACGTTCCTGACCAGGTTCGGCAAGTCCGTGACGGTGATCCACCGCCGGGACAAGCTCCGCGCCTCGAAGATCATGCAGGACCGCGCGCTGGCCAATCCCAAGATCAAGTTCCTGTGGGACAGCGAGGTGGCCGAGGTCCTCGGTACCGGCAAGGTGACGGGCCTGCGGATCAGGAACACCAAGGACGGCACGGAGCACGTGCTGCCGGTGACCGGCGTCTTCGTCGCCATCGGGCACGACCCGCGGTCCGACCTGTTCGGCGGGCAGCTGGCCACCGACCCCGACGGGTACCTGCTGACCGACCAGCCGTCGACGCGCACCGCGATCGAGGGCGTGTTCGCCTGCGGCGACGTGGTCGACCGCACCTACCGGCAGGCGGTGACCGCGGCCGGGACGGGCTGCGCGGCCGCCATCGATGCCGAGCGCTGGCTGGCCGGCCAGGAAGACTCCTGAGATTCAGCAGCACTCAACCCGCACAGCAAGCTAAGGGATGTGATCGCAGTGGGCACGACCAGGGTCGTGACGGACGAGACTTTCGAGACGGAGGTCCTGAAGAGCGACAAGCCGGTCATCGTCGACTACTGGGCCGAATGGTGCGGCCCATGCCGCATGGTCGCCCCGGTACTCGAGGAGATCGCGACCGAGTACGCGGACAAGATCGATGTCGTCAAGCTCAACATCGACGAGAACCCCGCCGTGTCGCAGCGTTACGGGATCATGGCCATCCCGACCATGAACGTGTTCTCGGGCGGCCAGGTCGTCAAGCAGATCGTGGGGGCCAAGCCCAAGTCGGCTCTGCTCCGCGAACTCGCCGAATTCATCTGAGATCCCGGAACGACCCCTCAGAGTCGCGCGGCCGTCCCGTACGGGGCCACTGCGGGCTTACACGGGCCGCAGGGCGCCCTGGGGGGCCGACGGCGTCATCGAGCCGAGCAGGCGCTCCAGGGCGACCTCCACGTCCTCCCGCCAGGTGAGGATCGTCCGCAGTTCCATCCGCAGCCGCGGGTAGTGGTGATGCGGCCGGATGGTCTTGAACCCCACCGCGAGCAGGTAATCCACCGGCAGCATGCAGGACGGCGACTCCCATCGCCGGTCGCCGAAGGCCTCGATCGCCTTGACACCGCGCCGGGTGAGGTCCTTGGCCATCGCCTGCACGAGCATCCGGCCGATGCCCCCGCCGGTGAACTCGCTCAGCAGCTGAGCCGTCATGAACAGCACCGCGTCGGCGCTCACCGGACTGGTGGGAAAGGCCATCGAGCGGGGGACGTACTGCGGCGGCGCGAAGAGCATGTACCCGGCGGGGACACCGTCGACATACGCGATCTTCCCGCAACTGCCCCATTCGAGCAGCACCGACGACACCCACGACTCTTTCTCGAGTTCCGGGTCGCCACTTTCCTCGGCCCGGGCCCGGCTGACCGGCCCCAGTTCCCAGAAAACACATTTGCGGCACTTCGGCGGCATGTCGCCGAGATTGTCCAGCGTAATATTGACGATACGGCGCGACATCCTGTTCCCCGGTAGGCCGATCCCCCAGAAATCCACAAGCGTGCCTAGCAGATACCCCTTATCCTGGCATGATACTGGACCACTTCAGGAGCCGATTTCAGGAGAAGCCGTGACCGGCGAAGAGCAGCCCGCATCGCAGCGACAGCGAATTGACCCCTACGTCGGTCAGTACGCCGAACGTGCCGTTGGCATGGTCGCCTCCGAAATCCGGGCGCTGTTCGCCGTCGCCGCCCGGCCCGAGATCGTCTCGCTGGCCGGCGGCACGCCCTACGTGTCCGCGCTCCCGCTGGAGGCCGTCGGCGGCATGATCGGCCAGCTGATCGCCGACCGGGGCGCGAGCGCGCTGCAGTACTGCACCGCGCAGGGAGACGCGGGGCTGCGCGAGCGGATCTGCGACGTCATGGCGCTGGAGGAAATACGGGCTCACCCCGACGAGATCGTCATCACCGTGGGCTCCCAGCAGGCGCTCGACCTGCTCACCAGGATCTTCATCGATCCCGGCGACGTGATCCTCGCCGAGGCGCCCTCGTACGTGGGCGCCCTGAGTGCCTTCGCCTCCTACCAGGCCACCGTGGTCCACGTCGCCATGGACGAGGACGGGCTGATCCCCGAGGCACTGGAGGAAACCATCGGCCGCATGACCGTGGCCGGGCGGCGGGCCAAGTTCCTCTACACCGTGCCCAACTTCCACAACCCGGCCGGGGTGACGCTCGCCGCCGGGCGGCGGCACCGGATCCTCGACATCTGCCAGCGCGCGGGCCTGCTCGTGGTCGAGGACAACCCGTACGGCTTGCTCGGCTTCGACGGCGATCCGATGCGGGCGCTGCGGGCCGACGACGGCGAGGGGGTCGTGTATCTCGGCACGTTCTCCAAGACGTTCGCGGCGGGCGTCAGGGTCGGCTGGGCGGTGGCACCGCCCGCGATCCGGGACAAGCTGATCCTGGCCGCCGAGTCGGCAGTGCTGTGCCATTCCAGCTTCTCGCAGCTGACCGTGCGCGAGTACCTGACCACCCAGCCGTGGCTCGAGCAGATCAAGGACTTCCGCGAGCTCTACCGCGAACGGCGGGACGCCACACTGAACGCCCTGCACACGATGATGCCGCCCGGCTGCCACTGGACCCGGCCGGGTGGCGGTTTCTACGTGTGGCTCAGGCTGCCCGACGGCGTCAACGCCAAGGCCATGCTGCCCAGGGCGATCTCGTCGCGGGTGGCGTACGTGCCGGGCACGGGCTTTTACGCGGACGGCTCGGGCGGCCAGTACGCGCGGCTCTGCTACTCGCTCCCCAGCCCGGACCGGATCCGCGAGGGGGTCCGCCGGCTGGCCTCGGTGATCGAGACCGAGATCGAGCTCCGGGACGATTTCGGCCCGGCCCCCGGCATCCGGTAGATCATGGACGAACTCGACCGGGTGGTGGTCCTCGCCGGCGGCCTGTCCGCCGAGCGGGAAGTGTCGCTGCGCTCCGGCCACCGGGTACGCGACGCCCTGGCCGAGGCGGGCATCGACGCCGTGGTGGCCGATGCCGACGCCGAACTGCTCACCCAGCTGCGCGCCGACCCGCCCAGCGCGGTATTCCCCGTCATCCACGGCGCCTCCGGCGAAGACGGCGCGATCCGGGAAGTCCTCGGGCTGCTCGGCACGCCGTACGTCGGGTCGGTGGCCAGCGCCTGCCAGATGGCGTTCGACAAGCCGACGGCCAAGGCCCTGGTCGCGGCGGCCGGAGTGACCACGCCGACGTCCGTGACGCTGCCGCGGGAGACCTTCCACGACCTCGGCGCGGCCGCGGTGATCGACCTCATCGTGGCCAAGCTCGGGCTCCCGCTGTACATCAAGCCGTCCCGGGGCGGCTCCGCGCTCGGCGCGGGGCCAGTTCACGACGCGGCGGAGCTGCCACCCGCGCTGCTCAGCTGTTTCGCCTACGGGGACATCGCCCTGATCGAGCGGTTCATCTCGGGTACCGAGGTCACCGTCGGGGTGATCGACCTTGGCCAGGGTCCGCAGGCCCTGCCGGCCGTCGAGATCGTCCCGGGCGACGGCGGTTATGATTACGCGGCCCGGTACACCGCCGGGAAGACGGAGTTCTACGTCCCGGCCCGGCTGCCCGGCGAGGTCGCCACCCAGGTGGCCAGGATCGCGGTCGCCGCGCATTCGGTACTCGGGCTGCGCGACCTGTCCCGGACCGACCTGATCGTGGACGAGACGGGCACGGCGTACTTCCTCGAGGTCAACGTGTCACCGGGGATGACCGAGACCAGCACGCTGCCGATGGCGCTGGAGGCCTCCGGTCATGCGTTCGGCCGTATCTGCGTCCGCCTGCTCCAATTGGCCGCCGCCCGCGGCGGATAGATCCACTACGTCTGCACGGTGGAGGGAATCCCGTTCACCCAGGGCTGACGCTGAAACCAGGCGGCACCGCCTGTCAGCGCAGAAAATGAGGGCATGACACAGCGGCGTGCCGCCTCCGTGGCGGTGCTGGCGGACATCCACGGCAACCTTCCGGCACTCAAGGCGGTTCTCGCAGAAGCCGGCGTTGCGGACGCGGAGGCCGTCGTGCTGCTGGGTGATATCGCGCTGGGGCCGATGCCAGCCGAGACCCTGGACGTGCTGGCCGGGCTGGGTGAGCGGGCGGTCTGGGTACACGGTAACTGTGAGCGGGAGATGATCACCGCGTTCGACGGCGGGGACGTGCCCGGACCGAACGGCCCGCAGGCGGCCGGCAGCGCCGCGCTGATGGGCCGGCCGCACCGCCACATGCTGGATGGGCTGCCGCTGACGGTGACACTGGATATCGACGGCCTTGGGCCGACGCTGTTCTGTCATGCCTCGCCGCGCCGCGACGATGAGATGCTGCTGGTCGACAGCCCGCCGGAGCGCTGGGCGGCTGCGTTGTCCGGGCTCGGTTCCGGCATCCAGGTCGTGGTCTGCGGGCACACCCATATGCAGTTCGACCGGCTCGCCGCCGGGAGGCGTGTCATCAACCCGGGCAGTGTGGGCATGCCCTACGGTCCGCCCGGTGCGCACTGGGCCGTGCTGGGGCCAGATGTCATGCTGCGCCGCACCGAATACGACACCGCGGCAGCCGCCGAGGTGATCGCGGCCAGCCCTTATCCCGATAGCGGGGAGTGGGCCCGCGAGTACGTGCTCAGCCACTACTCCGACACCGAGGCCCTCGCAGCGTTCACCGAGATCGCCCGCCAGCAGGAAGGCCGAGCCTCCTGACCGCAGAGTCCCCCAGCCCTTCCCCGTGCCCTCGCTCCGGCGAGGCCACTGCCCGGCTTCACCAGCGGGCCTGGCCCGCACCGACACCCAATAACACCTTCGACACCGCTGCCATCATCTACCTCGCCGATTACCAGCAGTGAACATCACCCAGGCCAGGCCCGGCTGTGCCACTACCAGCAACGCGGCTATGCGCTTACCTGACAGTGCCCCGTTGGTTTCGCCCGCGGATAACACGCTGGCGTTAGCCCGGCTGCCCGGGGCGCGCATGGCGTCACGCAGCCGCTGGATGCCTTGCTGGCGGGTGATGACGGGCTGGTATCGGAGCTCCTGGCGGGCACGGGCGTCCGAGATGAGGAACGGGCGCCGGTTTAGCTCGACGATCATCCTGGTTATGGGCGGGTCGCCCGGGCGCCTGGTGATGCGCCATGCGACGTCGAGGGCCCGGGCCAAGCCGGCCGCGACCGGTCCGGGGATCGAGGCCTCGGGCAAGGCCAGGCCGTGCGCCTGGAGGAGCCCGGCCAGGAAGTCCCGGACGGTGGTGCTGCCGTCGTCGAAGACGTAGTAGCCGCAGCCGCCGGAGCCGTAGTCCACGGCGAGGCCGACGGCGTGGACGAGGTTGTCGATGTGGGTGGCGACGATGCGGTGCCGGCCGCCGTCGATCAGGCGCATCTGGCCAGCGCGCACTGCCTGCACGAAGCTGGCGGTTGACGGATCGTCGGCGGTGCCCCAGACCCAGCCGGGCCGGATCACCACGGTGGCCATCTGGGTGTCATTGGCGGCTAGTGTCCCGGTCCGGAGATGCGTGAGCAGTAGCGGCAGATGCGGTCGATGATCTGATCGGCGGTCTTGGTCCACTTGAAGGGCCGGGCGCTGGCATTCCAGACCTTGATCCATTCTTCCAGC
>Ga0208324_1000280_pt1 | contig 25561 bp, 24 predicted proteins | sample Sb_taG_2_FD_187707 | JGI IMG/M metagenome (GOLD analysis project Ga0208324, IMG submission 187707) | Peat soil microbial communities from Weissenstadt, Germany - Sb_50d_5_LS metaG (SPAdes) (version 2) | ecosystem: Environmental > Terrestrial > Soil > Wetlands > Peat | place: Germany... | reverse complement strand
ACGGTATGCGCCGGCTTCGGGACCGAACTGGCCGAGTTCAACGGCGAAGCCAGCCACGTCCACCTGCTGGTGAACTTCCCGCCCACCGTCACGATCTCCCGCCTCGTCAACAGCTTGAAGGGCGTCTCGTCCCGCAGGCTGCGGCAGGAGTTCCCCGACCTGGTACAGCACTACTGGCGGGCGAACCGGCTATGGTCCGGGTCCTACTTGGCCGGATCGGCCGGCGGCCCCCCCATCACCGCCGTGCGCCAGTACATCGAACAGCAAAACCGCCCCACCTGGGCCGGCAGGGCTTCCCGCAACTACCCCGCCTTCACCACCGGCCTGAAGGCCGGCGCACCAGCGGACATCTTGGTAGCAGCGGCCGGCGCCAGGCCACCCGCGAGCATCGATGTGCGTCACTCGTCTCGGTCACGGGCGGGCGAGGAAGAGCTGCCTCTCCGTGGCGAGGTGGGGTGCCCACTCGAGGCGGCCCGCGACCGCGAAACGCAGGTACGCGAGGAGCGCGTCACGCATCGCATCGGCAAACCCGTCGGCGCGGTGCGGCGCGAAGCCGTCCTCCCACCAGACGCCGAGCACCTCCACGCAGGCTCGGTCCCGGTCGATCCGCGGTTCGATCCGGCCGACGAAGCGGTCGCGGAAGGAGATCGGGAGCACGTACCAGCCCCAACGGCGCTTAGCCGGCGGGAAAAAGCCCTCCCACACGTAGTCGAAGCCGAACAGGCTCGCGACGAGAGCGTTGTCCCAAAGAAGCGAGTCGAATGGAGCGATGAACGCGACGGAGGGGGGCGGCTCCGGCGGCGCCTGCAGCAGCGCGAGCTCCTCACCGAGGACGAAGCGCTTGCCGCGTACACCCTCGACGTCGACGGGCACGAGCGCGCCGAGCTCGACCAGCTCCTGGCGCAGCTCGTTGCGCCCCGGCCACCCCGGGATCGGATTCGGCGGGGCGATGCGGTCGAACGTGCCGCCGGCGCCCCCGGCGCCGAGCAGGCCGTGGGCGCGGTACCGGGACAGGAGTTTGTGCCGGAGCTGTTCTCGCACCGGCACCTCGTGCGCGAGCAGTTCCGCCGGGAGCAGCCGTTCGAGGAGGTCGTAGTACCGGAGGTTGCCGTCGCGCCGGGCGAGGCCGATCACGCCCGCGACGGTGTACGCCTCGAGCACGGCGCGCACGACGTTCTCCGGCATCCCGAACCAGTCCTTCGGCGCTCCGTGCTCGGGCTCGAAATCGGCCACCGACAGCGCGCCCTCCGCGCGGATCCGCCCGAGCACGCGCTCGGCCACCGCGGCGTTCTCGGCGAGGATCCTGGCGTGGAACCGGGGCCCCTTGCGGCCCCAGCCCACACGAAACCAGGGGAACTCGCCCACCGGGATGAACGACAGCGCCTTGTTGGTCGTCTCGAAGATCTCACGGCGTTCGTAGAGCACGTCGCACCAGGCGGGTTCGTAGCCGGCCACGCGCGCGTGCAGTACGAGGTCGTGGCTGCGGCCGGCGGCCGCGATCGGGTCGAACTGGATCGACCCGAACTTCCGGAAGACCTCGAGCACCCCGTCGAGGCCTCCCTCGACAGACCGCGCAGGCGCGAGGAAGTGGCGCGCGACGAGAAAGCGACGCGCCGCCTCGGCAGTGACCTTCACCCGCAGGACACTAGCAGCACAGCCCCCAGGCGCCGACCAGGAACTGCACGTCAGAAGGGCCGTCGCGGTGGTCACGCCATTGGCTAGTCTCAGGATGTGAGCTGGACAGCACCTGAGCATGTCCTGCCGGACGAGCCGTTTACCGGAGTCGAGCGACCGATTCTCGATGGGTTCCTCGACAGGTACCGGGCCAGCTTCCTGGGCCGGTGCTCGGGGCTGACTGCGGAGCAGCTGGCGGAGCGCTCGGTGCCGCCGTCGAACCTGAGCCTGATCGGCATCGCCCGGCACCTGACCGACGTGGAGCTCAACTACTTCCGCAGGCGCTGGGGCGCACAGGAGATAGCCAGCTACTACTTCAGCGAGGACCGTCCGGATGCCGACTTCGAAGACGCGAGCCCGGCCACAGCGGAACGCGATCTGCAGCGGCTGGTCGCCGAGCAGGAGGCGGCGCGGCAGGCGGTGGCGGGCATGCCGCTGGAGGAGATCTTCGTGAACCCGCGCTGGGGCGCGATGTCGCTGCGCTGGGCTCTCATCCACATGATCGGCGAGTATGCCGGGCACACCGGGCAGGCCGACCTGATCAGGGAGCGCATCGACGGGAAGGCCGGCTGGTGGTGACAGCTCCACGGGAACGCCTGCGGGCTCGGCCGGTCGCGTCCGGACATGACGAGAGGACCCACCTCCGCTTCTCGCGGATCTCGATTGCGTGGTGACCGGATTTGGTCCGGTGCTCCGCGTCGCTCTGGGTCCTCTGTCACTTGTCAGTGCACCTCGTTTTGGGAGCGACCGCTGCGGACGAACGTCCCTCCGCCATGGACCTTCGTCCCGGTTCCGCCATACCGCAGGGCCTTACGGCCGGAGGGCGTATCCGGGACCATAGTTGTTGGTGTTGTTTCCCTCTTCTAGCGCACGGAGGCGTCCATGCCCGCCAGGCCGCACGACATCAGTGATCTGTATCTGGCGCCGGTGGCGCTGGAGGTAGACGCCCGGATCGAGGAGCTCGGCCGCCTGGACAGGGAGCGGCTGACCTACGAGGTCGCCCTCGAAAGCGACACCCCGGACTTCACCCGCGATATGAGGGAAAAGGGGCTGATCAGGACGATCACGCACCTGATTGACACGCACGACTGGGAGTTCAGCTGGGATCCTCGCGGTCTTCGCCTGACTCATGACGCGCATACGTTCGTCCTCGGCGTCCCGCCCGTATTCACCGAGTACCTCGCGTAACGGGACCTATGCCGCGCGAGCCGGCGACATGCTGCACGGACGCGTTATCCGGCCGCGGGCCCGCCAGTCCCGGCCAGGTGGCGCATGTTCCGCAGCGCCACGGTCATGATCGTGTTCGTCGGGTTGTGCGCGCCCGAGGTGACGAAGACCGAACCGTCCGTGACGTACACGTTGTCCAGCCCGTGCACCCGCCCGTACGTATCGGTCACGCTGGAGCGCGGGTCGGCGCCCATCATCATGCCGCCCATGATGTGGAAGCCGGTGGGCAGCCCGCCGCTGTCGGTCGTGGCCGGCACCGCGAGCGCCACCGCGGCCCCGGCTGCGGTCATCATCTTCTTCAGCACCGGGATGTAGAACTGCTGGGCCACCTGTTCGTACTTCCCTGTGCTCCAGGTGATCTGCGCCACCGGCAGCCCGAACACGTCCTTGACCGTGGGGTCGAGCGTCACCGTGCGGTCCAGGTAGGGCATGTCGTTCCCGATCAGCTGGCAGCCCGCCAGCCGGTCCCGCAGAATCGACGAACGCATGAGCTGCTTGAACTCGGTCCCGAAGGGCCTTGACGACCGCACGAGGCGGAGCAGGGTCTGGTACGACTGCCCTTCCGCGATCGGGTCCTGGCTGCCGCCGAGTTCCATGTTGCCGCCCCGGATGTACGGCAGCCCGTTGGCCTTCGCGAACGCTCGCGCTCCGGGAAAGTCCGGGTCGCAGGTGTCTTGTGCGCACTGCGTGATCGATCGCCCCCGGTAGGCGTGCATCCGCTCATCGGTGAAGATCGCGGTGCCGTCGATGAACGAGTGCAGCATCAGCCGTCGCCCCAGCTTGCCGCTCGCATCGGGAAACCCCGACAGCAGCGCCAGCCGCACGGTCTCGATGGCCGAGGCCGCCATGACGACCGCGTCGGCGCTCTCCCCGCCGGTCACCGGCCCGCCCGACGTCATGCGCATCCAGCGCACCCCGGTCGCCCGGGCCGCCGCGCCGGAACCGGTCAACTGCACCGACGTGACCATCGTCTCCGGCACCAGGCTCACCCGCCCGGTGCGCAGCGCGGCCCGCAGCGGCATCAGCGCCGCCGGCCTGGCCACTACCGGGCACCCGTAGCCGGAGCAGAATCCGCAGTCGTTGCAGACGTGCTGGTCGTTGTACGGCACCGAGTTGATCGCCATCGGGTACGGGAATGGGTGCATGCCGATCGCGGTCGCTCCGGCGGCTACCACCAGCGAGGAGCGCTGCTGCGGACCGGGCGGCATCGGGAACGCGCCGCGCGGCGCGTGCTTGAGTACGGCGCCGGGCATCGCCGCCACGTCGCCCTGTACGCCGATCAGCGTCTCCACCTCGTCGTAATAGGGTGCGATGTCGGCGTAGCCGAACGGCCAGTCGGCCATGTCCGTCCCCGGCGCCGGCCCGAGCGCGGAAAGCTGCTGGAAGTCGATGTCCCAGAACCTCGGCACCTTCGCGTCCCAGTGCACCGTCCCGCCCCCGACCAACTGGGGCAGGTCGTCCACGCTCCCGGTGTACTGGACGGCCGAGGCCCCGGCCGGCCGCCAGGTGCGCGGGAACACCTCCGGGTCCGGCCCGGCGAAGTCGCGCACGTTCATCTTCAGGTCGTCGTTGGAGAACAGCGTGCCGATTGGCCCCGCTCCGCCGAGGTTGGAGAAGTGGTTGGGGCCCTTCTCGAACACGACGACCTGCCACCCGGCCTGCGCCAGCACCATCGCGGCCAGTGAGCCGCCCGCCCCGCTGCCGATCACCACCGCCTTGCTCATGGCCGCGCCTCACACCGAGCCGAGGAACTTCAGCACGTCGGCCACCACCGGGGTCTGGTCGACCGGATCGTGCCCGTCCGACCTCGAGACCTCCTCGGCGGTGTATCCGCGGGGCTGGCTGTCGCCCGGGTAGCTGATGTCCTTCCAGCCGGCCAGGTTCCGGTTGCCGCCGTATTCCGGGGCGGCGTACAGGCCCTCGATCGTGTGCTCGAACAGAAGCGACGTGAACGAGCTCGCCGCCGGCATGGTCAGGATCTTGTCCTGCTTCGCGTGGCTGGCCTTGGTGAAGTCACCTCCGGCCAGCTTGTCCAGGGTCGCGATGCCCTGCCGGTATTGCTGCTGCCAGCCCTGCAGGCGCCGCCGCCACGCGATGCGCGCGACCGGATCCAGCGCGGTGAACCGCGCCATGAGGTCGGGCCCTGACGTGTGCCGGTTGCTCCACGGCCCGCCCGCGAAGATCATCGGCGGAGGACCGGCCGCGTCGAGAGCGCCGAGCGCGCCCAGCATCGAGTCGATGTAGCCGGTCACGTCGGCCTCGCGGGCTCCTGGGTGGCCGGCTTCGGACGGGTCGTCGGCCGGGCCGGGAGCGATGCGCGCGGTCGCGGCCTCGACGACCGCGGCCTCGTGGCTGGTGAAGAACCCGGAGACCTGGGGGGCGGGCGAGCTGGAAGAAGAGGTGCAGCCGTCAGCGCCCAGGACCGCCGCCCCGGCCACTGCGACGGGAATGGCGCCGATGACCGCACGGCGCCGCACGCCGCGGAACCCAGAGGACACGGCCGGTCAGCCGGTCATGTCGAAGGTGGCCAGGACCCTGGTGATAGATGGCACGCGGCAAGTCTAGGCATGCCAGAGGTTCAGCAGAAAGAGTTGCGGAAACCGGGCCCGCGCCGCTGAACGGCCCTACGGTCCGGGCCCCGCGGCACGATACCGCGGGGCCCTTACAACCGCCGTTGAGACCACGGACTCAGTCGGTGGGCGCCGCCATCGGGTTGATCCCCGAGAGGTCTTCGCGCTTGACCCGGATCAAGACCAGCGTGATGACCAGCCCGAGCAGCATGATCCCGGCCGAGACGAGGTACCCCTCGGAGAATCCGTGCGCCAGGGCGTGATTCGTCGCCGCCTTCTGCAGCGCGGCCGCCTGGGCGGCGGACAGGTGCGCGGCAGCCGTCTTCGCCGCGGCCGCCGCGGCCGCCGCCTGCGAGTGAATGCTGTTCGCGACCGCGCTCCACGCCACGGTGCCGAGCACCGCCAGCCCGAGCGCGCCGCCGACCTGCTGGCCGACGTTGACCAGGCTGGAGGCCACGCCCGTGTCGTTGTTGGCCACCTTGGTCAGCGAGACCAGCAACAGCGGCGCGAAGAGCAGCCCCAGGCCGGCCGCGGTCAGCAGCATCGGCCCGAGCAGGCCGGAGACGTAGTGGCTGTGCTCGGTGACCCGGGACAGCCAGAACATCCCGCCGGCGCTGGCCGCGCTCCCGGCGATCATCAGCGGCCGGGCCCCGATCCGGCTCACCAGCTGCGAGGCCGCCGCGGTCGCGACCAGCATCACGCCGACCATCGGCAGGTAGGCGACGCCGGTCCGCAGCGGGCTGTAACCCAGCACGTTCTGCACGAACAGCGTGAGGAAGAAGAACATGCCGAACAGCGCGGTGCCGATGCACAGGCTGATCAGGTAGCCGCCGGACCGGTCCCGGCTGCGCAGCACCCGGATGGGCAATAGCGCGTACCTGCTGCGCACCTCGATGATCCCGAACGTCACCAGCAGCACCGCTGCGGCCACCAGTGACACGATCACCTTGGTGTCGCCCCAGTGCGACACGCCGTTCGGGGTGGTCGCCGCGCTGGACAGCCCGTAGACGAGGGCGGCCAGGCCGAGCGAGCCGGTGATCGCGCCCGGCAGGTCGAACCGGCCGCGCTGCCGTTCGGACTCGCCGAGCACGCGCGGCGCCAGCAGCGCGACCGCCAGGCCGATCGGCACGTTCACGAAGAACACCCACCGCCAGTTGAGGTAGGTGAGCAGCAGCCCGCTGGCCAGCAGGCCGACCGCGCCGCCGGCGATGCTCATCCCGGCGTACACGCCCATCGCGCGGTTGCGCGGCCGGCCCTCGGGGAAGGTGACGGCGATCAGCGACAGCGCCGTGGGCGCGGCGAACGCGCCGCCGACGCCCTGCAGGACGCGCGCGGTGAGCAGCCACTCCTGGCTGGTGGCGAACCCGCCCAGCAGCGAGGCGAGCGAGAACAGCAGGATGCCGAAGATGAAGACCCGGCGGCGCCCCAGTAGGTCGCCGGATCTCCCGCCGAGCAGCAGCAGCCCGCCGAACGCCAGCGCGTACGCGTTGACGACCCATTCCAGGTTGGTCCCGGAGAACCCGAGCGCAGTCTGGATGTGCGGCAGGGCGACGTTGACGATGGTCGCGTCGAGCACGACCATGAGCTGGGCCGTCGCGATGACGGCGAGCGCCAGGCCAAGCCGCCGCGGCGCGGCGGACCCCGTGCTTGGTGAGGCCGTGACCGACGCCGCCGCGGTCCTGACCTCCCGGACTGCGGCGCCGTTGAGCGCCTGCTGCCCGGTGTCTGGTGATGTGGCGGACAAGGTTAATCTCCCTCGTTTCGGGCGCACTGAACTACCCTCGTGACCAGCTAGGTGTCGTGGTCACGAGCAGTGCTTGCTTTTCAAAGACCTTTTTTGGCCGAACGGGCCGCAGTATCAGCCCCCGTAATGTGTCTTCCTTTCCCGTGTGGCCGTCGTCCCTCAGACGGCCGTGCGGCTGAGTTGTCATCGGTCATGACGAGGCAGCCGCCGCGGTTGTGACACCATCACCTCCTCCCGCCCCGTGATCTGACCATCTTCCGCAGCAGCCCGAGCAGGCACCGGCGCTCGCTGGTATCCAGCGAGGTGCACCAGGGGGCCCGGGCCGCGAACTCGGCGTATAGCCGGTCTCTGACCTGCACCCCTTCCGGGGTGAGCACGATGTTCTTGCTCCGCCGGTCACGCTGGGAGGGTTCCCGCCGGGCCAGGCCGTGCTTTTCCAGCGCATCGGCGACAGAAGTGACGAAGGAGGGATCGCAGCCCATCTTCAGCCCGAGATCCTTCATCGTCATCGGCATCTCGAGCTTGAGCAGCGCCATGGCATCGCTGCCGGTCAGCCCGAAGCCGGCCGCGATACCCTGGCCGAGGTCGTGAGCATGCTGGCTCAGCTCGCCGAACGTTTCCAAGATCTGCTGATTCAGCTCGTCGTCGTCGGCGTCGCGCCCCACCCCCGTGACCAGCGGCGTCGCATGCGGGACCGGTTCGGCGTCCAGAATCGCCGCCGGGTCGGCCTGCTCATCCATCCATGCTCACCCCCAATCCATTGCCTGAGGTCCTCAATAGTTGAGTAGCTCAACCTTATTGCCGCTTGCCGGAGCAAGCAAGCGAATATCTGGCTTTTCAGCTTCGCTCACGGCGTAGCGCGCCTTTGGCTCGCGGGGAGGGGCGACGCGCCGGCGGCTCAACCTGCGGGGATGTTGCGGCGTCTTTACCGGCGAGCGCGACACTTGGAGTGTCACGATCGCGAACGCGAAGGGGAGGCGTGCCGAAATGGCCGAAGCCGGAGTACCGCCCGGAGAACAGCACCGCCAGGCGCCCGGCCGGCGCGCGTTGCTCCAGTTCGCCGCGGCGGCCGGTGGTGCCTCGCTACTGTCGGCCTGCAGCAGGAGCGCCAGCGCGCCCGCCGCAGGCGGCACCGCCGCCGTGGCCAGCCGCGATTCCTCGGGCGGCACGGCGATGTCCGCGGCGGCCCAGGCCGCCTCCGGCCCGCCGAAGGCCGCCGACTGGGCGGCGCTGGCCCGCGACCTGTCCGGGCCGCTCATCCGGCCGGGGGAGTCCGGCTACACCACGGCCAAGGAACTCTTCGACCCGCGCTTCGACTCGCTGCGCCCGGCCGGGATCGCCTACTGCCGCAATCCGCACGACGTGGCGACCAGCCTGGCCTTCGTCCGCAAGTACGGCCTCCCGGTGGCCGCCCGGTGCGGCGGGCACAGCTACGCGGGCTGGTCGTCGACCAGCGGCCTGATCGTGGACGTGACCAGGATGGCCGGGGTGAGCGTTAGCGGCGGGAACCCGAAGACCGCGACCGTGGGCGCGGGCACCCGGCTGATCGACTTCTACAACGGGCTCGCGGCCCACGGCCGCGCCGTACCCGGCGGCTCCTGCCCGACGGTGGGCATCTCCGGCCTGACCCTGGGCGGCGGCATCGGCGTGGTGGGCCGGGCCTACGGACTGACCTGCGACAACGTGACGTCCCTGCAGATCGTCACGGCCGACGGCCAGATCCGTACCGCGAACGCGAAAACCAACTCCGACCTGTTCTGGGCCTGCCGGGGTGGCGGTGGCGGCAACTTCGGCGTGGTGACCTCGTTCACGTTCACCACCCACCCGGCTGGGGATATCTGCCTGTTCTTCCTGTCCTGGCCGTGGTCGCAGGCGGCCCGGGTCATCGCGGGCTGGCAGTCCTGGGCGCCGCACGCCCCGGACCAGCTCTGGTCGAACCTGCACCTGGCCGCGGCGCCCGGCGGCTCGATCCCGTCCATCCAGGTGGGCGGAACCTACCTGGGCACGGTGAGCGAGGCGGCCGCTCAGCTGGAGAAGCTGTACGCCGCGGTCGGCTCCCACCCGTCCTCGCCCTTCCTGGAGAGCACCACCTGGCTGCACGCGATGCTGGTCGAGGCGGGCTGCGCGAGCCTGACGGTGAAGGAGTGCCATCTGCCTACCCAGACCGCCGGAGGCCAGCTCTCGCGTGCCTCGGAGTACGCCAAGTCCGACTTCTTCACCAGGCCGCTCAGCGGTCACGGGATCGGCACCCTGCTGGCCGGCGTGGAGAACCTCCAGAGGGTCAGCGGCGCGCCGGGCGGGTCGGGCGGGATCGCGTTCGACGCGCTCGGCGGCGCGGTCAACCGTGTCGCGCCGGGCGCCACCGCGTTCGTGCACCGCAACGCGCTGTTCGGCGCCCAGTACACCACGACCTGGCCGGTGGGTTCGGCGTCCGCCGAGGTGGCCCGGCAGCACGCCTGGCAGCAGTCGTTCTGGCAGTCCATGCGCCCGTACGCCAGCGGCCAGGCGTACCAGAACTACATCGACCCCAGCCTGGCCAACTGGCGGCAGGCCTACTACGGCGCCAACTACACCCGGCTCACGCAGGTCAAGGCGGCCTACGACCCGCACCGCCTGTTCAGTTTCCCCCAGGCCGTCTGACCGCAAGCGAACGGGCCCTCAGCCAGGGCTGAGGGCCCGTTCCTAAGTCAGCCCGTCTATTACAGGCAGGGGTTGTTATGCTTCGGGCCGATGAACTCCGGGTAACCGAGCGTGTTGAACTGGTTCGTCCCGTACTGCGCATCCTTGCCAAAGGTAGACCCGGCGGATACGTTGCCGAACAGGAGCGAGCAGGAGCCGTCCGACTGGACCTGGCTCCAGTACGGGTAGAACCCGCCCGGCCCCGGGGGCGGCACGGTGCAGCCGCTCAAGGTGCCGGTTCCGCCACTTTGAGGACCGCAGGTCGACTCACTCAGGGCGATGTCGGTCTGGATGAAGAACTGCGAGTACTGGCTGCCGTTCGTCGTCGGGAACGATTCCAGGAAACTCGACGGGTAGGTGTTCGGCGTAAGGCTGGTCGGCCATTCCTTCCAGTACGGGGTCCCGTCGAAGTCGAGGTCGCCGTTCTGGAACAGGTTGGCCTGGCACGCCGTGATGGTATCTGGAGGCGTGGACGTGCCGACCCCGGCGTACCCCGGGTGGGTGTCGCCGGCGTACCAGCACACCGCGTCGCCGGTCTCGGCCGTGGCGCCGTCCGGCGGGCCGGCGTTCTCGTATGGGCCATTGCACTCGTTGTACATCTGGCTGCCGTCATTCGGGTCCAACGGGTTGGCGATCGGGTCGCTGAGCGAGGTGCAGGGCTCCCAGTGGCCGGTCTCGAACTCGGTGCTGATGTTGGTCTGGAGCGCGGCCCACGGGATGATATTTCCGGCCTTGGCCGTGTTGTACTCCGGCTCGAAGTTGAACGGCGTGCCCGAGCAGTCGGCCGACGAAGTGGTCTGGAAGCCGTTAGCGGCCGATGACTGCATGAAGCCGCTCTGGTGCGTCGTGAGGTCGTTCATGACCACTTCGAAGGCGTCACCACCTCCCGGCGCGGGCGCGTCGTACATGTGGAAGCTGATCTTATCGCCGGGGTTCATGAGCAGCGTCTCGCTGTTCGGCGTCTCCGTTGCGACGTTGGCGTCCTGCGGCGACGGCGGCCCGGTCGGCACCCCGTTCCTCTGGATGAAGGCGAAGTTGACCGGCTCCTCACAGTTGGTGTTACAGCTCGCGAAGGCGGGGGTGCACTCCAGGCTGTCGATGGTCAGGGCCGCACACCAGTGTGTGTCGTCACAGCTGGTGCTGTCTTCGAAGGGCGGTTCGCCCGGCGGGTAGAACTGCATCTCCATGAACGCCGAGCCCCCGCCCAGGCCGCTGACGCAATTCGCGACGGTGCAGGTCGGGGCGTTGGCGTCCGATTTGGGCGTGCACGGCGTCAGGGGGAACGAGTTGGGATCGCACATGGCCATCGAGAACCACGGCGCCGGGGAGAGCTCGACCCAGTGGGAGACGTCATGGCCCGGGTGAGCGACGGTCGCGGCCGCCTTGGGGTCGCGGCCGAGGGCGATCGTCCAGTTCACGTTGTTGCCAGAACCGGGGGCACTGGACGTGAAGGTCGTGTCGGGTTCGTCGTGGCCGATGTAGTGGCCGTTGTCGTAGAACCTGCCGTCCCAGGAGTTGGCATTTCCCTTGCCCGGGATACCGCGGATGTCGGTGCAGTTGAACGCCCGCAGTGGCTTCTGGACCGGGCTGAACCCGTTGCAGTCCAGCTCACCCTGTGAGGCCGGGTGGTAGCTGGAGGTTGTCGCCGTGCTGGCGGTTGTCGTCGTGCTGGCTGCCGCCGACACGCCGCTGGTCCACGCGGCGCCGAACAGCAGCGCGACCGCGCTCACCGTCCCCAGCAGGACCCTCGATCGTGCGCGGTGCACGTGCAATCGTGCCCTCATCCTGTCTGCTCCCGTCGTATACCGGTAGGTATTGCAACTACGTGTTCTTACTCCCGCCGGCCGTCCCTGGGCAATGGGCTACGGCAAAAGTTACGAATCAGTAAGTTTCCCCCTGATCATTCGTCTCACACAGTGCAAAAGGTGCATCAATAGCGAACAGAGTCCCACCAAGCCGCGTCCGGCGTCGCGGCACCGCAGGCCGCACCCCGCGCCACCGTACCCACCGGCTCACCGGTCCCGCTCCAGGCCTCGACCTGTCAGCCGGAGCCGCGATGTATCCGATCGCGCGGCGGGCGGGCATGATGGTATGTCCGCGATTTTTGGGTACCCGACGTCCATACGCCAGCTACCCCCGATGTAGGTATCGATGACAAGTAACGCTGAGCTTGACACCACGGCCGCGGCCAGCGGCCACGAGCAGGTGCCCGTCTTGCTGGTCGAAGACGACGACGGTGATGCGCTGCTCGTCGAGGAGCTCCTGCGCGAGGTGGACGCCCCGGTCGTGGTGAAGCGGGCCCGGTCCCTCGGCCAGGCCACGACCCTGGTCTCGGACGCGGCCTGCGTGCTGCTCGATCTGGGCCTGCCCGACTCGCAGGGCCTGCAGGGGCTGCGCCGGCTCCTGGGCATCGAGCCGGAGGCGGCCGTCGTCGTGCTGACCGGGCAGGCCAGCGAGCACCTCGGCGAGGAGGCGGTCCGGGCCGGAGCGCAGGACTACCTGGTCAAGGGCGAGGTCGCCGGGCACATGCTGCACCGCGTGATCCGGTACGCGGTCGAGCGGCGCCGCGCGGAGGAGGCCCAGCGGGAGCTGCGCATCGCGCAGGTCCTGGCCCAGGAGAACGCCCGGCTCGAACGCGGCCTGCTGCCGTCGCCGCTGCTGGCCGACCCGCGGCTGAGCGTGTCGGCGCGCTGCCACGCCGGCGGGCAGCAGCACCTGCTGGGCGGCGACTTCTACGACGCGGTCGAGGCGGCCGACGGCTGGGTGCACGCCCTCATCGGCGACGTCTGCGGGCGCGGCCCGGCCGAGGCCGCCCTCGGCGTCTGCCTGCGGGTGGCGTGGCGCACGCTGGTGCTGGCCGGCCGGCCCGCCGACGAGATCCTGGCCACCCTCAGCCAGCTGCTCGAGCACGAGCGGCAGGACGACACCATGTTCGCCACCCTGTGCATGGTGTCGGTGGCCCCGGACCGGAGCAGCGGCTGGGTCCGCATGGCCGGCCATCTGCCGCCGCTGCTGCTCACCGGCGGTGTCGTGCTGGAGCTGCAGACCCCGACCGCGCCGCCGCTGGGACTGAGCCAGGTCCACGACTGGCCCGGCACGCCGGTGCGGCTCGACGGCAGCTGGTCGGTCCTGTTGTACACCGACGGGCTGATCGAGGGCCGGATCGGGAAAGGCTCCGAGCGGCTCGGCAGCGAGGGCCTGATAGACCTGATCAAGCAGGCGCAGCTGGACACCGGGAGCACGGCCGCCGGTGGCCAGCTGCTGGACCGGGTGATCGAGCACGTCCGCGAGCTCAACGGCGGGGACCTGGACGATGACCTGGCCATCCTCGCGCTCGGCTACTCCCCGGACCGATGAGCGAGGCACAACGGGCGCAAGCGCGGCGGCGCTGGCCGCTGAGCCGCATCGTGAACGTCGCCGTGCTGGCCCTGCTGCTCTTCTCCGTGGCGTCCGTGATCGCGGGCGGGATAGCCCTGGTCAGTCTGCACGACGCCCGCAACCGGGTGGTGGACGTCATCGACCCGGCCACGCTGGCGGCCCAGCAGCTGGACAACGCGCTGGTCAACCAGGAAACCGGGGTCCGCGGTTACGCGCTCAGCGCTCAGCAGGGCTTCCTGACCCCCTACACCACCGGCGTGGCTACGGAGCAGGCCGCGATCAGCACCTTGCGCCATCTCACCAGCCAGCTGCCCGCCGTCACGACCACCGACCTGGACAGCGTGACCAGCCAGGCAGACTACTGGCGTACCCACTACGCGCAGCCCACCATCAGCCAGGTCGGCCGCACCGGGAAGCCCGTGTTCAGCCCGGACATCACCACCGGCAAGACGGACTTCGACGCGCTGCGGGCCAGGGTGGCCTCGCTCCAGGCCGACGTGGCCAGCGCCCGGAGCAGCGCACTGGCCACCCTGAACGACGCCACCAGCACCCTGGACGCGGTGTTCATCGCGATCGCGATCGGCCTGGCGTTCATCGTCCTGCTGCTGGCCCTAGGCCTGCGGGCCACCGCGATCAGGCCGCTGCACCGGCTGGCCGCCCAGGCCCGCCGGGTGGCCGACGGTGACTTCGAGCACGAGGTCACCGTGCGCGGCCCCCGGGAAGTGACCCACCTGGCCGCGGACGTGAACACCATGCGGGAGCGCATCTTGCGGGAGCTGTCCGCCACCCGGGACGCGAACGCGATCCTGCAGGCCCACGCCGCCGAACTCCAGCGCTCCAACGCCGAGCTCGAGCAGTTCGCCTACGTCGCGTCGCACGACCTGCAGGAGCCGCTGCGCAAGGTCGCGAGCTTCTCCCAGCTGCTGCAGCGCCGCTACGCCGGGAAGCTCGACGCCCGGGCCGACCAGTACATCGAGTTCGCGGTGGACGGCGCCAAGCGCATGCAGGCGCTGATCAACGACCTGCTCGCCTACAGCAGGGTCGGCCGGTCCGATCGCGAGCCGGCCCTGGTGTCGAGCGACGCGGCGCTCACCCAGGCGCGGGCGAACCTGGCCGAGCAGATCGAGGAAACCGGCGCCACCATCGAGACCGGCCACTTGCCGCTGGTCCTGGCCGAGCTGCCGCTGCTCATCGCGGTGTTCCAGAACCTGCTCAGCAACGCGCTGAAGTTCAGCGGCGGAAGGCCGCCGCGGGTCGTGGTCACGGTCCGCCGGGACGAGGCGTTCTGGCTGTTCTCGTTCAGCGACAACGGGATCGGGATCGAGCCGGAGTACGCCGAGCGCATCTTCGTGATCTTCCAGCGGCTGCACGAGCGGAGCGCCTACATCGGCACCGGCATCGGCCTGGCCATGACCCGGAAGATCATCGAGTACTTTGGCGGCCGGATCTGGCTCGACACCACCTTCACCGGCGGCACGCGGTTCTGCTTCACCCTGCCGATGCCGCAGGAGACGATGATGCCCGAACTCCCGGAGCCCTCCGAGGGCCTGGAGGCGCCCGCCGACCCCGAAGACCGACAGGACGAGGAAACCGATGGCCGATTGCGGTGATCCCAGGGTGATCGACGTGCTCATGGTGGAAGACGACGAGGGCGACGTCCTCATGACCAGGGAGGCCTTCGAGTACTACAAGATTCGCAACCGGCTGCACGTCGTGCCCGACGGCGACCAGGCCTTGCAGTTCCTGCGCCGGACCGGCCCGTACGCCGACGCGCCGCGTCCCGGGCTGATCCTGCTCGATGTCAACCTGCCCCGCCGCAGCGGCCTGGAGATCCTCGCCGAACTGAAACAGGATCCCGACCTGCTCGTGATCCCCGTGGTCATGCTGACCACCTCGCGCGCCGAGGAGGACATCGTCCGCAGCTACGCGCTGCACGCCAACGCGTTCGTCAGCAAGCCGGTCGACTTCGAGCACTTCGTCGACGCGATCCGGCAGATCGACAACTTCTTCCTGACCCTGGTCTGCCTGCCCGGCTGACCGGGCCGTAGGATCTTTGCGCCGCTAAGGACACATAAGGGAGCGCCATGTACGACGCCATGCTGGCCGAGACCGTGACCATCCTCGGCGACGGCGGAGACGAGATCGAGGCCTACCTGGCCCGGCCGATGAGCCAGGGACCGCACGGCGGCGTGGTGGTGATCCACCACATGCCCGGCTACGACGCCCCCACCAAGGAGATCACGCGGACCTTCGCGGTGAACGGCTACAACGCGATCATGCCGAACCTCTACCACCGCGACGCTCCCGGGGCCAGCCCGGACGACGCCGCCGCGGCGGCCCGGGCCCAGGGCGGTGTGCCGGACGCCCGGCTGGTCGGCGACGTGGCCGCGGCAGCGGCTTACCTGCGCGGGCTGACCACCTCCAACGGCAAGGTCGGCGTGATCGGCTACTGCTCCGGCGGGCGCCAGTCGGTCCTGGCCGCGGTCAGCCTGCCGCTCGACGCGGCCGTGGACTGCTACGGGGCGTTCGTGGTCGGGACGCCGCCGGAGGGCATGCCGCTGAAGGTCGGGCCCATCAAGCACCTCATCAGGGACCTGTCCTGCCCGCTGCTCGGCCTGTTCGGCGCCGACGACCAGTACCCGTCGCCGGAGCAGGTGGCCGAGCTCGAGCAGGAGCTGAAGGACCAGGGCAAGACGTACGAGTTCCGCTCCTACGAGGGCGCCGGGCACCGCGTTCTTCTCCGTGAACCGCCCGCCTACCGCCCCGAGGCCGCGGTCGACGGCTGGAACCGCATCTTCACCTGGTTCAACCGTTACCTCTCCTAGCCCGGGGAGCTCAGTGGCCGCTCGAGGCGGCCCAGATGTTGATGCCAGCCTCCACGGCATCGCGGTCGATGGCCGCCAGCTCGTCGTCGGTGAAGTCGCTGTGGCCGGCCGCGGCGAGGTTCTCCTCGAGCTGCGCCACGCTGCTCGCGCCGATCAGCGCCGAGGTCACCCGCGGGTCGCGCAGGACCCAGGAAATCGCCAGCTGGGCCAGTGTCTGGCCCCGGGACCTGGCGATCTCGTTCAGCGCGCGGACGTGCCCCAGCGTCGCGGGCGTCATCTGGTCAGATGACAGCGAGCTGTTCAGGCTGGCCCGCGAGCCAGCCGGCACGCCGCCGAGGTACTTGCCGGTGAGCACGCCCTGGGCCAGCGGCGAGAACGCGATGCAGCCCACGCCCTCGCGGCCGAGCACCTCCAGCAGCCCGCCCTCGATCCAGCGGTTCAGCATCGAATACGACGGCTGATGGATGAGCAGCCGGTGGCCCATCTGGCGGAGCAGGGCCACTGCCTCCTCGGTCCGTTCGGCAGAATATGAAGAGATACCCACGTACAGGGCCTTGCCCGACCGGATCGCGGTATCCAGCGCGCTCATCGTCTCCTCGAGCGGGGTAGCCGGGTCGAAGCGATGGGAGTAGAAGATGTCGACGTACTCCAGGCCCATCCGGCGCAGCGACTGGTCCAGGCTGGCCAGCAGGTACTTGCGGGAGCCCCATTCGCCGTACGGGCCCGGCCACATGTCGTAGCCGGCCTTGGTCGAGATGATCAGCTCGTCACGGTACGGCCGCAGGTCCTCCCGCATGATCCGGCCGAAGTTGATCTCCGCGCTGCCGTACGGAGGGCCGTAGTTGTTGGCCAGGTCGAAGTGCGTGACGCCCAGGTCGAACGCCCGGCGGACGATCGCGCGCTGGTCCTCGATCGGCTTGCCATCCCCGAAGTTCTGCCACAACCCGAGTGAAATCTCGGGCAGCAGCACACCGCTGCGCCCGCAGCGACGGTAGGGAATCTTGCTGTAACGGTCATCGGCAGCCACGTAGGTCATGCCAGAAGTCTTTCATCCCCGCCCAGACGCCGGCCGGGCGCCGCTTACCTGTTATCGTCCATCGGGAGAGGAGCCGCGATGTGCACGTACCTGACGGAGAAGGTCTCGATCACCGGCAGCGGGAAGGGGCCGTCCGGCTGGTTCGCGGTGACCGACGCGAGCGTGTACTTCGACCACCCGGTGCACGCGCCGGCCGAGCATACCCTCAACATCGACTTCCTCGACCCCGGTGCCGGGCCTTCGGCGCGGGTGGCGGTGGAGCTCACCGCGGATTCGGCCCGGGCCCTGGTCAAGGCGATCCAGGCCACCCTGGACGCCGCGCCCCCCGGCCTGGTCCCCTAAAACCACCTAGCTCACCTCGTCCCGCCGCCGCAGCCCGCGGAAATGTCGGTGCCTCGTGCGAATATGCGTATGAAGGCCGATGGCTCACCCGGATGGAGGCGGCCCGGATGGAGGCGGCAGGGATGCGGTTCGTGGTGGAGCGCGATGCGCTGGCTGAGGCGGTCGCCTGGATAGCGCGCTCGCTGCCGTCCCGGCCCGTGCTCCCGGTGCTGTCCGGGCTCCTGCTCCAGGCGGCGGCCGGCGGCTTGACCCTGTCCTGCTTCGATTACGAGGTCTCGGCCCGGATCAGCATCGACGCGGACGTGGCCGAGCCCGGGACGGTGCTGGTGCCGGGGCGGCTGCTGGCCGAGATCACCCGCAGCCTGCCCGCGCATCCGGTCGAGGTCGACGATGCCGACGACGTGACCTTGACCTGCGGGCCCGCGTCTTTCAGCCTGGTCACGCTGCCCATCGCGGAGTACCCGCGGCTGCCCGAGCTGCCGCGGCTGGCCGGCACCGTCGACGGCGGCGTGCTGGCTACGGCGATCGGCCAGGTCACACCCGCGGCGAGCCGGGACGACACGCTGCCCGTCATCACCGGGGTGAACGTCGAGATCGACGGTGACACGATCACGCTGGTCGCGACCGACCGCTACCGGCTGGCCATCCGGGAGCTGGACTGGAATCCCGCGCGCCCCGGGACCGGCAGCACGCTCCTGGTCCCGGCCAGGACGCTGGCCGACGCGGCCCGGATGATGGCCCCGGGCGTGCCGGTCCGGATCATGACGCGCGGCACGGACGGCGACCCCAGATCCCCCGGATCAGGGACCGCCGGGAACGCCCACGCGGCCCCGGGGGCCGACGCGATGATCGGGTTCGAGTCGGGCGGGCGGCGCCTGACCACGCGCCTGATCGCGGGGGAGTACATCAAGTACAGCTCCAAGTTCCCGGCGGACTTCGGCAGCTACGGTGACATGCCAGCCGCCTCGCTGGCCGAGGCGGTCAGGCGGGTGGCGCTGGTCGCCGAGCGGGGAAGCTCGGTCCGGCTGTCGTTCGAGCCGGGGAAGGTCATCATCGAGGCCGGGACCAAGGGCCAGGCACGGGCTCGTGAATCCGTGGCCGCCGACTTCAGCGGTGACGAAACCGCGATCGCGTTCAGCCCGCAGTATCTGCTCGACGGCCTGGCCGGGGCCCTGACCGGGGCCGCCGGCCCCCCTTCCGCCGTCACCAGCACCCAGGACGCCCACGGCCCGGGCCAGTCCCAGCGGGACGGGGCGCCCGCCGAGGGGCGCATCCGCCTGCAGTTCACCAGCCCCACCAAGCCGGCCCTGATCACCGGCCGCCCGAAGGCTGACGACGACTCCGTCCCGGACTACCGCTACCTGGTGGTCCCGCTCCGCGCGCTGGCCAGCGGCTGAATACCCGCGCTACCGGCCGGCTGCGGTAAGCCGGCTAGCGTCCCGGGACGGGGAACTGATACGGCCCGCCGTAGGCGTGCCGGGACATCCAGGCCATGATCAAGATCCAGGTGGCCAGCGCGAACAGCAGCAGCGCGAACACCACGAACCGGCCCGCGTCCTGGTCGGCGGCCGGCTGGGGCGGTTCGCCGCGCGCGCCGCGCGGCGGGCGCGGCAGATCGGCCATCAGGCCGTCGATCTGGCCCTGCGTCTTCGCGGCCAGCGCCAGGTCGATGCGCTCGGTCAGCTCGTCGAACGTCAGCCGGCCCGCCACGAAGTGGTCCCGCAACTGGGCCATCGTGGCGTCGCGTTCGGCGTCGCCGATCCGGAGATCGTAGTCATAGCGGCTGGGCCCGGGCACGCGCCATCCCGGTACCAGCTGTTCACGCGGCAGCCCCGCGTCAGGATCGTCTTCTATCATTCCGGTTCGGACGTCGTATCGCCTCGTCATCGGGTTTCCGGGTTCGCCATGCCGACTACCTTGTTCCACGATAAGTCGGCGCGGCCCGGTGCGGAACCCGGCTGAGCAGAGAATCGCCGGCCGCGACCGCCGGGACCGCCAGCTGCGGGCGGCCGGCCGCAACCGCCGGGACCGCCAGCTGCGGGCGGCCGGTCACCTGCCGGCGCCGGTCAGCTGGGTCGGCCGGTCAGAAACGCGGGCCTTTCGGTCCCCGCCTCGGACCCCTTGGACCCCTTGGCCCCCTCGGGCCACCACCCCGGCGCCGCCCGCCGAACCCGAACAGCCGCTTGAGGAACGCGAGCGCCGCGATGAGCAAGACGATGGCCAGCGGCCGGTCGCCGCCGACGCCGAACAGCGTCACCGCGCCCCAAATCAGCGCCACCCACATCAGCACCAGCAGCGGCGCGAAGGCGGCCCGCCCGCACCGGCGGCCGTTCCCCGTGCCGTAATCCCAGCCGGACCGCCCCGTCGGTCCCGGCCAGGCCGGCCCTGACCACGCGGTGTTGCCCGAGCCCAAGGCCGGCGCGTCAGTGAACGGCCGCGCCACGTGCGGCAGGTCGCGCATGACGACGTCGAGGTCGGCCTTGATCTTGGCCGCGAACGTCTGGTCCAGCCGCTCGTTCAGCTCATCCAGCGTCAGCCGGCCATCCGCGTAGTGCTCACGCAGCTGAGCAGCGATCGCCTCGCGATCGGCGTCCCCGATGCGCACGTTGTATCCCGTTGCCATCGTGCCCTCCGTAGCAATAACCGGGGAATCCCAGGTGCCTCCACGATATATCGCGAGACATCGGACGGCAAGCCGAAAGCGGCCAGGCGGGGAAGCCTGAAAGCCAGCCCCCCAGAGCTTGAGCACCAGCCCCCCAGAGCTTGAGCACCAGCCCCCCAGAGACTGAAAGCCGACCCTCGCACCCGGAGGCCAGCGGCCCGCCGAAACTTCATTGACAGGCGTAACCTTCACCTGTAAGTTCTGACTTACAGGTGAAATACCGACCTAAGGAGCACGACCTGACCACCGATGAGCTGCTGGCGATGCTCACCGCCGTGGCCCATCCCCTGCGACTGCGGATCGTCGCCGAGCTCGCGGGCGGACGGGTTCACGTCAGCGAACTGGCCCGCAGGCTCGACATGTCCAGGCCCCTGCTCTACATGCACCTGGACCGGCTGGAAAAGGCCGGAATGGTCACCGGCCAGCTGGAGCTGTCGGAGGACGGTAAGGCGATGAAGTACTTCCAGCTAGCCCCGTTCGAGCTGCGCGTGACCGCCGAGACGATCGTGGCCGCGCTCCGGGCCGACGAGGACGACGGCAGCACCGAGAAAGGCGAAAGCGACATGAGAGAGACCAAGCGATGACCACAACGCACATCCTGGCCTCGGGCGGGACCAGCTACACCGTGGTCGGCGTCCTGCTGGCTATCTTCGTCCCGATCTGCGTGGCCGTGGCCCTGATCGTCGGCTGGTACTTCCGGCTGCAACGGCACCGCGCCGACGCGGTGGCGATGGCCTCCTACCGCAAGCTCGCCGAGGAGGCCGTGGCCAACCAGGCCGAACTGCGCGACCAGCTAGCCAAGCTCACCGAGCACGTCAGCGCGGTGGAACAACTGATGAGGGAGGTCGGATGAACCGGCTGCTGCTGTACGGAAACCCGCTGCGGCGGGCCTGGTGGACCACCACCTGGCGTGCCGTCTGGTACCTGCTGGCCTACCAGGTCATGGGCTGGCTGCTGTTCGGCGCGGCGCTGGCCGCGGTCACCGCGGCGGCCGCGCTCTCGGTCACGCTGGCCGGGATCCCGCTGCTGGTCGCCGCGGCCGGGATCATCCACGCCTGCGCGGAGTCGGAGCGCTCGCGCCTCCGCGCGGTGTCCGGCGAACCCGTCGAGCATCGTTACCGCGAGCCGGACCAGGCCCCGCCCGGGCCCAAAGACCTGCGGGCCCGGGCCCGGGCCTACTGGAAGGACACGGCCACCTGGCGCGAGTTCGCCTACCTGGTGGGCATGTTCCTCCCGCTGGTGGTCCTCGGCTGCGTGGTGCTCGCGATATGGCTCACCCTGGCGGCCGGGGTCACCCTGCCGCTGTGGTACTGGGCGCCGTTCGGTCACTTCCCGCACGGCCTGACCGTGCACGGCGTGCAGCTCGGCTACTTCCCCAACGGCCCATCCGGCCACGGCGCGGTCGGCGTCTACGTCGACACGCTGCCGAAGGCGCTGCTGACCGCCCTGGTCTGCCTGCTGGCGCTGGTCCCGTTCAGCTACGTCCTGGCCCTGACCGCGCGCACCCACGCCACCGTCGCCCGGGCCCTGCTCCGGACGCCGGACGACCCACTGGCGCCGGCCAAGGACCTGCTCCAGCGCCCAGGTCCGCTTCCTGCTCTTATCGGCCGAACGGACCATCCTACCAGCCCCACCCATGAGGGTCCAGCTCACGGGTGGGGCCAGGAACCGACCACTCGCACCACATAACTGCTCAGTCCGCTCTCGCCACAGAAAGAGGTCATGATGCGTCAGTCGCTCAGTCAAGTATTGCCTGTATCAGGCCCACGGAGTCCCGGCTCCGCTGGAATAGGGGGGATAAGCCCGCCTGCACCGGGTGCCAGCGCCATCGCCCGGCACTTGCCCCGTCGTACGGGGAGGCGATCATGGGGGTCTCAGTCTGGCGGCAGAGCCCGCCGCAGGCACCGCTCCGGGAGCGGGTGGCCAGCTGGCGTGCGCGTAACTGGCATCGCGCCATCCTCGCCTGGTTCGTGCTGACCCTGGCCATCATGGCGGTCGCGGCCGAGCCTGCCGCCGATTTCCCCAAGGCACAGCTCAATGCGGTGCCCGCCGTGCGGGTCGTGCTGCGGACCGGCGCCGTGATCACCGCGGCCGGCGTCCCCGTCCTGCTCGCCGCCCTTCCGTAGGGCCCGGCGCCCCTTTTCCCTTCTTCTTCTTCTGCTTCCCCCTTTAGCTCCCCGAGAGGTCACCATGCGCCAGACGCAGTCTTCAGTCTTGCCGGAAACAAGCCCGGCCGTCCGGCCGGAACCAAGGCCGGCCGTCGAGCGGATCGCCGGGTGGAGCGCCCGGCACAGGAAAACGGCGGTGTTCGGCTGGCTCGCACTGGTCGCCGTGCTGTTCGTGGCCGCCCAGGCCCTCGGCAGCAAGAACCTGCCCAGCTACGATCCCGGCCAGGCCGGGCAGGCCGAGCGCATGCTGCATCAGGCCGCGCCGGCCTATTACGGCTCGGGCCCTGAAGCGCCCGAGGAGGTGCTGATCCAGACGCGGGCGGCCGGGCACACCCTCGCTGGTGACGCGGACATGCGGCAGGCCGTGCGCCAGGTGGTGAGCGCCCTGTCCGCCCTGCCGCAGTCCGCCGCGCAGATCCGGTCGCCGCTCACCGCCGGTGCCCATCGGCCCGGCAGCCAGTCCCTGGTGTCCGCGGACGGGCGCAGCGCCCTGGTCACGTTCGACGTCCCCGGCAGCACCGCCAACCAGGACCAGGCCGTCGCGGCCGACCAGCGCGTGGTCGCCGCCGTGCAGGCCCGCCATCCGGGCTTGCTCGTAGCCGAGGCCGGTGACGCGAGCATTACCCGGGCGATCGACAACTCCCTGGACTTCCGCCAGGCCGAGGCGACCTCGGTGCCGATCACGCTGATCCTGCTGCTGGTGGTGTTCGGTGCCCTGGTCGCGGCGGGCATCCCGCTGCTGCTCGCGGTCTCCGCAGTCATCGCGGCCCTGGCCGTGGTGACGATCTCGAGCCGCTGGCTGCCGGCCGGGAACTCCACCGCCGAGGTGGTGCTGATCGTCGGGATGGCGGTCGGCGTCGACTACTCGCTGTTCTACCTGCGCCGCGAGCGGGAGGAACGGGCCCGTGGCCGGTCGTTCCCCGAGGCACTTCGTATCGCGGCGGGCACGTCCGGGCGCTCGATCGTGGTCTCGGGCCTCACCGTGATGATCGCCATGGCCGGGCTGTTCCTGACCGGCATCGACCAGTTCACCGGCATCGCGCTCGGCACGATCGCGGTGGTCGGCATGGCGGTGGCCGGCTCGCTCACGGTGCTCCCGGCGCTGCTGTCCTGGCTGGGCCCGCGGGCCGACTGGGGCCAGATCCCGTTCCTCGGCCGCAGCCGTGCCGCGGCCCGCCCGTCCCGGCTATGGGCTGCGCTGGTGCGCCGCGTGGTCGCCCACCCGGCGATCTGGGGCGTCACCGCCGCGGTGGCCCTGCTCGCGTTGGCCGCGCCGGCGCTCGGCATGCGGCTGGGAGAGCCGGCCGTCGACTTGCCGCCCGGCCAGGCCGTGGCGCAGACCACGAACGCGATCCAGCGGGCCTTCCCGCAGGCTCCCTCGCCCGCCGAGGTCGTGGTGACCGGCCCGGGCGCGACCGGGCCGCGGGTGATGGCCGAGGTCGCCGCGCTGCAGGGGCGCGCGGCGACCGGCGGGCCGATTCACGAGCCGGTGACCGCTACCCCGGTCGGCGGCCCAGCTGGCGGCCCAGCTGGGAGCAGGGCCCTGGTCGTGGACATCCCGCTGGCCGGCACGGGGTCGGACGCGGCGTCGGACCAGGCCTTGCTGACCCTGCGCAACCAAATCCTGCCCGCCACGCTGGGCCGGGTTCCGGGGATCAGCTACGCCGTAACCGGCGACACCGCCAGCCAGTACGACTTCACCCACCAACTGCACGACCGGACCCCGGTGGTGCTGGGCCTGGTGACCGCGCTGGCCTTCGTGCTGCTGCTGATCGCGTTCCGGTCGGTGGGGATCTCGCTGGTCTCGGTGGCGCTCAACCTGCTGTCGGTCGGCGCGGCCTACGGGCTGATCACGCTGATCTTCCAGGACGGGCGGCTGCAGGGACTGCTCGGCTACACCTCGTTCGGCGGGATCATCTCCTGGGTGCCGCTGTTCATGTTCGTGTTCCTGTTCGGCATCAGCATGGACTATCACGTGTTCATCCTGAGCCGGATCCGCGAGCTGTGGTCCCGCGGCTCGACGGCCCATGACGCCGTGGTCGGCGGTATCGCCTCCAGCGCCGGCGTGGTGACCAGCGCTGCCCTGATCATGGTGGCCGTGTTCTCGATCTTCGCCACCCTGTCGCTGGTCGACCTGAAGATCCTGGGCATCGGCACCGCGGCAGCGGTGCTCATCGACGCCACCGTGGTCCGCGGCATCCTGGTCCCCGCCGCCCTCACCCTGCTCGGCGACCGCGCCTGGCCACCGGGATCGTCTAGGGCCCGGCGGTAGGCGGCCCGGCGGGGCCCGCGCTGATCTCGGTGCCGATGTTCATCCGCCAGCCGGATGGACCGCCCATCGCGATCATGTTCATCATGGACGCGTTCTCGGTGACGCCGTCGGCGTAGGTGATCATCACTCCGTAAGCCGTGTCGTCGACCGGGCTGGGCGTGAAGGTGGCCGTGGCCAGTCCGGCGCGGGCGTCCGCCGAATAGGTGAAATCGGCCCGGGTGATGCGGACCGGCGGGATGTCGGCGGCCACCGCCAGGAGCCCGGCGGTGTCGCGGCCGGCCAGGGCGCGAAGGTAGCAGCGGACGAGCCCGCTCTGGGCCGGATCGGCCGGGCCGCGGACGACCAGCGGCCAGGAGCAGGTCGGCGTGCCCCAGGTCTGGATGGCGTCCCAGGCCGCGTGCCCGCCCCAGGCCAGGGCGGCCCCGGCGCCGATGGCCACGGCCGCCCACGCCGCCGCCCGGCGGTGACCCCCGGTCCTGGATCCCCTCGCGGCCTCGGCCGGTGCCTGCACCATGGTGCGGATATTAACCGCCGCGCCACAGCCGCCAGTTCCTCACGGTGCGCCCTCCCGTCCCGCCAGGCACACGCGCCCCAATAGCACGGAGGATCCGGCCTCCGCGGAAGTTTCGGGCCACCGGGGTTGCCCAGATCCTCCGCTTAAGCCAGATCTTCCGCATAAATTCGAACCGGTGAGCTAGATGGTGAGGATGTGACACGAGACAGGGCCACCGGCCAAGGGATCAGGCGATGCCGGTACCCGCACGCCCCGCCGCCCGCCGCGAATCTGCCCCAGCCTGTCTCCCCAGTAGGGTGCCGCACCCATGTGGTGCCGGCCAAAAGCCGGAAAACGCGTGGCGAAAAGGGACAATCATTCGCGCCGAGGCCATGATTCATGTGGTCACATCTCGCTGCGCCGCATCATGAAAGCGGCCAGAGCGGCCAGAGCGGCCAGAGCGGCCAGAGCGGCCAGAGCGGCCAGAGCGG
>Ga0208324_1000277_pt1 | contig 25773 bp, 17 predicted proteins | sample Sb_taG_2_FD_187707 | JGI IMG/M metagenome (GOLD analysis project Ga0208324, IMG submission 187707) | Peat soil microbial communities from Weissenstadt, Germany - Sb_50d_5_LS metaG (SPAdes) (version 2) | ecosystem: Environmental > Terrestrial > Soil > Wetlands > Peat | place: Germany... | reverse complement strand
CTTGCAGCCGTGGTCACCAGCGCAGCCGCAGTGCCCGCAGTGCCCGTCCTCGCCGCGCCCGCATCCACCGCCGCGCCCGCATCCACCGCCGCACCCGCATCCACCGCCGCGCTTGCAGCCGTGGTCACCAGCGCAGCCGCAGTGCCCGCAGTGCCCGCAGTGCCCGTCCTCGCCGTCGTCACAGCCGGGGAGCAGAACGGGACCCACACCCGGAATCGCCTGGGCCCGGGCCTTGGCCAGCAGGGCCGCGGCCGCTTCCCGGGCGCTCTCGCCGCAGCGGGCCATCCGGGCCGCGATCAGCCCGGTCACGATGGGGGCCGAGAAGGAAGTCCCGCTCCATTGCGCCAGGCCGGAGAACGTCTTTACCTGCCCGGCATTAGGCGAGACCTGGTAGGTGTACGTACCGCTGCCGATGGCGTTGATGAGGTTCTCGCCTGGTGCGTACACGTCGACCCAGCCCCCGTGATTGCTGAAGTCCGCACGGTGACGCCAGTCGGTCGCGAGCGCCCCGACGGAGAGCACCTCAGAGAATGCGCCCGGCCAGGCCGGCCGCGCGGTGTAGTTGTTGCCCGCCTCTGCGACGCAGAGGACACCCTTGTACGGCCGCAGCAGCTCCAAGAAGCCTTCCAGGGCCAGCGGCGGGATGTTCTTCCAGGTCAGGCACGAGGCCGTAATGTGGAGGATCTCGAAGCCGAAGCCGAACGCCGCCTTGAGCCTTATCGCGACGTCCGATTCCCGCGCGCTGCCCGCGATGTCGAAGACGTTCGCGACGTGGACTTGCGCTTCCGGGGCCATGCACCGCAGGACGGCCGCGACGAACGTCCCGTGTCCCCCGTAGGGCAAGATCGTGCCGCCCGACTCCCGCGGGTCGGGATCGCCCGAGACGCCGGCCAGCCACGGGAAGGTTTCCGCCGCACCCGTTACCAGCCCGGTGTCGGCCTGGTAGATCCGCACCCGGTCGCCGCCGTCCCGGCAGACCGGCGGATAGGGGCCCGCCGTCGGATAAGGCGGTTCCGGCTCCGTGGCGGAGCAGGGATGCAACGTTGCGGCGGTCAGCACGTGATCAGGCGTCGCGATTCCCTCGCCCAGTTCGTCCTCGATGAGGCGGAGAAGATCGAGCACGTCGGCGTGCTCACCGCCCCGCTCGTCACCGTAGTCGTAGTCACGGATGTGCTTATGGCGCCGTGGGTTCAGGCAGAGGAGTACGACGTCCCCGACCACTCGTATGACCTCGACTACCGGGGCACGGTCGTCGAACTGGAGTACGTCCAGCACTCCTCGTAGCTTGCTGGCCTCCACCGGACGCTGGGGTCCCCGTGGCCCGTCTACCCCGCCGAGATACTGTTCGCGGGTGAGAATATGATCCCTGTCGTACATGAAGGCAATGCCGCCGGGGTGCAGGTCGCGGTCGTAGTCGGCCCGGTCGGTTTCGCCGCCGATGTCGATTCCGCGCTCGCCGAACGCATCGACGATGATTTCGGCCTCCTCGGCGGCTCTTTGCTCAAGATCGCTGTACCAGAAGCCCATTTTTGTCACTGTGCCCTCCCGAAATTGATCATTTACCCGATCTAACCGCGGGCACTGGTGGCCGGTCCGCGGTTCCTCCAAAAGCCTGCGGACTGGGATGCAACCTACGGAGCCGCCACTGTGACGGTTTAATACATTTGGACTGCGTGAATCTGGGGAACTAAAATCGGGTTGTGACTGGGGGAGGGCGCGCCGCCGCGGCAGGTCCGCGCGAGATGGACCCTTTGGTCGCGCTGGCCACGTCCCGGCCCTGGGCTGCGCTGACCAGAGCGCGTGCCGTACTCGCCGGACGGCCGGGCCCTCATGACGCCTCCGTGGCCCATCAGGCCGCGGGAATCGTGCTGCGCGACTTCGGCGACGTCGAGGCCGGGGTCCGTGAATTGCGCCAGGCGCTACGCCAGGCCCGCCGCACCGGCTCGGCCGAGCGTGAAACCGATGTCCTGGCCAGCCTGGCCGTGGCGCTCGTCTTCACGGGCCGGACGGCGGCCGGGCTGGCCGCCTTCGAGGCCGCCCTGCGCCGGTCCTCTGGTGTCCTGGCGGCGCAGGTGCTGTACCGGCGTGGAATCGTGTTCGTCAGGCTGGGCCGGTTCCCGGCCGCTCTGGAAGACGCGCGGCACGCGGTCGTCGTGCTGCGGCGCGCGGGCGATCCGCTCTGGACGGCTCGCGCGCTTAACCTCCGCGCGACCGTCTACCAGCGGCTGGGGTCGACCAGCCGGGCCGACGCCGATTACGTTGCCGCCATCCGGCTGTACTCCGACATCGGGCAGGAGTTGGAAGCGCTCGCTCCGATGCTCAACCGGGCGCTGACCGCCTACGCGTCGGGGGACCTCCCAGCCGCGCTGGCCTACCTCGACGCGGCGACCCCCAGCTACCAGCGGTTGAAGGTGCCGACCATTACGCTGCGCGTCAAACGGTGCACCGTGCTGCTGGCCGCCGGGTTGGCCGGCGATGCCCTGGCCGAAGCCGAGGCCGCGTTGGGGGAAATAGAGGAGATCCACGGCCAGTTCACGGAGAAGGCGGACCTGCTGCTGATGGCAGCCAACTGCGCGCTGGCCGCGGCCCAGCCCCGGGCCGCCCTGGACTGGGCGCAGGCCGCCTACCGTATGTACCGGTCACAGCGGAGCGCCTGGCGGCAGGCCCATGCGGCGCGCGTTCTCGTCCAGGCTCGGTACGAGGTCGGCCCGGTATCGGCCCCGTTGCTGCACGAGGCGAACCGGTCCGCCGCCCGGCTCGATACCTTGGGCTCGAGCGACGCGGCCCAGGCGCACCTGCTGGCCGGGCGCATTGCCCTGGATCTCGGCCGCCGCGACGACGCCGAACGCCATCTGGCCGCGCTGGCCCGGACCCGGCGGCGCGGCCCGGCGCTATCGCGAGTCAGCGGGTGGCTCGGCGAGGCCCTGCGCGCCGAGGCCGCGGGCCGTCCGGACCGGATGCTGGCCGCCTGCAGGCGAGGGCTCGACGTTCTTGATGAGTACCGGCTGGCCCTGGGCGCCTCGGAACTCCGGGCTCAGGCCACCGTGCATGGCGCCGAACTGGCCGCCCTCGCCCAGCGACATGCCGCGCAGGCCCGCCGCCCGCGGCTCCTGCTGACCTGGAGCGAGCGCTGGCGGGCCACCGCCTACGCGGTTCCCCCGGTGCGGCCCTCAGCCGACCCGGAGCTGAACGCCAGCCTGGCCGCACTGCGCATGGTGACCAGGGGCCTGGACCAGGCACGGAGCCAGGGCATGCCGAGCGCGTCGCTGCAGAAGGAACAACAGCGGCTGGAAACCGAGGTGCGCGCCAGCGCGCTGCGAGGCCGAGGCAACGAGCCGTGGACCCGCGCCCCGTTCAGCCCGGCCGACCTGCTCGACGAGCTCGGCCCGGCCCAGCTCATCGAGATCGTCGACATCGACGGCGACCTGTACGTCCTGGCCTGCGGGTCGGGCCGCATAAGGCAGTTCGCGGCGGGTCGCGCCGACGACGCCATGAAGGCCGCGGATTTCGCCCGCTTCGCCCTGCGCCGCCTGGCCCGCAGCCGGCCCGGCGACGACCTGGCCAGTCAGCTGGCCATCCTGGACAAGGCGGGACCGGCACTCCAGCGGGCGCTACTCGAACCAGCCCTCCGGCACCTGGGCGACGGGCCCGTCATCATTGTCCCGACCGGCAAGCTGCACCCCATCCCGTGGGCCATACTGCCCGCCCTGAAAGACCGGGTCATCAGCGTCGCCCCGTCCGCCAGCGCCTGGATGCGGGCCCACCAAGCGCCAGAACCCGAGCACCGCCACGTCACCCTGGCCCGCGGCCCCGGCCTGGCCACGGACGGGGCCGAGGTGCCACTGGTCGCCCGGCTGTACGACGACGTCACGATGCTGGATGACGCCGCGGCCACGGCCGACAAGGTGCTGTCCGCCCTGGACGGCGCCTGGCTGGCCCACATCGCCGCGCACGGGATCTTCCGGGCCGACAGCCCGCTGTTCTCCTCGCTGCGGATGCACGACGGGCCGCTGACCGTCTACGACTTCGAGCGCCTGAGCCGCGCGCCCTACCGGATGGTCCTGTCCAGCTGCGACTCCGGCGTGCTGGCCCCCGCCGGGGCCAACGAGCTGCTCGGCCTGGTCAGCAGCCTGCTGCCGCTGGGCACGGCCGGGGTCCTCGCCGCCATCGTGCAGCTGAACGACCGGGCCCTGGTCCCGTTGATGGTGGACCTGCACTGCAACCTGCGCGCGGGCCAGACCCTGGCCGAGTCGCTCTACAGCGTCCGGCTCGGGCTCGCCGACGATCCGGTCCAGCACGCCACCGCGGCCTCCCTGGTCGCCCTGGGCGCCGCTTGAGCCACGGGACCGGCCGCCTGAGCCACGGGACCGGAGGACCCCGCCGGAATCACAGCGTGATCCACCCGGTCAGCACGTCGGCCCCGTCCTCCGTGCGGCAGCGTAGCCGGAACGGGCTGGCCGGGATCGGGGTGACCGCGAAGCAGCCAATCTCGTCCACCGGCGAACTGGCCACCCCGGCCGTGGTATGGACCTCGATCGTGCCGGCCCGGGGCGGGATGATCTGGCCGAGCACCACCTCGAGCTCGATGGACAACCCTGCCGATGTGAAGGTGAGCGCCCGGATCGACGCCGCCTCCGACCGTACGGCCGCCGCCCGCTCCCGGTCGCTGAGCGAGTCGCCGAGCGAGTAGCCGAGCGAGTCGCCGAGCGGATCGCCGAGCGAGTCGTAGGTCAGCTGGGCCAGTTCGGCGTCGATATTGTGCCAGGCGTACGCGTTCTTGCCCGTCTCGACGAACCACTCCGGCACCTCCCGCCGGGCCCTCATCGCCTCGCCCAACGCCGTCAGGAGCTGCTCATCGTCCCTGTCCTGGGCGTCAGGCATGGGTATCGCCTTCCGCCCAGTCCACGTCGGTTTCGCCCAGACCCGCCAGGGCGCTGGATTTTCGCAGCCGTTCGAGGCAGCGCGCTCGCTGCGGGCCGATGCTCCCCACCGGGATCTGCAGCGTCGCGCTGATCTCCGCGTACGAACTCGGCGGGTCGCTGGTGAGCATGCTCAGCAGCCGCTGGCACTTCGGCGGTAGCTCCGCGAACGCCGCTCGTAGCGCCGCGTTCCGCTCGGCCATGAGGATCTCCTCGTCGATCATCGTGTTGTCCACGAATTGCAGAGCGTCGTCTAGTTCTGTTCCTAGCCGCTCCGATTTGCGAGCCGAGGTCACCACCCGCAGGCACTCCCGATGCGTGGTCGTGGCCAGCCACCCGGGCAGCGCTGCGGGTTCTCGCAGCTTCCCGAGCTGCTCGACCAGCAGCAGCCACACGTTCTGCCCCACGTCCTCACGGTCGTGGTTGCTCAGCTGGAACCTGGTGCAGATGGACCACACCAGCGGTGCATACCGTTCCACGATCTCATCCCACGCGGTCGGGTCGCTCCCGGCCGCGCGAGTGACAAGCGCGATCACCGTCGGGTCGTCACGCACGGCCAGCCCCGGCTGGCTCTCCTTCTGCCATCATCAGCGCCTCGTAATGGCGGTTAACCTCTTTTCTAACCCGGAGGGGCCACGGCGTCACTTGATACACCGTCTCTCCTTACAGTAGATGGGAATCTGCGCGGACCATCTCCAGCAGGATGCCGGTCGCGTCCAGCGTCCCGTACTTCAACCGAGGGCTGGGGCGCCGCCGCCCACCGTTTCACCGGCACCCCGGACCCGCTGGAAGCGGGGGCCCGCATGTTCACCTTCCGCGGCGACGACCCCGGTACCGGTCCTCCCCGGCATCGGTCCTGAAGAGCCCTTTTTTCCGAACGGGCCGCCCTTCCCGCCCCCGCCACCCGTTCCCCGCTCACCACTGGTTACGCCATCGCGGAGGCGTGGCGTGGGTCCATTCCCCGGAGATTTCCCATGCAGGCTCACGGAACCCGCTGCATCACGCAGTCCTTCCTGCTGTCCCGGGGACGATGACATGGGGGTGCACCGGATGGGTGTAGAGCAGCTCGACCAGCGTCGACCGGTTGATGAGCACCCGCCGCTGGTTGACGTAACCCTTGTCGGTGATCTCGCCGCCGTCCAGGTCGGCGGGACGGGCCATCACGACCAGCCGCTCGATGCGGGCCGCCGAGCCGACCACGGCGTTGTGGGCGGCCAGGGCCTGCGCCAGCGTCCGGTGCAGGACCTCATGCACGATCAGTTCGCCCAGCGGCTCCGGTTCCTCGCCTAGCAGCCTGCGGGCCTCGGCCGGGTTGAGCCAGGCCAGTGCGGACGCGTAGTCGCGGTCCTCGCCCGCGATCACCGCGTCGGACAGCATGGGGGTGGCCGACAGCAACGCCAGGCGCACGGCTCCGACCCGCACGTACGTGCCGGTGGTCAGCTTGAAGTCCTCCACGATGCGTCCCCGGAACACCAGCCCGGCGTTCGGGTCTTGCGGGTCAGCGAAGACCACCGCGTCACCGGAACGATAGAAGCCCTGCTCGTCGAAGGCGGCCGCGGTCAGATCCGGCCGCGCGAAGTAGCCCGGGGTCACGTTCGGGCCCTTCACCCGGATCTCGTATGCGCCTTCGGCCGGGGCGAGCTTGACCTGTGCGCCCGGCAGCGGTACGCCGATGCAGCGGGCGTCATCGTAGGCGAAATGCGCCGTCGTCACCGCCGGAGCGGTCTCGGTCGCGCCCCAGGCTCCGGTGACCGGCACCGCCCGGTCGGCGTGGCGCACGGCCAGTTCTTCGAGCCGGCTGCGCAGGGCCTCGGGCAGCGCCGCCGCGGCGTTGAATATCAGCCGCAGCCGGGAGAAGAACCGCGCCGCGAAGGCCGGATCTGACTCCAGCGCCGGCACGAGCTGCGCATAGCCGGCCGGGACGTTGAAGTAAATGGTCGGCGGTACGTCGGCGAGGTTCGCGACCGTCTGTGCGAACATCCCCGGCGCCGGACGGCCCCCGTCCACATAGATCGTGCCGCCGTTGGTGAGCATCATGTTCACGTTGTGGTTGCCGCCGAAAGTGTGGCTCCAGGGCAGCCAGTCGACGATCACCGGCCGCTCACTGGTGAGGAACGGCCACACCCGCCGCAGCATCTGCTGGTTGGCGGACAGCATCCGGTGGGTATTGAGCACGCCCTTCGGGGCCCCGGTCGAGCCCGAGGTGAACAAGATCTTCGCCACCGCGTCCGGTTCCAGGGCCTCGAACGCCGCGGTAACGGCCCGGCCGGGCACCGTCGCGGCGAGCTCGCCGAATCGCTCCGCTCCGGGCCGCTCGCCCGCGCTCACAATCGCCGGCCCGGCGCCGACCGCGTCGAGGGCCGCGGCGAAGCGATCGGCATCCTCGGCGAACACCGCGCCCGGACGGATCAGTTCGGCGATGGCCCGCAGGCGGGCATGGTCGCGGCTCAGCAAGGAGTACGCCACGCTGGCGGGCGCGACCGGAACGCCAGCGGTCATCGCCCCCAGCGTCATGAGCATGTGGTCGACGCCGTTGCCGGACAACACCAGCAGCGGCCGGTCCGGGCCCAGCCCGCGATCGAGCAGGGCCTGGCCGATCCCGTTGGCGGCGGCCGCCGCCGCGCCGTAACTGCAGCCCCGCCAGACCCCGCCGGGCCCGCGTTCGGCTACCAGCAGGTGGTCCGGATCCAGGTCCGTCCAGGCCCGCATGCTATGCATCACCGTGCCGGGATAGGCGCCCAGCGGGTCGGCCGAGCGGAGGATCACGCTGCCGTCATCGGCATTCTCGGATACCACGTTCGGCGAAGTGAACAGCGGCTTTGCCAGGTCCGTTTCCATGCCCCACCTCCAGGCCCTCGGCCGCGAGTCCGCCCGTTGGATCATTCCACTAATACGTTGAGATCTGACAATATTTTGTAGGTTTTCGCTGTGGGTAGCACAATCCCGAGCTCGAGCTGGGACAACCGCCGCGGGCCCCCCTTTCAGGCACTGGCCGGGTGGTTACCCGTTGATGTAGCTGCCCGGGGCGGGCTCGATCGGAGGGTAGCGCTCGCTGCCGAGCGATTGGGGCGGTGCGACCTGGTCGCCGGAGCGTTCCGCCAGCCAGCCCGCATAGTGCCCCCACCAGGAGCCCTCATGCCGCTCCGCGCCAGCCCGCCACTGCTCAGCCGTGGGCGGCGTCTCCGGGTTGAGGAAGTACCCGAGCCCCCGGTGCTTCGGGTCGGCCACCACGGTCTGGATGTGGCCGCTCGAGACCATGACGAACTGCGCAGCACCGGAGACCATCTGGGTGGTCCGGTAGGCGCTCTGCCACGGCGTGATGTGGTCGGTGAACCCGGCCGCCACGTACGTGTCGGAGGTGATGCGCGATATGTCGATCGGCGTGCCCAGGACCGTCAGGGCCCCCGGATGCACCAGTTGGTTGCCCGCGACCATGTCCAGCATCTGGTGGTGGAACGCCGAGGTCAGCCGGGTCGTGTCCGCGTTCCAGGCCAGGATGTCGAAGGCCGGGGGGTCCTGGCCGAGCAGGTAGTTGTTCACCCAGTAGTTCCACACCAGGTCGTTCGGGCGCAGCCAGGAGAACATCGACGCCAGCTGCCAGCCCTCGATCACGCCCCTGGGCTCCGACACCTTCCTGGCCAGCGCGATCGTCTGCGGCGTCGCGAACAGGAACATCCGCCCCTCGGATGCGGTGTCCAGGACGGTGACCATGAACGTGGTAGAACGGATCCGGTCGTCGTCCCGGGCGGCGAGGTGCGCCTGCGCGAGGGCGGCGGTTATCCCGCCGAGGCACGCGCCGATGATGTTCACGTCCGGCGAACCCGAGATCTCGCGGGCCACGTCGACCGCCTCGATCACCGCCTGCACGTAAGTGTCGAAATTCCAGTCGCGCTGCGCCCCGGTCGGGTTGCGCCAGCTGATCCCGAACACCGGGATGCCGTGCTGGAGCAGGAACTCGTACATGCTGCGGCCCGGTGACATGTCCATGGCGTAGTACTTGTTCACCTGCGGCGGCACCACGATCAGCGGGCGCGAGTAGACGGTCTCGCTCTGCGGCGTGTACTGGATCAGCTCGAAGGCCTCGGCCCGGTGAACGACCGCACCGGGTGAGGCCGCGATGTTCTCGCCCTTCTTGAACGGCCGGACGTCGGCCATCGACGGCATGCCGTGGTTGTGCAGCATGTCGCCGGCCCAGTGGCCGACCCCCTGGCGGATGCTGCCGCCGCCGGTGTCGAAGAAACGCTTCAGGGCCGCGGGATTGGTCCACAAGAAGTTGGTCGGCGCCATGGCTTCCCGGGCCAAGCTGGCTGCGAAGCGCATCCGCTCGGCCTCCACGCCCTCCAGGCCGAGATTGTCGACGAAGACGTCGAGCTCTGAGCCGAGGGCGAGATACGTCTGCATTGCCGTCCGGAACAGGGGGTTCTGCTGCCAGGCCGGGTCGGCGAAGCGCTTGTCGCCCTTCTCCGGCGCTACCTCCGATTTGCCCAGCCCGATCTGCAGAAACTGCAGGCCGACCTTGGGCCCGCTCCGCAGCACAGCCCGCGGCTGCCGCACGGCGGCCCGGCCGAGAGACCGCAGGGCACCCGCGACCTGGCCGAGGCCGGAACCGCCGAGCAGGCCAGACCCGAGGACCGCCGCTACGCCCTCCGCGCCGCCCGCGAGCTGCGCCGCATCCTCGGCCAGGTTCTCGCGCGGCTCCGCCGCCTGCGCGCGGCGCGGCTGCTCCTCCGCTGCCTGCGCCTCCGCCGCCTTCGGCCGGCGTCCCCTGGCGGCTGGTCTTGCCTGTTCCCGGCCGTTGGGTCCGGTCTCGGTCAGCGGCGCCTTGCCGCGCGGGGTCGTCATGATGGTTTCTCCATGGTCATCGCCAGGCCCTCTTCACCTCCGGGGCGGAGGCCGCCGCAGGCAGCTCATCGCTGACCACCACATCCAGGCTGCCTTGGGCGTAGCGGGCGCGCAAGGGCCACTGGTCGTTTATCCCGCGACGGTGCCTGTGCTCCATACGGGGAAGACCTCACGAAGATGGGTATGAAGCAGCGAGAAGTCCGATAAGCACCTATCGAATATGGGGAGACCGTGAGCGCGGATCAGGCAGAACATGGATCGCAGGTCGGCGAGCGCGAGGCGCGCCAGGTGGCGGAGGAAGCCCGGGAGGCGGGGTGGGAGCGGCCCAGCTTCGGCAAGCAGTTGTTCCTGGGAGAGTTCCGGCTGGACCTGATCCATCCGCATCCGCGCCCTGGTGAGGAGTCCCGCCGTCGCGGCGAGGAGTTCTGCGCCCGGCTGCGGGAATTCTGCGAGGCCTCGGTGGACGGGGCGCTCATCGAGCGGGAGGACCGGATACCCGATGAGGTGGTCAGGGGCCTGGCCGCCCTGGGGGCGTTCGGGATGAAGATCGCGCCGGAGTACGGGGGGCTGGGGCTCAGCTACCTGTATTACATCCGGGCGCTGGTTATCGTCGGGTCCGTCTCGCCGGCGCTGTCGGCGCTGTTGTCGGCGCACCAGTCGATCGGCGTGCCGCAGCCGGTGACGATGTTCGGGTCCGAGGAGCAGAAGCGGCATTACCTTCCGCGGTGCGCGCGGGGCGAGATCAGCGCGTTCCTGCTCACCGAGCCCGATGTCGGATCCGACCCGGCCCGGCTGACCACGACCGCGACGCCGTCGGCTGACGGGTCGGAGTACGTGCTGGACGGGGTCAAGCTCTGGACGACCAACGGGGTGGTCGCCGACCTGCTCGTGGTGATGGCCCGGGTGCCGAAGGGCGACGGGCACCGCGGCGGGATCACGGCGTTCGTGGTGGAGGGCACCGCGGCCGGGATCACCGTCGAACGGCGCAATGCGTTCATGGGCCTGCGCGGCCTGGAGAACGGGGTGACCAGGTTCCACGAGGTCCGGATTCCGGCCTCCAGCCGCATCGGGGCGGAAGGCCAGGGCCTGAAGATCGCGCTGACCACGCTGAACACCGGCCGGCTGTCGCTGCCGGCCGGCTGCACCGCGACCGGGAAGCTGGCGTTGAAGATCGCCAGGGAGTGGTCGCGGGAACGGGTGCAGTGGGGGCGGCCGGTCGGCGAGCACGAGGCGGTGGCCAAGAAGATCTCGTTCATCGCCGCGACCGCCTACGCGCTGGAGGCGATGGCCGAGCTGTCCGCCCAGCTGGCGGACGACAAGCGTAACGACATCCGCATCGAGGCGGCGCTGGCCAAGCTGTACTGCTCGGAAATGGCCAGCAAGATCGCCGATGAGCTGGTGCAGATCCGCGGAGGCCGCGGCTATGAGACCGCCGCGTCGCTGGCCGCGCGCGGGGAGCGTGGCGTGCCCGCCGAGCAGCTGCTCCGGGACATGCGCATCAACCGCATCTTCGAGGGATCCTCGGAGATCATGCGGCTGTTCATCGCGCGTGAGGCGGTGGACGCGCACCTGACCGCGGCCGGCGAGCTGATCGATGCCCAGCTGCCGCCGGCCCGCCGGGCCCGTGCAGCGGCCCGGGCGGGCGGGTTCTACGCCAGGTGGCTGCCCACCCTGGTGACCGGCGAGGGGCAGCGGCCGGGGGCCTACGGCGAGTTCGGCCCGCTGGCGGCGCACCTGCGCTACGTGGAACGAGCGAGCCGGAAGCTGGCCCGGGTCACCTTCTACGGGATGGCCCGATGGCAAGGGCGGCTGGAGCGCAAGCAGGGCTTCCTCGGCCGGATCGTGGACATCGGGGCGGAGCTGTTCGCCATGAGCGCCGTGTGCGTCCGGGCGCAGCGGGATGCGACCGAGGCCAGCGGGACCGAGCGGGGCAAGGTGGCGCGTGAGCTGGCCGGCTTGTTCTGCTCCCAGGCGCGGCTGCGGGCCGAAGAACTGTTCGATCAGCTGTGGAGCAACACCGACGCCGTCGACTCGGCGCTGGCCCGGCGCGTGCTGGCCGGACGCTATTCATGGCTGGAGGACGGCATCATCGACCCGTCGATCCCCGGACCCTGGATCGCCTCCGCCGAGCCAGGGCCCTCCGATGCGAAAGATGTCCACCGTCACATCGAGTGAAGCCGCGAACAGCCCGCCGGCGTTACCCGTTCAGCTAACTGGCTGCTGCCTGCATCTCGCGCCAGGGCGCCCGCCGCGGGCGGCGCCCGGGTTCAGGGCTTGCGCAGGGCCAGGTCAAGGAAGAACGGCGTGGATACCCGAGGCGGGGTCTTCGCCGAGCGCGGCGCGCAGCAGTGCCGTGGCTGCCCAGCGCAGGACGGCGAGGGCCTCGTCGTTGTCCAGGCGGCAGACGTCCTTCATGACGATCATCGCCTCGCCGCCGAGGGTGAGCGCCAGGGCCGCCTGGAGGAGGCGTTTGCGTTCGGGGGGCAGATCGTCCAGTGGCGCAAGTACCGTCTCGAGCCATCGCATCCGGCGGCCCTCACGCACGACGGGCGCGCCGTCGCCGTTGCGGTGGCTTCGCAGCCAGGTGTCTAGGAATACGCGCGTGGCGGTGCGGAAATGCTCCTCCTCCGCGAACACCCTGTGGTCGAAGGTGTCGAGCAGCAGGAGCAGCCGCTGTTCCACGTCGTCGGTGGTGAGGTTCGCGAGCAGAGCCTCGACGGGGGCGGCGCGAGTGTTCTCAGTCAGCTCGACGAGCAGCGCCTCCTTGGTCGGGAAGTAGCGGTAGGCCGTGGCGCGGGAGACGCGCGCCTGCTCGGCGGCTTGCTCGACCGTCGGCGCCGTTCCTTGCCGTTGCAGTTCTTGCGCGGCGGCAATGATCGCCGCTCTGGTCCTGGCCTTCTGGTTGGCGCGGGGATCCTCAGCCTTGACAGGTGACATCATAGATGATACAAGTCTCGCGAAGGGATAATTCTTATCAAGAGAACTGTATCACAGCCGAGCTCGGCAATCTGGCACGGACACGTCAACGATGGCGCCCCGTTGCTGCTCCCCCATAAGTTTCACGAGTTCCTGAGCAGCTTCCCGCTGTTCTCCTCCATCGACTCGCAGCTCAACCACGAGGAGAGAACACCATGAACAAACGTGGCGAACAAGTAGTCGGGGAGCTACGCCGGCGCATCACCGCGCTCATAGCTGACTTCGGCATCACCTACGACGAGTATCAGGCCGCTACGCAATGGCTGATCGAGGTCGGCGAGGCCGGCGAATGGCCGCTGGTCGTCGCGCTGTTCGAGCACACCGTCGAACAGCGGGCGCACAAGGACCGCGCCGGCTCGCCAGGAACGATCCTCGGCCCGTTCTACCTCCCCGGCGCGCCGGTGCTGCAGGCGCCGTACGAGCTGCCGCACCGGTCAGACGAAAAGGGGGAGCGGCTGCTGATCACCGGCCGGGTGCTCTCCGCCGACGGCACGCCGCTGCCAGGCGCCGTGCTGGATGTCTGGCAGGCGGACGCGGACGGGCTGTACTCCGGGTTCTCCGAGATCCCGGCCGGGCTCCTCCGCGGCAAGGTGATCACCGGCCCCGAGGGCCGCTTTGAGCTGAGAACGATCGCGCCGGCGCCGTACACGGTCCCGCACGACGGCCCGTTCGGCCGGCTCCTCGCGGCCTGCGGCTGGCACCCCTGGCGTCCGGCCCACGTCCACCTGATCGTCTCGGCCGACGAGCACGAACAGCTCATCACCCAGCTGTTCCTCGACTCAAGCGACTACATTGACAGCGACGTCGCCGGCGCGGTCAAGGACTCGCTGATCGTGCACCCGCAGCGCCACGGCGACCAGCTTGCCTTCGACTACGAGTTCCGCCTGGCGCCGGTGCGCACGGCGGTATCGGTCGGCTGAAGATCATCGCCGAGATCCCGTCACCGCCAGACGGGCCCGTGCGGTCCTTAGAACCGGGACCTGAGGTTCTCGATCTCCGCGGCACGCTCGCGCAGCTCGGCGTAGGCGGGCCGCTCGCGGATACGGGCCAGGGCCCAGCGGACGGCCTGCGCCCGGTTGGCCGCGAACCCGGCGGTGATCAGCGTGTCCAGGGTCTCCAGATCGGCCGGCCCGAGCCGGGCCATCACCGGGGTAAGGTCGCCCGGCGGCTCGTCCGGCGTGGGCATCCGCAGCATGAACTTGGCGCCTTCGCCCTGGCTGGTGACGAGCTTGAACCGGGTGGCCTGCGGCCAGCGCTGCGAGATGTCCCGCTGGAGCTGCTGGATCGCGTCCCGGTGGGCCCGGTGGAACGCGCCGAGGGGCTCCTCGCCGCCTTCCGCCTCGGCCGCGGATCCGATCGTCACCTGGACCACGACCTGGCCCGGCTCGACCGCCGGGTCGTCGCCGTACTGCAGCACCGCGACGCTGTCCACCGCGTCCTCCGGGAAGCGGCCCCTGACCTCCTGCTCGATGAGGCCGGTGGTCGCACTGTCCAAGCGTTCCATCGTCGTCTCCTTGAGATTCGCTAGAAATCAGCGTAACTCGAGAATCCCTAGCAGCAAGCAGCGATACCCCATTTGACATGCATGAACTTATGTTCGATCATTGACGGGATGGGGAGCACGCCTGCGGAAATCAGGCGGATATCATCCGCGCGGCCTCGGCTATCCATGGCGGCCAGGTCAGCAGGACGCGGGTGGCGGCCCCAGGTTTCCGAGGCCCCCGGCCCTACGAGCGCCGGGACGCTGCCGGTGCTGCCAACGCTGCCGGTGCTGCCAACGCTGCCGGTGCTGCCAACGCTGCCGGTGCTGCCAACGCTTCCAACGCAGCCGGTGCTGCCGGTGCTGCCGGCGCTGCGGGAACTGCTGCCCGGAGGCGGGCTGGCCCGGGGGGCGGTGGTGACGGTGGCGGAGTTCGGCCTGCTGGCCCTGGCGCTCGCGGCCGGCGCCTCAGCGGACGGGGCCTGGTGCGGGATCGCCGGGGTGCCCGAGGCGGGCGTGCTGGCCGCGGTGGGCCTGGGCCTAGACGTGGAGCGGACCCTGCTGGTCCCGGATCCGGGGCCCGCCTGGGCTCAGGTGGCGGCGTCGCTGCTCGACGGGTGCGAGCTCGTCCTGCTGCGGCCGCCCGCGCGGGCCCCGGCGCAGGTGCGGCAGCGCCTGGAGGCGACGCTGCGGCGCGGGCGGGGTGTGCTGCTGGTCGTCGGCGATTGGCCGGGGGCGCAGGTCCGCCTCCGGGTCCTCACCCGGGGGTGGACCGGGCTGGGCGACGGGCATGGCCGGCTCCGGGCTTGCTGCGCGCAGGTGATGGCCGACGGCCGCGGGGAGGCGGCCGTGCCGCGTACCCGCTGGCTCTGGCTGCCAGCCGAAGACGGCCGCGTCACGGCCGCCGAACCAGCCGATGTCCCGGTGCCGGACCCCGGATTCGCGCGCCACCTGCAGGTGGTGAGCGGATGAGCGTGCCCGAGTACCGGGTCATGGTCCTGTGCTGCCCGGGGCTGACCGCGTCCGGCCGTGAAGCGGCCCGGCTGTTCGAGCAGGTGCTCACGGCCGTGACCGCGTTCTGCCCGCGAGTCGAGGCGGTGGAGCCGGGGGTGTGCGCGTTCGGGGCCCGCGGCCCGGCCCGCTACTTCGGCGGCGAGGCCGAACTGGCCGGCCGGATCATCGCCGCGGTCGCCGAACTCGGCGTGCCGGCCCGGGCCGGGGCTGGGGTCGGCGTCGCCGACGGGCTGTTCGCCGCGCACCTGGCCGCCCGCGCCGCCCCCGCCTCCGCCGCCCCCGCCTCCGCCGCCCCCGCCTCCGCCGCCCCCGCCTCCGCCGCCCCCGCCTCCGCCGCCCCCGCCGCCCCCGCCTCCGCCGCCCCCGCCTCCGCCGCCCCCGCCTCCGCCGCCCCCGCCTCCGCCGCCCCCGCCTCCGCCGCCCCCGCCTCCGCCGCCCCCGCCGCCCCCGCGGCCCCCGGAGCCGCCTCCGCCGCTCCCGCGGCCCGCCCGGTCCTGGTCGTCCCGCCAGGGCGGACGGCGGAGTTCCTGGCCCGGCAGCCGGTGAGCGTCCTGGCGGATCAGGACCCGGCCGGCCAGGATCTGGCCGGGTTGCTGAGTCGGCTCGGCCTGCGCACGCTGGGGGATCTGGCCGCGCTGTCGGCCGGCGATGTGGCCAGCAGGTTCGGCGCCGCGGGGGAGACCGCGCACCGGCTGGCCAGCGGCCTGGGCTCCCGGCCGCTGGCGGTGCGCCCGCCGGCCGAGGACCTGTCCGTGACCCAGGAGTTCGACCCGCCGGAACCGCTGGCCGAGCCGGTGGTGTTCGCGGCCAAGGCGCTCGCCGAACGGATGCACGAGGGTCTCGCGGCCCGCGGGCTGACCTGCGTCCGGGTCCAGGTCCGGGCCATCTCGGCCGACGGGCGGGAGAGCCGCAGGCTCTGGCGCCACGACGGGCTGCTGACCGCGGCCGCCCTGGCCGACCGGGTCCGCTGGCAGCTGGACGGCTGGCGGGTGCCCGCCAGCGCCGCCGAGGCCGGCCCTCCCGAGGCCGGCCCCCCCGAGGCCAGCGCCGCCCAGGCCGGCCCCGCCGAGGCCGGCGCCGGCGATGACCCCGACGGGGGCATCGCGGTGCTGCGGCTGGTGCCGGACCAGGTGGTCCGCGCCACCGGGCACCAGCTCGCGCTGTGGGGGGAGACCGTGGTCAGCGACCGGGTGGCGCGGGCCGCCATGCGGGTGCAAGCCATGCTCGGGCACGAGGCGGTGCTGCGCCCCGTCCTGGGCGGCGGGCGGGACGTGTCCGAGCGGGTGAACCACGTTCCGTTCGGTGAAAAAAGGGAGCCCCGCCTGCCTGCGAGCCCACCTTGGCCGGGGCGGATCATGGGTGCGGCGCCGGGCGTGGTCTACCCCTTCGCCCGGGAGGCGGACGTGACCGACGAGGCCGGGGCCGCGGTCACGGTCAGCGGGCGCTGCGTCGTCTCGGCCGCGCCGGCCTGGCTGGCCGCCGATGGCGAGCCGCCGCTGCGGATCACCGCCTGGGCCGGGCCGTGGCCGCTGTCCGAGCGCTGGTGGGATCCGGCCGCCGCGCGCCGCCGGGCCCGGTTCCAGCTGCTGACCGGCGACGGGCGGGCCTGGCTGGCCGCGGTGCAGGACGGCCGCTGGCTGATCGAGGCGGGGTACTTGTTATGGGCTGGAACAACCCGCCGGTTCCCTGGCGCGAGCTGCGGCGGCGGATGGCCTGGCGCGCCGGGGGCGAAGCGCCCCCGGAGGAGCCCACCGCGGCGCCCACCGCGGAGTCCACCGCGGACCCTCCGCGCCGGCCGGCGCCGGCACCGCGGAGGCCAGCGCCGGCACCGCGGGTGCCGGTCATCCCGTGGGCCGAGCTGCACTGCCACTCCTCGTTCAGCTTCCTCGACGGGGCGGCCACGCCCGGCGAGCTCGTTGCCGAGGCCGCCCGGCTCGGCCTGGAGACCCTCGCGATCACCGACCACGACGGGATGTACGGGGTTCCGCAGTTCGCGCAGGCCGCGGCCGGGCTGCGCGACCAAGGGACCCGCCTGCGCACCGTGTTCGGCGCCGAGCTGAGCCTTGACCTGACGAACGCGCAAACCGGCGTGCCCGACCCGCAGGGCCGTCATCTCCTGGTCCTGGCCCGTGACGCCGAAGGCTACCGGAGGCTGTGCGCGGTGATCAGCGCCGCCCAGCTGGCGGGCGCCCAGAAGGGGCGCCCGGTCTACGACACCGGCGCGCTGGCCGGCGCGCACGGGGGCCACTGGGTGGTGCTGACCGGGTGCCGCAAGGGGCCGGTGCCCGCCGCGCTGGCCGCCGGCGGCCCGGACTCGAAGAGCGCGGCCTGGCGGGAGCTGGGCCGGCTGACCGAGATGTTCGGCCACGAGAACGTGATGGTGGAGCTGACCTGCCACCACGACCCCGGCGACGACGAGCGCAACGACCTGCTGGCCACTCTGGCGGCCCTGGCCGACGTGGGCGTGGTGGCCACCGGCAACGTGCACTTCGCGGTGCCCGCGCAGGCCCGGCTGGCCCAGGCGCTGGCCGCCATCCGGGCCCGGCGGAGCCTCGAGGACCAAGACGGCTGGCTGGCCGCGGCGGGCACGGCCTACCTGCGGTCGGGGCGGGAGATGGCCGCGCTGCTGCGGCGCTACCCGGGCGTGCTGGAACGGACCGTCGCGCTGGGCCGCGAATGCGCGTTCGATTTCCACGTGATAGCGCCTGACCTGCCCGGCGCTCCCGTGCCGCCCGGCCACACCGAGGCATCCTGGCTGCGCGAGCTGGTCGCGCGGAAGGCCCCGGCGCGGTACGGGCCGCCCGGCGACGCGCGGGTGCCCGGCGCGTACGCGCAGATCGCCAGGGAACTCGACGTGATCGAGCGGCTGAACTTCCCTGGCTACTTCCTGATCGTGCACGACATCGTCGAGTTCTGCGAGCGCGAGAACATCCTGTGCCAGGGCCGGGGCTCGGCGGCCAACTCGGCGGTCTGCTACGCGATCGGCATCACCAACGTGGATCCGGTCTCGCACCACCTGCTGTTCGAGCGGTTCCTGTCCGAGGGCCGGGACGGGCCGCCGGACATCGACCTGGACATCGAGCACCGCCGCCGGGAGGAGGTCATCCAGTACGTCTACCGCACCTACGGCCGGGACCGGGCCGCGCAGGTCGCCAACGTGATCACCTACCGGCCGCGGCTGGCGCTGCGGGACGCGGGCCGCGCGCTCGGCTACCCGCCCGGGCAGTCCGACGCCTGGGTCCGCCAGATCGGGCCGGGACCGGCCGCGGACGGCGAGGCGGTGCCCGCCGAGGAGGTCCCGCCCGCCGTCGTGGAGCTGGCCCGGCAGATGCAGCGGCTGCCGCGCCACCTCGGCATCCACTCCGGCGGCATGGTGATCTGCGACCGCCCGGTGGGGGAGGTGTGCCCGGTGGAATGGGCCCGGATGCCGGGCCGGACCGTGCTGCAGTGGGACAAGGACGACTGCGCCTACGCGGGCCTGGTCAAGTTCGACCTGCTCGGCCTGGGCATGCTGGCCGCCCTGCACGACTGCTTCGACCTGGTGACCAAACACCACGGCGAGCACTGGACGATGTCCTCGATCCCGCAGGAGGACCCGGTCGTCTACCAGATGCTGGCCGAGGCCGACACGGTGGGCGTGTTCCAGGTCGAGTCGCGGGCCCAGATGGCGACCTTGCCCCGGCTGCGGCCGAGGCAGTTCTACGACCTGGTCATCGAGGTCGCGCTGATCCGGCCGGGCCCGATCCAGGGCGGCTCGGTCCATCCCTACCTGCGGCGGCGCGACGGGCTCGAGGACGCCGCGATGCCGCACGAGTCGATGCGCCCCGCGCTCGGCAAGACGCTGGGCGTGCCGCTGTTCCAGGAGCAGATGATGCAGCTCGCCATCGACTGCGCCGGCTTCACCCCCGCCGAGGCCGACCGGCTGCGCCAGGCCATGAGCGCCAAGCGCGCCCCCGAGCGGATCACCGAACTCCGCCAGCGGCTGCTCGACGGGATGGCCGAGCGCGGCATCGATGACGGGACAGCGGAGGACATCTACGTCAAGATCCTGGCCTTCTCCAATTACGGGTTCCCCGAGTCGCACGCGATCAGCTTCGCCTACCTGGTCTACGCGAGCGCCTGGCTGAAGCGGTACTACCCGGCCGCGTTCACCGCCGCGCTGCTGCGCAACCAGCCGATGGGGTTCTACGCCCCGCACAGCCTGATCAACGACGCGCGGCGGCACGGGGTGGAGGTCCGTGGCGCCGACGTGAACGCCAGCGACGCCCTCGCCACCCTGGAAAGCACGCCGGAAAGCACGCCGGAAAGCACGCCGGAAAGCACGCCGGGAAGCGCCGGGCCCGCCATCCGGCTGGGCCTGTCCGGGGTGCGGAACCTGAGTTCCCAGGCGGCCGAACGGGTGGCCGCCGGCCGGGGAGTGGCGGGGACCTACCGGGACCTGGAGGATTTCGCGGTCCGGACCGGGCTGCCGGCCGCGGCGCTGGAGGCGCTCGCCACCGCGGGGGCGTTCGGGTGCTTCGGGCTGAGCAGGCGCGCCGCGCTGTGGGCGGCCGGGGCCGCCGCCTCGGTCCGCGGCGGGCAGCTGGCCGGCACCACGGCCGGGCTGGACGCGCCGCCGCTGCCCGTCATGACGCCGGCCGAGGAGACGCTCGCCGACCTGTGGGCCACCGGGACCTACGGCACCCATCCGCTGGCTCATATCCGGGCGGAACTCACGGCGCGGCGGGTGCTCACCACGTCGTCGGCCCGGTCCCCGGATATGGACATGGCCGCGGATTCCGCCGTGGCCGTGGCCGGCCTGGTCACTCACCGGCAGCGGCCGCCCACCGCCCGCGGGGTGGTGTTCCTCAGCCTGGAGGACGAGACCGGCATGCTGAACGTCATCTGCCCGCCGCACGTCTGGGCCCGCCACCGCCAGGCGGCCGCTGCCGCGCCCGCGCTGCTCATCTACGGCCGGATCGAGTGCACCGGCGGCGCCGTCAACCTGGTCGCCGCCGCGCTGCGCCCGCTCCGGGTCTCCTCGCTCCCGCCCGGGGGCTCCCGCCGGGTCTCCGGCCAGCACGCGCGATGAGCCGCCCCCGCCGGGCGACTCGCCGGCGTAATCGCCTTGTGTAATCGGATGATCACTGTAAGGTAATGCCCGTTGCCGCCCAGGGTGGCGGGCGCGGTGGCGTTTCCGCCGGGCGGCCTCGCAAATCCACTCTCTGTTCACCAACCTATTTGGGGGTAGCAAAATGGGACCTCTCATCGCGTCGCTCGGCTCGTTGGTCAGCGGCCTCGTCACGAGCATCTTCGGCCTGCTCGGCGGCCTGCTCTGACGTAGGCGCCATTCCCAGGCCGGGCCCGGGCGGCACAAAGGCCGCCCGGGCCCGGCTCGCCTGCCAGGTCCCTGCTCGATCTCGAGCCCTCCCGTCCCGCCGGGAAAGACTTTTTTACCGAACGGTCCGCCGGGACAGCCGCCGGCAGGCCTCCGCGCCTATCCGGGCCGGCGGGCCCCGCAGGTCCCGCTCCGCGGCCAGAGCGCAGGCCGGCCACGGCCTCCCGCGACTTTTGATCCCGAAGCGTCCGCAGCGGTCACGGATGTGCTTTCCCATAAAATGTTTCCTGGATTGCTCGCAGGTTAAATGACATCTTGTCAGGCCAAGATTCCTTAATCCACGCAGTAAGGTCATTAGTATTAATTCGCGTCAAACCGCCCGCAGACAGTGCCCGCGTATACGGTGAAGTGCATAGGGAAAGGCTATAGTGAATTCAAGGGGCGCGGCGCGCGGAGGGGATTAGATGAGCATGCGGGGGTTGCGATGAAATCGCAACGCCATGTGCTCGGCGGCTACGCCATCGCGATGGCATTGCTCATCGCGGCCTACTACGCGTGGCCCGGCCTGCGCGCCGGGACGTGGGGCCTGATCGGCCTGAGCGCAGTGATCGCCGTCGTGGCGGGCGTGGTCATCAACCGCCCGCCGGTCCGGCTGATCGTGCTCATGCTCGCCTCGCTGATCGCCCCGGCCGTGCTGTTCACCGAGTCGTTCCGGCTCCGGGGGGGCGACGGGAGCGTGATCGCGGTGTTCTCCGCGGTCGTCTACCTGCTCGTGCTGTCGCGGCTGCCGGACGTGACCGCCTCGTACCGCCGCGCGCTCGGCCGGGAGCGAGCGGTCCGGCAGGCCGTGGCGTCCCTGGTGTCGGCGATCACGATGGACCAGGCCGGGGTGGCGGTCAAGTCGGCGACCGAAATCCTGCTCGGCCCGGGCCCGCGCGGCGACGTGCTGCTCGCGGTGCGCACCGACGGCGCGTTCCGCGCGGTGACCGCGGCCTCGGCCGATCCAGCGCCGATGAACCGGCTCGGCGGGCTGGCCGGGACCTGGCTGCCGCTCGTGACCGGCTCCGCGCCGCTCCTCGCGCCGGTGACGGACCTGCCCCCGCAGGCCCGGGAACTGGTTCCCGGCGGCGACTGGATGCTGATCTGCCCGCTCACGCTCAGCGACCGGCCGTCGGGCGATCCGCTCATCGGGTTGCTCGCGGTGTTCGGTGAGCAGCACAGCCTCGCCGACCTCGCCGCGACGCTGGAGATCCTCGCGCACCAGGTGGCCCTGGCCCTGGCGCGGATCATGCTGCGCGAGGAAATGATGCGCCGGGGCAACGAGGCGTACTTCCGCACCCTGGTCCAGGACACTTCGGATGTCATCTTGATCGTGAGCGACGACTGGAAGGTCAGCTACGCCACGCCCTCGGCCGCGAGCATCTTCGGCGACATCGCCGTGGAGGGCGCGTACCTGTGGGACCTCGTCGCGGACGGGGAACGCGACGAACTGCTCCGCACCCTCATCCGGATCCCGGCCGGCACGAACTTCAGCTCCCGTTACCTGGACCGGCGGATCACCCGCCGCGACGGCGTGAGCGTCGAGGTCCAGGTCAGGGCCAGCGATCTGCGCGCCGACCCGACCGTGGCCGGCCTGGTGCTCACCTTGCGGGACGTGACCGAGCAGCGCCAGCTCGAGGACCAGCTGAAGCACCAGGCCTTCCACGACGCGCTGACCGGGCTGCCCAACCGGCTGCTGTTCCAGGACCGGATCTCCCAGGAACTCGCGGTGGCCAGGGAGGAGGATAAGACCGCCGGCGTGCTGTTCGTGGACCTGGACGACTTCAAGGTCGTGAACGACACGATGGGTCACGGCGTCGGTGATGAGCTGCTGATGGCCACCGCCGTGCGGCTCTCCGGCCTGATCCGCGACTGCGACACGGCCGCCCGGCTCGGCGGCGACGAGTTCGCGCTGCTCATCGGCGAGACCGAGAGCTCCGCCGCGGTCGAGGCCGCGGCCGACCGCATCGTCCGGGCGTTCGGCGAGCCGTTCGCGCTCGCCTCCGGGTCCGTGCTCACCACGGTCACCGTGGGAGTGGCCACGACCGACGACAGCGCCGACACCGATGAGCTGCTGCGGCACGCGGACCTGGCCCTCTACGCGGCCAAGGCGGCGGGCAAGCGGCAGTGGCGCCGCTACCAGCCTGTGCTGAGCGCCGGAATGGTCAGGCGGCGGGAGCTGCAGGCCGCGCTGGAGGAGGCGGTCGCCCGCTCCGCGTTCACGCTGGTCTACCAGCCGATCGTCGCGCTGGCCACCGGGGAGCTCGCGGGGTTCGAGGCCCTGGTCCGATGGCCGCACCCGCAGTGGGGGATGATGCAGCCCGACCAGTTCATCGCCGTGGCCGAAGAAACCGGCCAGATCGTGGCGCTGGGCTCCTGGGTGCTGTCCCGGGCGACCGCCGACGTCGCGCGGTGGCGCCGTAACCCACGCCAGGAGCCGCGAGCCCCGGGCGCCCCGGCCCCGGACGGGGCCGGGGCCGGGGCCGTCCCGGGCGGCGGGTCCCCTCCCAGGCCGTACGTCAGCGTGAACGTGTCCGCCCGGCAGTTCAGCGCGCCCGGCTTCGTCGACGGCGTGCGCCGGACCCTCGACTCGTCGGGTCTGGAGCCCGGGGCGCTCATGCTCGAGCTGACCGAGAGCGTCCTGCTGCGCCGGGACGAGCGGGTGGTGGCCGACCTGACCGGGCTGAAGGCGATCGGCGTGAGGCTGGCCATCGACGATTTCGGCACCGGGTACTCGTCCCTCAGTTACCTGCGGGAGCTGCCGATCGACGTGGTGAAGATGGACAAGTCCTTCGTGGACGGTATCGCCGTCTCCGAGCAGCGCCTGGCGCTGGCTGAGGGCATCGTCCGGATCGCGCGGACGCTCGGGCTCGAGGTCATCGCCGAGGGAATCGAAAGCGTGGTCCAGCGCGACCTGCTGATCTCGATGGGCTGCCGGCTGGGGCAGGGTTACCTGCTGGCCATGCCGATGCCGGCCCAGCAGGCCGAGACGCTCGCCCGGATCGGGTTCCATATGGCTCCCCAGCTGCCGCGCCAGGTGCCCGAGCCCCGCACGACCAAGCCGACCCTGCCGGCTTCGCGGTTAACGCAGCCGGTCTGGGAGGTTTACCCGGCCGTGACGCCGCCCGGCCGGGGCGTCACGGCCAGTTCCGCCTCCAGTTGCTGCAGGCAGTCCGGGGCCAGGACGGCCCCTTGCCGCCCCAGTCGTCAAGGATCGCTGGTCCGCTGGAGCTGTTCGATGACGCTGTCTTTGCCGCGCCAGACGCTTCCGCCGCTTACCACGGTGTCATGGATCAGCTTGTACAGTCCGGTCCTGTCAGTCTCGGCCCTGCTGGTCCACAGCGGGTTTTCGGCGATCTCGGGGTCGTACCTGACACCCCAGTTGGCCAGTTCGACCAGGACTGGGATGAGTGCGAGGCCCGCGTCGGCCAGGGAGTAGAACTCCCGGCGCCTGTCGGCCGGGTTGCGCTGCTTGCTGAGGATGCCGCTGCTGACCAGCCTGGCCAGCCGGTCGGCCAGGACGCTCGTGGTGATGCGCTCTTCTGAGGCCAGGAACTCGCCGAAGGTGTGCTTGCCGTAGAACACGATGTCGCGGACGACGAGCAGCGACCACGGGTCTCCCACCACCTCCAGGGCGGAGTTCACCGGGCAGTGGGACTTCCGGTCGGTCCGCTTCACGACATCAGTCTAACAGAGTTCACTTGTATCATCCAAGTGAACTTGGTAGCGTCAGCGTCGTAGCCCGGCTCCAGCGAGCGCTCACTGCGAACCCTCCGCATTCGTGCGGACAGGCAGGCGGATGTGCGGTACGTACCTGCGTCCCGGTCACCCCGGCGGGGACCAAGATCAAAGGAGCAACCCTGTGCCTCAAACCATCGTCCTTGCCTTCTCGACTCTCGACGGCATCATCGAAGACCCGGACGGATCGGGGGGAACGCCCCACGGCGGCTGGGCCTTCCGCGACGGCCCCGTGGCTCCCGACCATTTCCGGCTGGGTCCCAAGCTCGGCACTGGCGTCCTGCTCCTGGGCCGCAAGACCTGGGAGTTGTTCTCGCACATCTGGCCCGGCCGGACCGATGACTTCTCCGCGGCCATGAACCGCATGCCCAAACTGGTTGCCTCGCGCACTCTCACAGACCTCAGCGCATGGGAGAACTCGTCCTTGATGAGCGGCGAGCTTCTCGACGTCGTCGAGCGGACCAAGGCCGACCGGGATGTCATCGTCACCGGGAGCGCCAGCGTCGTCCACGCTCTCGAAGAGCACGACCGGGTGGATGAATACCGCATCTTGTTCTTCCCCGCCGCGCTCGGCGGCGGGACCCCCCTGTTCTCCCCTAAGGCCGCCCCGGTCCAGCTCCGTCTGCTGTCCGCCGAGGCCAGCGGGCCGGCCATCCTCGCGAGGTACGAACGCTTCGCCACGTGATCCGGACCTGCTATATCACGCCGCTGCATCGTCGGCCGGGCGAACGCGGCCTGACCCAGCGGTCAGGAGCCGGGCGGGCGCAGCGCATACCCAAGCATCGGCCATACCGCACCCTTGACCTCCTCAGACCCATCGCGCCCCAGATCACGCTGATACCCGGCGCGCAACGCAGCCTGCTGCGACGCGACGTTCTCCCAGTGAGCGCGCAGCCACAGCTCCTTTAGGCCCACCGTCTGGAAGGACCACGAGCTGAACAAGGCCAGGGCCCGCGCCGCGACCCCGCGTCCACGTGCCCCGGCAGCCATCCAGTACGAAACCTCCCCGGCGCACCCGTCGTGACACAACGCGATGTTGCCCAGCCGCTCGCCGGTGACCGCATCGCAGATGACGAAGCCTTCGGCATCGCCGGCCGCGCGCAGCCTGACGATCGCCGCGAGCACCTCTCCGGCCTCCAGCGCCGGTGACTCCGTGGTGAAGCGCTGTATCAGCGGGTCGCGCACGCTCTCGGCATACCAGGCCGAATCATCATCGGCCCACTCACGGAGCCGGACCACCCCATCGTCCAGTCCATGACCCTGCATACCCGCCCGAACCCCCCGCCAGCACCGCCCGCCAGTACAACCGACATGCAACTTTCCCGCTAACCGCACCGCAACCCCGCCAGCCGAAACTCAAAAGTGAAAGGCCAACAAATGAACACCGGATAACCCCCCCGGGAAAACGCCGAACGCCAAACAAAAAGCAGCCGGCCAATTCCCGGGAA
>Ga0208324_1000275_pt1 | contig 25830 bp, 21 predicted proteins | sample Sb_taG_2_FD_187707 | JGI IMG/M metagenome (GOLD analysis project Ga0208324, IMG submission 187707) | Peat soil microbial communities from Weissenstadt, Germany - Sb_50d_5_LS metaG (SPAdes) (version 2) | ecosystem: Environmental > Terrestrial > Soil > Wetlands > Peat | place: Germany... | reverse complement strand
CCCCGGAGCCAGGCAGAGGCCCAGATGGCGGCGAGGATCAGCCCGGGCAGCACGAACGGCACCAGGCGCCGGCTCGCCCACGGCTGGTCGGGGGAGATCGCGGGCCGCCAGAGCACGGTCACGATGACCCAGAGGGCGATCAGCAGCGGCAGCGCCCAGATCCTGGCCTCCGCGTCCGGGTCGCTCCAGGTCAGCAGCCTTCGTGTGCCCCGGTTGGCCAGGGCGGCCAGGCCGAAGGCCCCGAGCAGCACGGCGGGCAGCCCGATGTACCAGATGACCCAGTACAGGCTGTCCCGGTAGTACTGCCCGGCCGGGTGGCGGGCCAGTGGCCGGACCGCGAAGCCGGCGAAGATCGCGACGGTCCAGACCGCGGCGGCGGCCGGCAGCCAGGACACGACCCGTGGCGCGGTGAGCCAGCCGCGCAGCCGCGCCGACGCGGCGCGGCTGCGGGTCACGGCCAGGCCCGCCAGGGTGGCCGCGGCGACCGCCGCGGCGACCGCGCCCAGCGGGCGCAGGGATGAGGCTTGCAGGTCCAGGTAGGGGCGGGCCTTCAGGTAGCCGTCGGCCAGGCCGTAACCCACGCCGACGAGCAGGCCGAGGCCGAACGGGATGGCCTGCCGGCGGCGGGCCACGATCATCAGGCCGAGGAGCGGGACGGCCGGGAGGATGTCGCTCAGCCCGTCGATGCGGACCAGGCTGGTGAGGCCGAGCGCCAGGCCGGCCAGCGCGGCCAGCACACGGTCCTGGCTGGGCATGGCGACCGCGGCTCCGGGCTGGCGGGCGATCACCAGGGAATCGGCCAGCAGGCACAGGCCGCCGAACAGCAGGACCTGGACCAGCGGCTCGCCGAACGTGCCCCGGCTGGTGTACTGCTCGGGCAGGCTCAGCGCCAGGGCCGCGGCCGCGGCGGGCGCCCAGCGGGGCCCGGCCAGCCGGCCGGCCAGGCCGCCGAACGACAGTACCGCGCACGCGCCGATCAGCGGCGTGACGACCAGCGCCGCCGGGACGCCGCCCAGCCAGATCCCCGCGGCCAGGACCAGCGGCAGCCCCGTCATGAACTGCGGCACGAGGCCAGAACCGACCGTGGAGTAGCCGGCGCTGGCGAACGTCAGGCCCGGATAGGCGCCGCCGAACGCGTCGGCCTCATGCGGGATGGGAAGCGAGCCGTGGTGCGCGATCCAGTACGCGGTCTGGAGGTACGCGGCCGGGTCGCGCAGGACGATGACCTGCTGCGTGTGCTCGGCGATCTGCCAGGCCGCGAAGCCCGCCGCCACCGCGACCGTGGCCGCGACCGTCCACCACGGCACCGGTTTGGCGGCGCCGCGGAAACCGGGCCAGCTCGCGGGCTGCTGGCGCAGCGCGAAGTAGCACAGGCCCACGGCCAGCGGGGAGAACATGAATACCAGCGGCGGGGCCGAGAGCCGGCCCGCGAGCAGCAGCGGGAGAGCCGGCAGCAGCCACGCCGCGGCCAGCAGCGCGGGCACCACCGTGACGGCGCCGAACAACCCGGCCGCCAGGCGGCCGGGCGGCCGTTCGGCAGTGTGCGCAGGCTCCGATCCGGCGTCCGGTCCGGCCGTCCGGATCGGCACCGTCTTGTCGTCATGGTCGTCAGCCTCGGGAACCCCACCGACCTCAGAGGCAGGCGGTTCACGCCGCACGGACCTACTTTAAGCCACCGGCTGCACGTGCACGGGCTTTGCGGGCCGTCTCCCGGCCTGGGAGACCAGCAGCCACAGCACCAGCGCGGCCGGGTAGATGAAGTAGCCGAACCGGGTCGAGGGCGCGAGCACGAACATGGCGGAGAGCCCGATGACCAGCCGCCAGGTGGCGGCGGGCACGTCCCGCGGCGGACGGACGAACAGCGAGACCGCGATGGCGAGCCCGGAGCCGATCAGCAGGATGACGACGATCGTGTGGCCCAGCGTGCCGGTCTGGGCGAGCACGTGGCCGAGCAGCGGGCTGGCCGCCTGCGACTTGACGCTGGCCAGGCCGAGCGGGAACAAGATCGTGTTCTTGACCAGCGCCCCGAATCGCAGCACCGCGAACGGGCCGACGATGACGGCCACCACGGCGAGCGCCCACGCCGTGAACCGCCACGCCTCGCGCTTGCCGTCCCGGACGTACAGCAGCGCGAAGGCCACGGCCAGGGCGGGCCAGGCGGTGGCCTTCATCGACGAGGCGACGCCGAGGGCCAGCCCGGCCGCGACCGCGTTGGACCGTTCGGGCCGCCACAGCAGGGCGAAGCCGAGGCACATGAACGCGACCATGGGCACGTCCGTGCCGCCCACGCAGAGCTCGAACGCGATGATCGGCGACACGGTGAGCAGCAGGGCCCAGCGGACGCAGTCTCTGGCCCCGGCGACCCGCAGCGCGAAGGCGAACACCACCAGGAATACCACCCCGAACCCCACCCGGGGGTCGGTCAGCGGACCGTGGCCGAGCAGCGCCTGCGGCACGCCGAACACGGCCATCAGCGGCAGGTAGGGGTTGTACAGGTTGGGATTGGTGGTGCTGGCCAGGACCTTGGTGCTCTTGTACGGGGTTCCGTGCTTGATCAGCGTCTTGGCCGAGCTCGCCACGACCCCGACCTCGGGCTCGCCGTGTCCGGTCCACACCATCCACAGCAGCGGGACGAGGATGGCCCCGCAGACCAGGATGCCGAGCGCGACGTCCACCCCGGTGGTCGCGCGGGACCGCCAGGCCACGACCGCGAGCGCGGCCAGCGCGTAGGCGATGGCGGCGCAGGTGCCCCACAGCCGGTGCAGCGGATCCCCGCTGAACAGGGCGACCCCGCCCCCGAACAGGGCGCACCCGACCAGCCCGCCGGCCAGCCAGACCCGGGGCATGGTCACGACCGATTGCCATCCGGCGGCGGGCACGGTCACGGCCTCGCCGCCCGCGGCCCCCGTCGATGGCGCGAGTTCGCGAGTACCGCGACTCCACACCCGATATATCTTACGCCCCGGGCTGCCCCCGACCTGCATCGGCGTGACCCTCCCGGACCCGGTAGCCGGCCGGCAGCAGCGACCAGCCGAACCGCAGCGGCCCAGACCTCTTCTGGCAAGCTTGGGACGACTACCGAAGGAGGTTCGGCATGGGCCGCATGGAGCCCAGGGGCCTGCTGCGCGGGAAGGCCGCCATCATCACCGGTGGTGAGGGCAGCATCGGCATGGCGACGGCCCGGGCCTTCGTGGCCGAGGGAGCCCGTGTCTGCCTGATCGGCCTGCTCGCCGACGAGCTGCGGGCCGGCACGCAGGCGCTGGGCGGCGCGGCCACCTGGGCGGCGGCGGATGTGACCGACTCGGTCCAGGTCAAGACCGCGGTCTCGGCCGCGGCCGAGACGTTCGGCCGGCTTGACGTGGTGGTTTCGAACGCGGGGATCGCCGGGGTCATCGCCCCGGTGGCCGACTACCCGGAGGATGTCTTCGACCAGGTCATGGCGGTGCATGTCCGGGGCTCATTCCTGGTGTGCAAGCATTCCCTGCCCCACCTGGGCTCCGGCGCGAGCATCGTGATCACCTCGAGCGTGGTCGGCCTGACCTCCGCCGCCGGGATCTGCGCCTACGCCACCGCCAAGCACGCGCTGGTCGGGCTGATGCGCACGCTGGCCAAGGAGACCGCGCCGCGCGGCATCCGGGTGAACACCATCCACCCCGGCCCGGTCGACAACGAGTTCCAGCACCGCATCGAGGTCGCCGCCACCGGCGCGTCGCCCGCGCAGGCCGCCGGGATGTTCGAGCAGCTCATCCCGCTGGCCCGGCACGCGGCACCGGAGGAGGTGGCCCGCGCCATGCTGTTCCTGGCCAGCGACGAGAGCTCGTTCGTCACCGGGGCCACGCTGACCGTCGACGGCGGCATGTCCATCTAAGTTCCCGGCCTTCAGCCACGCTCCCAGGAAGTCCCAGCCGGCCAGCAGCCAGAGCCAGGCGGCCAGCGCGGCCAAGGCGAACGGCACGAAGCCGAGCACGGCGGCCAGCCCGGCCAGCAGCATCCGCCCGTCCCAGCCCAGGCCGAACGCGTCGTACCGGACGCCGCGCCCGGATCTGGCCCGGTAGGCCAGGTCGGCGTGACGCGTCACCACCGCGGCCACCACGGCGAAGATCACCGGCAGCCAGACGTGACGGGCGAACCCGAGAGCGGCGAGGAAGACGCCTTCCCCGGTCAGCAGCAGCGACGGCACCAGCCAGTCCAGCCGCCCGTCGTGCGGGTGGCGGGCACCCAGCGCGGCGAGCAGCATCGCCACCACCGGGGCAAGTACCAGGACGCCGGGCAGGTTCGCCACCCCGAGGACGGCCAGATCGCAGGTCACCAGCAGGCCCACCAGCAGCGGCAGCAGCGGCGGCAGCTGACCCCGCACCACGCCGCCCAGCCGGTACGCCAGGGCGCCGTCTCCGCGGTAGGCGACCAGCTCGCCACCGGCCCGGGCCAGCTTGGCCGCGCCGGCCAGCTGCGCGGCCAGCACGTAGCCCGCCGCCAGCACGCCCCAGGCCAGGAGGACATCGAAGGTCAGGCGCGGACCGAAGAAGACGGCGGTCACCGCGATCACCGCGACCCGCTCGCCCGCGGGCAGGGTGATGATCTGCCCGACCAGGCGCCGGGCTGGGCGGGCGGAGATGTTCCCCGACGCCCGGGCCAGGCCCTCGTAGCACACCTCGGCCAGCCGCCGGGCTCCCAGCAGGAGCGTGGCCGCGACGGCCAGCCGCCACACACCGACCTGGTCGGCACCGCCCCAGCCGACGACCTGGGAGCCGTGCAGCGAGCCGCCGAAGATCCCGTTCAGCCCGGCGGTCCCGGCGGTGTTCTGGGCCGCAAGGCCGGAGCTGACGGCCAGCCCCGCGTAGACCGCGAACTCGGTGAGCAGGCCGGCCGCCGCGCCGAGCCAGTCGACGGCCGGCCTGGTGCCTTCGACGGCCGCCAGCTGGGCGGCGGACCGGCCGGCCGCGAACGAGACGAGCAGGACCACGATGGCGAGGACCTGCGCCCGGACGGCCGGCTCGGAGAACCACACGGCCGCCAGCAGCCCCAGGCCGAGCGAGATGCCGTAGAGCGGGGCCGGGGCGAGCTGGCGACCGGCCGCCCAGCAGGCCACGTCCCGCGCGACGGGGCCGGCGATCAGCCGCCCGACCGCGCCGTCGCTGTCCGGCCCGGCGTCGAGGACGCGGACGCCGACCCCGCGCCGGGTGAGCTCGCCGAGCAGCGCGCCCAGCTCGGCCGGGACCGCGCCCCGCGCCGCGAGCGATTCGGCGGCACCGGCGAGCCCGTCCAGGTCGGGGGGGTCCACGACCAGCGCGCCGCCGCCGTGCGCGGCTGGGGACTGCGGGCCGGTGAACGCCGCGGTGCCGCCGGCGCCGAGCAGCCGGGCCAGGACGTCCTCGGGTACCGAGTCGTCCCCGACGTAGATGAGCACCCGTTCTCCCGCCGCCCGCGCCGCCGCCGCGACGGTCAGCAGTCCGGGACCGGCCCGTTCGGCCGCGTCGACCCGGCGCACGCCCAGGGCAGCCAGCTGACCGCGCAGCCCGGCGTCCGGCTGGGCCGCCAGCACCAGGGCAACCGTCATGCGGGTCCTCCCAGCGACATACGCCGTGCCGCCGTGACTCAGGCCCTTTTGATCGAGTACAGCCCTAATCACGGTAGCCGGCGGTTGGCCTGGCGCCCCGTAGGAACACGCCCAGGCTGTCCAGCGCATACCCGTCCGGATCTGAGCGGAAACGGCCAGTACCCAACAAAGCATCGATCACGGCCACGCGCAATACCCCTGCTGGCCATGCGTCGCTTATCGGTTAGAGTCCGGCTCATGCGGATGGTCGCGGTGGTACTGGGCGGCGGCACGGGGCAGCGGATCGGCGCGCCACTGCCCAAGCAGCTGCTGAGGCTGGGGGGCCGGACACTGCTGGAGCACTGCGTGGCCGCGTTCGAGCAGGCGCCGGGCATCGACGAGATCCTCGTAGTCATGGCCGGCGGGTACGTCGAGCAGGTCCGGGCCATGCTCGCCGGCGGCGGCTACGGCAAGGTCACCGGCGTCATCGCGGGCGGCGTGGCCCGCCCGGACTCGACCCGGGTGGCGCTGGCCGCCGTCGCCTCCGGGATCGCCATCGCCTCCGGAGCCGACGGCGATCCGGCCGACTGCGGCGTGCTGCTGCACGACGCGGCGCGCCCGCTGGTGGATCAGCGGATCATCGCCGACTGCGTCGCCGCGCTGGGCGTCCACGTGGCGGCCGGCGTGGCCGTGCCGGCCTCCGACACGATCGTGATCACGGACAACGGCGTGATGCACTCGATGCCGCGCCGCGAAACGCTGTGGCGCTGCCAGACCCCGCAGTGCTTCCGGCTCCCGGTGATCGCCCGGGCCCACGAGCTGGCCGCGGCCGACCAGGACTTCGCCCCCACCGACGACTGCGGCGTGGTGCTCCACTACCTCCCGGACGTCGACGTGCACATCGTCCCGGGCAGCGAGCGCAACCTCAAGATCACCTACCCCCACGACCTCGCCGTCGCCGAGGCCCTGTTGGCTCGGGGGGGCGACCCCCCGGAACCCCCCGGTGCGCTTCGCGCCCCGCTGCGGTCCTCGCCGTAGTATCGCGCGGCCGGAAGGGCCAAAAGCCCTTCGCGGGCCGCGCGATTGCGGCTTGCGCCGCGGTCCTCGCCCGTACTATCGCGACCGGGTTAGCCGCGGACGGCCTGCTTGACCAGGGTGCGGCCGAACTCCCAGATGAGCCCGCTGCCCTTGCTGGCGTCCTCCAGCACCTCACCGAGCGCCTCGGTGAACAGCTTGACCTCGCCCTCGCCGATCATCAGCGGCGGGATCAGCTTGATGACCTCCATGTGATCGCCCGACACCTGGGTCAGGATCCGGTGCCGCTGGAACAGCGCGACGACGACCATCTGCGCGAACAGCCCGACCCGGGCCTTCTGCAGCATGTTCCAGCTGGTCCGGGCGCGCAGCGAGGATGGCTTGCCGAACTCCAGGCCGATCATCAGCCCGCGGCCGCGCACGTCGGCGAGCACGTCGTACTTCTGCGCCATGGCCAGGAGCGCGGTCCGCAGCGCCTCCCCGGTCCGGGCCGCGTTCTCGGTCAGCCCCTCGTCGTCCAGCACGGCCAGTGCGGCCAGCCCGGCCGTCATGGCCAGCACGCCGCCCTTGAACGTGGTGCTGTGTACCATCACCCGGTCCATCGAGGAGTAGACCTTCTCGACGATCCAGCCCTTGGCCAGCATCGCGCCGACCGGGACGAACCCGCCCGACAGCGCCTTGGCCACGGTGACGATGTCCGGCACGACCTCCTCGTGCTGGTAGGCGAAGAACTTGCCGCTGCGCCCGAAGCCGCTCTGCACCTCGTCGCAGATGAGCAGCGCGCCGTGCTCGTGCAGCAGAGCGGCGGCCGCGGTCAGGAACCCGTCGGGCGGCATGTGCACGCCCTTGCCCTGGATGGGCTCGATGATGAGCGCGGCGACGTCGCCCTTGCGCAGCTCGGCCGCCAGCGCGTCCAGGTCGCCGAGCGGGATCGAGGAGTCCGGCAGCAGCGGGTCGAACCCCCGGCGGAACTCGGCCGAGCCGTTAACGGATAGCGAACCAGTAGTAAGTCCATGAAAAGCGTGGTCGCAGTAGACGATGCGGCCGCGGCCGGTGGCGTACCGGGCGAATTTCAGCGCGGACTCCACCGCCTCGGTGCCGCTGTTGCAGAAGAACACCCGCTCCAGCCCGGGTGCCTTGGCCAGCAGCCGTTCGGCCAGCAGCCCGGGCAGCGGCCCGCAGTCGAACTGGGTCCAGTCGGCGAGCTGGGCGTCGAGCGCATCGTGCAGCGCCTGGCGGATCACCGGGTGGTTGCGCCCGGCCGCGAACACGCCGAAGCCGGCCAGGAAGTCGGCGTACTGGTGACCCTCGGAGTCGTACAGGTACGCCCCCTCGGCCCGCCGGTAGACCTTGTCGAAGCCGATCGCGTGCAGCACCCGCGGCTGCTGCGGGTTCAGGTACCGGCCGTACAGCTCGTATCCGTCGTCACGGTGGGCCGCGAGCAGGGCGGGGAGGTCGAAGTCCAGGCTCATGCCTCATTCTCTCCCGGCGGCGGCTGCTCCTTCGGCTTTCTTCTGGGCCGAACGGACACGCGTGTCAGCTTCCCGGCCCCGGTGCAGCTTCCGGGGGCTGGTCAGGAACCCGGTCCCCCAGGCCAGGTGCATGACGGCGAGGACCAGCGGCAGCCGGGTGCGCACGCCGGCCGGGACCCCGCGGGACAGCAGCGCGCTGACCGCGGTGACGCCGGCCAGGTAGACCACCGGGACGGCCAGGCCGGCCGTCAGTGCGCCCACCGCGGCCGGCGCCCCGGCCGCGAGGCCGGCCAGTCCGGCCAGGCCGGCCAGCACGCCCGCCCCGGCCAGCGCGGCCGCGCCCGGCGGGGCCAGGTAACGGAAGCTGGCCGTCTCCGGGTGCTCGCGGACGATGACCCGCCGCCAGCGGCCGTAGTGGAAGTACTGGGCGCCGAGGGCGCGCAGGCTGTTCCGCGGCCGGTAGGTGACGCGCAGCTCGGGGATGAACCAGATCACGCCGCCGCGGGCCCGGATCCGGTAGTTCAGCTCCCAGTCCTCCGCGCGGAGCATCTTCTCGTCCCACCCGCCGGCCTGCTCGATGGCCTCCCGGCGGTATACGCCGAGGTAGACGCTGAGCGTCGGCCCGGCTCCGCCGCCGGTGTGGAACGCGGCCGAGCCCACCCCCGCCTTGGAGGTCATTCCCCAGGCCACGGCCTGCTGGAATAGGGTCACGCCGTCGGCCGCCATGACCCCGCCGACGTCGGCGGCGCCGGTCTCGGCCAGCGTCGCCACCGCGGTCCTCAGGTAGCCAGGCGGCAGCAGCGCGTGCCCGTCCACCCGCGCGATGATCTGGTGCCGCGCCGCGCGGAGGGCGGCGTTGAGGGCGGCCGGGATCCGCCCGCCCGGGTTGGCCACGACCGTGATCCGCGGGTCGGCGGCGGCCAGGTCCCGCGCGATCTGCGCGGTCCGGTCGGCCGAGGGCCCGACGGCGAGCAGCAGCTCGATCGGGCCCGGGTAGTCCTGGGCCAAGATGTGCCGGACGGACTCGGCGAGGTGCCGTTCCTCGTTCCTGACCGGCATCACGACGGACACGGGTGGGTATTCCATGACGCTGTTGAAGGTACCGCAGCCCGCGCCGTTAGTGGCTACTTACAGTGCCGTCTTATAGGCCCGAGTCCTCCAGCATCTCGGTGACCAGGGCGGCGATCTGGGACCGTTCGGAGCGGACCAGGGTGACGTGGGCGAACAGGGGGTGGCCCTTGAGCTTCTCGATCACCGCGATCACGCCGTCGTGCCGGCCGACCCGCAGGTTGTCGCGCTGGGCGATGTCATGAGTGAGGATCACCCGGGAACCCGCGCCGATCCGGGACAGCACGGTGAGCAGGACGCCGCGCTCCAGGGACTGCGCCTCGTCCACGATCACGAACGCGTCGTGCAGCGACCGGCCCCGGATGTGGGTGAGCGGGAGCACCTCGAACATGTCCCGGGCCAGCACCTCGTCGATGACATCCTGCGTGGTGACCGCGGTGAGCGTGTCGTAGACGGCCTGGGCCCACGGGCTCATCTTGTCCGCCTCGGAGCCCGGCAGGTAGCCGAGCTCCTGGCCGCCGACGGCGTACAGCGGCCGGAACACGATGACCTTGCGGTGCTGCCGGCGTTCCATCACGGCCTCCAGGCCGGCGCACAGCGCCAGCGCGGACTTGCCGGTGCCGGCCCGGCCGCCGAGCGAGACGATGCCGATCTCCGGGTCGAGCAGCAGGTCGAGCGCCACGCGCTGCTCGGCGCTGCGGCCGCGCAGCCCGAATGCCTCCCGGTCGCCGCGCACGAGCTGCACGGACTTGTCCGGCCTGACCCGGCCCAGCGCGCTGCCGTTGGATGAAGTCAGGACGAGCCCGGTGTGGCAGGGCAGCTCGCGGGCGGGCCCGCAATCCAAGGTGCCTGATTCGTACAGGTGCTCGATGTCACCGCTGGTGACTTCCAGCTCCGTCATCCCGGTCCAGCCCGAGTCCACCGGCAGTTCGGCCCGGTACTCCTGGGCGGCCAGCCCGACGGAGGCGGCCTTGACCCGCAGCGGCAGGTCCTTGCTCACCAGCACGACGTCCTCTCCCTCGGTGGCCAGGCTGCAGGCCACCGACAGGATCCGCGAGTCGTTGTCCCCGAGCCGGAACCCGGCCGGGAGCACCGAGGCGTCGGCATGGTTGAGCTCGACCTGGACCGTGCCGCCGAGCGTGCCGACCGGCAGCTCCTCGTCCAGCCTGCCGTGCTCGACGCGCAGGTCGTCGAGGTGACGCAGGGCCTGGCGGGCGAAATAGCCCAGTTCGGGGTGATGCCGCTTGGCTTCCAGCTCGGTGATGACGACGACCGGCAGGACTACCTTGTGCTCATCGAAGCGAGCGATGGCAGCCGGGTCGGCGAGCAGGACGCTGGTGTCGAGTACGTATGTACGGCGACCTTGGGATTTGACCACGCAGACTCCCTGGACGCCAGGGGCGAACCCGGCGCCGGACAGGACACAGACGTGTCGGATGGGCCGGGACTGGCCCTCGAAGGGCCGCGCCGGCCCTTCCCATCTCGCCTGCACGCAAAGCGCGAAGCCTGGAGATTCGAGGGCCCTCCCGGCGGACGGCGCCGCGCCGTCCACCATCTCTGAAGGTACCCGTCATCGTGTTCCGGCAAAAGCACCGTCAGGTTACTAACGCGTTTCCAGGACCTAACCTGCGGTAACGTGCCGAACCGTCGGTTCCGCGCCGCGTAGGACCGCAGCGCCCGCAGGAAGTCGACCTTGCGGAACGCGGGCCAGTAGGCGTCGCAGAAGTAGAACTCCGAGTGGGTGCTCTGCCAGAGCAGGAAGCCGCCCAGCCGCTGCTCACCGGAGGTCCGGATGACCAGGTCGGGGTCCGGCTGGCCGGCCGTGTAGAGATGCTCGGCGATGTGCTCGACGTCGAGCACCTCGGCCAGTTCCTCGATCGTGGTGCCCCGGGTCGCGTGGTCCTGCAGCAGCGAGCGCACCGCGTCGGCGATCTCGCGCCGGCCGCCGTAGCCCACGGCCACGTTGACCAGCAGGCCGGGATTGTGGGCGGTGGCCTCGGCCGCGTCCTTGAGGATGCGGACGGTCTCCCCCGGCAGCAGGTCGAGCGCGCCGACCGGGTTGACGTGCCACTGCTCGGCGACCAGGCCCTGCACGGTGCCCTCGATGATCTTCAGCAGCGGCACCAGTTCGCTGGCGGGCCGGGTCAGGTTGTCGGTGGACAGCAGCCACAGGGTCACCACTTCGACCCCGGTCTCGCGGCACCAGTCGAGCAGCTCGAAGATCTTGTCCGCGCCCTTGCGATGGCCATTGCTGACGTCCTGGAAGCCGGCCGACCTGGCCCACCGCCGGTTCCCGTCGCACATCACCCCGACGTGGCGCGGGATCGCTTCAGGCGACAGGGAGGCGGCGAGCCTGCGCTCGTACATCCGGTAGGCCAGATCACGAAATCCCATGCTGCGGCCTTCCTCGTCACCGTGATGATCTAGCACTGAAGGTATCCAACGGATGGAACGCTCAGGGCCGTGACTGGGGTTCCGAACGGGGTCAGTGCGCGCTGGGGCCCTCGTCCCGCACTTCCTCCACGGCCCGCAGCGCCGCACGCAGCCGGGACAGCCACGCGTCCGTGTTCTCTCCGGTCAGCCGGACGCACCAGGCCAGCGCGTCGCTGCGGCTGCGGGCCACGCCGGCCTCGACCAGCGTGTCGAGGACCCGGCGCTCGGACTGCCGCAGCCTGGTCATGACCGGAACCGAAAGTGTGGTGAACATCTCACTCACGGTGCCGCAGGTGACTCCCCACGACACCTTGCGCCGGAACCGGTGCTCGGCCTCCCGGGCGATCTCGATCCGGCGGCTCCGGGTTTCCTCGCGGAACCGGCGGATCCGGTCCCCGGCCGCGGCGGCGCGCTCGGCCTCGGAGTCCCCGGCCGCGGCCGGGTCGGCCAGCGTGCCTACGATGGTGATTTCCTCGCGGTCAACCTCGATGTCCGGCGGGGCGGTGAACCAGCCGGCCGGGAGCCAGCCGGCGAACCAGACGCGCACCTTGGCCGCGGCGCCCGCGCCGCGGTCCGACGCCGCGTCCTCGCCGGCGTCCTCGCCGGGACCTGCCTCGGCCGTGCCGGGTTCGTCCTGCCGCGTACTCATGTAATGATGATTACGGCCTGGATCACCCTCGTCAACCAGGCACGCTCAGGCCAGCCCGCCAGCCACTGCGGCGGCGATCCGCGGGGACACCCTGATGGCGCCCGCGAACTGAGAGCCGAAGTCGGCCGGCACCACCTGGACGCGCAGACCCGGCTGGGGCGCCTGGATCATCCAGCCGTTGCCGAGGTAGATGGCCACGTGCGAGATGTACCCGGGAGCGGTGGGGTCGGTGTGGTAGAAGAGCAGGTCGCCCGGCTCCAGCTGGCTGGCCGGGACCGCGGGCCCGGTCCTGGCCTGGTCGGCGGCGGTCCGGGGCAGGGCCACGCCGGCCTGGGCGAACGACCACTGGACCAGGCCGGAGCAGTCGAAGGAGGCGGGCCCGTCGGCGCCCCACGCATACGGCAGGCCCTGCCTGCTCTGCGCGGCCCGCAGCACCGCGGTCAGCTGCGCCGCGGTCAGGCCGCCGCCGCCGGCCGCCTCGGACGCGGGCACTCCGGCTTGTGACGGCGCGGTCGTCAGGGTCACCAGCGGCTGGACGGCCGCGCCCCGCGGCAGGAGTCCCCTGATCCGGGCGGCCAGCGCGGTCACGCTGGCGGGCGGCGCGCTGATGACGATGGCGTTGGAGGCCGGCATGCCGAGCGACCGGGCGACCGGATCGGAGACCACGGCGTCGACCCCGCCGATGCCCACCGTGCCGAAGGCGACCACCCGCAGCCGTTCGGCCTGGCGCCCGGTCACGGTGACCGCGCGGCCCAGCGCCAGCTTGTCCAGGGTGCCCATGGTGTAGGACACGGCGACCCCGCCGTCGGCCACTCCCTGCCACAGCGCGTCGGACGCCGCCGTGGGGCCGGCCGCGTAGCCGCGGAACGCCGAGGGATCGACCCCCAGCACCGCCTCCGGCGCGCCGTTGATCGTGACCCTGGCCGCCTCGATCGGCTCGGCGCTGCTCACGCCGGGCTGCCGGGACACCGCGGCCAGGACCTGGCCGGAGAGCGAGAACGGCGCGACGACCAGGAGGTCGGCCTGCCGCAGCCCGTGCAGCGGCGCGACCCTGGCCGACCCGGGAATCGCCATGGGCGTCGCGGACACGGCCGGCACGGCCCGGTCGGCGTCGGTGTTCGCGCCGAGCAGCGGTACCACCGCCTGGGCGGCCGGGACGAGCGAATGCGAGACCGGCGTCCCGGCTGGCTTGCCGCCCATCGTGGCCAGCGCCACCCCCACCGCGCCGCTCACCGCGAGAAGACCGACTCCGATGAGGACCAGGAGCCGCCGCGCGACCTCGGTTGTCAGGTGCATCACTTCTACGATGCCCGATGCACGGCTCCGCCGTCCAACTCACGCCGGGCCGCGAGGGCCCTAGGTCCAGGCCGGGGCGGCGAGCACCGCCCTGAGCTCTTCCGGGGTGGTGACCGGCGCCTGGCAGGTGAACCCCCGGCAGACGTACGCGGCCGGGGCCCCGCCGACCTGCCCGCGGCCGATCAGGAGCGGCACGGTCCCCCGGGTCTTCGGGTCGCCGTCGCCGAGAGCCAGGACCGCGCCGGGCGGGGCGGCGAGCAGCGCCGTCCGGTGCAGTACCGTGGTCCGTTCGTCATCTTCGCAGCCGACTACCGCGATCTCGGCCGGCCCGGCCAGCCAGGCCTCGGCCACCGCCAGGCCTGCGCCCGCCGCGCGCGGGTACCGGGCCGCGATGGCCGGCAGCACGCCGAGAGCCGCCTCGGCGGCCTCCCGGTGCCGGGCGGAGCCGGTCAGCGCGGCGTAGCTGAGCAGCGCGCCGGCCATGGCGAAGGTGCCGGACGGCGTGGCGTTGTCGGCCGCGTCGGCCGGGCGGAAGATCAGCGGCTCGCCGTCCGCCGCCGTGTCGAAGAAGCCGCCCGCCCCGTCCCCGAAGGCATCGAGCGCGGCCTCGAGCAGCCGGCCGGCCAGGGTCAGCCAGCGTCCCTCGCCGGTCACCCCGGACAGCACCCCGAAACCCTCCGCGACGCAGGCGTAGTCCTCCAGCACGCCCTCGGTGTCCCCGGCGTGGCCCCCGCGTGAGGTGCGGATGAGCCTGTCGCCCTTCAGGTGCACCTCGGCCAGCAAGGTGGCGGCGGCGCGGGCGGTCGCCAGCAGGTCCGGCTGCCCGAGCGCCAGCGCGCACTCGGCCAGCGCGGAGATGGCCAGGCCGTTCCACGCGGCGACCACCTTGTCGTCCTGGCCGGGGCGGACCCTGTCCTCACGCGCGGCCAGCAGTGCCTGGCGGACGCGGGCGAACCGGTCGGCGTCGGCGGGCTCAGCGCGTCGCTGCAGCACCGAGGCACCGCGCTCGAAGGTGCCGGCTTCGGTGACACCGAAGGCCCGCGCGGCGAACTCGCCGTCTTCGGGCCCGAGGACCGCGGTCAGTCCGGCGGGCCGCCAGACGTAGTACCTTCCCTCTTCGCCCTCGCTGTCGGCGTCCAGCGAGGCCGCGAGGCCGCCGCCGGCGGTGCGCATCTCGTGCGCCATCCACGTGCACGTCTCCAGCGCCACCCGCCGGCCCAGCTCAGAGCCGGTGACGCGCCACAGGTTGAGGTAGACCCGGGCGAGGAGCGCATTGTCGTAGAGCATCTTCTCGAAATGCGGTACCACCCAGGCGCTGTCCGTCGAGTACCGGGCGAAGCCCCCGCCGAGCTGGTCGTACATGCCGCCGCGGGCCATGGCCTCACAGGTGCCCTCGGCCATCCGCAGCGCGGCGGGCGCCCCGGTCCGCCAGTGGTGGCGCAGCAGGAACTCCAGGACCATCGACGGCGGGAACTTGGGCGCGCGGCCGAACCCGCCGTCGGCCGCGTCGTAGTCGTGCTCGAGCGCGCTCACCGAGGCCGCCGTGACCTCGCCGAACCGCGCCTCGCCCTCGGTATCCCGCAGCGCGCGGGTGACCGCCGCCGCGTTCTCAGCCAGTGCGGTCGCGGCGTGCCGGGCCTGGCCGACCACGCCGTCGCGCTGGTCACGCCAGGCCTGCGCGACGCCGAGGATCAGCTGCTGGAAGCGGTCCCTGGGGAAGTAGGTACCGCAGAAGAACGGCTCCTTGTCCGGGGTCATGAACACGGTCATCGGCCAGCCGCCCTGGCCGGTCATGGCCTGGGTCGCGGTCATGTAGACCGAATCGACGTCGGGCCGTTCCTCCAGGTCCACCTTGATCGCGACCATGTGCTCGTTGAGCAGCGCCGCCGTGGCCGGGTCCTCGAACGACTCGTGCGCCATCACGTGGCACCAGTGGCAGGCGGCGTAGCCGACGGACAGCATGACGGGCAGGTCGCGCCGGGCGGCTTCGGTGAAGGCCGCCTCGCACCAGGGCCACCAGTCCACCGGGTTGTCCGCGTGCTGCAGCAGGTACGGGCTCGTCGAATCCTTCAGGCGGTTCATTTTTCCCACGCTACGCGTGGGCGGGGGGACGAACCCGTATAACCCCCCGAACCCCCGCTACCCGCCGCGGTCCTCGCCGTAGTATCACGCGGCCGGAGGGGCTTGAAAGCCCCTCGCGGGCCGCATGATGCCGGCGCTCACCCGGGCGCAAGGCCCGGGTTCGCTGGCCGGCCGGGGCTCCGCCCCGTTCGGCGGCGGACGGTGGCGTAGAGGCGGCCGAACAGGAAGAACGCGGCGCCCATGACGCCGACGAAGAAGCCTAGGGGCCAGTTGGTCTGATAGGAGACCACGATCCCGGTCCAGACCGTGACGAGCGCGATCACGACGGCCAGGGTCATGGCCAGCACCGGCCGTGCGGTCACCGACCGGGCCGCGGCGGACGGGCCGATCATCAGGCTGAACATCAGCAGCGCCCCCACCACCGGCACGGTCATGCTGGTGGCCAGGGCCATGACAAGCAGGAACGCGAGCTCCATCCGGCGGGCGGACACCCCGCGCGCCTCGGCGACCTCAGGCAACGCCGAGGACAGCAGGAGCGGCCGGAACATGACGATGATCGCGGCGATCGAGATCGCGCCGAGCACGATGATGGGCAGGACCTCATCGGTGCTTATGCCGAACACCTCGCCGAACAGCAGCGAGTACGCCTCCTGCGCGTATTCGGTACTCCAGCTGACAAACAGCGCGCCGACCCCCAGCATCATCACCAGCGTCAGCGCCGTGGCCACGTCGTTGCGGGCCCGGCGGCTCAGCCCGGCGATGCCGAACGCGCCCGCCACCGAGAACAGCGCAAGGCCGGCGAGCGGGTTGAACCCGAGCAGGGTGGCCCCGGCTGCCCCGGCGAACGCGCCGTTGGGTATCGCGTGTGCCGCGAACGTGGACCCGCGCAGCACCGCGAAGAAGCCCGTCACCCCGGCGATGACCGCGACCACCGTGCCCGCGATCCAGGTGTTCAGCATCAGGCCGGTGAACATGCGTGCTCCGGGTCCGAGTTTTCGTGCGGGGCGGGCCGGCGGCCGCGGCGGCGCAGGAAGCTGAGCAGGTAGCCGACCACGACGAGCGTCACCACGAAGAAGCTGACCGGCCAGCCGCGCCCGGCGGGCGGCCAGTAATAGCTGTCGTAGGCCAGCACGATGCCGATCCAGACGGACAGCACCCCCAGGACGGCCGCTGTGACCACCGCCCGCACCGGGCTGCGGGCCAGCCGCAGCGCGGTGGCGGCTGGCCCGATGAGCAGCGCCGTGCTCAGCACCGCGCCGATGATCACGGCCGACAGCGCCACCGAAACGGCCAGGGCCATCAGGAAGGCCGCGCCGACGGCCCGTACCGGCACGCCGCGGGCCGCGGCGATGTCTGAGCTCAGCGAGCTCAGCAGCAGGACCCGGGCCAGGACCACGACCGTGGCGAGCGCGAGCAGCGCGGACGCGATCAGGACCGGGATGGTGGACGTGGTGATGACGAAGACCGAGCCGAACAAGATCGTGAACGACGCGCCGGTGGTGGAGCTGGACTGGGTGGCCAGGTAGAGGAAGAGGGCGGCCAGGCCGAGGGCGGCGCCGAGCACCACGCCGGTGGCCACGTCCCGGCCTCGGCGGCGCTGGACTCCGATCATCTCCATGAACGCGGCGGCCCCGGCGCCGAAGGCCAGGAACCCCCAGAACTGGTTGACGCCGACCAGGAACGCGCCGGAGCCCCCGGTGGTGGCAATGTCGGCCAGCGAGTGGCCGGCGAACGACTGCCCGCGGATCACGGTGAACACGCCCACCACGGCGGAGGTGATGGCGACGACGGTCCCGACGGCCAGCGCGACGTGTACGGGCCCGCTGCCGAAGAACCCGGGTTCGAAGATGTAGCTCACGGTTACCCTGCGACGCCTATGTCTTCGACGGCCGCCTCCGCGGCGTCGATCCCTTCAGGGGCGGCCACCACGAGGATCCGTCCGTGCACGCGAATCACGTCGACATGCCGGCCGTACAGGCGGGACAGGACCTCGGGCTGTACCACCTCGTCGGCGTCGCCTACCGCGACGCGGCCAGCGGCCACGTAGACGATCCGGTCCATCACCGGCATCAGCGGGTTCATGTCGTGCGCGGACAGCAGCACGGCGACATGCTCGGCCCGGGCCAGCCGGGCCAGCACCGAGACGATCCCCTGTTCGCTGGAGATGTCCAGGTTGGCCAGCGGCTCGTCGAGCAGCAGCAGCCTCGGCCTGCTGATCAGGGCGTGCGCGATCATGACCCGCTGCTGCTCGCCCCCGGACAGCTCGCCCACCCGGGCGTCCGCGTACCCCTGCGCGCCGACCGCCGTGAGCATGTCGCTGACCAGCTCACGGCGGGCCCGGGACGGCAGCCGGATGCCGAGCTTCTGCCCGTCCAGCCCGAGGCTCACCACGTCCCTGACCCGCAGCGGCATGTCCGGCTCGATGGCCAGCTTCTGCGGCACGTACCCGATCGAGGCGTCCCGGTGCGGCCTCGGCGCGCCGTCGAGCAGTACCGAGCCGCTGGTGACCGGCTGCAGGCCGAGGATGACCCGGAGCAGGGTGGTCTTGCCCGCCCCGTTCGGCCCGATGAGGCCGGTGAACTCGCCGGGGCGGATGCTGAACGAGACGTCCTTCAAGATCTCGCGGCCGCCGAGGCGGACAGTGACGTCTTCCAGTCGGAGCAGGTCATTAGCCATCAGAGGTGCTCCGTGGAGATGTGGTCGGCCACGGCCTTCTGCAGGTCCTGGACCTCGGTCAGCATCCAGGACTGGTAGTCGAAGCCGGGCACGGGCATCGTCTCGTAGACGCCGACCACCGGGATGTTGTTCTGCTGCGCCAGCGTGATGAACGATTCGGTCAGCGTGTCCGTCACCTGCTGATTGTAGAGAAACACCTTCACCTTGTGCTGGGTGAACAGGCTCCGCTCGATCGCCACGTCCTGCGCGGAGGGGTCGGTGCCGTTCATGATGTCGGCCTGGAACGCGAACGGCGTCAGGTTGTCCGCGCCCGCGGCCTGGAGCATGTAATCGGCCACCGGCTCGGTGGTGGCCACCGGCGTGCCCGGGTAGCTGGCCTTGAACGCGGCGATCGCGCTGGTCCACGCGGTCAGGGAGCTGACGAAGGCGGCCGCGTTGGCCTTGAAGTAAGAGGCGTGGGCGGGCTGCAGGGCGGCCAGCTCGGCGGCGATCGCGTTGGCCACGGCGGGCATCGTGCTGGGCTTGTACCACAGGTGCGGGTTCGGCGTGCTGTCCGGGAGCCCGAGCAGGTCCTGCACCACGATTACCTTGCGCGCGCTATTGGGGGCGGCGTTCTCGATCGTGTTCATGAACGTGTCGTAGCCGACGCCGTTCTGCACCACGAGCTGGGCCTCGCTCACCACCCGGGCCACCGACGCGCTGGCTTCGAAGGTGTGCGGGTCGGTGTTCGGGTTGCTCATGATCGCGCTGGCCTTGACGTACTTCCCGCCGACCTGCTGGATGACGTTCGCGTACTCGTTCTCCGCGCCCACCGCCACGATCACGTCGGCCGGAGCGTGGGTAGAGCCGGACGCCGCGGAGCAGGCGCTGGCCAGCAGCGCCACACCGAGGGCCGACACCGCCGCCAGGACCCGGTAACCGCGCCGCATGACCGGTACTCCTTCGTCTCGGGTACGCTTGCTAGTGGTAATGATAATGATTCCCAATTTCGCTTGCAACTCGTTCGCGGGGCCCGTGGAGGGCCGCACGGCCCGCCCGGGAGGGGCCGCGAGGACGCTTCGGCGTTGGAGGGACGGTGGTCCAGGTTGTACGGTGCGACTGTGACGACGCCGCCGCAGCCCGGGGACCGCGTGCAGGTCAGGCCTGGGCGCGGCACCCGGGTGCGCGGGACGAGGCAGGCGCAGGCGCTGGCCGCCGCGCTGGCGGGCCTGCCCGGCTTCTGCAGTGCCCAGGAGATCCACGCCGAGCTGCGCCGCAAGGGCGAGCGCGTCGGCCTGGCCACCGTCTACCGGCACCTGCAGGCCCTCAGTGAGGAGGGCAGCGTCGATGCCATCCGCGACGCCAGCGGCGAGACGCTCTACCGTCAGTGCGGGAGCACGGTGCACCACCACCACCTGACCTGCCGCAACTGCGGCCGCAGCGTGGAGGTGGAAGGACGGGCGGTGGAGCAGTGGGCGGAGCGGGTCGCCGCCGAGGCCGGCTTCACCGACGTCGGCCACACCGTGGAGCTGTTCGGCCTGTGCCCGGAGTGCGCGGGGGGCGAACCATAGCCGTACGCCGCGGCGGCCAGCACGGCGATGCCCAGCGGCAGCGCCATCGGCAGCGCCTCGGCCGGGACGATGACACCCGAGTCGTCGGCGAACCAGCCGAGCACCGGCATCAGCCATAGCACGCCCAGGACCGGGCGCAGCAGCGGCTCGGCCGCACAGGCCAGCGGCAGGGTCTTCAGCCCGAACCACGCGGGCCGCCACAGCATCAGCCCGGTGAGCAGCACCACGATCGGGACCAGCGGGCTGAACGCGCTGACCGAAAGCGTGCCGAGGTTGGAATGGATCTTCCGCAGCAGCACCGGGCCGGCGTGGCCGTGCAGCACGTCCCCGGCGAACGCGCCGATGTCGGACCTGCCGGTGACCGGGGTGAAGTAGCTGATCAGCGCGAACACGGCGAACAGGGCCAGCCCGCTGACGGCGGCCAGCGCCACCCGGCGCCAGGTGAGCCTGATCCCGGCCACCGTCATCAGCAACAGGGCGAAGCACGGCACCATGGCCAGCGTCCCGCCCACCTTGCCGCCGAACCCCGGCCAGCCGGACGCGATCACCGCGAACGCGGCCACCGCCGACGCGGCCGCCAGCGCCGGGAGCCGGGAGGACGGCCGGGAATGGGCAGAGCGCCGCAGCGCGACGCCGGCCAGCCAGGCCGTGCCGAACAGCGCGGTGATGCCGTAGATGCCCAGCGCCGCGTTGCCGATGCCGTAGAACCGGCCGCCCTCGAGCACCGACAGCCCGAACGGCGTCTCCAGCTGCAGCCGGGACCCGGTCATCACGTCGATCCCCAGCACGGCCACGGTGAACAGGCACACGAGGCCGAACGGGGCGAGCGCATCCCGCCGCCGGGTGGCCAGCAGGGCGGTCAGCGCGATGACCAGGGCGAGCGCCACCGCGACCCCGTACAGCCAGGCGGCGGGATGGGCCAGCCGCCACCACGGCACCAGGTTGGCCAGGAAGGTCCCGGCGGGCACCGAGACGGCGACCACCCCGGCCGCCCGCCACCACCGCGCCCGCCGCCGGCGGCGCCCGGGCGCGGCACCCCAGGACGCCAGCCCGATCGCGGCCAGGACCGCCGCGTCCGCCAGCACGTAGGCCCAGAAGAACACCTGGTGCGTGGACTGCCACACCTGGTCGGCGGTGTCCCGGCCGGCTAGCGAGCGGATCGCGGCGGCCAGGCTCGGCGGCCTGCTGCCCCGGGTGAGCTGCGCGCCGACCACGCCGGACGGCAGGCCGTGGCCGAGCCAGCCGAGCACGGTCGGGGTCAGGTCGGTGAGCGCGACCAGGCCGGGCTGACGGGTCGAGCTGGACTCGAGCAGGCCGGCCCGGTACCCGGCCCCGGCGGCCAGGGTCAGCTGCAGGTGCGGGGGTCCGGTCGTCGCGCCGGGCGCGGTGACCAGCAGGGTGGTGCCGGAGGGGAGTTCGGCCACGATGCGCTGCAGTTCGGTGTCCGCGGCGGCGAGAGCCACGTCCCGTTCGGTAGAACCGAGATGTCCCAGGTCCACGACGGTCAGCGGGCAGCGGGACAGGACCGCCGCGGTCAGGTCCGACGGGGCGGGGAGGTAGGAGGCGACGTGGCCGGACGGGCCGGCCAGGGCCAGCGCGGCGCCGGGGCCGACGGCGGTGGCGCAGCCTGCCGCGCGGCCGAGCAGGCCCCAGTCAGGGTCGTTGCGGAACTGCCGGTTGTAGCCGGCCAGGCCGGGCAGGGCGGGGACGGTGGCCCCGGGCCCCGCCTGGACCACGGCGGGGAACGTGCCGCAGCCGGCGTTGCCGTGGTCGGACTGGGCGCGGGCGCCGGAGTTCAGGGTCAGCCAGCCGTCGGCCGGGCAGGTGACCGGGAGCACGGCGTAGTCGGCCAGGGAGGAGAGCGAGCCCTCACCGGCCAGCCGCCACAGCGCGGGCGTGCCGGCCGGCGACACGTCGCTCCACCGCAGGCCGGACAGGCCCACGATGACGACGTGCCGGGCCGGGGGAGCCTGCGCGCCGGCCGGGTTCGCGGCGGTGAGGGCGGCCCCGGTGGCCGCCACGGCCGCGAGCAGACCGCCCAGCAGGACCCGCCGCCCCGCACCTGGCCTGATTCTCACCGCCCCACCGTATCCGGGGAAAACCCTTCAGTCCGAACGATCCGTGGGTGCGCGCCGCCGGCCACCAGGCGGCGATGCCGATGCATGGGGACCGAGCGCCGCGGAACCGCCGGGGTCATCTGGCTCCAGGTGATAAAGGGCGCACAGCGAAGGCTCCTGCTGCTTTCCGGCTGGACCTGATGGCCGTTTTCTCTAAGCCAGATCTGGAAGAAGGGGCGGCAGTGACCTCGTCGTCACCGGGCATGCCGCCGGTCCGGGGCGCGCTGAGGCACACCGAGTAGCGCGTGCCCTCCTGCTGGGCGACCGCGAAGGATGTCGCCGCCTGCAAGGGTCCGCGCGGCACTTCCAGGCAGCGGGCCGCAATGGCGGGTGCTCACCCGTCGGACGCGCTTGGCGCCATCCAGGCTCGGAGCGCGGGTCTCCTCTATGTTCAGGGACAAAGGTCAGCGTTAAGATGACTGTCACTTATCCTCCCCTGGCCTGGGAGGGCGCCGTGACTGAGGCCAAACAGTCCTCCGGAGACGATTCCTCCACCGAAGTCGGGACTCCCACCGAGCCGCTGACGTCCTCGTCCGGCGGTCATCACATGAGCAAGACAGTGCGTCGGCTTGTAATCATCGCGTTTCTTCTCGCTATCGGTGTCGTAGCATTCGAATGGGCAAATGGCGTGTATCCGGCTGCGCCACCAACTACTTACTCGGCGTACCAGGTTTATATCCATGAGGGGGGGACCCCAGGAGGACGTCCAAAAGAAACCTTCACCTTCGACCCGCAGCCTGACGGGACGACAAAAATTAGCTGGACTATAACCTCTTCCTTTACTTCAACTGGTTCAGGCCAGTGGTTTCAAGTCGCGAACCAGCTGGATTTGTTTGGCCGTAACATTACACTGATACAGTGCCCAGAATATCAGGGCTGCTCTGTCATAAACAGTCAGGCTGATCACGAAACAGTGATAACATTCAGCTCATCGTCCCCTTCCCCGAAAACAGAGACCGCAGTCGTCCGGGACCCGTCATTGGGATTCAACTATAACAATGAGACGGCCCTTGCCGAAATGCCGTATGTATCCGTAGTATCGCTGCCGGTGGGGCCGGGACCTGGCTCAACAGGATCAGGATCAGGACCGGTGTACGCAAGTGATATTCCTCTTTCCGTCAACTTCGGTTATGATATCCCAGGCGCGAGTAATTACGACTGGTCTCAGCCGCCGCAGAACGACAGTTCGAGCGAGGTGATGTGGGGAGAAACCATCAACCCAAATATTGGTCAAGCAGCTCAGCAGCTGTCAGGTGAAGCTCAGCCGGTTGAGCTGACAGGTACTAATCAAGTTGCCCAGGCTACTGATAATAAGGATATTTTGCTTTCTGGTGTACTGTTCGGTATCGCTGGAGCTGCCGCGCTTGGCGCTGTGGTGGAATTTTTGCACTTGATCTTCAAAGTGGAATAGACGTGGCGCTTGACCTTATCCAGCGCCTCCAGGCCGGCTATCACGCTCCTCCGGGACGGCCAGGATGACGACGGTAGTCCGGGGCTGAGAACGGCGGCCGTCCGGCGTTCTCCCTCCGCTCACGGCCGACCTCAACCCATGCGGCGATCGCCGCCAGGTCGGCCCCGGCCAGACGGCACAGCTGCGCCGCCTGCCTAGCGACCGGCTCGCCGAGGTCGCCCTCGTGGAAGCCCTCGGCGAGCCCCGCGACCTCGGCCAGCAGATCGGCCCGGCCGCCTGCGAGCTCACGGAGCTCGGCCGCCGCGGCGGCTCATTTTGTTAGGACTTCTAAGCTGGGATCGGGGTAGCCCGGACTTCCGGAGGGCGCTATGGCGGCCGAGGCCATCACGGGACGGTTCCGCCCGGCCTCTCCCACGTCTGGCCGCGTCGCGTTGCTGGCGGCGGGCCTGACCGTGGCGATGTTCGGGACGTGCGGAGTTCTCCTGCTCCTGACCAGGGACTACCAGCGGGCCGCCTACGGAGCCGGCGGGACCGTGGCGGCCCTGGTCTGCCTGGCGGTGGGTTTCGTGGTGGCCCGGCGCCAGCCCGGCAGCCCGATCGGGTGGCTGCTGCTCGGCTGGTCGCTGCTGACCCCGGTGGTCGGCGTCGCGCTGCTGTACTCGGTGCTCGACTACCGGATCCACCGCGGCACGCTGCCGTTCGGGCCGGTGGCGGTGATGCTGGAATCAGGGGAGTTCGGCATCGCGGTGCTGGCCGCGCTGACCGTCCTGCTGTTCCCCGACGGCCGGTCCCAGCCGCTGCGCTGGCGCTGGCTGCTGTGGGTCTTCCTGGCCGCCTCCGCCATGTTCACCGCCACCCTGGTCGCCGGGCAGGCGCTGGCCATCGAGCGGCATCCGCTGCGGATCGGGCCGTCCGGCGCCCCGCTGGCGGTGCCGGCCGCGGGCGGGATCCTGGGCCCGCTGGGCTGGACCGCCGACGGGCTGATCCTGGTCTGCTGGACGATCATCATCGGCCGCCAGGTAACCAGGTACCGGCGGGCGACCGGGAACCAGCGAGAGCAGCTGAAGTGGCTGATCGGCGGGGCGGCGTGCTGTGTCGTGGCCACCGCGATCACGATCTTCGCCGGGAACTACTCCTCGCAGGCCGCGCAGGCCGTCCAGGACGCCGCCGATCTGGGCGCGGCGATGCTGCCCGCCGCGATCGGCGTGGGGATCGTGAAGTACCGGCTGTACGACATCGACCGGATCTTCAGCCGGACGCTCGCGTACGCCATCGTCACCGGGCTGCTGGTCGGCGTCTACCTGGTCCTGGTGCTGCTGGCCAGCCTGGTCCGGCCGTCGTCCTCGCCGGCCGTGGTGGCGGGCTCGACCCTGGTGGTCGCGGCGCTGTTCCACCCGCTGCGCCGCCGCGTGCAGCGGGTGGTGGACCGGCGGTTCAACCGGGCCCGTTATAACGCCGACCAGATCGTCACCGCGTTCGCGGCCCGCCTGCAGGACGCCGTGGACCTGGGCACCGTCCGCGACGAGCTCACGAACGCCGTGGACGCCGCGCTCGAGCCGGCCCACCTGTCGGTCTGGATCAAGGAGCCGCCGTCCTAGGGGCAGTATGGCCGCGTCGCGGCTGGCCAGCCGGGTTAGCTGCCCCGTGCCAGCGAATCCGGTCATCTGGGGGCTCCGGCAGTGTCGCGTTCGGTCGCATAATGACGCAGGAACAGTTCCTCGCCCTCCGCTCATACAAACGTTATATACCGCTCAACTATCTATTAAAAGATGGTTTGACCGACGTGCGGAATGCACGCGGGCACGGGTGCGGAGAGAACTGCAGGCTCGTGCTCGCGGCACTACCGGGCCGACCCGCGGAATTCAAGACTTGAGACATGAATCCGATGAGTTCGCAGCGGAGGCGCACATGAAGCGGATACGCGTGGCCAGGCGCCGTCCGAGGCCGGCCCAGGAGACGCCGATGGGCGACCCGCGCGACCCCGACATTGTCCGCGCCCATCGGGCGGCGCGCCGCGCCGGGCGTTCCCGGTCCCGCCCGGCCGAGCCGGACGCCGCCCCGGCCCCCAGCGACGGGTGACGCCTCATGCCCGGCAGCTTCCTGGTCTGGCTCGCCCGGCAGGCGCAGACTAGCAGCGGCCTGCTGCCTTGCCAGCGCGAGGACTCTCGGCTCTGGTTCTCGGATCTGCCTGCCGACCTGGACCGGGCCAGGGCGCATTGCCAACCGTGCCCGCTGCGCGAACCCTGCCTGGAGGGCGCGATCGAGCGCGGCGAACCCTGCGGGGTCTGGGGCGGCGAGATCTTCGCGAAGGGTGCCATCATCGCCCAGAAGCGGCCGCGTGGCCGGCCTCGGCGCCAGCGATGACCCAGGGTCAGGACTCGCACGGCTCGCGCATCGGCTGAGCCCGTGGTTCACCCGGGGCGGGCGGCTGGCGGGCTGTGGCTGTGGAAGGTTTTGGTGCCGTCGGGGCTGCGGGCGGTGGTGGTGCCGTCGGGGTGCAGGGCG
>Ga0208324_1000269_pt1 | contig 26346 bp, 23 predicted proteins | sample Sb_taG_2_FD_187707 | JGI IMG/M metagenome (GOLD analysis project Ga0208324, IMG submission 187707) | Peat soil microbial communities from Weissenstadt, Germany - Sb_50d_5_LS metaG (SPAdes) (version 2) | ecosystem: Environmental > Terrestrial > Soil > Wetlands > Peat | place: Germany... | reverse complement strand
CTCGGCGCCGGTGAGCACGGTGCCGTCGATGCCGAGCTGGCCGGCGACCGCGGCCGCGGTGACCGCGTAGTCGCCGGTGATCATCCGGACCCGGATGCCGGCTTTCTTCGCCGTCGCGATCGACGCCCTGGCGGTAGGGCGGGGCGGGTCGACGATGCCGACCAGGGCGAGCAGCTCCAGCCCGCCGACCAGCGGGAGCAGGTCGGCGCCGGGGTCGAAGGCCGCCGGGTCGACGTCCTTGCGCGCGATCGCGATCACCCGCAGGCCCTGCTCGCCCAGCCGCTGGTTCTCGGCCAGGTACCGCTGCCGGAACTCGCTGTCGGCCGGCCCCGGGCCGGCGTCGGCGTCGATGACCGTGGCGGCCCGCGGCAGCAGTTGGTCCGGCGCGCCCTTGACGAAACACCGGATCACCTGTTTGCCGGACGCGCCGGTCATCTTGTGGAACGTGGCCATCAGCTTGTAGGCCGCGTCGAACGGCAGCTCGGCGATCCGCGGGTACCGTTCCCTGGTGGAGACCGCGTCGATGCCGCCCTTGGCGGCCAGCACGACCAGCGCGCCCTCGGTCGGGTCGCCGATCAGCTCGCCGTCCCTGACCACCGCGTCCGAGGCCAGCACCATCGGCACCAGGAACTCATCCAGGCCGATGTCCGCCTGCCCGCCGACCCGGGTAATCCGCCCGGCGGTGGAGTAGCCCGTCCCATCGACCGCGTACCGGCGGCCGGCGGCCGTCATCTGGACCGCGGTCATCTGGTTCAGCGTCAGCGTGCCGGTCTTGTCCGAGTTGATCGCCGAGGTGGAGCCCAGCGTCTCGGTCGATGCCAGCCGTTTCATGATCGCGCCGGCCTTGGCGAGCTGCTGCGTTCCCCAGGCCAGGATGGTCGTGACCACGGTGGGCAGCCCGACCGGGATCGCGGCGATGGCGAAGGCGACGGCGGCGTTGAAGACGGCGATGAACGTCTCGCCCCGGGCCAGGTTCAGCGCCATCGACGTGACCAGCGCGATGCCCGCGATCACCAGGATCTGCCCCGTCAGCCGGTCCATCTGGCGGGTGAGCGGGGTGGTGACGTCCTGCTCTTCGGCCAGCAGCCCGGAGATGTGGCCGACCTCCGTGGCCATCCCGGTCGCGGTGATGACGAACTCGCCCGTGCCGCGGGTGACGTCGGTGTTCATGTACACCATGTCGGCCCGGTCGCCAAGCGGCGTGCCGGCGCCCGCCACGGGCTCGGTGCCCTTGGCGACGGGCAGGCTCTCCCCGGTCAGCGCGGACTCGTCGACCTCCAGCGTGGCCGCCTTCAGCAGCCGCCCGTCCGCGGGTACGATATCGCCCGCCTCGATCGCGACGATGTCGCCGGGAACCAGCTGCCCGGCGGGGATCTCCGCCAGCTGGCCGTCCCGCCGCACCCTGGCCTTGATGATCACCATCTTCTGCAGCGCGGCGACGGCCGCGGTGGCCTTCCCCTCCTGCTGCAGGCCCATGACCGCGTTGAACAGCGTCAGCAAGATCAGCAGCAGGCCGGTGCCGAGCTGCTTGAGCGGATAGAGGCTGCCGATGCCGGCGGCGAGCAGCACGAGCTGCATCGGGTCCGCGTACTGGCGGAGGAACGCGCGCCAGCGGGACTCGGCCTGGCCAGCGGCAAACTCGTTCGGGCCGAACCGCTCAGCCCGCGCGGCCGCCTCGGCCGAGCTGAGACCGCGCTGCCCGTCCACCCCTTCGGAGTGCAGGACCTGATCGGCGCCGAGCGTGTGCCACGCGAGTTTGCCGTCCGCTGGCGGCCGTCCCGATCTCGGTGTACCCGTCACTCCCGAAGGCATGTGGTGCTCCAGTGATCTGGCTGGTACCGCGCAGAACGCCTCAATCTGTGCTGCCAAAGCCTTGCAGCCGAACCTCGCCTGTGTAAATACAGATACGGTCGGGGAATGGACGTTCTGGTGATCGGGGCCGGGGTCAGCGGCCTGACGACAGGGATCTGCCTGGCCGAGGCCGGGCTCGGCGTGACGATCAGGGCGGCCGCCCCGCCGGAGCGGACCACCTCGGCCGCGGCCGGGGCGGTCTGGGGCGCGGTCCGGGTCGGGCCGCCCGAGCGGGTCCTGGACTGGGGCCGGACCGGGCTGGAGGTCCTGTCCAAGCTCGCCGCCGAGCCGGGCACCGGAGTGCGGATGGTCAGCGGCAAGGAGGTCAGCCGGACCCCGCTGGAACCCTACTACTGGACCGCGCTCCTGCCCGGCCTCAGGCCGTGCGAGCAATCCGAGCTGCCCGGCGGCTTCGCCTACGGGTGGCACTACACCGCCCCGGTCGCCACCATGCCGGTCTACCTCGATTACCTGCGAGCCAGGTTCGAGCGGGCGGGGGGTGCACTCCAGATGGCCGCCGTCGCGTCACTGACCGAACTGGCCGGCGTGGCTCCGGTCGTGGTCAACTGCTCCGGCGTCGGCGCCCGCGACCTGGTGCCCGACCCCGCGGTGATGCCGGTACGCGGCCAGGTGGTGATCGCCGCCAACCCCGGTATCGAGGAGTTCTACATCAACCGGGACGAGGAACCGCCGTGGATCGTCTACATGTTCCCGCACGGCGACACCGTCCTGCTGGGCGGCACGAACGAGGAAGGTGCCTGGGATGAAGAGCCAAAACCTTACATAGCCGAACGGATCGTGGCTCAGTGTGCCGCGATCGATCCTCGCCTGCGCGGGGCGGCGATCCTTGGGCACCGCGTCGGCCTGCGGCCGTACCGTCCCGAGGTGCGGCTGGAATCCGAACCGCTCGGCAGCAGCGTGCTGTGGCACAACTACGGCCATGGCGGCGCCGGTGTCTCCCTGTCCTGGGGCTGTGCCGCCGAGATCGCCGCGGCGATCCTCGGCACGCCAGGGACAACCCCTGCCGGGGCGCACCCGGGAATGGGGCGCGGCGCACGCGCCCGGTGAGGGGTGCGCGGAGGGACTAGCGGTCGAGTTGGGCGGCCAGGCGGGCCGGGGCGATCGCGCGGTACGCGTCCCGGCACAGCTCGGCGATCTCGGCCCAGTCCGGGTCGCGGTCGAACCGTACGCCAATCCAGCCGCGGCCGCCGACGTAGGGCGGGCGGAAGAACCGGCCGGGGTTGGACGCGGTGAGCTCGGTTTGCGCCCCGGGCGGAGCGGCGCACCACAGATGCGGGAACTGGTTCTCGTGATGGCCGTCCGCCCACAGGGTCACGAAGGCGCTCTTGCCCCGGACGAACCACGTGGGCGCGCCGTGGCTGAGCCGCTCGGTGACCTCGGGCAGGGCCAGGCAGATCGCTCGCATCCGTTCGGCCAGGTCAGCCGTCATTTCCTGCCTCCGCTCAGGCCGCCGCCGCCGACGGGCACCAGACCGCGGCGGCGCGCGTTGTTCATCGTAGGCCCCATGTCTGAGCTAGCGCTGCTGTCCAAGCCGGTCGGCTGAAGTGGATCACCACCCACTGCACCCGGCTGGCGAAGCGGTACTACACTTGCCAGCCTGCTGACGCCGACTGACGACCGCCAGCTACGCTATGGCGCATGAGGTTCGCGATCGCCATCCCGCAGTTCTACGCCGACGGCGAGTTCGACCCCGCGGCGTTCCGGGCCTACCTGACCCGGGCCGAGGAGCTGGGCTTCGAGGGCGCGTGGACCCAGGAACAGCTGCTCGGGTCGTGGAACCAGCTCGCGCCGATCGAGGCGATGACCTACGCGGCCGCCTGCACCGAGCGCTTGCGGCTGGGCTGCGTGGTGTTCGTGTCCACGCTGTACAGCCCGGTGCACCTGGCGAAGAGCGTGAGCACACTGGACCAGCTCAGCCGGGGCCGGATCGAGGTCGGCGTGGGCACCGGCGGCCCGGGCCGGCCGTTCGCCGCCTTCGGCGTGGATCCCGCCCGGTACGTCGCGCGGTTCACCGAGGGGATCGCGCTGATGAAGGCGCTGTGGACGCAGCCCCGGGTCACCTTCGACGGGGATTTCTGGCAGCTCAAGGACGCGGCTATGGAGCCCAAGCCGTTCCAGAAGCCGTATCCGCGGCTGTGGTTCGGCGGGGCCAGCGAGCGCGCGCTGCGGCGAGCGGTGCGCCTGGGTGACGGGTTCTTCGGCGCCGGGTCATCTCCCACCGCGAAGTTCGCGGAGCAGGTCAAGGTGGTGCGGGCGGCGCTCGGCGAGGCGGGGCGGGCGGCCGGGAGCTTCCCGATCGCCAAGCGGGTGTACGTCGCCATCGACGACGACGCCGGGCGGGCGCGAGCGCGGATGAACGCCGCGCTGGCGGAACTCTACGGGTACCGGGTGGAGGCCATCGAGGCCGCCGCGGTCGCCGGCACGGCCGCCGACTGCGCCCGCGAGCTGCGCCAGGTGTCCGAGGCCGGCGCGGAGCTGATCTTGTGCACGGCGCTGTTCGACCAGAGCGAGCAGATGGAGCAGCTGGCCGCCGCCGTCATCCCCGAGCTCGGCTAGTTCGGCTGCAGGCACGGGGCTACGGGGGGTCGTCCCCCCGTGGCCAGCAGCGATCTCAGCCGATACCCGGGCCGGTCCGCGGCTGCATCAAGGCCTGCAGCATGGTCACCACGGCCGGGTACCCCACCTCGGACCAGTCCAGGGTCAGCAGGCCATACGGCTCCGGGGCGCCCCAGTTGTACTGGATCTGGCTGGTTCCCGGGGTGCAACTCTGGCCGTGCGTGGGGTTGAGGGCCCACCAGCACCAGTCGACGTCGTACTCCTTCAGCCAGGCCTGGAGGTTGGCCCACCAGGTGCCGCCGCCACCCGGGGACGACAGCGCGCTGGCAGTGTCGCCGAACTCGCCGAGCCACAGCGGGGCGATTTCCTCCGAGAGGATGTAGCCACCGTTCTTGTTCATCTGCGCGAAATAGGCGGCCTGAGACTGGCCCGCGGGGTGAGCGCACCAGGAATAGTCGTGCATGCTGTAGACGACCTTGTTCGGCTCCGCGAGCTTGACCTGACGGCTGGCCACTCCGGTCAGGTCGCCGGCGTAGTTCAGCCCCTCGCAGATGATCAGCAGATTCGGGTCGATCTGGTGGATCAGGTTCCCCACCGCCGTGTACATGGCGGCGAAATCGGTCTCCACCGCGGTTCCCCAGGCCGGGCCGAGAGCAGCCCCGCCCACCGTCGTGTGGCGCGGCTCGTTCTTGATGTCCATCGCGGCGACCAGCGGGTTAGAGGCATATCGCCGGGTGATGTCCTGCCAGGCCGCGGTGAACTTCGCGATCGGCCAGCGGTCGTTGAACCACAGGCCGTTGGTGTCATCGTTGGAGCAGCACCAGCCGAAGTCGAGCAGATGGCAGTTGAGTATGACGATCAGGCCCTGTTCGGTGAGCGCCTTGACGCAGGCGTCGTAGACCTGCATCGGCGTGGCCCCGTGCAGGTCGGGGTTGCGAAGGAGGTACTCATCTGCGACCGGAGCGGTCTGCTCGGTCATCCACAGGCTGAACGGGAACCGCACGCAGTTGAACCCCTGCGCGGCGATGAGCTCGGCCAGCGCGTTGCGGTCGGCGCAATCCAGTCCGGCCGGCACCCCCATATCCTCGCTGGCGCCATACCAGTTCACCCCCGCCAGGCGGACCCGCTTACCGTGGGCATCGACGATGAACCGGCCGCTCGTCGACAACGGCATAGCAATAGCCATACAAGTCACCGCCAATCACTAGAGAACGTCCTAAAGGTCTCAGGGCAGCGCGGTTCTGGCAAGCTCCGCTAGGGATGCGGCGTCACTCCGAACCCAGGGCCGGTACGCGGCGGGATGATGGCCTTCAGCATGGTCATCGCGGCGGGGTATCCGATGTCGGACCAGTCCGGTTTCAGCAGGCCGAATGACTCGGGAGCGCCCTGCTGGTTCAGCACCTGGCTGGTCCCCGGGGCGCTGCTCTGGCCGTGTGTCGGGTTGAGGGCCCACCAGCACCAGTCAACGTCGTCGTCTTTCAGCCAGGCCATGATGTAGTTCCACCATCCGCTGGTCTGGGGAGGCAGCGTTGCGGCGACGTGGCCGAACTCGCCGATCCACACCGGCGCGGTCTTGTCGGCGAGGAGGTAGCCCCCGTTCTTCTGAATCTGGTTGTTGTAGGCGGCCTGGTCCTGGCCCTGGTGACCGGACCAGGAATAGTCGTGCATGCTGTAGACAACCTTGTTGGCCTCGCTGAGCCGGACCGGATGGCTGGCCACCCCAGTCAGGTCGCACGCGTAGTTCAGTCCCTCGCAGATGATCAGCGGGCGCGGGTTGATCTGATGGATCAGGTTTCCCACCGTCGTGTACATGGCCGCGAAATCGGTCCGGCCCCCCGTCCCCCACGTGGGCTTGAGCACCTGCCCGCCGACCTTCGCCTGCCGGGGCTCGTTCTTGATGTCCATCGCGGCGACCAGCGGGTTCGAGGCGTATCGCCTGGCGATGTTCTGCCAGGCCGCGGTGAACTTGGCGGGCGGCCAGCGGTCGTTGAACCACAGGCCGTTGCTGTCGTTGTTGTTGCAGCACCAGCCGAAGTCGAGCAGGTGACAGTTGGGGATGACGATCAGGTCCTGGCCGGTGAGTGCCTTGACACACGCGTCGTATACCTCTAGCGGCGTGGACCCGTGCAGATCGGGGTTGGCGGCCAGATACTTCTGCGCCACCGGAGCGGTCTGGTCGAGCATCCACAGGCTGAACGGGAACCGCACACAGTTGAACCCCTGCGCCGCGATGAGCTCGGCCAGCGCGTTCCGGTTCCTGAGATCAAGTCCGGCCGGCACCCCCAGATCCTCGCTGGCGCCGTACCAGTTCACCCCGGCCAGGCGGACCCGCTTGCCGTGAGCATCGACGATGAACCGGCCGCTCGTCGAGAGCGGCGTAGCAATAGCCACAACCGTCACCCCCTATGACAAATAGGACCCTCTCACGGTCTCAGGGCGGAGCGGCCCTGGCAAGCGGCGCGACGGTCGGCGTGAGCGGTGCCGGGACGGGCGCACCGCGCTTCGTTCCGCAGAAAAGTCCCTTCATTAAGGTGGGGGCATGCGGATCGGATTCGGGGCCCCGGTGGCGGGGGCGTGGGCGACCCCCGGGTACCTCACGGCGTTTGCCCGCCAGGCGGAGGACGCGGGGTACGCGTCGCTGTGGAGCTTCCAGCGGCTGCTGGTGCCGGAGGGTTCCGGGATGGAGCCGGTGTACCGGAGCGTGCTCGACCCGATGGTCGCGCTCGGGTACGTGGCGGCCGGCACGTCGCGGATCAGGCTGGGCGTGGCGGTGGTCAACCTGCCGTTCGTCTCGCCCACGCTGCTGGCCAAGCAGGCGACGACCGTGGACGTGCTGTCCGGCGGGCGGCTGGACCTGGGTCTGGGCATCGGGTGGATGCCTGAGGAGTTCGCCGCGACCGGGGCGTCGACGGCCCGGCGCGGCGCGCGCACCGAGGAGTACCTGGCCGTGCTGCGGACCTTGTGGGCGGACGAGGTGAGCTCGTTCCACGGCGAGTTCTACACGATCCCGGCCGGACGGCAGGACCCCCGGCCGGTGCAGAAGCAGTTTATGGGGGCGGGGCCGCCGGTGCTGCTGGGCGGGATGTCGCGCCCGGCCATGGAGCGGGCCGGGCGGATCGCGGACGGCTGGATCACGTCGAGCCGCGCCGACCTTTCCAAGATCCCCGAGGCGGTCGCGGTGATCCGGGAGGCGGCGTCGGCGGCGGGCCGTGACCCGGACGCCGTGCGGATCATCTGCCGGGGCGTGGTGCTGGCCGGGCCTGCGAAGGCCGGGGCGACAGGACCCGACGGCGGCAGGCGGCTGCTGCCGGGCAGCTTTGCGCAGATCCGCGAGGATGCCGCCTGGCTCGGCGAGCAGGGCGTGACCGAGCTGTTCTACGACCTGAACTGGGACCCGCAGGTCGGCTCGCCTTCGGCCGAGCCGGGGGCCGCGGCGGCACAGGCCGAGGCGATCCTCACCGAACTCGCGCCCCCCCGCATCGGAAGCGCGGACCGCTCAGTGTCCTGACGGATGGGCGGCCAGGCCGGCGGGTCCGGCCAGGCCCTCGCGGTGGGCGATGGCGGCGGCTTCGGTGCGGCTGCTGGCGCCCAGCTTGCCGAGGATGTTGGACACGTGCACGCTGGCCGTCTTCGGCGCGATGAACAGCACAGAGGCGATCTCCCGGTTGCTTCGGCCCGCGGCGATGAGCCGGAGCACCTCGCGTTCCCGGCTGGTCAGCGACGCGAGCACCGTGCCGTCCGGGAGGTCGGGCGCGGTCCCGATCCGGGCCCGGCGAGCCAGGTCATCGAGCGCCCGGCGCAGCGGCTTGGCCCCGAGCCGGTCGGCCGTCTGGGCCGCCTGGCGCCACTGCTGCTCGGCCTCGTCCCGTCGGCCCGCCTCGGCGAGGGCCTCGGCCAGCCGCCACCGGGTACGGGCTATCTCGTACGCGTACACGGGACCGAACGCGTCGAGGACCGCCTGCCAGGCCTGTGGGTCGTTGTCCCCGGACGCCCGCTGGTATTCCGCCTCGGCGCGAGCCAGCCAGCCGCGTCCCTCGGGGCCCAGGATGAACTTGGGCCGCTTGGGGAACGCAGCCCCCTCGCGGGCGATCCGCAGCAATTCCCCGGCCGCAGCGACTTCGGCGCTCGCGGCCTGATCGTCGCCGGTGGCCCGGGCCTGTACCGCCCGGTCGGCGCGGGCGCTCAGGGCGACCGCGGCCGGCCTGAGGACCGACGGCGAGTAGCCCCACGGCGGGACGCTGTCGAGGTCGATCGCGGCCTGGGTCTCGGCCAGAGCCTGCTCGGTGTCGCCCTGCCAGAGAGCGTGCTCGCCGAGCAGGCCGTGCGCGATGAACGGGTCGAACCCGTGGACCGTCCAGAACGGCTCGATCCAGGCGCGCCGCTCCTCCACCGCCGGGTTGCCGCGCGCGACGTCGATGAACAGGGCCATCGAGGACAGGTAGGCCTCGGGCGGGCTGGTGACCCGGACCGGGAAGCCGTCGGCGATCTCCTGCGCGTGATCCCACTTGCCGTCCGCGAAGTGGCACTGGAAGTGCAGGTGCTGTAGTTCCCAGCCGTAAGGGGACATGTCGAGGCCGGTCTGGATGGCGCGCTTGGTGCCCTCGTGCGCCACGGCTCCGCCGGTGGCCAGATCGCCCCGCTCCAGGTGAGCACGGGCCAGGTGATAAGAGGAGCGGAGCTCCACGCCGAGCATCGTGGCCTCCCGGGCCTGCTTGTGCGCCGCGGTCAGTAGCTTGATGGCCTCATCGTTACGGCCTTCGCGATTGCTCATGAAACCCAAGGTCACGAGTGCGTCGGCCTCCACCCAGGGCGCGTCGGCGGCGCGGGCGGCGGCGATCCCGCGCTCGGCCCAGTCCCGGGCCACACTGAAGTCCTCCTCCATCACCAGGGAATAAGCGTAGGTGGTGAGCGCCCGCGCGTACTGCGACGACGGCGGGTCCGCGGGAGTGGCCTCAACCGTGGCTCGCGCGACCTCGGCGGCCTCGGCGGGCGCCTTGGGATCATCGATGAGCATCAGGTAGAAGGCCAACCGCTCGCCGATCCTGCTGGCCAACTTGACGTCTACCGGAGCGCCGCCCTCCCCGGCCTGGGTGGCTAGGACCTGCCGCAGCCGCCGGAGCAGGTGCACAGCGCGCTCCACGTCGCCGCTGTCCGCCGCGTTGGTCGCGGACATCAGGCCGAGCTTGCCGCGGGCCATGCTGGCCGTCTTCTCCGGCTCGGTCACCCGCTCCCACAGGGCGAGCGCCTGGTCGTAGTGGCGGTGCGCCTCGGCCGGGGCACCCAGCCGCTCCGCATCCTTCCCGGCCCGGATCGACGCGGCGAACGCGCCGGGAATGTCGTGGCTGGCCAGGCAGTGCTGGGCCAGTTCCGCAGCCGTTCCCGGCATCTCGAGCCGCTGTTCGTCGGCGAGCAGTGAGCACATCGTCGCGTGCAGCCGGGTCCGCTCCCCCGGCAGCAGGTCCGCGTAGACGGCTTCCCGGAGCAGGGCGTGCCGGAAGACATAGCCTTCGTTGCCGTGCGGCACGAGCAGCTGATGGGTGACCGCCTCCCGGACCGCGCCCTCGTATTCGGCGGCCGCCAGGCCCGACGCGGCCCGCACCAGCTCGTCGTCGGCCTTGCGGCCCGCCACCGCCGCGGCGCGGAGCACCTGCTGCGTGGCGTCCGACAACTGCTCGACCCGGCTGAGGAGCAGGGCCGCCAGCCCGGCGGGCAGGATGCTGTGCTGGCCGGGATCGCTGCTGACCGAGGCGGCGAGCAGTTCCTCGGCGTAGTAGGCGTTGCCCTCGGCCCGGGTCACGATGTCGTTCAGCTCGGTCGCGTCGATGCGGACGGGCGCGGTGGCGGCGAGGTGCTCGGCCAGGGCCGAGGGATCCAGTGGGGCGAGGTCGACCGCGATGACGCTGGGCAGCCGCAGCAACTCGGCCACCACGGGCCGGAGCGGGTGACGCCGGTGCAGATCGTCGGTCCGGTAGCTGCCGATCAGCGCGACCTGCTCCCGGTGCAGCATCCGGGACAGGAACGTGACCAGGTCCCTGGTGGAGGCGTCGGCCCAGTGCAGGTCCTCCAGCACGAGCAGGACGGGCGCCGCGGCCGCCAGCTCGGCGAGCAGGCCGAGCACGCCGCCGAACATCTGCTGCCGGGCCAGGCCCGAGCGGTCCGAGTCGGCGATGGGCCCCTCGCCGCCCTCCGGCAGCAGCCGGCCCAGGGCCGGGCGCGAGCTGAGCGCGTCGCGGACCCCGGTGGACTGGGCGGCGCCGCGCAGCGCGTCGGCCAGCGGCAGGTAGGGCACGCTGTCGCCCAGCTCGGCGCACTGCCCGGACAGCACGGTGAAGCCCCGGCTGGCGGCCAGCCGGGTGACCTCGCCGACCAGGCGGGTCTTGCCCACCCCGGCATCGCCGCTGACCAGCGCGACCACCGACCGGCCCGCCTCAGCGTCGTCGAGCAGATTGAGCAGGCGGCCGAGCTCGTCTTCGCGCCCGACCATACGCCCAGCTGACATACGTAGCACCACGTGCACGAGTATCCCATCAGGGGCCGACAATTCCGATTCGTTAAGCTGCGGGCTGTACGCTACGTGGCATGGAGAAGGTCACACGTACGGATGCCGAGTGGCGGGAACTCCTGACCCCCGAGGAGTACACCGTCCTGCGCAAGGCGGGCACCGAGCGGCCGTTCACCGGCGAGTACACCGACACCAAGACCGAGGGCGTGTACCGCTGCCGGGCGTGCGGCGCGGAACTGTTCCGGTCGGACGCGAAGTTCGAGTCGCACTGCGGCTGGCCGTCGTTCTACCAGCCGACCGAGTCTGACGCAGTGGTGCTGATCGAGGACCGCTCGCTGGGGACGACCCGCACCGAGGTGCGCTGCGCCCGGTGCGACTCGCACCTGGGCCACGTGTTCACCGGGGAGGGCTACGACGTCCCCACCGACCAGCGCTGGTGCATCAACTCGGTCTCGCTGACCATGGAGCCTGTCGCCTCATGAGCCCGGCGTTGCGGCTGATCCGGGCGGACTCGCTGTCGTCCGGGACCGCGCAGACCAGCGGGATGGTCCGGGCGGCGGCCATCTCCGGCGACCTGGTGGGCGCCCAGTCGCTGTGGATGGGCCGGACCGTCGTGCTGCCGGGGGCGTCGTCCGGGGATCACCATCACGGGGAGTCGGAGACGGGCATCTACGTGGTGTCCGGGCATCCGGTGTTCGTGTTCCGTGATCCGCAGAGCGGGTCGCTGGTCCGGCTGGAGACCTCGCCGGGCGACTACGTGTGGGTCCCGCCGCACGTTCCCCACCGGGAGGAGAACCCGTCCGCCGGCACCGAGGCGGTCGTGGTGATCGCGCGGTCCACGCAAGAAGCGATCGTGGTCAACGTACCGGCTCTGTGAGCGAGGCCAGCGCCGGAGGCCTGGCGCCCGTCAGGGGGCACTGACCGATCGCGCGTTGGCCGTGTCGCCGGGGTCGATGCCGAAGGCGATGATGCGGGTGGGCTGGATGCGGACGATGGTGTCCTCGAAGCGCTCTCCGAAGGCCTTGCCGCCCGACGGGATCACCATGGCGGTTCCCCGGATCTCGATCATGCGCGGCTGCCAGGGCGGGAGCACGTCGTCGATCACGATGCTCGCCCGGCCGGTGCGCTGCACATCGCGAAGCTTCTTGGTCGTGCTCATCCGCATGCCGCCCACGTCGACGGCGTCATGCTCGGCGTTGTAGCGGAATGACGTGGGTACCACGTGAGGCTGTCCGTCCGCGCCAACGGTGGCGATCCGGCCCAGGCGCTGCCCAGCGAGGTACTCGAGTTCCCTGTCCGTGAAGACGCTCATGCCCGGCTAACCGGCGTGTCGGCCGCCGCATTCCGCGGGCGGCCGGCAAGTCCGCGCCCGTATCCCCGGCCACTTCAGTCGGGGTGCCGGTCGTCGTAGCGGCGGGTGCGCTTGATCGCGGCGCGGTTGCGCTTGGCTTGCAGGCGCCGCTCGGTGGCGGCCCGGCCGGGCCTGGTCGGGATGCGCGGGCGCTGCGGCGGGGCGATCGCGTCCCGCAGCAGGCCGGCCAGCCGGTCCCGGGCGGCCTGCCGGTTCATGTGCTGGCTGCGCTGTTCGGACGCGGTCACGGTGAGAACGCCGCCAGCCAGCCGCCCGGCGAGGCGCTCGACCGCTCTGGCCCGCGCCCACTCCGGGAGCACGGAGGAGTGCTCGACGTCGAAGGAGAGCTCGACCCGGCTGTCGGTGGTATTGACCGACTGCCCGCCCGGCCCCGATGAGCGGGAGAAGCGCTCATGCAGTTCGGCGGCCGGTATCAGCAGCCAGTCGTTCACCCGGAGATCCTCAGGCACTCTTTGACGTTAGCCTGTGCCGCTGGACCCGAGTGACTCAGGCAAGGTCGGCGACCAGCCCGTGAACCGGCTTGCGCCGCCCGGTGTAGAACGGGATCTCCAGCCGGGTGTGCAACCGGGCCTCGGAGCCGCGCAGGTGGCGCATCAGGTCGACGATCCGGTGCAGCTCATCGGCTTCGAAGGCGAGGATCCACTCGTAGTCGTTGAGCGAGAAACACGGGACCGTGTTGGACCGGACATCGGGATACTCGCGCGCCATCATCCCGTGCCCGGCGAGCATCTTGCGGCGCTCTTCCGGGTCCAGCAGGTACCACTGGTACGAGCGGACGAACGGGTAGACGCTCACGTAGGCGCGCGGCTCCTCCTCGGCCAGGTAAGCCGGGATGTGGCTCTTGTTGAACTCGGCCGGGCGGTGCAGGGCCATCACCGACCAGACCGGTTCGCTGCAGCGGCCCAGCCGGGTCCGGCGGAAGCGCACGTACAGATCCTGGAGGTCATCCGAGGTGGGGGCCACCCACCAGAACATGAAGTCGGCGTCCGCCCGGAACCCCTGCACGTCGTAGCAGCCGCGGGTAACGATGCCCTTGCCCGCCGCCTGGTCGAATAGGTCGGCTACCTCGGCCGCCGCGTTGCCGTGCCCGCCCGCGTCCAGCCCGGTCCGGTCGCTCACCCGGAACACCGACCACATCGTGTACCGGATCAGGTCGTTGAGCTCGCGCGCCTTCGGCTTGCTGGCCGTCGCCGCGGCCTCGGGGCCCGGACCGCCCGGCTGGGTCATCCCTTGTTCGTCAGCCATCCCACCATTGTCGGCCACGGCGGAGAAACTCTGTCACCTGACTGGCCGCCATACGGGCCGTCGCGACGCAAGCGGGGATGCCGACCCCGTCGTAGGCCGCGCCGCAGACGGCCAGGCCCGGCTGAGCGGCGACGGCCGCCCGGATCCGCGCTACCCGGTCCAGATGCCCGACCGTGTACTGGGGCAACGCGCCGCCCCAGCGGGTGACGCGCTGCGCGACCGGAGCGCCGCGTACCCCGGTGGCGGTGGCGAGTTCGGCCGCGGCCAGCGCGGCGAGATCCTCATCGGCCCGCTGTAGCAGGGCTTCCTCGCCGATGCGGCCTACCGAGCAGCGCACGATCTCCAGCGGCTCGGCACCGTACGCCGTCATGTCGGCCAGATGCGGCCACTTGACGGTGGAAAAGGTGACCGCCTTGACCGCCCGGCCGTCCACCGCTGGAACCAGGTAGCCGCTCCAGCCCAGCGCGGCCAGACCGTCCCCGGGAAACGCCGAACGCGGGTACGCGAGCGTAACGATCGCCATGCTCGCGTAACTGATCTCACCGAGCGCAGTGACGGCGGCCGATGCGCCGGGTACCCCCGCGAGCAGCCGGCCGGCCGGGCGGGCGGGCAAGGCGAGGATCACCGCGTCGGCATCGATCAGTTCGTCGGCCGCCGCCGATCCGGCCGCGAGCCGCCAGCTATGCCCGGCACCCGGCGCGGCCGGCGCCGGGGACAGCGCCCGGGTCATCGAGGCGGTCCGGACCTCCGCGCCCGATGCCTTGGCCAGGAAGGCCGGCAGCAGGCCCAGCCCCCCGGCGAGCGTGGTGAAAACCGTCCCGCCGGACCGGGTCCCGCCCGGAGCCGGGACCGGTGGCAGCAGCGAGCCCGCCGCCTCCGCCAGTGACCGGTAGCGCCGCGACGCGGCAGCCAGCGCCGGCATTGTCGCGTCGAAGGACAGCTCCGAGGAACGTCCCGCGTACACCCCGCCGAGCAGCGGGTCGACCAGCCGGTCGACGACCTCCGCGCCGAACCGGGCTCCGACATAGTCCGCGACCGGAACGTCGCGATCCCGCATCGTCGGCGGCAGCTCGAGGTCCTGGCTGGCCCGGGCCGCGCCTTCGCCGGACACCAGCCCCGATCGGGCCAGTTCGGCCAGGTCGGACGGGACGCCCATGAACTGGCGGCGGGGCAGCGGGCGGAGCGCACCGAGCGTCCAGATCGCCGAGGACGTGGTTCCCGGCTCCACGCGGTCACCGGCCAGCCCGACCTGGGCGACGAGCCCGGTTCCTTCCGGCCTGGTAACGAGCAGCGCCTCGGCTCCCTCGTCGACCGCGACGCCGGCCACCTCGGAGACGGACAGCTTGCCGCCCAGCCGGGGCGATCCTTCGAGCACGCTCACCCGGACCGGCTGGTCCCGGAGGAAGAACGCCGCCGCCAGCCCGGCGATCCCGCCGCCCACGATGACCACATGCGGCCGCGTCGTCGAAGGGTTCATCCCCCCAGCCTGGCAGAGGCTCGTGACCATGGTGCGGCCGGGACGATGCGGGATCGTGACCACGGCTGCGGAACCGCCGGGCGCAGGCCGCCGTCACAACGGCATGCTGAACACACTGAGCCTGTACCGCCGGCCCACCCGGACCGGGCGCACGCGATTCGGCGCCGCCGCTGGCCTGGCGATCGGCGGTGCCATGCTCGCCGGGGGGATGCTGCTGGCCGGATGCTCCGGCAGTTCGGCCAGTTCGGCCGCCATGTCGTCGGGGTCAGGCATCGCCGCGCCGTCGGCCGCCGCCGCCGCGCGGGGGGTCGCAGCGCCGACGGCCGGGTCGGCGAGCAGCGCCGGGGGCCAGCCGGCCAACGCGGGGACCACGGCCCGGCTGGCGCCCGCCAGCGACATCGTCTACACCGCGCAGCTGACCGTCCGGGCGAAGAACGTCGGCTCCGCCGCCGCCCAGGCCGCGCAGATCGCCGAAGGCGCCGGTGGTTACGTCTCAAACGAGACCACCTCGGCCGACCCGGATCATCCGTCCGAGGCCACCGCCACCGTGCAGTTGAAGATCCCGGCCGCCTCCTACCCGGGCACGCTGGGCCAGCTCGCGGGCAGCCTGGGCACTCAGCTGTCCCTGCAGGAGCAGGCCCAGGACGTCACCGAGCAGGTAGCCGACGTGAACAGCCAGGTCGCTTCGTACCAGGCCGCCATCGCCCAGCTGCGGGCACTGCTCTCGCGCGCCGGTTCGGTCGGTGACCTGCTGAACGTGCAGAACCAGATCAACAGCGAGGAATCCGCGCTGGAAGCGATGCAGGCGCAGCAGCGGGCTCTCAGTCACGAGACCAGCTACGCGACGGTGACCCTCACCATCCTCGGCCCGGAGGCCAAGCCGGCCGTGCACCGCCCGAAGGCCCCGCCCTCCCTGGCCGGGGGCCTGGGCGCCGGCTGGCACGCGCTCGAGGTGACACTGTCCTGGGCCCTGGCCTTCCTGGGTGCCGTCGCGCCGTTCGCCGCCATCGCCGTCATCGCCGGATACGCGATCTACCGGGCCAGGCGTTGGATGCTCCGCCGCCGGCCTGGGCCGCGCCCGGCCGCGCCGGAGAACTAGATCCTCGACCGGGCCGGGCGCCCTGGTCACACCGAGAACCTAGGCCTCCGGGCGGGCTGACTCGGCGTGCACCAGGTCGGTAAGCCGGGCCAGGACGGCGGGATCGGTCTCCGGCAGCACACCGTGCCCGAGGTTGAATACGTGCCCCTCCGCGGTCCGCCCGCGGCCGATCACGTCCCTGGCTCGCTCCTCGACCACGTCCCACGGCGCGAGCAGGACCGCCGGGTCCAGGTTGCCTTGCAGAGCCTTACCCGACTCGACCCGCCGGACGGCCTCGTCCAGCGGGATGCGCCAGTCCACGCCGACCACGTCGGCACCGGCCTCCCCCATCAGCCCGAGCAGCTCACCCGTTCCGACGCCGAAGTGAATGCGCGGCACCCCCGTGGACCCGAGCGCGCTGAAGATCCGGCTGGTATGCGGCAGGACCGCGTGCCGGTAATCATCCGGCCCGACCGCGCCGACCCATGAATCGAAGAGCTGGATCGCCGAGGCTCCCGCCGCGACCTGGATCTGCAGGAACGAGATCGTGATGTCGGCGAGCCGGCCGAGCAGGGCGTGCCAGAGCGCCGGATTGCCGTACATGAGCGCCTTGGTCTTGTCGTGATTCTTGGACGGTCCGCCTTCGACCAGGTAGGACGCGAGCGTGAACGGGCCGCCCGCGAAACCGATGAGCGGACGACCGTCCAGCTCGGCGACGAGCATCCGGACGGCTGCGGTCACGTAGGGAACGTCGCCGGGCTCGAGCGCGCGCAGCCGCCCCAGATCCGCCGACGTCCGCACCGGGGTCGCCACCACCGGCCCGATACCCGCCTTGATGTCAACGTCGATTCCCACCGCGCGCAGCGGCACCACGATATCGCTGAACAGGATCGCCGCGTCCACGTCGTACCGGCGCAGCGGCTGCAGGGTGATCTCGGTGATCAGGTCCGGGCGCGTGCACGAATCGAGCATCGAGACGCCCTCACGTACCTTGCGGTACTCAGGCAGTGAGCGGCCGGCCTGCCGCATATACCAGACCGGCGTATAGGGAACCGGCTCTCTGCGGCAGGCCCGGATGAAAGGAGACTTTTCCTGGCGCACGGTCACGTCTGGGATCGTCTCATATAGCTGCACGTCGGGGATCGTTTCATAGGAGAGATCGGTCGCCCCCTCGAGACACGCCGCCCGAGATCCCACGAATCAGCCGACCGCCATGCCACTATCGGCACCAACTCAAACTAATCGCTGCAAGTCCGTGTCGCACCGAGGAGGTCGCCAGGATGACGCATGTGACCAGGTACTGCACCGGATGCGGCGAAGAGCAGCCGTTCGAGCAGTTTCATGCCGAGGCGGTCGGCTGCCCGGACGTCCCGGACGGTGACTGCCCCGAGTGGGGTTGTTCCGTATGCGGCGAGGCCCTATTCATCGGCCTTCCGGTGCGTAAGCATGTGAGCAGCAGCGCGGCCAGGGCCGCGTAATCCGGACTAACCGATTTCCCGTTAGCTCTAGGCTGAAGCTGAACCGGTCCAACTCGCATGGAACATGGTGTTTCAGCATGAAACTACGCGACGCCGCGTGAGAAGCGGATGAGCGACACGTACGCTCGGGTCATGAGGCCAGCTGACGAGCCATCCAAGCGGCGCGCGACGCGAGCGGGACGGCGATCGGGCGCGGCGCCCGCCCTCGCCGCGGCACCCCCGCAGGCGGCACCCCCGCAGGCGGCACCCCCGCAGGCGGAACCCGCGCCGGCGGGGAGTGAAGGGCCGCCCGGGGAACGCGCGGGGACTCCCGCGGAGGCGATGTTCGCGGGGACTCCCGCGGAGGCGATGTTCGCGGCGGCCGCGGCCGCCTTCATGGCGGGCCGAGACGCCCAGGCTGACCGCGATTTCCTGTTCGAGGACGTGCCCGCGCCCAAGCGACTGGCCCCGTACGCCACGGCTATGGCCGCCACCGTCCAGCGGGACGGCGCGGATGTGGCCTGGGGCCGGCTGGTGCTGCTCTACGATCCGGACGGTCAGGAGGGCTGGGATGGCATGTTCCGGCTGGTGGCCTACGTCCGAGCCGACGTGGAACCGGAGATGGCGGCCGACCCGCTGCTCGGCGAGGTCGGCTGGAGCTGGCTTTCCGAAGCGCTGGACGCGCGTGTGCCCGGGTACGCGGTGCCGAGCGGCACGGTAACCCGGGTGATCACGGAAGGCTTCGGAGCCAAGCGGGACGAGCTTCCGCTCACCGGATTCGAGCTCCGTGCATCCTGGTCTCCGGCGGGGCCGGGGAACAGCAGTGCGGGCGAGGTCGACCTGGATGCCATCGACCTGTCAGCGCACATCTCGGCCTGGTGCGACTGCCTGTCCGCCGCCGCCGGCCTGGAACCGCCAGGCACGCGGGCGCTGCGGCCGCCGGGGCGAGGGTGAGCACAGGCAGCGAGGTCAGCGGGCCTGGCACATCCATCCCGTTGCTCCAACCCCGTGACGGCCTGCCGCCGGTCGTCGAGACCGACGCCGCCCTGGCCGAGGTCATCGTCAGGCTAGCGGAGGGCCACGGGCCCGTCGCGGTCGATGCCGAACGAGCCTCGGGATACCGCTACGGACAGCGCGCCTACCTGGTCCAGCTCCGCCGCGCCGGCGCGGGCACGGTGCTTATCGATCCCATCGCCTGCCCCGTGCTCTCCGGTGTGGACGCCGCACTGCAGGACGCGGAAGCCATCCTGCATGCGGCATCGCAGGACCTGCCCTGCCTGGCCGAGGTGGGCCTCCGGCCGCGGCAGCTGTTCGACACCGAGCTGGCCGGGAGGCTGCTCGGCCACCCGAGGGTCGCCCTCGGCACACTGGTCGAGGAGGTGCTCGGCTTCCACCTGGAGAAAGGCCATTCCGCGGCGGACTGGTCGGTCCGCCCGCTGCGGGAGGAAATGCTGCGCTACGCCGCACTGGACGTCGAGGTGCTGATCGAGCTGCGCGACGCGCTCGCGGCTGAACTCGCCGACCAGGGCAAGACCGAATGGGCTCGCCAGGAGTTCGCGGCGGTCCTCGCGGCCAAGCCGGCCGCACTACGGCCGGACCCCTGGCGCCGCACCTCGGGCATCCACCGGGTCCAGTCCCGCCGCGGGCTGGCCGTAGTGCGAGAGCTGTGGACGGTCAGGGACCGGATCGCCCAGGCCGCAGACCTGTCGCCGCGGCGCGTCCTGCCCGACGGCGCGATCATCGAGGCGGCCAGGTCGTTCCCGACGAACTACCAGCAGCTGTCGCGGATCAGCGGCTTCGCGGGCCGCCAGGCCCGGCGGCACGAGAAGGAGTGGCTGGCGGCCGTCACGAAGGCACGGACCAGCGCCGACAGTGAGCTGCCCGACGCCACCGGCGGGCCGGTGCCGAGCGGCCCACCGCCCGCTCATCGCTGGGCCGAGCGTGATCCCGCCGCCGCGGCCCGCCTATCCGCGGCGCGCGCGACGCTAGCGGCCATCGCCGAAGCCAATACGATGCCGGTGGAGAACCTGCTCGCCCCCGACGCGCTGCGCAGGCTCAGCTGGGACCCCCCGCAGCCGGCGGACACCGGAACGGTTAGCCTGGCGCTCTCCGGGTACGGGGCTCGACCCTGGCAGGTCGAGCTCACTGCGGGGCCTATCGCCGAGGCGCTGAACGCCGGGGAGACGGAGGCGCAGAAACCAGAGGACGGCTGAGCATGGGAATCCTCACGAGCGCACTTCGCGACGCGCACGCCGACCGGGCGGATACGCTGTAGGTCATTGCCGAGTCGAGAGATGATCGCGCATGTGCTGACCGCCGTCGCCGCCACGCTGGCAAGCAGCCCACCACCGAATCTGCCGGGCTTTCTCAATGTCGTGGCACCCTACCTCGAGCACTACAGCTACTGGGCGGTCCTGCTCCTGGTAACGCTCGAAGACTTCGGCATACCCGTCCCCGGCGAGACCATCCTCATCGCCGCCGCGATCTTCGCCGGCGCGGGCAGGCTCAACGTCGTATTGGTCGGTCTCGTAGGCTTCGTCGCGGCCATCATCGGGGACAACATCGGCTTCGCCATCGGGCATTTCGGCGGCCGTGCGCTGGCCCTGAGATGGGGCCGGTACGTGTTCCTCACCGAGGAACGGTTGACCAAAGCCGAATACTTCTTCGATCACAACGGCGCGAGGATTATTGTGGTCGCGCGATTCATTGAGGGCCTGCGCCAGGCGAACGGAATCATCGCCGGCATCACCGGCATGCACTGGCGACGTTTCCTGGTCTTCAACGCACTCGGCGCCGCTCTGTGGGTGGGGACCTGGGTGAGCCTCGGCTACCTGGCCGGCAACCACATCAGCACGATCTACCACTACATCACGCAGTACTCCTTGTACGCGCTGATCGCGCTGGCGGTACTGCTCCTGGCGCTCATCATCCGGCACGTCATGCGCCGTCGCCGCCGGGCAGCCCATCGGGCCGCCCAAAAGCCGCGGGAGAACGTCGAACCCTCCAGCAGTGCTGATGTTCATGAGGATTCTGAAGCTATTGAGCAGCACAGGGCTCGGGAAGCTGAAGCGATCCAGGAAACTGGAAGGATCCAGGAAGATACAGGGACCGGGGAAGCGGCTGGGATCAAGGATGGCGCGACGGCCCAGGACAGCGTAGACACCCAGGACAGCGTAGACACCCAGGACAGCACCGGGACCCCGGACGGCGCGGGGATCCAGAACGGCACGGGGGCCCAGGAGGGCGCGAACACTCAGAGCTCGTAGCGTTCCGCGGCGGCGAGCTCGCCCGCGGCGGTGTGCAGGACCCAGAAGCCGCCCTTGGGCAGCGACAGGTCCGGCTCCGCGGGCGGCGGCGCGCCGAGCACCGAGCACGCGGCGGCCAGGGCCAGCGGCAGGTTCTCGCGGTGCAGGCAGGCCACCACGGGCTGGCCGACGGCCACGAGGCCGCGGAACAGGGACCGGAGAGTATCAGCCCGGCCCGTTCGGCCCGAATGAGAATCAGCGTCACGGCCGGGCAGGGCCAGAACGGCCTTAGCCTCGACGGACCCCCCGAAGCGTGCGGCGTAGGCTTGCAGGCTCTCTGTGCACCGCAGGGCGGGCGAGCTGATCAGCCGGGCCCGAGGGGCGAAGCAGGCCAGCAGGTCGGCCAGCGCCACGGCGTCCATCGCGCCCTCGGCGTCCAGCGGGCGCAATGGGTCAGCGCCGACCCAGTCGTCCCTATGACCGGCCGAGACGTGCCTGACCAGGATCAGTGGCACCGTGGCACGCGGCCGCAGGCTCGCGATCACGTCGGCGTCATGGGGGTAGCTGAGCCGGTCCAGCGCCAGCGGCAGCGGCAGCCAGGACACCGCGTCGATCTCGTGGCTCGGCGCGGCTTCGTCGTGAGCGCCGAGCGCGGACCAGTAGTCGACCAGCTTGGGCCGGCCGTTGGCCAGGTATTCAGCCGTCCGCAGCCGGGGGCCGAGCACGGGCCGCACGCTGGTCTCCTCGAGGACCTCCCGGACCGCGGTGAGCAGCACGTGCTCACCGGGCTCACGCTTGCCCTTGGGCAGCGACCAGTCGTCGTATTTGGGCCGGTGCACGACGAGCACCTCGATGCCGTGAACGGCGTTACGCCAGAGCACGGCACCTGCCGAGAGGATTGCCTCGCTCACTGGCTGGGACTCATCAGCCTGCTCCTGACCGCGTTCACCGGCGGCCGGTAAACCCGACTCATCGGCCGAACGGCCCCGGCGTTCCCGGACCAGGGTCTCCTGGATGTCCCGCAGCGGATGGCCCGACTCGTCCCGGCTGTGCCGCGTCCAGTAGCCGTTCGGGCCGAGCCACCAGGACGAGGTGCCGTCGTCCACGCCGAGGTCGAGGAACCCCCGCAGCCGCCGCTGGTGGCCGGGATCGGTCACCTGCACCACAAGTTCCACGCGCCGGTCAAGGTTCCGGTGCATCATGTCGGCGCTGCCGATCCAGACCTGGCTGTCCTCGTCCTCCCCCACACCGAACGCGTAGATCCGGGAGTGCTCGAGGAACCGGCCGAGTATGCTGCGGACCCTGATGGTCTGGGACAGCCCGGGGATGCCCGGCCGCAGCGCGCAGATGCCGCGGATCCACAGGTCGACGCGGACTCCCGCCTGGGAGGCCCGGTAGAGCGCATCGATCACCACCTCGTCGACGAGCGCGTTGGACTTGAAGACGACCCGTGCGGGCAGGCCGGCCCGGCTACGTTCGGCCTGCCGGTCGATGCGGCTCACGATACCGGTGCGCAATTCCTCCGGCGCGACCAGCAGCCTGCGGTACGAGCCGGGGCGGGTATACCCGGTGAGGTGGTTGAACAGGGCGGTGACGTCCTCGCCGACGGCGGGATCGGCGGTGAGCAGGCCGAAGTCCTCATACAGCCGGGCCGTGGTCGGATGGTAGTTGCCGGTGCCGAGGTGGCAGTACCGCCGGAGTGTCCCGTCGGCCTCCTGCCGCACGATCAGCGCCATCTTGCAGTGCGTCTTGAGGCCGACGAAGCCGTAGACGACGTGGCAGCCCGCTTGTTCCAGCTTGCGCGCCCAGGCGATGTTCGCGCGCTCGTCGAACCTGGCCTTGATCTCCACCACGACGACCACCTGCTTGCCCGCCTCGGCCGCGTCGATGAGCGCGTCCACGATCGGCGACTGGCCGCTGGTCCGGTACAGCGTCTGCTTGATGGCCAGCACGCCGGGGTCCTCGGCGGCTTCCTCGATGAGGCGCTCGACCGACGCGGCGAACGAGTCGTACGGGTGCTGGACGAGGATGTCACGTTCGGCGATGGCGGTGAAGATGCTGACGTCCTTGGTGATCGCTCCGCTGGACGGGACGAACGCCGGGTACCGCAGCTCGCCGATGGGCAGGTCGGCGATGGCGAACAGCCCGCTCAGGTCGAGCGGACCCGGTACCCGGTACACCGCGCGGGCGTCGATATCGAGCTCGGTGACCAGCCGGTCCAGCACGCCGGCCGACATCGTATCCTCGACCTCGAGCCGCACCGCGGGCTCGAACCTGCGCCGGACCAGTTCCCGCTCCATGGCCTGGAGCAGGTTCTCGGCGATGTCCTCGTCCACTTCGAGATCCCTGATCCGGGTGACCCGGAACACGTGCTGCTCGAGCACCTCGACGTCGCCGAACAGGTCGGTCATGTGCGCGGCGATGACGTCCTCGATCGGCACGAACCGGTGCTGCGCCACCGCGAGGAACCTGGGCAGCAGCGGCGGCACCTTGACCCGGGCGAACACGGTCGTGTCGGTCCTCGGGTCGGCGATCATGACGGCCAGGTTGAGCGACAGGCCGGAGATGAACGGGAACGGGTGAGCCGGGTCCACCACCAGCGGCGTGAGCACCGGGTAGATGCGCTGGCGGAACAGTTCGCTGAGGTTGTCACGTTCAGCCCCGGACAGCTCCTTCCAGCGCAGGATCTCGATCCCGTGCTCGGCCAGTTCGGAGTTGACCCGCTCGCTGAACACCCGGGCATGCCTGACGGTCAGCTCCCCCGCCAGGTCCAGGGTGTTCTCCAGCACCTGCCGGGGCATGCGGACGCCGGTACCCTCGACCGGGAAGCCGGCCACCATCCGGCGCACCAGCCCGGCTACCCGGACCATGAAAAACTCGTCCAGGTTGTCCGCGAATATGGCCAGGAACCGCACCCGATCGAGCAGCGGGACCGATTCGTCCTCGGCGAGTTCGAGGACGCGCTCGTTGAACCGCAGCCAGCTCTCTTCGCGGTCCAGGTAACGTTCGTCAGGCAAGTCGGCGTCCTCCCCCTCGCCCCCGGGGGTGGGGACAACGGCCTCGGCTAGCTGCGCCGCCTCGGGCGGTCGCTGATACGGGACATCGTACGGTCCCTCGAACGATCCTCCGGACGGTCCTCCGGGCGGGGAGATGCTCGTCTGGCTCATACCCATGACATCGATTCTCCCGCCCGGCGATCGGCAGGAAACGCCGGGGGGCGTTATGAATTCTTAAGACCTTTTTTCCGAACGGCCATTTGTGGCTGCCCACAGTCTTGGCATTGCGCTCGACATGGCCGGCGCTGCGCTGGGGTTACTTCCTCAGGGGACGGGAAAACCGGGTACGCCGGGACGCGGCTGGATCGCCTGCACGCTCAGGAACTCCGGGCCTTTCTTGGAGCAGGCCGACAGGTGCAGGGGCACGAACGTGGGCCGGACCTGATCCGGCAGCGTGACCCGCAGTCCGGGCGCGTCCACCTGCGCGCACTCGGTCGGCTGGAACGTCTTGGTGCTGGTGACGCGGAGCACCGAGTGCGCCGTCTGCCCTGGCGCGAGCGTCACTGGTTCCGGCCGGACCGAGGTATCGTGGCCCGCCGCGCTGCCGATCTGGGATCCGACGCCCTGGCCGCCGGCGTAGGCGGACACTTCGGGGTAGCCGTACAGGCTGCACACACGGGCGGAGACGTTGGTGAACTCCAGGGTGTAGTAGGTGCCGCCGGGCTCGAGGCGGTCACCGGTGCCCGTGACCGGCGTCGATCCCGCGGTCGCGGCGAGGCCGAGCCACGCCTGGAGCCCGGACGCGGCGCACGGGCTCTGGGTCAGGCTGGAAGACCAGGAGGCGTGATCGGGGCGAACCGGCGCACGGCTAAGCGTGACAGCCAGAGCGGCGGTCCCTGCGAAGGCCACCACCGCGATCACGCGCCACGCGACATGGCCGTACTTCGTCACCGCAGACCCCATTTGGCGATGCTTGGACGATCCCCCACGCGAGACCGCACTAACCCTGTAAGCACCGTTTTAGTTTGGGGGCCTGGCCGATCGCCACAACCGCAAGCGGATCATGATCGGCTGCGACGCGATCCGGCTCGCCGCGGTGGGCAGCATCGCCGTGGCCGGCTGCGCGGCGCACATCACCTACGTTCAGGTGCTGGTGGCGGGGTTCGTCGAGGGTGTGGCGAGCGTGTTTCTTCGGCCTGGCCCAGCGCGCGGCGCTGCCGATGCTCGTGCACTTGTCGCAGCGCTCGGTGGCCGTCGGGCAGAACGAGGCGCGGCAGGCCTGGCCGGGGCGTTCGTGGCCCCGTGGTTCCAGCGGAAGATCCCGGCCGGGATCACCATCACCGGCGTCATGTGGATCTGGACCCTGCTGCTGGCGCTGATCGTACTGGTGCGGGTCCCGCTGTGGCTGTGCCCGGCGGTGGCCGTCTTCGGCTTCGTCGGCCCGGCCTGGAACGTCTCGGTCCAGACGTACCGGATGCAAATCACGCCGAACGAGCTGCTGGGCCGGACCAGCAGCGTTGCCCTGCAGATCGCCTGGGGGGTCATCCCGCTCGGCTCGCTGCTGGCCGGCTTCCTGCTGCAGGCCGTGTCGCCGACCTCCGCGATGACCGTGGTCGCCGCCGGGATGGCGGTTACGGCCATCGCCGCCACCGCGCTCGCGCCGGTACGCGACGCGGGCCGGCCGACCTCCGGGGCGTCCGGGGCGTCCGGGGCGTCCGGGGCGTCCGGGGCGTCCGGGGCGTCCGGGCCGGCCGGCGCCGCTCCGGCCGCCGGCTGAGCGCGTTACGCGCCTGGCATCGCGGAGCCCGGGTCGGCCGCGAAGGCGGCCAGGTCGAGCAGGTGCAGCAGCGCGTCGCACCACCGCTCCCCCGGCGGCCGCTCATCGAAATACCCCAGGCTTTCGTTGGCCGCGTCCAGGATCGCCCGTAGCACCGCGCCGTCGCTGCTGCGCGGATCGGGAGCTCGCTGGCCGTCAAGCACGGGCGCCACCGGCATCAGCGCGTCGGCTGAAGCCGGCTCCCCGTCCAGGATCGCCGCCGCCTTCCGGGCCACGGTCAGCCCGAGCGTCCCGGCCAGCAGGAGCCTTTGCATCATCAGGACGCCGTTGTGGTCAGTCATGTTGCCTCTCCATCGTTCCACGGTGGCCGTCCCGCCTTCGGCTCCATGATGCGGGCCCCCAGTGACATTCCGCACGAGGCGCATTTCACGACGCTGGAGTACTCAGTCGGCCGGAGCGAGCCGACCTGGCGGGGTTTACCCCCGGCCTGGGGCGTACTCGCCGCGCTTGCACCGCCGAGTCCCGGGCGCTGCGGCCCAATATCAAGCGCAAATGCCTCAGCTGTCTCCTCTTTCGCACAGAATTTCCAGCACGGGTTAATTAACGCGGAAGATATGGCTTATGCGGAGGAATTAGGCAACCATAGAGGCTGTCGCATAACTCCTTGCCGTGTTCTGTCAAGTTTGCCGGGGGCGGCGTGTCGGCGCGTTTTATGTGTGCTGACCTGGGAAAATGCTGTCATGGGACGGCATTTCAGGAAGGCTGACAG